>Ga0194111_10006303_pt1 | contig 13511 bp, 8 predicted proteins | sample TA2KigC300mmetaG_FD_146194 | JGI IMG/M metagenome (GOLD analysis project Ga0194111, IMG submission 146194) | Freshwater microbial communities from Lake Tanganyika, Tanzania - TA2015033 Kigoma Deep Cast 300m | ecosystem: Environmental > Aquatic > Freshwater > Lake | place: Tanzania: Lake... | reverse complement strand
ATCTGGGTCGAGCGCAGCGAGCCGGGCCGGGGGTCCACCTTCGTGATCTCCTTCCCGGTCTAGACCCGCCGGTGCCGCCCCGCCCGGGATGGGAACGCCGATGACGCCCCGCCGCCAGCGCATCCTTTGGGTCGACGACGAGATCGACATGCTCCGCCCGCACATGCTCTACCTCGAGGGCAAGGGCTACCGCGTGACCGGCGTCGCCAACGGCCCCGACGGGCTGCACCTGGTCGAGCAGGAGGACTTCGACCTGGTGCTGCTCGACGAGATGATGCCGGGCATGGGCGGGCTGGCCGTGCTCGAGGAGCTGCAGCGGCTGCGGCCGGGGCTGCCGGTGGTGATGATCACCAAGAGCGAGGAAGAGCACCTGATGAACGAGGCGCTCGGGCGCCGCATCAGCGACTACCTGATCAAGCCGGTCAATCCGAGCCAGATCTTCCTGACCTGCAAGCGCATCTTCGAGGCCCGCGGCTTGGAGCGGGGCGCGACCGTGCGCGAGTACGTGCGCCAGTTCGGCGCCGCGCAGGAGACGCCGCTGGGCGACTGGGGCTGGCGCGAGTGGGCCGCCGAGGCGCTGAGCACGGCGCGCTGGGACCTGGCCCTCGACGCGGTCGCCGAGGCGCACCTGCGCGAGTCGTTCGACGCCCGGCTGCTCGAGCTCAACCGGGCGTTCGGGCGCTTCGTCGCCGGCCGCTACGCCGATTGGATCGGGGCCAAGGCCGAGAGCCGGCCGCTGCTCTCTCCGCAGCTGCTCCCGCAGAAGCTCGTTCCCTTCCTCCACGCCGGGCGCCGCGCCGCGTTGATCGTCATCGACTGCCTGCGCCTGGACCAGTGGCTGCTGCTCGAGGAACTCCTGCCGGCCGCCTTCCGCTGCGAGAACGACGTCTACTACGCCATCCTGCCGACGGCGACCCCCTTCGCGCGCAACGCCATCTTCAGCGGGCTCATGCCGGCGGAGATCGCCTCGCGCCACCCGGAGCTCTGGACCGACGCCCAGGCGGACGAGATCGGCCGCAACCGCTTCGAGCGCGAGCTGCTCCGCGAGCTGCTGCGGCGCGAGGGCCTCGGCGCGCGGCGATTCCAGTACGCCAAGGTGACCAGCCGCGCCGACGCCGAGGAGCTGCTGCGCCAGGCGGGCAGCTACGCCGATCTCGACCTGGTGGCGACCGTCTTCACCTTCGTCGACACCTTCGCCCATGGGCGCAGCCGCGACGCCCTCTTCACCGAGTTCGCCCAGGACGCCGCCGCGCTGCGCGCGCACCTGCGCACCTGGTTCGAGCGCTCGGCGCTGCTCGATCTGCTGCACGAGATGGCCCGCCAGGAGCGGGTGACGATCGTGACGACCGACCATGGCAGCCTGGCGGTGCGCCGGCCGGCGCTGGTGGGCGCCGATCGCCAGGTCGTCGGCGGGCCGCGCTTCAAGCGCGGCCGGGCGCTGACCGTCGATCCCGAGGCGGGGCTGCTCGTGCGCGACGCCCGCGCCTACGGCCTGCCCGCGGGCGCGGGGGCGGAGACGCACCTCTTCGCCCGCGAGGACTACTTCTTCGTCTACCATCACGGCCGCCACGAGCACGAGCGCATGCTCCGCGGCAGCTTCCAGCACGGCGGCATCTCCCTCGAGGAGATGGTCGTGCCGGTGGCGACGCTGACCCCCGCGGCGAGGGGGTGAGCGGGGCGGCGCCGGGCGGAGGGTGCCGGCGAGAAGAGGCGCGCGGCGACCGGGGAGGGAGCGGCTGTGTGGGCGGCCTGGACGCAGGGGGAGGAGGAGACGCGGGCGCTCGCCGCGCGTTTGGCGGCGGGTCTGGAGCCGGCCGACGTCGTCGCGCTGATCGGGGAGCTGGGCAGCGGCAAGACGCGCTTCACCGAGGGGGCCTGCCGCGCGCTCGGCTACGCGGGCCGCGTCCGCTCCCCGACCTTCGTGCTGGTCCACGTCTATCGGGGGCGGCTGCCGATCTACCACTTCGACCTCTACCGCTGGGAGCTTCCCGGCGCCTCCGCGGAGCTGGCCGAGTGGGAGGAGTGGATGGACGGCGGCGGCGTCAGCTTCGTCGAGTGGGCCGACCGCCTGGGGACGGCGCTGCCTGAGCGGGCGATCCTCGTGCGCCTGGCCCACGCCGGCGGGGAGAGACGGCGCGTCGTCGTGGAGGCGCCCCCCGACCGGTGGGCCCGCCTGCGGCCGCACCTGCCGCCCGGTGAGGAGGCTGGAGAGACCGCGACCCGGGAGGCCGCCGGCGCCCCGCCCCCGCGGGAGGAGGGGTAGTGGTCCTGGGCATCGACACCTCGACGATCCTCGGCGGGGTCGCGCTCGTGCGCGAGGGGCGGCTGCTGGCCGAGCTGCGCTGCGACGCGCGGGCGGCGACGAGCGAGCGCATCCTGCCGCAGATCGACCGGCTGATGGCCGACCTGGGCGCCGGGGGCGGGGCGCTCGCGCGGCTCGGCGTCGCCCTCGGGCCCGGCTCCTTCACCGGCGTGCGCGTGGGGCTGGCGACGGCCAAGGGCCTGGCGCTCGGCTGGGGCCTGCCGCTGGCGGGAGTCTCCGCGTTCGAGGCGCGCATCCTCGCCCTCGGCGCGGGCGGACAGCCGGTGCTTCTCGCCGAGGCTCCGCGCCGGGGCGAGGTCTTCGCCTCGGCCGGCTGGCACGGTCCGGAGGGCTACCGGGCGCTTCTCCACGCGGCCGCCCTGCCGCTGGCCGGGGCCGCCGCCTGGGTGGGCGAGGCCTTGCGCCGGGCGGCCGAACTGGGGAGACTGCCCCTGCTCTGCGCCGGCGACGGGGTCCCGGCGCTGCTCGCCGCGCTGGACGAGGCGCGGGCGGGCCGCTCGCCCGCGGAGCTGCTGGCGTTGCCCGGGGCCGTGGTCGGGGCCGCGCCCGGGGCGGTGGCGATGCTGGCCGAGCGGATGCCCGCGGAGGCGTTGGCTTCTGGGGCCTCCCTCGACGCGCTCCAGCCCCTCTACCTGCGCGGCGGCGAGGCGCGGCGTCCCGCGGAGCGCCCGCGGCCCGGCGGGGCGTGTGGGCCGGGCCCGGCGCGGCCCCTCGACGGGGAGAAGGCGTGACCTGGTTCCGCAAGAAATCGGCCCAGCTCCCGATGGCCTTTCGCCGGCGCGAGGTGCCCGACGGCGTCTGGATGAAGTGCGCCGGCTGCGGCGAGATCCTCTATCGCCGCGAGGTCGAGCGGAGACTCTGGACCTGCGGCCGCTGCGGCGCGCACTTCCGCATCTCGGCCGCCGACTACGTCGCCATCCTCGCCGACGAGGGCTCCTTCACGCCCCTCTTCGGCGAGGTGCAGAGCGTCGACCCTCTGGAGTTCAGCGACGCCCGCGGCCGCTACGCCGACAAGCTCCTCGAGGAGCAGGCGGGGGACCCGGCGCGCGAGGCGGTGGTGACCGGCCGGGCGCGCATCGAGTCGCAGCCGCTCGTGCTGGCGGTGATGGACTTCCACTTCCTCGGCGGCAGCATGGGCTCGGTCGTCGGCGAGCGCATCGCCCGCGCGGGGGGGCTGGCGCGGCGGGAGCGCATCGCGCTCGTCATCCTCTCCTGCTCGGGCGGGGCGCGCATGCACGAGGGGATCCTCTCGCTCATGCAGATGGCCAAGACCTGCGCCGAGCTGGGGCGCCTGCACGAGGAGGGCGTGCCCTACATCTCCATCCTCGCCGACCCGACCACGGGCGGCGTGAGCGCGAGCTTCGCCATGCTCGGCGACGTGATCCTGGCCGAGCCCAACGCGCTGATCGGCTTCGCCGGGCCGCGGGTGATCCGCGAGACGATCCGCGAGGAGCTGCCCCCCGGCTTCCAGCGGGCCGAGTTCACGCAGGAGCATGGCTTCGTCGACCTGATCGTGCCGCGGGGCGAGATGCGCGCGACGCTGGGGCGGCTGCTGCGCTACTTCGCGGACAGCGAAGGGCGGCGCCGGCATCGCCTTCCGGCGCCGCCCGCGCCGGCGCCCCGCGCGTGAGGGCGGGGGCGATGACCTACGCGCAGGCGACCGACTTCCTCTTCCGCCTCGAGCATGGTTCGGTCAAGCTGGGCCTCGAGCGGATCGAGGCCGCCGTGGCCGCGCGCGGCCACCCCGAGCGCCGCTACCGCACCGTGCACGTGGCCGGGACCAACGGCAAGGGCTCGACCTGCGCGCTGCTGGCGGCGATCCTCGAGCGGGCGGGGGAGCGCACCGGCCTCTACACCTCGCCGCACCTGACCGACTTCTGCGAGCGCATCCGCATCGGCGGGCGCCTCCTGCCGCGCGCCGAGGCGGCGGGGCTGACGCGGGAGCTGCGCCCGCTGATCCTCGACCTGAAGCTCTCCTACTTCGAGGCGGCGACGCTGCTCGCCTTCGAGGCCTTCGCCCGCCGGGGCGTCACCTGCGCCGTCATCGAGGTGGGCATGGGCGGGCGGCTCGACGCCACGAACGTCGTCCGGCCCGAACTGACCGTCGTCACCGGCATCGATTGGGACCACCGCCAGGCGCTCGGATCGACGCTCACGGCCATCGCCGGCGAGAAGGCGGGGATCATGAAGCCGGGCGTGCCGCTTCTCCATGGCCCCTGCCGCGCCGCCGTGGCCGAGGTCTTCCGCCGTCGCGGGCGGGAGGTGGGCGCCCCGGTGATGCCGCTCCGCGGGCGCCTCTCCGGCTGGAGCGCGCGCCCGCTGCCCTCCGGCACGCGCATCGACTGGCGGCGCGCGGACGGGTCCCGCGGCGAGTACCGCATCGGGCTGCGCGGCGCGCACCAGGCGCAGAACGCGCTTCTCGCCGCCGAGGCGGCGAGGCTGCTGGCGCGCCGCGGGCGGCCGGTGCCCGAGGCGGCGATCGGCGAGGGGCTCGCGCTCGGGCGCTGGCCCGGGCGCTGCGAGCTCCTGGCGCCGAGCGGGCGCCGCCCGGCCGTCGTGCTCGACGTGGCCCACAATCGCCAGGGCGCGCGCGCGCTGCGCGAGGCCTGGGAAGGCTGGTTCTCCGCGCTGCCCCCGCCGGCGCTGATCGTCGGCATGCTCGGCGACAAGGACCATGAGGCCTTCCTGCGCGAGCTGCGCCCGCTCGCCCCCGAGGCGCTCCTCGTGCCGCTCGATTCGCCTCGCGCCGGTCCGCTCGGGGATCTGGCCGCCGCCGCCCGCCGCGCCGGGCTGAAGCCTCGGCCCTGCGCCGGCATGGCCGAGGCCTGGGCGCGCCGCCCCGGGGGCCGGCCGGTCCTGGTGACCGGATCCTTCCTCACCGTCGACGCCGCCATGCGGCTCCTGGGCCGGCGCGCCGCGCGCTCCCTCTTCCCCGGCGCGGCGCCGGCGGGAGGCCCGGGCGCAGGGGCCCGGGGAGGGAGCGCCCGTGCGCGCGGCTGAGCAGTCCCGCGACGGCGGCCGCCGCGCCCCCGCGCCGCAAGCGGGCGGCGCGCCGCACGGGCCCCTGCTCGTCGCCGGCATCGACATCGGCGGCACGGCGGTGAAGATCGGTCTCCTCGTCGCCGCGGGTGAGGAGGCGGAGATCGTCGCGCCGGGAGCTGCCGGCGAGCGGCGGCCGGCGGCCGAGGCGACGATCGAGACGCCGCTCGCCGCCGATCCGGCGCAGTTCGTGCGCGCCGTCGCCGGGGCTCTCCGGTCCCTGGCCGGAGACCGCCGGCTCGCCGCCGTGGGCGTCGGCTGCGCCGGGCTCGTCAGCAGCGGCTCCGGGATCGTGCACCGCTCGCCCAACCTGCCGCGATGGCGCGAGGCGCCGCTCGGCGAGCTGATGCGCGCCGCGCTCGGCGCGCCCGTGGCTGTCCTCAACGACGCCAACGCCTTCGCCCTCGCCGAGGCGCGCCTGGGGGCGGCCCGGGGCTCTTCCCCGGTCGTGGCGCTGACGCTCGGCACGGGCGTCGGCGGGGCGATCGTCGAGGACGGCCTCCTGCGCGGCGGGCGGCACGGGTTCGGGGGCGAGGCGGGCCACATGAGCGTCGACCTGGAGGGGCCCGTCTGCCCCTGCGGCCAGCGCGGCTGCCTGGAGCTCTTCGTCGGGCGGCGCGGGCTGGTGCGCGCCTATCGCCGGCGGGCCCGCTGGGCGGCGGGCGAGGCGGGCTTCGATCTGGCCGCCGGCGACGAGACGAGGCTGACGCCGAAGCTGATGGCCGAGGCTGCGGGCCGGGGCGATCGCGCCGCCGCCGAGGCCTTCCGCCGCGCGGGCGAGATCCTCGGCGGGGCGCTGGCGAGCCTCTCGAACCTGATCGACCCGCAGGCGTTCGTCATCGGCGGGGGCATCGCCCAGGCGGGCGACCTGCTGTTCGCGCCGGCCAGGGAGACGCTCGCCGAGCGGGCGATGATCGGGCGCGAGCGGGTCGCGCCCATACTGGAAGCCGCTCTCGGCTACCGCGCCGGCATGCTCGGCGCCGCCCTCGCCGCCCTCGACGCGCTCGGGATCCGGGAGCCCGCGACCGGGGAGGCTGGCTCGTGAACAGGACGCCGCTCCCGTTGCGCACCGCGCGCCCGCGGGGGACGCGCCAGCGCTCGCGCCGCGCGCGGCTCGCGCTGCGGGCTCGCGGCGCCATGGCGGCCTTCGCCGCCGCGGCCGCGCTCCTGCTCGGCGCGGGCGCCGACGGGCAGCTGCCCCCGCCCAAGTCCCCTCGCCAGGAGCCGCCGGAGATCGCTCCCGCGCTGCCGCGCCGCAGCCTCCTGCCCGACTCCATCGCCGCCGGCGAGGATGTCTGGCACATCACCGGCGCCCGCCTCAGCGGGCGGCGCGACGGCCCGGTCGAGATCGACTCGCTCAGCGCCCGCCATGGAGAGCTGCTCATCCGGGCGCTGCGCGGCATTTGGTACCCCGATGCGCGCCGCGTCGAGCTCGACGGCCAGGTGCACATCGAGGACGGGAGCCGGACGCTCCAGAGCCGGCACGGCGTCTACTACCGCGACCTGGCGCTGCTCGACCTCGACGACGACGTGCAGGGCCGCGGGCCCGAGGGGCGCTTCCTCGCCGATCGCCTGCGCTACGACCGGCGCTCGAGCCGGCTGCGCCTGGGGGGGCGGGTGCGTCTCTTCGAGGAGCAGCGCCACCTGCGCGCCGACTGGCTGGAGTACGACCTGGCCGACTCCCTGGCCACGGCCGGGGATCGCCTGCTGCTGCGCGACGAGGGCGACGGCGTGGACGTCCATGGCACGCGTCTGGTCCACGACCGGCGGGCGGGCGAGATGCTCGTCACCGGCACGGAGAGCGAGCGGCCGCGCCTGGTGCGCGGCGCCGCGGGCGCACTGCCGCTGACCGTCACCGCCGACACGCTGCAGTTGCGGACGCGGGCGCGCGAGGGGGAGGCGATCGGCTGGGTGTCGATCGACTACGGCGCCGCCTTGGGCGGATGCGATCGGGCGCGGTTCCTTCTGCGCGAGGATCGCCTGCTGCTCACGGGCCTGCCGCTCGTCGAGGACCGCGAGGGCCGCGTCAGCGGCGACAGCATGGCGGTCGAGCTACGCGAGGGCGAGGCCGACCGCCTGCTCGTCTGGGGGCGGGCGCGCAGCGAGTACACGCCGGCCGACCATCCGGGGGAGGCGCACTTCGCCGTCGGCGACACGCTGGCCGCCGACCTGACGGAGGGGGCGATCACGACTGCCGTGCTCTCGGGGCGCGCGGAGGCTCTCTACCTTCCCGGGAGGCGCGACCGCGACGCTGGCATCGGGCTCAACTGGACGCGCGGACAGCGCATCCGCCTCGGCTTCGGCGACGCCGGCCTCTCCAGCGTGCAGTTCGAGGGGACGGTGTCGGGGCGCTACTGGCTGCCGGTGCCCGGGGCGCCGGGCGGCGGGCCGGAGGCGGCGCTCGACTCGCTGTCCGCGGCGGGCCGCGAGACGATCCCCGACTCGCTCGCCGCCGCCGCCGAGGCGATGGGCGACTCCCTCGCCGCGGCCGATCAGGAGGCGATGCTCGACTCCCTCGCCGCAGCCGGTCATGAGGCGTCACTCGACTCCCTCGCCGCCGCTGCCGGCGACCCTCCGGACGAGCTCTTCGCCATCCGGGGCGAGGGCTACGCGCCGTCGGTCCTGGCGGCGATCCGCGAGTCGGCCGCCGCGGGAACGCTCGAGCCGCCCGACTCGCTGCTCGCCCGCCTGCCCTTCGACAGGGCCGAGGAGGTGGCGTACTCGGGCCGCGGCATCGACTTCGCCGTCGCCGCCAGCCGCATCGCCATCGCCGGCGATGCCCGGGTCGGGTACCGGGGCATGGAGCTCAAGTCCGAGGAGATCGTCTTCCGCACGCCCGACCGGGTCGTGGTGGCCAGCGGCGCGCCCCGGCTGCGCGACGGGCAGAGCGAGGTCGAAGGCGTGAGCATGAGCTACCGCATCGACAGCCGCATGGGGCTCATCTACCAGGGAAAGAGCGCCTTCGAGCCAGGCTTCTATCGCGGCGAGCGCATCAAGCGCGTCTCCACCCGCACCCTCTACGTCGAGGAGGGGGAGTTCACGAGCTGCGACGCCTCCGAGCCACACTACCACTTCCGCTCTAGACGCATGAAGATCATCCCCGACGAGAAGGTCATCGCCCGTCCGGTCGTGCTCTACATCGGCCGGGTGCCGGTGCTGGCCATCCCCTACGCGGTCTTCCCCCAGCGGCGCGGCCGCCAGAGCGGGGTGCTGATCCCCGACGTTGAGTTCGGCTTCGACACCGCGCGCGGCCGCTTCCTGCGCAACATCGGCTACTACTGGGCGGCCAGCGACTACGCCGACGGGCTCGCCTGGATGGACTACTACGAGAGGGACCCCAGGCTGACCTGGAACGCGCGCGTGCGCTACCGCCTGCGGTACCTCTTCAGCGGGCAGGTCGAGGGGTCGCTCACCCGCCAGAGGCTGACCGCCGGCCGGCGCGACCGCTGGCTGCTGCGCGTCAGCCACGACCAGGCGCTGCGGGATCGCTGGCAGTTCAAGGTCTCGGGGCACTTCCAGAGCGACAAGGACTACGCCGACGACCGGGACTTCGGCGCCGGGGTCGACGAGCGCATCAACCGCCAGCTCCGCTCCCAGCTCAGCCTGAGCCGGGGCTGGTCGGGCGCCTCGCTCTCCATGGTCGCCGACCGCACCGAGTACCTCGACGACTGCGCCGGGGGGCGCAGCCGCATCGCCCAGACGGCGCCGAGCATGAACTTCTCGCTGCACTCGTTTCCGCTCGGGTCGAAGCCCGACGCGCGCGGCCGCGGCGGCCGGCGCCCGCTGCTGGCGACGATGTATCTGCGCGGCGACATGCGCTTCCTCAGCTCCTACACGCGGGGCTGCGCGCAGGCGAGCGAGACCAACCAGGCCTCCTCGATCGGCTTCTCCCTCTCCGACAAGCGCCGGCTGCTGGGGGCGATCAATCTCACCCCCTCGGCGTCGGTCGACGCCGCCTGGGCCGCCCGCGGGGCCTCGGCGCGCAACCCGGTGGGCGCGGCGTGGCGCGCCGGGATGTCGGCCGGAACCACGCTCTACGGCACCTTCTTCCCGCGCCTCGGGCCCCTGGAGGGGCTGCGCCACGTGGTGGAGGTGAGCGCCTCCTACGGCTACAGACCGGAGATCGCCTACCTGAAGGACTTCCCCTCCGTGGGGGGCATCGGGCTGAGGAGCGCGAAGTCGAGCTCGGTGTCGCTCAACGCCACGCAGCGCTTCCACGCCAAGTGGCGGCGGGGTGAGAAGAGCGTGAAGCAGGAGAACCTGCTCACCTGGAGCACCTCGACCGCTTACGACTTCCTCGCCGCGGAGCGGGCGCGCGAGACGGGCGCCGTGCCCCGTCCCTGGTCCGACTTCGCCCACAACCTGAGGCTGCAGCCGGGGGGCTTCCTGGAGAGCGACCTGTCGGTCGGGCACGACCCGGAGCGCTGGAGCAGGGACTACAGCCTCTCGCTGCGCACGACGCTGCGCATGCGCGGTGGGGGCGGGGGAGCGGGGCAGGGTGCCGGGGAGGCCCCGGAAGCGGGCGCGGCAGTCGAGGGGGGCGACTTTAGCGGCCACGGCGGGTTCGGCGACCCGGGGGGCGGCCGCGTCGCCGGGCCCTCCGCCTACGGGTCGCGCGCGGGGCTCGCCGGCCCCTGGCAGATGACGGTCGCCCACACCTACTCGCGGACGCGCCTGGACGATCAGCGCTCGCGGCGCAACGCCGCGAACCTCGCCCTGGGGATGGGGCTCACCGCAGCCTGGAGGGTCCAGTGCGCGATCTACTACGACCTGGAGGATCGGGCGGTCACCTCCCAGGGGCTCTCGCTGGTGCGGGATCTGCACTGCTGGCAGGCGACCCTCGAGCGCCGGGACAGCGGTGGGCGGTCGAGCTACTACTTCCGCATCAGCGTAAAGGAGCTGCCCGATATCAAGTACGAGCGCCGGGGCCTCTAGGGGGCCGACTCCGCTGAGAGATGTCGCAAAGAGCGCGCTTGAGCGGATGCCCCGATCCGCCTACTATGCGTCAGTAGTGTTTCCCATGGCCCGTGCCGCGGCGGAAGCCGGCGGCGGATTCAGATCGGAGGTCCAGCGGCTTGAATCGATTTGAGGACTGCCTGAAGAAGGGGCGCCTCAAGAGAGTGGAAGCGAGCGCAGAGACCGTTGCCGGGGAATTGCGCACCGCGCTCCAGGAACTGGAGCGCTCGAGAGTTCGATACGCGAATGGAGCCTGGAGCGAGAGCCTCATGCAGGGCTACTTCGCGGCCTACCGCGCCGCGCGCGCCGCGCTGCTGGCCTCCGGCTACAGGGATACGAACCTGTTCGGGCTCTGCGCCGGGCTGGAGCACACGCTCGTCGAGCCGGGACGCCTGCCCGGCGACGAGATCCGCCGGCTCTGCGACGCCAAGGACCGGAAGGACATCGTCTACGAGGGCGACGCCCGCGCGAGCGCCGCAGAGGCGGACGAGATCCTGCGCTGGTCGTCGGGCTTCGTGCGCCGGATGATCGAGATCCTGGCCCTGCCCGGATTCGATCCCCAGGCGGTCGATCGGGCGCCGCCCCCCCGCGGGCCGGCGCGCCCATCCTTGCCGCCGCACCGTGAGTAGGCCGCGGCGCGCCGCCCAGGCGCGTCGCCGCGGCGATCCGGGGGGCGGGCAGCCCCCTGGCGATCCCCGCCCGCCGCGGCGCCGGCGGAGCGGGGCCGCTTGACTCCCCGCCGCCGCTGCCCAAGGATTCCCCCGTGTGTCTCGACGCCCACCCGCGGAGAGGGGGATGCGCGTGAGCCCTACTGCACGATCCTGCCGGCCGCTGACGAGCCGCGCCCGCAGCGGCCTCGCGGCGGCCCGGGCCGCGCTCCGGCCGATGGCGCTGGCCCTGGCGCTGGCGCCGGTCCTGGCCGCGAGCGCCTCGGCCGATCCGCCGCGCGGCGGCGAGGTCCTCCTGCTCGACCGCCAGAACTTGGGCATCGGCGGCCGGCCGCTGGTGATGGGCGTCGACCCGGCGACCTACGAGATCCGCAATCTCACCAGGGCGAGCCAGTTCAACGCGCCGCGGGCGGTCTGCTGGGGCCGCGGCAAGCGCCTCTTCGTCGGCGACGGCCCGCGCTTCTGGTCGGTCGACGCCTACCAGGACCCCACCGCGCCCGCCGTCGAGGTGAAGCACCCCTGGCTCAGCTACCTCGTCGACATGGCCCCGGACGGCGATGGCGGGCTCTACCTCGTCGACCAGTTCGCCGACCCGCTGGCCGAGGGCTACCAGGGGGCCCTCTTCCACTACGACCCGGACGGGGAGGCCTTCTCGCTGGTCGTCAGCGACGCGCGCTTCGTCTCGCCGCTGCGCATGGTGCGCGAGGCGGCCGGCACGATCCTGGTGCTCGATCCGCGCGGGCGCATGCGCTGGTCGGCGCCCGCCAACGGCGCGATCTACCGCGTCGACCCGCGCACGCACGCGATGGAGTCGCTGCTCTCCCTGCACCTCTTCACGGCGCCCTCCTCGATCGCGCTCCAGGATCCCTCCACGCTGCTGCTCGCGGACGCCGACCTCAGCCACCCCGACTATCCCCCCAGGCGCGGCGGGATCGTCCGCATCGCGCTGGCCGACATGAGCATCCTCGACACGCTCGTCGCCCCGGAGCTGGTCCAGCCGACCGATCTCGTCCGCCTCCCGGGGAGCGAGATCCTCGTCCTGGACGAGCAGGCCAACCCGGGCGGCTACTCGGGCGCGCGCGGCGCCCTCTTCCGCTTCGACCTCTCCAGCGGAGAGCTCGTCGGCGCCGTGATCAGCTCGACCTTCCGCACGCTGACCTCCATCGAGCTCTACGACGGCCCCGACCTCGACGCCAGCAGCCTCGAGCTCACCGACGCGAACGGAGGAAGCCTCAGGCCGGGCGACCGGCTGCGTTTCGACGCCACGCTGCGCGCCGGCGGCCCGACGGCTCCCGGGCCGCTCGACCTGACGATCGACCTCGGCCCCCTCGACTGCCTCCTCGGCACCGCGGCGTACGAGCGCGGCTCCGTCGCCTACGATCCCTCCGCCCGGCTCTTCCGCTGGAGCGCCACGCTCGGCCTCGGCGAGGAGGTCGCCCTGAGCGTCGATCTGCGCGTGCCCGGGGAGGCGACCGACGGGACCGAGTACGAGATCCCGGTGCGGCTGAGCGGCGGGCTCGTCGATCGCACGCAGCTCTTCTCGCGCAGCGTCAGCGGCGCGCTCGTGCCCGGATTGACCGTCTACGTGGACGGGGCGCTCAGCCGCCCGCCCGCGCCGCGGCTCTTCACGCTCGCCGCCGACGGTCGCACGCCGGTGGAGTTCGCCTACGAGGCTCCCGGGACCGCCCCCCGCCCGGTCGATGTCGCCTTCGCCCCCGACGGCACGCTCTACGTGCTCGACACCGGCGCCGCGGGCACGGCCACGATCCTGGCGGTCGACCCCGTCACCCGGGCGACACGCGTCGTCCACCAGGGCGCGCCGCTGACCATCTACACGCGCGCGCTCGTCGTCGGCCACGACGGGGCGCTGCGGGTCGTCGACCCGAAGGCGGCCGCGGCGATCCCCGGCGTCGTCTACCGGATCGACCCGACAAGCGGCGGGGTCGAGGTCTTCTACACGGCGGCCGATGCCGACTCCTTCCCCAACCCGGTCGACATCTGCCTCGACGGCAACGGACGCTACCTGGTCGTCGAGACCGACTTCCTGGCCGGCGCCTACCGCTCGGGAGGCCTCTTCGAGCTGAACGAGGCGGGGAACCGGATCGCCATCCACACGGTGCCCGGCCAGCTCATCGATCCCTACACGGCGCTGGTCGACGAGGACCGCTCGATCTACCTGATCGACCGGGCCGACGGCTCCCCGGGCGGGCCGCGGTTCTTCTGGGTGCGTCGCCCCGAGGGCCAGGGGCCGGTCTTCGTCCGCCTGGTCGGCGTGCCCGGGCTGGACCTGCTCAAGAAGCCGACCGGGATAGTGGCCACGGCGCCCGACCGCTTCATGATCTGCGACCGCGAAGCGAACGCCTCGATGGGCCGGGGGGGGCTGATCCGCTTCGATCGCAGCGCTCCGGGCGCCGGATCCTTCGTCGCCCAGAGCCTCCACGCCGATCTGCGCGAGCCGACGCGGGCCGACTGCTATCGCCCCCCGCGGCTCGTCTGCAGCGGCCTGGAGATGCTCGACACGAACG
>Ga0194111_10006298_pt1 | contig 13518 bp, 15 predicted proteins | sample TA2KigC300mmetaG_FD_146194 | JGI IMG/M metagenome (GOLD analysis project Ga0194111, IMG submission 146194) | Freshwater microbial communities from Lake Tanganyika, Tanzania - TA2015033 Kigoma Deep Cast 300m | ecosystem: Environmental > Aquatic > Freshwater > Lake | place: Tanzania: Lake... | reverse complement strand
CCACAATCTGGTATGATGGCTTCATGGCGGTTCCTCCTGAGTTTTAGTTGCCCAAACCGATTCTACCGAATCGGCGGGATGAACCGCCATCCCATTTTTAACTTTCAACTACGGACGGGACAGTCTCTTTTTGCCTCCAATTCTTGAGATTATACTTACAGGACTTGGAGCAATAGATGTATAAAGAACGGCTTCAGCAAATGCGGCGCTCTCTTTTCCTTTATTAGTTATTTCATCAAAAGTTTTGTTCGGGTCCCACAAATTAGGCAAAAACATATCAAATTTCTTAGGAAATAAACTCATTTTTTCTTCAAGCGCTGATGACATTTCGATACCGTCTGCATCTTGATTGCTTTGCACTTGAATTTGCAGTTCTAAGATTTCGTTGTAGGCCTTAATATATTCCGGGTCCCTTCTCATAAATTCCCAACGGTACCGGACCCAAAACTGTTTAGCCTCTGTAAACGAAGGGGAATAGATGTGTTTTTTTGATGTCATAATCCTACCCAACTATGCTGAGATTACTTACTTCTGGTTTTTCTCCGAGATTTTTTCTTGGGAACAGATTTTTTCGGTTGCCGCCTGGTCGGCGGGGATTTTCCCTTGAGAGTTTTCGCGCTCTTGGAGGGCTGCTTTACAGGTTTAACCGGAGCCGAAGCCTCCTCTGCCGGCGCCTTGGTCAGCCCCAGGAAGACGTCAAGACCCAGGGGCGCAGCCTTGAGGTAGAACGGTTCCAGGGCTTCCAAAAACGGGGCCTTACCTCTCCAAAAGGGAAAACCGCCAAGTCTCTTAGGCAGGGCGGCGGTAACTTCCGGGAGGGGGACCTCGCCGAACAGGTCGCCGGGCAATTCCTCCCCGCCCCAAAAAGCTGAAGGCTCCAAAAGGGGCTCTTCGGGGACCGGTTCCGCAACTCCAATACGGTCCGGCTTGGGAAGCGCCGGGGCGGCGGCGGGACTGTAACCCAGCAGCTCGAAAAGCTCCTCTCGGGCAAGCCCCCGCAGTTTAAAAAGGAGAAAAGGGTCCCGGTCGAATTCCTCCGCCAGGAGATAAAAAACCGCGGCCGTGTGCTTGCAGGGGTTGGACCAATCGGGGCAGGAGCAATCAGTCTCCAGGTCCCGCAACCGGTGGGGAAAAAGGGATAATTTGGCGCTCTCGAAAACATCTTCAATATCTTCCGGCATCTCCCCGGCCAGCAGCCGGGCCAGAGAAATGAACCGGCCCCCTAAGGCCTTAGCGATCTGATACCATTGGGCCCGGGACAAGGGCCGGAATCGCACCTCCACCTCGTAGGGATGGGAACGGGACCCCTGCACTGTGGCCCGCACCGCGCCTTTCTCGATCCCAATATCCATGACCTGGCCCTTGCGGGCATAGGTCCGGCCCCGGTTCAGGCGCTCGCCGATATCAAAGCTATCCAGCACCCTGATCCAGCGTTGCCCCCACCAACTGCTGGCGAAGGCGCCACGCCGGGATTGGGCCTTAATGCCCCCCTTTACTTCTCGGGCCGGCTTCGGGGTATAGTAACGCCACCAACCCATCTCAGTCTCCCAGGGCTTCCCGGCGCAGGGCCATCAGGTCTTTCAATTCCGCGGTGGAAAGTTCGGTCAGCCATCCCTCCCCGGCGCCCACCACCTGCTCTGCTACTTCTTTCTTCATTTCGATCATTTCGTCAATCTTTTCCTCCAGGGTGCCCACGCAGAGGAATTTGTGCACCTGGACATTTTTGGTCTGGCCGATGCGAAAGGCCCGGTCGGTGGCCTGGTTTTCCACCGCGGGATTCCACCAGCGGTCAAAGTGGAAGACGTGATTGGCCCCGGTAAGATTCAAGCCGGTGCCCCCGGCCTTCAGGGACAGGATGAACAGGGGCAGGCGGCTGTCGTCGGCCTGGAAGCGTTCCACCATATTATCCCGGTGTTTTTTTGGGGTCCCGCCATGGAGGAAGAGCACCTCCCGGCCGAAGGTCTCCTGGAGGTGGCGCTGGAGAATCTTGCCCATTTCGGCAAACTGGGTAAAGATCAGGGCCCGGTCTTTCACCTGGAGCAATTCCTCCACCATCTCCGTAAAGCGGGCCAGCTTCCCGGAGCGGCCCGGAACGGGGGAATTGTCCGCCAGGAACTGGGCGGGATGATTGCAGACCTGTTTGAGCTTGGAGAGGACGCCCAGGATCACCCCCTTGCGCTGGATACCGTCGGCTCCATCCAGGGCCCGGGCCGCCTCTTCCACTACCGCGGCGTACAGCGAGGCCTGTTCCTTGGTGAGATTGCAGAAGACCTTCATTTCGTTCTTTTCCGGCAGATCGGCGATGACCTTGGGATCGGTCTTGAGCCGGCGCAGGATAAAGGGGCCGGTGAGGTGTTGCAGGCGTTGGGTCGCCTTGGGGTCCCGGTTGGCCTGGATAGGGATGAAAAAGGAACGCTTGAACGTTGTCTGGGAGCCCAGAAAGCCTGGGTTGAGAAACTCCATGATGGACCACAGGTCGCCCACGTTGTTTTCCACCGGCGTGCCGGTGAGAGCCAGGCGAAAGCCCGCCGGCAAGGCCCGGGCCGCCCTGGCTTGCTTGGTCTCCGGATTCTTGATGTTTTGGGCCTCGTCCAGGATCACCCCGGACCAGGGAATTTCTTTAAGCACCTCGAAATCCCGGTGGAGCAGCGCATAACTGGAGATGACCATGGCGTATTTCTTCACCTGTTTGGCCAGGGCCTTGCCCCGGGAGCGGGTAACGCCATGGTGCACCAACACCGGCAAACCGGGAGTGAAGCGGGCCGCTTCCTTCTGCCAGTTGCCCACCACAGAGGTGGGGCAAACCAGCAGGACGGACTCCTGGTGGTTGGCTTGCCGCTCCCGGGCGAGTAAGGCCAGGGTCTGCACCGTCTTGCCCAGGCCCATGTCGTCGGCCAGACAGGCCCCCAGGCCCCACTGCTTCAAAAAATTCAGCCAGGAATAGCCCCGCACCTGGTAGGGTCGCAGAATCCCATGGAAGCCTTCGGGGACCGGCAATTCGGAAAACGCGGCCTGGCCTTGCAGCTTTGTAAGCAGATCACCGATCCAGCCCTCGGCCGCGAGTCCGGCAAAGGGAAGAATGGCCGGGGTTTCCACTCCGCCCAGGGCCATCCGCAGGGCTTCCCGGGCGGTGATGCCAGCCTCCGCCTTCTTCCGCCAGAAGTCCAGGGCCGCCTGGATCTCCTCGGCATTTAACTGCACCCATTGGCCCCGCACCTTCACCAGGGGAGATTTCCGCTGCGCCAGCTCCTGGAGTTCGGCCAGGGAAAGCTCGTCGTCGCCCAGGGCCAACTGCCAGTCGAAGCGCACGATCTGGTCCAGGTTTATCCCGGAGCCGCCGGTCATCTTGGGGGACTTAACCTGGGCCCGGGCCGACAGACGCATTTTGGCGCCCCGGCCGCTCCACCAGGCGGGGAGCATCACCCCGAAGCCGGCCTGCTCCAGCAACAAAGCCTTTTCCGTGAGAAAGTCAAAAGCGCCCGGTGTATCCAGCAGGTGGCCATCCGGCAGGGCGGTCTGGAGGCCGGCCGCGAGGCCGGGGCACAGGCGGGCGCTTTGGCCCAGAGACACCAGCAGGTACTCCTTGGCGTGAAATTCGCCATCGCGGAGCAGGGCGGCGGTTTGCTTGGGCGGATTCCAGGCTTCCCGGACGGGGACAAGAAGGCTGGGGTCATCGGCGGCCTGGAGCAGGTAGCGGACAAACCATTGTTCCTGCCCGGTAGAGGCCAGGCCGCTCTCCTCCGGCTCCTCCAGGCGGAAGCAAAGCCGGAACGGCGTCGCCGCGGTGATGGCTATGGGTCGCCGCCACTTTTGAATCTGCTCCTGCAACTGGGCCAGATCGCCGGGGGCGCCTGCCATTATGCCGTCCGGCGCTTGCAGGGCGTGCAGCCATTGGTCATGGAGGCTGTCGAACCCGGGAGCCTTCCTGGCGGGGCGGCCGCGCCGGGCCGGGGATGGCTCGGTGGCAGGGGGGGCAGGGGAGCGAACCAACCGATCCACCATCCGGCCCAGGAAGTCCTCCAGCACATTAACAGCGGGGCTCACCGGGGGAGAGGCGGCGTCGGGGGTCAGGGCCCGGCCAACTCTGGGCATGAGCGCGGCCAGCCTCGCGGCTACGCCGTTGTCGTTACCGGATACAACCGGTTCCCAGCGGGCCCGGTAAGTTCCCTGGATTTCCTGGAGGCCGGGAAGAAACCGTTGCCTGGCCGCCAGAGACCCGGCAAAACGCAGGGCCTGGGCCCAAAAGGCCAGGTCTTTGCCAATGATGAGGCCGGGCGCCAGGAGCTCTTTGCCCACGCAGGCGCAGAGCAATTCGATTTCTCCCGCCTGCAGCAGAGCCAGCGCAGTCACCTGCCAGGGGGATAGGTCAGCCGCTGCCCTGGAGACTGAGGACTCCGCAATCAACTGACTGGAGGCCAGGGGGTGATTTTTGCGGGTGGGAAGCCAGGCAACCATGGTCTGGCCAGCAAGGTCTCTCAGCAAATGGCCTAAGCCCGCTTCCATTAAAACCCCGAATAATTTTTCCTTGCCGGCGTCGTAAGGGAGAGGCGGAGGTTTGGCGGCCTTTAGCTTCCCTTTACTCTCTCGGTGGAGGTGAAGGTCCGCGGGGGCGGGGATTTCGCCCCAGACGAACAGGCGGTTCTCACAAAACGCAGCGTGCAGGATGAGCATGGGCAGGCCAGGGGGTTTACTTCAGGAAAATAATAACGGTAATGGCTGGGAAAAACAATGAGAGCGTCCAAAAGCAGGCAGAAATTGTTCACTCCCGGCAAAGTGCTGCGGGAAGCCAGGCTCCTCTATGCAGTTCGGGGCCTTTTTTTACAATTCCCCTTCTTGTTCCAGCATCTCCCCTATCTTCTGATGCAGGTCTGGAATCTTATTTTGAATAACATCCCAAACAATATCGTAGTCAACCCCGAAGTAGTCATGAATGAGGCGATCCCTCATCCCTGCTATTGAGCGCCAATTTATCTCGGGATATCTTTGTCTTAATTCATTGGGAATTTTCTTCGAGGCTTCACCGATAATCTCGATACTCCGCACAAAAGCCCGCTTCAATGTCTCGTCGCTCATGAACCGGTCTTTGCTCACCCCCCGACTGTCAGAAATCAGGTACCCGGTTTCATCGAGAATATGGCGCAGATACTCAAGCGGCGAGAGCGGCATATTCCACCTCTTTTAAAATATGCGGCCCGATATAAGGACTGAGGGATTCCACCGTCACCAGTTCAATTCTACGCTGAAAAACCTCCTCTAGCAGAAAGGACAGTTCCATAAAGGCATCGAAGGTTTTTTGTCCCGCCTCGAATTCCACCAGCAGATCGATATCGCTGTCAGGATGTTGTTCTCCGCGCACAAAGGAGCCGAATAACCCTATTTTTCTTACCCCGAGGGTCTTGAGGCGATCCCGGTTTTGGTGCAGTATCTTCAATACGTCTTGTTTAGTTCTGATGATGGGTTCCATCAGACGCTCCTCTTTCTATTCGCCTTCTTGCGTGGTTATGATAACACAATTTCCTTCAAAAGATGGTCTTCTCAAACAAGGTTTCCAGGTTGGCGGGTTCCATGGGTCTATTCCTCAACGTTCGCAATATTGCGGTGATTCCCGGTGATCACCTGGCCAAGCAAATCTCCGACCAGGTCTGAGGCCCGGCGCAGGGCTTCATCCCGCAAATGGGCATAGCGCATCGTCATGGCCGAACTCTTGTGGGTCAGAAGTTTTTGCAAGGTGTAGAGGTCTACCTGGCCGGAGGAGGCCAGCATGGAGGCGTAGACATGGCGCAAACCGTGGAGCGCCCGAAAGTCCTTGGGAAGCCCGGCCACTTTTTTGATGCGGTTGACCTGCTTGTTAATGTCTACCCGGCGCCCCCCGTCCCGGCCGGGAAAAACAAACGGGCTGTCCGTGCGGGGATGTGACCGGAGCAAAGCCCTTGCCGGCTCATTCAACGGGATTTTCTGATCCTGGCCCCCCTTCGGGTAGCGGATATGAATAAAGCCGCGCTCGAAATCAAGGTCCTGCCATTGCAGGCGAAACAACTCGCCCCGCCTCATGCCGGTAAAAAGGGCCAGCTTCATGAAATTAGCGGCCTGGACATTGGCATCCTGCTCTATTGCCTCCAACAGTCGGGTAAGCTGCTCCGGGGTCAGGTCCTCCGTCTTCAGGTTGTTCACCTTGGGCATTTCCAGGTGAAAGGAAAGCGGGCTGCACAGTTGGCGCTTAACCCCGAAATTGACGATGCGCTGGAGAAGCGATAAGGTCAGCTTGACGGTCTGGGGAGATTTACCCTTTAAAACCCGCAATCTCAAGCGGTCAATTTCCAAGGCGGTGATTTCGTGGGGTTCCTTGTCGCCCCAGAGGTGCCGTAAATATCTCTCAAAACGGCTTCTATCCTGGGAAATGCCTTTGAGAGTCTTGCTGACTTGATATTCGTCCCAGAGCCTCTCAAGGGTCCGGGTTTCCTGGGTCTGCCTGGCTGCTTCCCGCTGCTCCTGGTTGGTGGGTTCGTCCCCTTCGATTCTTTGGGTGCGAATCCTGGCGGCCCGGGCCGGGGTCATGTCATTTTTGAATTGCCGCCCGGCTTTTTCCTCGATAAGCTTACCATGCTTGCGATAGACTATGTAATAAATCCGCTCAGGCCTGCCGTCGGCAGAGGTTCCCTCGATGAAATAGACTCCGGGATATTTCGTCTTAAAACGTTGCTGTTTTGGCATGGGTTACCCCGCTGAACCAAAGGGATTTGCTGGAAAACCAAAAGGATTTGTCCCCAACACTATCCCCAACATTTTTCCTAAATATACGGGTAAAAATGGGGAAGTCAACAAAAAATGAAAATTGGGAAATGTCCAGTAATCAATTAGATAAGAAAAGGGAAAGTAAAGGGGAGTAAAATTAGTCTTATGGTCTCCGGAACCAAAGGTCGGGCGTTCGAGTCGCCCATCGCCCGCCAGAGATTTTATTAAGTAAGCCTCATTTCCACCCTGCCGATTTCCTTCTTGCATTTATTCAGGTAATATCAGTTCCAGTTCACTTTCCCATGGGCACGGGGGCGTCGATCTCGTGACTTTCACTGCAAACGAAAATAAGAAGACCCAAAACCCGCATCTGGCGCTTAGGCGGTTTTATGCGGCTCCGGAAAACATTGAGGGCGGGGTGGCCATCCTTGATCCGGAAGAGACCCGCCATTTGGTCCGGGTGCTGCGCCTGGGAGTGGGGGCAAATGTGGCGGTGAGCGACGGCCAGGGCTGCCACTGGGAGGCCGTGGTGGAGAGCGTGAACCCCCGGGGCGCGGTCCTTAAATTAGGGGCCGAGATGGAACCCTGGGGGGAATCGCCTCTGGACCTGACGCTGTGCATCGGTTTGGCCAAAGGCGAAACCCTGGATGGGGTGATGCGCCAGGCCACGGAAATGGGGGTCAAAGAAATTCTGCCATTCGTTTCCCAGCGTTCGGAACCAGCGGCGCCAGAGCGCCAGGCCCGGCGTCTGGTCCGCTGGCAGCGGATCGCCCGGGAAAGCTTGAAATCCTGCCAGCGGTCCAATCTTCCGGTAATCCATCCGCCCCAGGAATTCCGCGCCATCCTTATTGGGCCGGAAGAAGTGAAGCTCTTGTTTTATGAAGATGAAAAGGGCGGACTGGAAGCCGCGCTGCGGCGCGCCCGTCCAGGGGGAGTGAGGGTGGTCATAGGTCCTGAAGGGGGCTTCGCCCCCCAGGAAGTCGCCTTGGCCAAAAAGGCTAATTTTCAGATAGTCAGCCTGGGTCCCCGGCGTCTGAAAGTGGAGACCGCGGCCTTGGCGGCCCTGACTTTAATCCAGTTCGCCTGGGGGGATGTGAAGTAGCGTGGGAAAAATAACAAGGAGTAAAATGGCTTTGCTGATTCACGGCAGCAGGGTGGTAGCCGCCGCGCTGGTGGTCTCCTGGTGCGCCATGGCATTAGCAGAGCCTCCTCCATCCGGTTGGAAGCGAGAAAGGATGGAGGGACTCTTTCAGTGCGCCATTCCCCCGGATTGGTGGCATGACCGATTCATGATTCCGCCGGAACGAGGCGCAGCCTACACCAGCGGTCTTGACCTCATCCGGGTCCAGCGTTGTGAGGCCGCAGGCCCCGGCCCCAAGACGCCGAAGGAATTTCTGGGGGAGTATGAATTAGTCGGCAACAAATTCGAGAAGGGAGACGCGTTGGAGGTCAGCGGCCGCCCGGCGGAACGGTGGAGCCGCCGCTATTTGGTGACCAGCGCCAGACGCGAAGGCCGGGGCCACACCGAATGGATATATGACGAGGTAGTCTTTTTGTCGGACCCCAAGGGCTTTTGGGCGCTGCGCTTCACCAGCCGGTCCAGGCTTTTTTCCGATCCCCCCCGGGGATTGGATATCTGGAAGCGTTTCCTGGAGTCCTTCAAGCTTTTATAGGGGATTTCTTGGGACGCCACATGTCCGCCCTGCCTTACCTAGACCTGAACACCCACCTGCGCCGGCGCTTCGGCCAGCGGGTGCAGAAAATCACCCTGGACGCGGGGCTGACCTGCCCCAACCGGGATGGCCGGGTGGGTGTGGGGGGCTGCCTCTATTGCAACCCCCGGGGGTCGGGCACCGGCGCCTGGGCCAGGGGGATGAGCATCTCCCGGCAGATGGAGGAAGGCATCGCCCGCCTGGGTCGGCGCTACGGGGCCAAGAAGTTCATCGCTTACTTCCAGAGCTTTTCCAATACCTATGCGCCGGTGGAGAAGCTCCAGGCCCTATACCGCGAGGCCCTGGCCTTCCCGCAAGTGGTGGGTTTGAGCGTGGGCACCCGCCCCGACTGCCTGCCGGACGCAGTACTGGACCTCCTGGCCAATATTGCCCGGGAACGCCTGGTATGGCTGGAGTTGGGCCTCCAGTCGGCCCACGACGCCACCCTGGCCCTTTTGAACCGGGGCCACGACGTGGCCTGCTTTACCGAGGCGGTGGCCCGAGCCGCGGCCCGGGACCTGGAGGTGGTGCCCCATGTGATTTTGGGCCTGTCCGGGGAAGGACCGGAGGAGATAGCCGCCACTGCGGCATATCTGGCGGGGCTGCCCATCCAGGGGGTCAAAATCCACCTGCTTTACGTCATCCGGGGCTCGGGGTTGGCCAGCCTTTACGAGGCAGGGAAATATCAATGCCTGACGGAGACGGAATTTGTGGCCCGGGTGGTGGATTTCGTGGAACTTCTGCCGCCTCACGTGGTCATCCACCGCCTCACCGGGGACCCCCACCCGGAGGAATTCCTGGCCCCGGCCTGGTGCCTGGACAAGGCCCGGGTGTTAAAGCTGATCCGGGAGGAGTTCGCCCGCCGGGGCAGCCGGCAAGGGAGTAAATTAAAAGGTTAAAAGGGGAAAAGGGGAGGATTATCAAAGTTATGATACATCTCTGTCGTTTAACCTTTTCCCCTTTTAACCACTTAACCTTTTAACCCCTTTTTTTAGTGGCAAAAGACTCAAAAAACATCTAACTTATTAAGGTTATGTCATCCTCCGCCAACCATGCCGGCAACAAAAACCCCAAAGACCCTGTTCCTGCCACTCCTCCTGCCGCCGCTAGAACCGGCTGGCCCCTTTGGAGCATCCTGGTAGTCGTCTTCTTGATCATCATTGGGAGCCTGATTTGGGGCTACCGCGGCGTCTTGTGGGAAAAAATCTGCGCTTGCTATGAAGTTTGCACCGACCGGGAAAACGTCCGCGCCCTGCTGGAGGCCGCCGGCCCCCTGGCGCCTCTCTTGTTCATCGCGATTCAGACCCTCCAGGTAGTCTTTGCTCCCATTCCCGGGGAGGCCACCGGATTTTTGGGGGGCTTTCTATTCGGCGCCCCCCTGGGGATGCTTTACTCCACCATCGGCCTCACCCTGGGCTCCATCCTGGCCTTTCTTCTGGGCCGCTGGCTGGAAAAGAAATTCGTGGAGCGCTGGGTGAGTCGGGAGGCCCTGGAGAAATTTGATTTCCTCATGGAGCACCAGGGCGCGCTCATCGCGTTTTTCCTCTTCGTTTTACCCGGCTTTCCTAAGGATTACCTCTGCTTTATCCTGGGCCTAAGCCCCATGTCCTTCAAACTTTTCCTGGTCATGGTCACCGTGGGCCGCCTCCCCGGCACCCTGATGCTCTCCCTCCAAGGGGCCAAGGTCTATGAAGGGGATTGGCTGTTCACCGCCATCATCCTGGCCTTGTGCCTCCTCCTGGGAGTGATTATGTATTATTACCGCGAGACCCTGTACCAGTGGATCCGCCGCTGGGAGCACAAGAATAATTTAAAGAACAACCTCAAGAAAGGCTATGATTCATGACTACCCCGTCCGAACCCGAATTCATGCAAATCATGTCTATGGCCCGGGGGTTTCAGGCCGCCAAGATGCTCATGGTGGCCGCGGACCTGGCGGTCTTTGATTTTCTGGAAGAGCCCCAGAGCGCGGTGGAGGCCGCCTCCCATCTCAAGGCCGAGCCCCGGGCCGTGGGCATCTTCCTGGACGGCCTCACGGCCCTGGGCCTCCTGGTGAAAGGCGTGGATTACTACCACAACGCCGAACTGACCTCCCGCTACCTGGTGCGGGGCAAAGAGGAGTACCGGGGGGCCATCATCCGCCACATGCACCACACTCTGAGAAGCTGGAACCGCCTGGCAGAGACCCTGGTCCTGGGCCACCCCCCTGAGGTGGAGCCGGAAAAGTGGCTGGACAAGGGCGAAAAGGAGCCGGAGGAAGTGGCGGACTTCATCTGGGGCATGCACGCCCTGGCCCGGGACCTGGCCCCCCAGGTGGCCGCCAAATTGAATCTGCGGGGGGTGAAACGCCTCCTGGACCTGGGCGGCGGACCGGCTACCTATGCAATTTACTTCGCCAAAGCCAAACCGGAGATTACCGCCACGGTCTTCGACCTGCCGGTCCCCAGCAAGATCGCCCGGGAAAACATCGCCCGCTACGGCTTGTCTGACCGCATCGACACCCTGGCGGGGAATTTTCTTAAGGATGACATCGGATCAGGTTACGACTTCATCTGGATTTCCCACATCCTCCACAGCCACGACGAGGAGCAGTGCCACCTGATTATCAATAAGGCCATCCGGGCCCTGAACCCCGGCGGCGCCATGGCCATCCAGGACTTCTTCCTCAACGACGACGGCGTCAGCCCCGTGGGCGCGGCCATGTTCTCCGTCCACATGCTGGCCGTTACCCCCCGGGGCCGGTCCTACATGCACACGGAAGTGGCCGACTGGCTCCTATCTGCCGGGCTCGTAGATATCCAGCACATCGAAACCACACCAGACGCCAGCGTGGTGCTGGCCAGGAAGGAGTAGGGTGGACAAGGGGAGGGGGCGAAGGGACGTTAGTCGTCCCAAACACAGGAATGAGGGGCCATAGGAATTCTCTGGACTCGCAATTAGCCTTGCGTTTGAGTAAATTAAAAGCTATTCGAACCCTAACAGGTTCATCAAGGGTGGGTGCGTTTCGTCCTGCCCAGGATGTGAGCGTCGTTTTGGCCGGAGGGCCGCACTCGTATGTCTCCGTCTTCGCCGGCCGTATTGCCGATACCGGCGGGGACCCGATTCCGCATATGGCTGCCGCGGTGGAATTGCTGCGCCCCCTATCCCAATCTGGAGCTCACGGCAGCACGCAGGTCCAGGTATGGGTGATGATGGATCCGGGGACCGGAACTTACTGACTCAAACCGCGGCCATGGCGGATTCCAGGCGACCCAACCGCTTATCGATCTTGGCCAGGGACGCGGCCAGCTCTTCGGAAGGGGCCTGGGGGCTGAACGCGGGGTTGGTCGTCCACCAGTCCATGCCCAACTCTTTGGCTTTGTCCACCGAGCAGATCACCAGGCGAATCTGGATGGTCAAGAGCTCTACTTCCACCAGGCTGATCTTGATGTCCCCGGCGATGACGATGCCTTTGTCCAAGATGCGTTCCAGCAGATCCGCCAGGCTGGTGGCCTCAACGGCAGTCTGGATGCCACGTTGTTGTCTTGCCATGTGCGGTTCCTCCTTACAGGAGTTGGCCCAGGGGGCCAAGGTCAATATTCAGGTCCTCTTCTTCCAGGCCGAACTCCTTGCGGAGCCTGTCGATCTCTTGAGCCTGTTTCATCAAAGTTTGCCCCAACCGCTCGATCTGTTCGTCCGTGAGGGACCCGGCCTCGATGCGCCGGATGCCCTGGCGCTCCAGCAGTTCGTGGAGCAGTTTCACCAGGGTCAAGACCAGTTGTCCCAGGCTGTTCTTGACCTTGTCCGGGTCCAGGTTGAATCTGGGGGTCTGGCCGCCCTGGGTCTGGCCGCCCTGGGACCGGGCTGGCAAAAGGGGGCCCCCTTGCATGATCTTGTCAAAGTCGCTTAACGCCTCAGACTCCACCTGCGCCGGTTCCGCGGGTCTCATCATTAATCTCCCTTATCAAAAAAATTCGGTCCCAACTTCGCCCCCAGGGGCTGGAGTCCCCGGGCGGTGTCCCAGGAAGACAGGACGACCTGGAGGCCCAGGTAGATCAGATCGATATCGGCTACGGATATCAGCACTTCCCCATAGATCACCGCGCCCTTATTGAGGACGCGGTCCAGGGCCTCGCACAAGGAGGCCCTTTCTCGAAGCTCCGGGAGGTTTCTGGGTATCATGGTTTCTCCGGGTACGACTCCACCACTTCCGCCTCCACTGCCGCCTGAATCAGCCCGGACAACATCTCCGGGGCCGCGGCCGCGACTTCTTCCGGCTTGCCAAAAAAGTAACCGCGCTCTTCCGCAGGCAGGTCCCGCAGATCGGCGCCGCATTGCCCGCAGGTCTTGGCAGTTATCGGTGCTTTAACCCGACAATGCGGGCATATCAGTAACAGCCCCATGATGCTTCTCCATCAATCTGTGTTGGTATAGGACTTGTCCCAATTCACCCAGGCGCTTCAGGCCCCGGGGTTCGCTCTGGCGATAGATGATGGTTTGATGCCGGCCGGCAAAGGTTTGCTGAAACTTGTCCTTGATGAGCGCCTCCCGTCGGTTCAAGGCGGCGCACAGGGGACAATCCCAGGCCGGGGTGGCCTGGTTGAGAAACAGCACCGGCACCGGCACCCCTAAGCGCCCGCAGACCGCCAGCAGGTCGCCGGTCTCCTGGAAGGCCATTTCCGTGAGGATGGTCACCGCGTAGAGCGCGGCCCGGGCCGGGTCACGCCACAGGTTTCTCAGGAGTTTCAGGTCCCGGGAAATCCTTACCAGATGCTGGGAGAGATCCGGAAATCGAAAGGCCAGCTTGTACTTCAGGAGCAAGCCGAAAAAGGTCTTGAGCCACTGGTCGATGAGTTCCGGCAGTTCCAGGAGGCGCAGGAGATGGCCGGTGGGGGCCGAATCCAGGATAAAAATGTCGTAGCGGCCCTGCTCCATAAAATCCATGGCTCGCACCAGGGCCATGATTTCATCCAGGCCGGGGGGGGACAGGTCCAGCATCCGCTCCATCACCCGGCGGTCAAAGGGGAAATCGAAATTCTCGAACGCAGTTTTCAGGAACTGCTCCAGTTCTTGCTGGTACCGTCTTTTTAGCGCG
>Ga0194111_10006297_pt1 | contig 13519 bp, 8 predicted proteins | sample TA2KigC300mmetaG_FD_146194 | JGI IMG/M metagenome (GOLD analysis project Ga0194111, IMG submission 146194) | Freshwater microbial communities from Lake Tanganyika, Tanzania - TA2015033 Kigoma Deep Cast 300m | ecosystem: Environmental > Aquatic > Freshwater > Lake | place: Tanzania: Lake... | reverse complement strand
GTAGTCTCCGCTTGGACCATTGAGGATTGGAGTTTGGGGCTTGTTTGGCGCTTGGTGCTTGTGGTTTGGTGCTTCCCGCATTTCTCTCCAACGGCTGGTGAGAAATGCGGGCTAGAAGCCTGTGCCACCCCAGGTCCTCCTACGGTGGCACAGGCATCCTGCCTGTGGCACCACTTCCCCTACTTCTCCGCGGTCTCCTGGTTCCCGTTGGGGTCGGGGTCAGGCGCGGGCGCGGGCTTGGGGGCGAAGAAGCGCGCGCCCACCCTCGCCGCCAGCGCCGCCCCGGCGCCGATCACCACAGCGTCCCACAGCCGCAGGCACAGCAGATAGGCCATGCACATGGCCGCGTGGCTAGCGGAGCTGTAGCCCAGGATGGCGAAGGTGCCGATCAGGCCCCCGTCGAGCATCCCCACCCCGCTGGGGGTGAGCTGGACGGCCAGGATGAGCTGGCCCGCGGCGAAGATGAGGCACAGCTCCCCGAGGCCAAGCGTCAGGTGCGAGCCGAGATGAAAGAAGGCCAGCGGCTTGGCGAAGACGAGGACGTGTGAGGCGAACATGACCCCAAAGGCCGCGAGCGACGCCCCACGCTCCTCGCAGAAGGTGCGCGAGACCTGGTCCTCCATCTCGATCACCCGCTTGCGCAGGCGCACCACCCGGCGGCGCAGCGGCCGGAACCGCGCGAACACCCGCACGGCCCGCGTGAGCGGCCGCCGCCGCGACGCCAGCGACCACCAGAGCACCCCGGAGAAGCCCAGCATCAGGAGCGCCACCGCCACCATGATCGCCCCGCCCCAGAAGTGGGCCGGGCTGAACAGCACCCCCTTGTACTCCACCGCCGCCACCCCCGTGCTGAACGCGAAGAAGAGCATGAAGCTCAGGAACTCCAGGTACTTGCTCAGGAGCACCGTGCCGGCCACCTCGTGGTAGGGCAGCGAAGCCATCTTGCCCACGTAGGCCACGCGCAGCGGCTCGCCGCCGAGGTAGGTTGACGGCGTGACCAGGTTGCCCGCCATGCCCACGATGGTCGCCTCGAAGAGGATGGGGAAGGGCACGGCGTGGCCCACGGGGCGGTTCAGGAGCCCCCAGGCAAGCGCCTGGGCTGCCAGCACCACCGCGGTCAGCGCCCCGACCGCCGCGAAGGCCCCCACGCCGGCCCGCGCCACCTGGGCCAGAGTCTCCCTGAAGCCCACCACCCAGACGATGCCGACCAGGAGCAGGACGGTGAACGGCAGAATGACGGCGAAGCTCAGCGCGCGGCGCACCGCGGTCGTCGCCTCCTTCAAGGGAACCGGCAGGCACATAAGAGATTACGTTACGGCGGCTGCGTTGTCAAGGACGGGTTTGACGGGGGCCGCTATCCGCGATGGCCTTGACTCGGAACGTACACCCTCCGGGGATCCCGGGGGCCTGCACCAACTTCGGCGAGCACTCCGTCGGTCACGAGCTTCCGCAGGCGAGACCTCGCCGTACGGTCGGAAGTGCCCCAAAGGCGGGCCGCGTCTTGCGTGGAAACGCGACCCTCCCGCGCCACGTACTCCATGAGCTGAGTGTGCCATCCGGGTCGAGCGGCAACCCCCACGTGGTCGTTGAAGAGCGTCACCCGGAAGTTCGTGCCGGCCTCCTCGAATCGCGGGCGCGCAAGCCCAGCTTCAGTGCAGGCGGCGATCATCCTACCGATACCCGAACCCCATTGCTCGATCAGACCCAGCTCCCGGAAAGTGCGGCCGATCACCCTGTTGCGAAGACGAGACACGCCCGAGACGGCCGCCTCGAGCGTCATGCCAAAGGGCAAGAGCCCCGGATTCGTAATCTCGATTCGGTCATCGAAGATGGCCACGCGAGTGCCGGCTCCCCCGATGGAGTAATCGGCGTGGACGACTGCGTTGATGACGGCCTCGCGGACGGCTTGGGGCGGATATTCGGGCAGCTCGCGGCGCCGCAGCCGCCCGATCTCGATGCCCTGGCAGGTGTGCCGTTCGATGAACGCGATGGCCCTGTCCACGGCCACCGGCAGGTGCTCGTCTATCTCGCACTGGTCCAGGAACCGTGCCGTGTCGGTCCCAGCGAAGCGCGCGCAGCGGATCGTCGCGTCCGGGAACAGCCGGCTCCGGGTCTTCCCGAACAAGAGCACCGCGCCCTGCGTAGGCACCTCGCGTCCGCCGCAGTCGGCGAGCAGCCCAAGGGACCGCTGCTTCGCTGGGGTCAGCGGCCGGGACACTGCTGCGAAGAGCTCGGAAGCAGCTCGGAAGTCAATGTCTTCCGAGCTCATTTCCGAGCAGGGCTGCTCGTCGAAGGAGACGTTCCGCGCCAGCCGCTGGATTTCGGCGATCAGCTCCGGGCCGGCGCGCCGGTTCGTAGAGCCGAGCCGCACGTACACCCCGGCCTCCGGCCCCTCCGAGAGGATACAGTAAGGACCCACCGCGTGAGGGACGGAGACCACGATCAGCTCGCGGTCGCGCCAGGCGTGAACCTGGATGTCGGGCACGAGCAGCGGGCGGATGCTCTCCGCAAAGGCGTTGGCTAGCCGTTCCTCGTCCGCCAGCGGGTCCCCGAGGCCCACCACCTCCTTCGTTCGGTCCCGAACCCCGAGAACAAGCGTGCCGCCCGCAGTGTTGGCGAACGCCACCGCCGTGCGCACAATGTGGTGCAGAGGCCGGCAGTTCTCCTTGAACTCCAGCGTCTTCCCCTCGCTCCTGGCTAGAAGCGATTCGAGCATACGCCTTCCCCCTTGCAGGTTGCCGGGCCTCGCGCGGCGCTGATCATTGTACCGGTTCAGCATGAACTGGACAAACGGCCATTGGCAACCGGGCTGTTTGACTCTCTCAGGCGATGCTTGCTAGAATAGGCTGCGAAAGGAGGCGAGAGCCAAGTGGCGGCTCCAAGAAGAGGCTATCGCTATATCCAGCCAGAGGCGCTGGCGAAGGTTACGCGCCTCAACCTCGTCGCACGCTCGGTGGTCGAGGGCTTCATCTCGGGGCTGCACAGAAGCCCGTTCAGGGGCTTCAGCGTGGAGTTCGCTGAACACCGCGAGTATATGCCCGGGGACAATATCAAGGACGTGGACTGGCAGGTGTTCGGCCGCACCGACCGCTTCTACGTGAAGCAGTACGAGGAGGAGACGAACCTCAAGGCGCACATCCTCCTCGACGTGTCGAGCTCGATGTCCTACAAGAGCGACGAGCACGGCCTGACGAAGCTGGAGTACGCCTGCTACCTGGCGGCCTGCCTGAGCTATCTGATGATCAGGCAGCAGGACTCGGTGGGGCTGGTCTGCTTCGACCGCGAGATTCGCCACTACATCCCGCCCCGCGCCACGAGCACCCATCTGAGCCTCGTCCTCCGCCACCTCGAAACCCTCAAGATGGGCACCGGCGTGACCACGAACGTCTCGAAGACCTTCCACGACCTCGCCGAGTTCATCCGCCGACGCGGCCTGCTCATCATCCTCTCCGACCTCTACGACGACCCGAAGGAGGTGGTCCGCGGCCTCCGACACTTCCGCTACAAGAAGCACGAGGTCATCCTCTTCCACATCTTCGACCGCTGGGAGCTCGACTTCCCCTTCCGAAAGCTCAGCGACTTCGTGGACATGGAGACGAGCGAAGAGCTCCAGGTGGACCCCCGCTACGTCCGCGAGGAGTACCGCAAGCAGGTGCAGGCATTCGTTGACGGCTACCGCCGCGATTGCTCGACGAGCCGCATCGAATACGTGCAGACCGACACCTCGGTGCCCTACGACTTCATGCTCTTCGCCTACCTTGCGAAGCGGAAGAGGTTGTTCTAATGCCCTTTCTCTATCCCATCTATCTCCTGGGCACCGTCTTCGCCGGAATCCCGATCATCATCCACATGATCCACCGGCGCAAGGCGCCGAAGGTGCTCTTCCCCACGCTGCGGTTCCTGCGGGCGTCGAACGAGCGGACCTCGCGGCGGCAGAGGATTCAGGACCTCCTGCTCCTCCTGCTGCGCATCCTGCTGTTCGTGCTCCTGGCCTTCGCGCTCGCCCAGCCCTTCCTCGGCTCGCGACGCTGGGGACTCGGCCAGCGCATCCACGCCGTCATCGTCCTCGACAACTCCTACTCGATGGGGACGGAGCACGAGCGTAAGGCCCGCTTCGCAGCGGCGAAGGACCTCGCCTCCGCCGCACTCGAATCGCTGCCACCCCTGGGGAGCCAGGCGGCGGTGCTCCTCTCTGTCCCGCCACACGGCTATCCCAGGCCGTTCCTGACCGCCGACCGCGAGGCGCTGCGGCGCGACATCCTCAAAGCCCCGCTCTCCCAGGGACGGGCCGACATGACCGCCGCCGTCCAGCAGGCCTACGACCTCCTGGCCGAGGGCAGCGACAGCAAGGCCCCGACGATGGAAATCTACGCGGTGACGGACATGCAGCGGAACGCCTGGACCGCCCCCCGCCCCCTCGAGGACAAGCACCGCAGCCCCCAGCCCGCGCTCATCGTCGTGGACGTCGGCCGCACCGACTACCGCAACCTCGGCGTCGCAGACCTCGCAGTCCACGGCGGCGCGCGCGTCCGCGCCCGCCCAGTCACCATCCAGGCCAAGGTCCGAAACTACGCCCACTCCAAGGCCACCGTCAACGTGACCTGCTACGTAGACCAGGCCAAGCAGGCGAACCAGCAGCTCGAAATCCCGCCCGACCTCGTGATGACCGCCTCCTTCAACCACGTCTTCGCCGAGCCAGGCATCCACAACGGCTGGGTGCAGATAGATGACGACTCGCTGGCCCTCGACAACCGCCGCGACTTCTCAATCGAAATCCAGGACCACCTCCCCGCCCTCGTCGTCCGCGACGCCGTGCCCGCCATCGCCCAGCTCGACCCCTCCTTCTATGTCGCGAAGGCCCTCGACCCCTTCGGCGACGACCCCGGCAAGCCCCGCTCCCTCGTCCAGACCACCATCACCGAGCTGGACAAGCTGACCCACGACCTCCTCCAGAAGTTCCGCGTCGTCGTCCTCGTTGACCCCGGCGCCCTCCAGATGACCCAGATCGCCGTCCTCCGCCAATACGTCCGCCGCGGCGGCCGCCTCGTCGTCTTCCCAGGCCCCAACCTCCGCCCCAGAAGCCTCACCGACTTCCTGCGCGGCGACAAGCCCGCCGACGCCCTCATGCCCGTCGAGCTCGGCGAGCCTGCCCAGGGCCTCATTGACCGCAAGAAGTTCGACTCCCTCGTCGGCCTCGACGAGCGGCACACCATCCTCAACGTCTTCAGGGGCTACCACAGCCTCCCGCAGGCGGTCAAGGTCTACAACCACGTCCCCATCAACGCCCCCGAGCGCCTGCCCGCCGAGGAGAGGTCCCCCGTCCAGCTCCTCATCGGCCTGAGCAGCGGCGACCCCTTCCTCCTCGAAAACCGCTTCCACGAGGGCCGCGTCCTACTCTTCTCCACCTGCACCGACCCCGACTGGTCCAACCTCGCCGCGTCCCGCTTCTTCCTCCCGCTCCTCCACCGCATCGTCTACTACCTCACCGAGCGCGAGGACATCGAGGGCACCCACCTCGTCGGCTCCCCCGTCAACATCAACCTCCGCGACGTCCTCCGCCCCGTCACCGTCCAGGTCCGCGACCCCGCCGGCGAGATCGTGGACCTGCCCGCCAAGCCCGAGCCCGCCAGCGGCCTCACCCGCGCCACCTTCCCCCGCACCGACCGCCGCGGCCCCTACGTCTACCTCGTCCTCGACCCCGCCCGCGCCGCCGACAGGGCCACCCCCGAGGCAAGGGCCGAGGCCGAGCGCGGCTTCGTCGTCAACCCCGACCCCCAGGAGGGCGACCTCGCCCGCACCAGCGAGAGCGAGCTCCGCAAGCTCCTCGACGGCCACGCCCTCCACTACGTCGGCCCCCCCGAGCAGGCCTCCCCCGAGCTCCTCAGGGCCGCCGTCGAGAAGATTCGCCAGGGCGTCCCCCTGCGCGACCTCATCCTCTACGTCGTCCTCTTCATCGCCATCTTCGAGACCTTCTTCGCCAACCGCGTGGTTCCCGCCTTCCAGCGTGCCGAGGAGCGCCGCACCGCCGCGGCCGGGGCCTGACAGGCGGACAGATGATCAGTTTGTGCGTTCGGGATTTGATCATTTGTCCGCGCCCCCTAAGTGCTTGCCGCCACGCCACTTAAGTATGCGGGGACAGACGATCACCCGTTCCTCCCCCGCCGCTCTGATCATCTGTCCGCACCCCCCACCCCCGGTTGGTGTGGCCCTGCCCGGCACCACGGGGCTGCCCTCGAGGTCTCACCCCCCGCCTTCATTTCCTGTTGCATCCCGCTTCCATCCGTGCTATGATGCGGGCGTGTGAGGCGGGTCGTCCATCCACCTTGCCCCGAAGCGCCATGTCAAGCTCGGAAACAGCTCAGCTCCGAGATAGGCTACGGCACTACGGGGTTCCCCCCGACAGGCCCAGTGTCAAGTTCTTCACCGAGGGCCCGCGCCCCGAGCTGATCGAGTATCTCGATCTTGTGCAATCCCGCAGGGAGGGCGAATTCCTCCCCGACGGAGTGGCCGAAAGCCAGGGCAAGCCCCTCCTCTACTTCGTCAACGATAGCCGCCTGGCGCAGCCCCAGGAGCAGCGAGATAGCCAGCTTCGTAGGCTACGGCGCGCCCTCGGCTGCCGCGGCCAGCGCGCATACCTCGCCGTTGTCAAGCCGGCGGGCATCTTGGAGGTCGTGCCTGTCAGCCTGGACGAGAAGACACCGGATTGGCAGCAGTACCGTCGGGACACGGGCCAGGCGATCACGTTCTTCTCGCGTCTCGCGCTCGGCCATTACGACGGGAAGGGCGAGCCCACCCAGGCCGACTATGCGTTCCACGGGATGCTCAAGTTGCTCACCGAGGCAGGCAAGCGGCTCGCCGACTCGCCCTACAACCTAAACAAGTTGGATGTGCTCTCCCTCATCGGCCGGGCGCTCTTCTTTCGGTTCCTATACGACCGGGAGATTGTCACGCCGGACTACGCAGAGAGAATCGCGCCAAAGGCGGCTGATTTGGCGGCCTGCTTCGATACGGCTGAGAACGCAGCGGCCACCTGCAAGTGGCTCAACGATACGTTCAATGGCGATTTCCTTCCCCTCACGGACGACGGTGGCCTGGCCTTCTTCAGGAAGGCGGCCGAGCAATCGAACGGGGAGGTCTTCCTTCACCTCCGCGCCATCGTGCGTGGGTACGAGCCCATCCCCGGGGGATACCAACCCCACTTCGACATCAACTGGTCAGACTTCGATTTCGCCCATGTTCCCGTCGGGCTGCTGAGCCAGGTATACGAGAGGTTCTGCTGGAAGTGGGACCCGGCAACCGCGTACGCCACAAGCGTGCATTACACGCCCAGGAACATCGCTGCTGTCTTGGTCGGCGAGGCGTTCGACGGCCTACCGGACGCCCACAGGGCGCGCGTCCTCGATCCGGCCTGCGGCGGGGGAGTCCTCCTGGTGCTTGCTTTCCGGGAACTCTACCGAGCCCGGTGGCAGACAACCGGAGTGCGGCCTGATACCCAGGTGATCCGTGACATCATGCACCGGCAGCTCAGGGGCTTCGAGATCAGCGAGTCGGCAGTGCGGCTTACGGCATTGAGCTTGTACCTCACCGCGATCGAGCTCGACCCTGAACCGATACCGCCGGACAAGCTCGGATTCGACGTCCTCCGCGACGCGGTTCTCTTCAACTTCTGCCGTAAGGGAACCGACCCAGCGCAGGGGCCGGTCATCGGCTGCCTCGGTTCCCATGTCTCCAGCGGCCTCAATGGCCAATTCGACGTTGTGCTCAGCAATCCTCCGTGGACAAGCGTGCGGAAGAAGGCACCGTGGATCGCGAGCGAGACGGAACGGGAGAAGGAAGAGAAGCGTCTGGCGGCGCTTGCCGATGAGTTCACCAGGGTGAGTAAGGGAGTCATCACGCGGAAGAAGGAGCCCGAACTCGCTCGGAGGTACCGAAACCCCGACAAGGCGCCCGATCTCCCCATCTTCTGGCGGTCCACTGAGTGGTGCAAGCCAAGCGGTCGCATCGCTATGGCCCTCCCTGCTCGCATCCTCCTCAAGCAGACGCGAGTTGCCAAGCAGGCACGCGAGACGCTTTTCCGTCTGACCGAGGTGACGGGTATCTTGAACGGCTCCAATCTCAGCGACACACCCGTGTGGCCCGAGATGGGGCAGCCGTTCCTCTTGCTCTTCGCGCGCAACAAACGACCGTCGGCGTACAACACCGTCCAGTTCATCTCGCCTCATTGCGACATCTCGCTCAACAGCTACGGCGAGTTGCGGGTAGACTCGAAGTCAGTGCAGCCCATCGAGCCCGACGAGGCCAGGGAGGAACCATGGCTGTGGAAGGCCCTGGCGGTTGGTTCCCAGCTCGATGTTGAGGTCATTCGCAGGATCAAGGCCGCCAAGGGAAGGCCCGTCGGCCCATACTGGAAGAAGGACCTCCGCCTCACCAGTTCGACGGGCTATATGATCAAGCCGGAACAGACGCAGCGTGACGCAAGTTTCCTGTGCGGCTTGCCCAACTTGACTGCTGCCTACGCGGGGCCGCAACTCGTTGATGTAGCGACTCTCAAGCCGTTCGAGCGCACGCCACCCACAGCCTGTCGGCCACGGAAACCAGAGGTCTACCGCGCTCCCCTTGTGCTGGTTAAGCAGTCTCCCGGCGAGCGGCGTGAGGACAGGCCGGCCCTTCTCTCCTTGCGCGACGTTGCGTTCTCGCAGGACTTCTATGGCTATTCAGCAGCCGCGCATCCTCATTGCGAGGAACTGGCGCGGTATCTGCTCGCGTTCTGCCATTCATTGGTGTGGTCCTACTACGTTCTTCTGACGGCGCCTGTGTTCGGCGCCGAACGGCGTATTGTGTACAAGACCGACCTGGATGCATGCCCGATCATCCCGATGCAACGACTCACCCAGCCGCAGCGCGACTCGATCAAGTCGTTGGCCGACCGCCTGTTGGGTGGCGACCGGCGTGTCTTCTCGGAGATCGACTCATTCTTCGCCAGTCTATACGGTCTAGATCGTCTCGACCTCGAGGTAATCCGCGACACCCTTGAGGTCTGCCTACCGTATGAGAGGTCCCGGAAGCGCGCCTGCCAGCACCCGACAGACAGGGAGCGCGACCGGTTCATCTGCAGGCTCCAACGCCTTCTCAAGCCCTTCTTCGAAGTAGTGGGGCAGGAACCCGAAGTCGCGCCATGGGCTCAGAAGGGTCGCAGCGCCAGCGCACCGGTGCCGTTCACGGTGCTGATCATCAGCAAGTGCGGGCAGCCCCATGCGGAGCCCGATGCGGTTGTCGTAGACGGAGTTCTTCCGCTGGCCCATGAGGCTGGCGCATCACAGATCATCCAGCCCATCGAAGGGGGGCTGCTGGTCGCGATCCTTAACCAGTACCGCTACTGGACCCCCAGCCGCGCCCGGCTGTGCGCGGCCAGGATACTCCGCAGCCATATGGACGCTTTCGAGGGGTAGCCCGTGGTGCATGGCTTGGCCAGGTCCATGGGGTTGCCCCACCCACCCATCGCGCTGTCAGTGTTCCTTATCGTTGAGAGGGCTATCAGAAGGGCGTGGCAGCTCTTGCGGAGGAAGCCGCGCGAGGGGTTCGACCTCGCCGCAGCCGAAGAGGACGGGCTTACCAACGAGCTGTACGAGGTCCTCTACGATGTCGTGTTCAAGCAAGCGCTCGTGAAGGGATTTGACCGGGAGTTGCTCAGGGATGTGGTCAGGGAGCCCAAGCTGCGGTCGTACAATCGTAGCAGCCTCGACAAGATGCCCGATCTGGCCTTCGCGCTCGCCGATCGTGACCCCGTTGCCGTCCCCACGCAGGACAGGCTTTTCGTCGAGTGCAAGCCGGTGGACTCTGACCACACTGTGGGCGCTCACTACTGCGACAAGGGCCTGATTCGGTTCGTGAACGGCGAGTATGCGTGGGCGATGAGCGAGGCCATGATGGTGGGCTACGCCCGCGAAGGCTACACGATCCGGCCAAAGCTCGGCGCGGCGCTTGAGGCGAGAAGGGCCACGATCCCCACGCGCCGCTTCCCGACGCGATGCGCCGTATCGAGAGCCACGCGCTTCAGCGAACAGGTCTGCATCACGGAACATGACCGTGTCTTTCCATACCCTGGCACGTGCACGCAGGCTTCTTCCATCACCATCCGGCACCTGTGGCTCAGACGAGACTGAATTCGCCCGCGCCTTCCGCCGCTTCGAAGGAGTCGCGCCCACCCGCTGGCGCCGGCCGCGAGCCTGAGGCAGCCAACGGCCGAATGCTCAATATCCAATGCTCAATGCTCAATGCCCAAGTGTGTCCATTGTGGCCTCGCCGTGGCCTTCACTTGGTCATCGAGGATTGGATATTGAGTATTGGACATTGGGCTTGGCGCCTCCCACCCCAATGCCCATTCGGTGTGCATCGTCACGGCGGCGGGAGCAGGCCCTTGAGGGGACGCGGCGGGAAGGGGCGGTCGCCCTCGTCGCGCAGCGAGACGCGGAAGCGCGCTATCTCGCGCCAGCGGTCGGGATGGGCCTGCTGAAGCTGCTGGAGGGCGTCCTGGAACTCGTTGGGGCGCATGGCGTCGTGCAGCGTGGCCACGCGCATGAGGCCGTAGACGAAGGCGTGGTCGCGCCGCTCCTTCGAGGCGGCCTCGGCGGCCTCGAAGAGGGCGGTGGCGTCCTTGGGCCGCCGCTCGAAGAGGCACCTGTGCGCGGCCTCCGCACAGAGCAGCGCCGCAAGGTCGGGGTGCCAGAGCCGGGGCACGATACGGCGAAAGGTCTCCGCCAGCGGCTCGTCGGGCCGCAGGAACAGCCCCTCGCGGAACCGCTGAGCCAGGAACACCCAGCGCGCCACCTGCGGCCGCCGCAGGTAGGCCACGTGCACCGCCAGGCGGACCAGGGGGTCCTTGCGCTCGTCGTGCGGCAGGTCGAGGAACTGCACCTGGGCCACGCTCGCCTCGGGCAGCGGCAGCTCCCCGCTCCCCTGGCGGAGCCGGAACTCCCCGTCCTGATAGCGCAGGTCGTAGCCCGTCGCCATGCCGTCCGTGGTGCGGACCAGCACGTGGATGCCCGCGAAGGCCGGGGCAGCTTCCGGCTCCGGCTTCGGCTGGGGCGCCGCCGCGAGCACCCAGGCCGCTGCAAAGCTCAGCGTCACGTATCCCATCCGCCGCTCTCCTCATGCTCCCGCGAATTATACCCGCCCGCCCCCGGACATTCAACCCATCGCGGCACGCCTCAGCCACAACCGGGGCGATTGCGGCCACACGGCCGGCATCTGCCCCCTCTCCCTCGGGGAGAGGGCTGGGGTGAGGGTGCTTGGCTTGCCGCGGACGAGGTAGGAAGCACCCTCACTCGCCCGCCTCTGGTGGGCGACCTCTCCCCAAGGGAGAGGTGGGCAACCTTCCGACGCGACGCTAGACACGCACGAGTGAGAGGGAAGAGGGGTGCAGTGCCCAGCCTCCCGCGGGTTCCCGACCCGCGGGAGGTTCGCGTCTCCGTGATTCCTCCAGACGCAAGTGCGGCTGCGAAGAGCCTGAGAACGCCAACAGGGAGCATGGCGAAGCCAATCAGCAAGAGACCGAAGTAGCCGCTGCGGGCCGCGAGGACGATGGCGATGATGAGGACGCCGAGAAGGAACATGCCCAGACCGGAGAGCGCCAGCCAGACGGAGCGCCACGTGTCCCTTCGGGCCTCGCGGCGGGCCGCGGCGACCCCTGCGGAGTAGTAGTCGGTGGGGGGCGCGAGGTCCCACACAGGCTGCCTCGGCTCGCCGCCCCCGGCCGGCTCGGGCGGGGGCTGGAAGGAGGCGATGGCGTCGAGGGCTCCGAGGACGGCCTCGGCGGAGGCGGGGCGGTCGTCGGGCCGCTTGCTGAGGAGCCGGTCAATGAGGCGGCAGAGGCGCGGGTCGGCGCCGCGGCAGGCCTCGGCCGTGCGCGGCGGCTTCGCGTCGCGCTGCTTGAGGACGAGCTCGGTGAGGCTTGCGCCCTCGAAGGGGGGCCGGCCGACGAGGACGTGGAAGAACGTTGCGCCGAGGGAGTAGAGGTCGGAGCGGGCGTCGGCGGCTCCCCCGGCCGCCACCTCGGGCGCGAGGTAGGCCGGGGTGCCGAGGGTATGGCCCGGCGCGGTCGCGGTGGCGTCCTTCGGAGCCTGCCCGGCCGTGGCCGCGCCGTCCGGCGGGGCCGCGAGGCCGCCTGGGGTGTGCTTGGCGAGGCCGAAATCCGTCACCCGCACACAGTCCTGCGAATCGAGCAGGATGTTCGACGGCTTGATGTCGCGGTGGATTATCCCCGCCTCGTGCGCGGCCTGGAGCGCGCCGCACACCTGGCGCATGAGCCTGAGCGCGAGGCCGGGCTCGAGCGGTCCCCCGCGGGCCAGAACCTTGTCGAGGCCCTCGCCGTCCACGTACTCCATCGCAAAGTAGTAGTAGCCATCGGCCAGGCCGGCGTCGTAGACCTGCACGATGTGGGGGTGACGCAGCCTGGCCGCCGCGAATGCCTCGCGGATGAAGCGGGTGACGAAGCGCTCATCCCGCGCGAGCCGGCGTGGGAGGACCTTGAGTGCCACGATGCGGCCGGTGGAGGTCTGGCGCGCCTTGAGCACGGTGCCCATGCCGCCGCGGCCGAGGGTGCCGAGGACCTCGAAGCCGCCGACCCGGGCGGGGAGCGGCGGCTCGCCCTCGGCGCCGTCGGCGGGGCGCGCCTCCCCGCGGAGGCGGGCCATCACGCGGTCCCTCACGCTGGCGGTGCCGCGCAGGCCGCTGAGCCCGGCCTCGAGCTCCTGCGAGTCGTAGGCGGCGCTCCAGGCGTCCCGGCAGCCGCGGCAGGCGGCGAGGTGGGCGAGGATGTCGGCCCGGCGCTCCGGGTTCGCCTCATCGAAGGCCCGCTCCGACAGGAGGCGCCCGACAGTCTCGCAGCTTATGCTCATCTCAGTGTAGCCCTCAGCACCACTCCCCCACAAGTAAGGGGACAAGGGCGCAGTCCCGAAGGGACAGCAGTGGGTAGCCGGCGGCTTCAGCCGCCGGATAGGGGCGCACACACCGCCCAGTCCCGAAGGGACGGCAGTGGGTGGCCGGCGGCTTCAGCCGCCGGATAGGGGCGCACACACCGCCCAGTCCCGAAGGGACGGCAGTGGGTGGCCGGCGGCTTCAGCCGCCGGATGGGGGCGCACGCACTGCCCAGTCCCGAAGGGACGGCAGTGGGTGGCCGGCGGCTTCAGCCGCCGGATGGGGGCGCACGCACAGCCCAGTCCCGAAGGGACGGCAGTGGTTAGCCGGCGGCTTCAGCCGCCGGATAGGGGCGCACACACCGCCCAGTCCCGAAGGGACGGCAGTGGGTGGCCGGCGGCTTCAGCCGCCGGATGGGGGCGCACGCACTGCCCAGTCCCGAAGGGACGGCAGTGGGTAGCCGGCGGCTTCAGCCGCCGGATAGGGGCGCACGCACCGCTCAGTCCCGAAGGGACGGCAGTGGTTAGCCGGCGGCTTCAGCCGCCGGATGGGGGCGCACGCACTGCCCAGTCCCGAAGGGACGGCAGTGGGTGGCCGGCGGCTT
>Ga0194111_10006289_pt1 | contig 13525 bp, 13 predicted proteins | sample TA2KigC300mmetaG_FD_146194 | JGI IMG/M metagenome (GOLD analysis project Ga0194111, IMG submission 146194) | Freshwater microbial communities from Lake Tanganyika, Tanzania - TA2015033 Kigoma Deep Cast 300m | ecosystem: Environmental > Aquatic > Freshwater > Lake | place: Tanzania: Lake... | reverse complement strand
TCGTAAATCAAAAACCGACAGGTCTATTTCATTGTCTATTAGATAATGAAGGGTATATTCAAATGTCCCTGGCAGTATCTGTTTGTCAAAATGGATTGGTATGAATTTCCCCTGGGTATAATCGTATTCTTTATATCTCGCCATCTATCCCTCCTAAGCGGTGTCAGTTCTTTTTGCAATATGCAGATGGCGATATTATAAGACTTTCTGGACTTTTTCTACAGCTTCAACGCTTGAAAGTCAGCGGCGCAGTTTAAACCAGCGTCCGATACATTGATTCGTTGGGTGATCAATTTTGTGCAAGTTCATCCTTTATTAAGTGCCACCCGTCTCTGTATTTTTTTATTTGAGTATAATCATCTGAGACGGCATGGGGGTTTAAATTATATAACACCTTTTGATAAACTCCAAAAAGTTACCGAATTAGTGAGATAGTACAACCGTCCCCTTTAATTTGTTTCTTGACGGGTTAGTGGCATTTTTACAACATTTTCCTGCTTTGGTTAGTTTGCCGAATAGGTCTGGGTTTTGTTTGTGATACGCAAACATAGCTCTATCAATTTCTCCCAGGAACCATCTTGGATAGCGTTGTTTTAACAACAATATCGCCTCTTTGAAAGCAGGATATCTTTTTAAGTCCCTCGATTTATGTTGAATATAGCCAAAATGCTTAAGTACATCTACAGTTCTTTGGTCAATGATCGGAAACGATTGAGGGTATATAAAGTGAAGAATTGTAGATGCCACGGGAACACCAATACCTTGAAGATCAATAAGTACTCTCATTTTCTCCATATCTTCTATTTCACGGCATCTCTTAGTGGCATCTAAGTATCTGTCTACATTTTGCCAATCAACCCTCCCCTTAACCCTAGCAGCTTTCCAGTTCAATATGTCGACAAACGTTTCCTTTGTCAAAGAACCATTACTTTCTATCTCAGATCGCACCTTTCCTACTAACCTTTTGTACTCTGGTTCATCATCCTCTGTTTCATCGTACTTGGGATGCCATTTGCCGATGAAATTATCATTGATATCCTCAGCGGCATTATACATAGATGTCCTCTCCAATCAGGATCACGATATGTTGACCCCTAACATTAATTTTTAAACTTATTCTATAATTGGTAAAATTGTATATTTATAAAAGCGGATTGTCAATCGTTTTGGTCGAAAAATTCAATGAAATCTGTGCGTACGGAGTCCTCTGGATAAGTAACCTTCATTCACAGACGGAAACAGATTGGCTGACGGCAGAGTATTGTACTGTCCGGACTTATTAATTGCAAACAGAGAAATTTACAGTCCCAGGTAATCCCGTGTGTGTATGCGTTCAGGAAGAAAGTACTGTGTTGTCATCATTTCAATGTCAAATACTCTGCAATCGCTGTGCAGAAGACAATAAGAGATGCGGGTATTATCATTTAATACATTCCCCATAAATCAGCCTTGAAATATTCTTTTGTCAGGATGAGGCATATATGCAATCTAACCCTCTCCCTATTTCCTTTTGTTCGCTTCGAGTATCTTCTTCCTCAACCTGACAGATTCAGGGGTTACCTCGACGAGATCGTCTTCCTTAATAAATTCTATCGCCTGCTCCAGACTCATAATCTTTGGAGGTATCAACTGCAGTGCATCATCCGCGTTGGCAGCGCGCATGTTGGTAAGCTTTTTTTCCTTGATGACATTTACGTCAAGGTCATTTGCCCTTGAATTCTCACCTATGATCATGCCCTCATATACAGAGGTATTTTCTTTGATAAAAAGTATTCCCCTTGGCTGCAGGTGAAAAAGCGAATAGGGAGTGGATTTCCCCTGTCTGTCAGCAACAAGCGCCCCTGTCTGCCTCTTTGAGAGAGGACCATGCCAGGGATCATACCCATCAAAGAGATGATTCAATAATCCCGTTCCCCGTGTATCTGTAAGAAATTGTGACCTAAAACTGATCAGTCCCCTTGAGGGGATCCTGAACTCAAGCCTCACCCTACCGTAGCCATTGTTCTGCATCTTCTGCATTGTGCCCTTTCTCATACCGATCTTTTGGGTAACAACACCAATATACTCTTCCGGGACGTCGATGACAAGCAGTTCCATTGGTTCATGCAGAACACCCTGTATTGTTTTTGTGATCGTTTCAGGCATGGCAACAGAAAGTTCATACCCCTCCCGCCTCATCATCTCAATCAGTATTGCGAGCTGAAGTTCTCCGCGTCCCATAACCTTGAAGAAGTCCATCTCATCAAAGTCTACTTTTATGGATACGTTATAGAGGAGTTCTTTTTCAAGCCTTTCCCGCAATTTTCTGGAGGTGACATAGGTGCCTTCCTTCCCTGCAAAAGTGGATGTGTTGACAGAAAATACCATTGAAATTGTTGGCTCATCCACAATTATCATTGGAAGAGGCTTTGGATTTTCTGCATCCGTGATGGTATCTCCTATGTTTATCCCTTCCAACCCTGCAAGGGCAATAATCTCTCCGGCAGATGCTTCTTCAACCGCAATTCTGTCAATCCCATAGAATGTATAGAGAAATGATATCTTTGTCTTTGACGTTTCTCCATCTCCCTTTGCCATGGCGACGTTATCCCCTGCCTTCACTGTGCCAGAGACTATTCGTCCTATGGCGAGCCTTCCGACATAGGACGAATAGTCTATATTGGTTACAAGTATCTGCAATACACCGTTACGTTCACCTGCAGGAGGAGGTATGGTCTTCATTATCGTATCGAAAAGCGGTTTAAGGTTATCTGAATCTTCCTCCATGCTCAGTCTTGCACAACCCTGCTTTGCGTTTGTATAAATAACAGGGAAGTCAAGCTGATCTTCTGTTGCATCAAGATCAATAAAAAGGTCATATACCTCATTTAACACAGCCTGTATCCTTGCATCAGGCCTGTCTATTTTATTGATGACAAGTATCGGCGGAAGTTTGCGTTCAAGGGCTTTTTGAAGCACAAACCTCGTCTGTGGCAGGGGGCCTTCCGAGGCATCTACAAGCAACAGCACTCCGTCCACCATCTTCAGTGTCCTCTCAACTTCACCGCCAAAGTCTGCGTGGCCAGGAGTATCCACAATATTTATCTTTATGCCGTTGTATCTCACGGCTGCGTTCTTTGCCATGATCGTTATGCCGCGTTCCCTCTCAAGGTCAATATTGTCCATGATGCGTTCCTGTACCTTCTCATTGGAGCGGAAGATACCGGACTGTTTCATCATCCCGTCAACGAGTGTGGTTTTGCCATGATCAACATGGGCGATGATGGCGATATTCCTTAACTCTTCATATTTCATAAACTCTAATCCTCTTTCCCAAAACAAATAATCTTATCCGCTTAACTGCAAGTAAACTGTGCAGATAAATCCGGCTATTTTATTTTTACGTTTTGATTTTACCGGCAATGTCTATGGCGGGACAAAGCAATAATGATTATTATACTATAAACATAAAAAGAAAAGCCAATGAAGACTTCAAGTCTGTCAAGCTCTGCATTTCCCTTCTCATCATCTTTGTTATTTCAATATCAAATACTCCGCAATCGCTGCGCCGAAGACAATGAAAGATGCGGGTATTATCATTTTATACATTCCCCATAAATCAGCCTTGAAATATTCTTTTGTGAGGATTAGACAGATATGAACTGGAGAAAGGAGGACGCCTAAAAACCCGGAGGCAAATGCAAACGAAATTGGAACTGCTGAGCTGCCTGCTATGCTGATGATCAACGGAAAAGTACTTCCCACAAAACCCACGGTAAGGCCAGTGAGCATGCCGGTAATAAACGGGAGGAGGAAAAGAATAGGAAGGACAGGAATACCTTCTCTCACGAAAAACTGGCTCAGATTTTTGACTGCTCCGGAGCCCTCCATCGCTTCTTTAAAAAGCATAACACCGAGTATCAGGATAATCACATCGAGAGAAAAACCATGCTTGAACACTGTAAAGATGGATTTCCGGTTATACCTGTAAAATAAAAGCAAAAATACAACGACAGCAATCAATGAGTAATGCAGTTCAATATGAAATATGACTACAGGGAGGAGGACAGCAACAATCGGGATGAAGCTCCATAATCCTTTTTTTGATAGTTTTTCTTCTGTCTTTATTACTCCCTTCATACCATGCATACTGAAAATAAATCCTGTTATCACTACAAAAACTGCACATATGAGATTCACTGTAATCAGGTTATAGAGTTCTATCTTCGAAACAGCTGATGCGAGCAGGAGCCCCGGATATAATGGCAGAATAAATTCCCATGGGTGTCTGTACCAGTAATTGATAAAACCCTTTTCTTCAGGGCTCATCTTCGTGTCACGAGTTGACTCAGCGACCATCGGCGCAGAAAAATATGCACCTCCCACAGATGGTAACAGCCCTATGAGAAGGGGCATTGTTATGGCAACGATTTTTCTATTCCTGAAGATTGCCTTCACTGCATCCATCATCTGGCTAAGGACAGCATGTTCTCTAAGGATCATCTCAAAAATTCTGATAAAAGATAAGGCGAGGACGAGTTTGATGGTCACATCGCTCAGAAGAGCATTTCTCCCTGTTTTCAGTATCGAGATAAACGACATCTGATAGAGGAGAAACAGTACAGTTGCAGCAATCAGCATTACTAAGCCAATGTTGAATTTTTTCCTCAGGAGAAATAATATAAGTGCAAAGATAAGCGAGACTTTCAGGATATCTGTCATTCAACAATTTTAGCACATTTACAGCAATCTCCTTTCCCACCCTAATAGGGTCATCCCTAAAAATACTAAAACTAACAACCTATCCTTTACTCTTCCTGAACCTCAATAATGCCAAAATGCCAAAAATCCCGAGAATAAAACCTATCCCCACAAAAAGCTTCGTATATGTTGCTACAAGAGGCTTCTTGAAAGATTCCATTAAAAGGCCTTCATTCACTTCAACCTCTATCTGAGCACCATGATATCCATGGTCAGATTCACCAAAAACCTTGACAAGCCATTTACCTGCCCTATCAGGCAAAAAAGAAACAACACCATTTTTATCTGTCCTGCCCTTTTGAAAAGGGATTTTGTCTTCGGGGCCGAAAATCTCATATGCTGAATAACTTGCTGGATCATCGGCTGAATAAAACACCCTTATGCTGATACCTCTGTTTTCAACTTGGTAATGTACAGAATGGGCAATAGCTGGGCTATAAAGCCCAGCTATGATTCCAATAATCATGACAATTATGCTCACGTGCTTCATTTTAACTCGAAGGTAAGAATTGTGGTAAAGGACTGGTAATCAGCATCGGGGTTATCTTTTGTAGGAATCCTTTTCTTTGCTAAAATAGACTGCATTCCTTTTTCACTCATCTTTATGCTGGCAATGCCATCTTTATTTGTTTTAACTGTTTCTTTATTACTTTTTATTTCAATGGTAACCCCTTCAATCGGCCTTCCATCAAAAAACACCTTTATTGGCAAAAGCTCTTCGGGTTTCAATACATAAGGATTTTTCAGAGGCACAACCTCAAACTTCATCCCGGCAGGCTCTGTTACAGCATCGCTATAACCAAAAATGGATTTAGCATATTGAGAGGAATATATTGAGTCTATCAACTGCAGACCTTTCTTTTGTGCCTCTCTTTTTGTGAGCCTCTTTTTACCTTCAGGCGTGGTTACAAGAAAACCACCCTCAGAGGAAAGAGTTATCATAGAGACATCTCCCTTTGAAGATAAAAACACCTTATCCTTTTCGTCTTTTCTTTCTAATTTAACTTCTTTCCCTTTCTTATCAAAAGCTTTTACATCTTTTATCCGTTCAACTTCATACGGCTCTGTTTCAGGATAGTGTCCCCATAAGATCTTGAACCTGTCTGCCTCTTTCTCAACCCAGAAATGATGAGCGGATGCTGACTGGGTAAACAGCAAGATAACAGCCATTACCAGAATAAGCTTTTTCATATTGCTATTCCTCCTTGTACTGCAAGAGAATTATTGACTGGACAAACCCAATGCCTCATTTTATTTCAAAGGTCAATGATGCAGAGAAGTCCACCTTATGATTTGATACAACCATCCATATTCCGGGTTGACTGATTTTTACATAAGCCACTCCCTCTTCATTGCTTTTTGTAGAGAAGGGAAATGGTTCATCTTCGGAGTAATACCCTGCATAGGTGGCATAAACATAAGTAGCGAGAGGTTTCCCTTCAAAAAGGACCTTAACAGGAAAAGAGTCACCCGTTTTTACCTCTGAAGGATTTTTTAAGGGAATAATCTCGATTCTATGACCAAAAGGTCTGTTGATAATTTCGTTCCCTTTGTCTACAACAATGATGGATTTGCCGTATTTTTCTGATGTGACATGTTCCCTGTCGCCCTTTCTTTTTCTGTGAGCAGCGACTACGTAGGTTCCTTTTTTGTCAAGGGTGATATCACCTGCCAATGCCCCTGCCTTTTCTCCCTTTTTATCTTCCCAGGTTTTCTCAATTTCCCTTATTTGTCCATCAGGACAAAGATAAGAAAAGCCCGTCAGTTTTTCTCTGCTGATCAAAATATCGTAATAAGGAAAATTGTGACCAAATACGACCTTTACAGTAGTTTTCCCTCCTGCCTTCGGATAATGGTTATCAACATTGAGCCATAGATCGTGAGCCGCTGCCAGGTTGGAATTTACAAAGAAACAAACAAATACCAAAAAGATGCCCAAAGATAATTTATATCTATTTTCTTTCATAATGACTGCTCCTTTTTAGATTTTAATTGTTAGTTTTCCGAATATTACCCTGCCAAGCCATCCTTTATCCGGTTCTCCATAGTCAGATTCAAAGATGTTGTCCACATCCATTGAAACACTGATGTTTTTCGTTATATCTTTGATGATCTTCAGGTTCGAAATAGAGTAATCCTTTATCTTTTTTGTATTCGCCTCATCTGTATATACCTCAGAAATATAGTTTGTCATCCAGTGAACAGATACTTTCCATGGCTTGATCTCATAATCCATGCCAATGCTGGCAGTATGATGTGGATTATAGGGAAGCTCTTTTTTTGTATCCTCATTTTCCGTATCGAGATATGTGTAACCAAGATTCAATAGGAGATTATCCAGAACAGCAGCCTTTATCCCGAGTTCTGCTCCCTGGGTAAATGCCTTCCTCACATTCTTCCATGTCCTTACAGGTGTGCCGTTTATTTTTTCAGATGTATCAACTGCGACAATGATATCCTTTACGTCATTTCTGAATAAACTCAAATTTGCAGATAGTTTTTTTGAAAATATCTGCTCAATACCGGCAGAATAGCCCCATGAAACCTCTGGATTCAGATCTTCATTGGGTTTATTCCACCAGTTGCCGTGTTTGAAAGATACATAGAGATGTCTTATGGTTGGTGATTTAAATGCTCTGCCGATTGATGCCCTGAGGCGGGTATTATCTGTAACCTCCCACATAAAGCTCGCTTTGGGATTAAATTCAGTGCCATAGAGGGAGCTGTCATCAAGCCTACCGCCGATGACAACATTAAAAGGTTTCAGCGTTATCTCGTCCTGAAGATAGAGACTCCATAGAGTGTCACTCTTGTTCGCAAAACTTGCATTTATGTCTCTCAGAAGATACTCCCCGCCTGCTGTAATGAGTTGGCTTTTGCCAAAAGGTTTTGTATATTGAACCTCTGTTTGTGTATATGTGATATCACCAAAACGGCGGGTATACCCCGGAGAAAAACTGTCCATGTCCAGCCTGTACCAGTATCCCTTAAGTTTCAGAACAGATGCATCCGGGAGGACTATTTCTAAAGAGGGGCTGAATCTGAGTTTTTCTTCGGTCTGGTATTTCCATTTTAAATTGTCATAGTTAATTCCAAGGGAGAAGAGCGATTTATCAGAAATATCATATGAAAACTTTGAAAGGACATACTCACCCCTAAAGTCATCTTCCGATGCGCCATAACGACCTCTCTCAGACGCCTCTCTTTGAGCGCTGATCAGAAATCCAAATTTATTAATTTTCTGACCGTATGCGATATTAGCCAATGATGTGTCATAAGAGCCGTATCCACCGATTACTGTGAACGCCGGTTTTTCAGGGATAGGTTTTGTAATGATATTTATCACCCCTGCCATCGCATCGCTTCCATAGAGGACCGAGGCGGGTCCTTTCACTATCTCAATTCGCTCTATCATCTCCATAGGTATCTGGTTAAGACTTATTCCATACTCTCCCATGCCTCCGCCAAGCACTCTCTCACCATTAATAAGGATCAGTCCATAACCTTTGTCAAAATCAAGACCCCTTAATCGTGAAAGATATGCTGAAGAACCGGGCACATTCTCACCCCTTATATAAAATCCGGGAATCGCCTTCAAAATCTCGGATACATTCTTCGCATTCGAGTTTTCAATATCTTCTCTGGTTATCAGAACGGTCTCCACAGGCACATCCTCCAACGTGTGTGGTGTCTTCGTAGCTGTTACGACTATTTCTTCCAACTTTGTCATGTCTTTTTCTTCTGCAAAAGTTATAGAGGCAAAAGTCAAAAAAACAAAAATGAAAAAAAATTTGATATACATCTATTTTCCTCCTTGTCTTTTCTTTCTCACCCCCTCTTTTGATAAAATGAAAAGGGGTTGTTGCTTTATGGAACATCCCTTAAGGGGCAGGGCATCTTCGCCAAAGGTCAACCCTGCCCCATTTATAAACTGCCAATCTTTCACCTCCTTTCTGTCACTATGCTGAAGTTTTTTATCCCTGAACGCCTCACTTCGTCTATAACGTTCACCAGTAAACCGACACTTACATCTCTGTCTGCCTTTATCCGTAGAAAGTCTTTTTCTATATCTCTTATACTACCTTTAATAGCTAATTGAAGATTTTCCATGTCTACTCTTTTGTCCATGAAATAAATTTCGCCACCTTTTGTGATCATTATTGTTTCAATCGTTTCATTCTTCGATTCAGCCGTTTTTGACTCTGGAAGCTTAATTTTTATACCATGCTCTTGGAGTAAATGAGACGTGAGCATAAAAAACAATAGCAAGAGGAAAACCACATCAACGAGAGGGGCGATATTCATATGAGTATGATTATGTCGTCTGCGTTCAAATTCCATGCTTTCCCCTTATATAAAGGCTCATGGTTATCTCCTTCAGCATGAAGGCTATATCATCAGCCTGTTTTTCAAGGTAATGATGCCCTATATGAATGGGTATTGCTACTAAAAGTCCAGCTGCAGTGGTAATAAGAGCCTCCCAGATACCTCCTGCAAGCATTGATGGATTTACACTTGTTGTATTGGCAATTACCATGAAAGCCTTTATCATGCCTGTAACTGTGCCTGTCAGTCCTAAGAGAGGTGCAATAGTAGCAATCAAACCGAGCCAGCTCAATCCTTTTTCAATCTCTCTTACCTGCCGTGTTCCAATAACTGATAATTCTTTCTCGTTAGAGCCGTTCTGCAGCGCAGTTAATAAAGGAACTAATATAGCCGGTCTATCATCCAGGATTTCTTTTAAAGGCCTACCTATCTCTTTCAAAATCCTTTTATACTGCAAAAATTTATTGATTAAGAGTGTAAGTCCTGCAAGAGAACAGAAGAAGATCGGATACATCAAAAAGCCACCTTTTAAGAAAAAATCAATCATTAATCCCTCCTGAGCATAAATCTTATGGGCAATATTGCCCGTGATGCGACTGGTTTTCCATCCCTTTTTGCAGGCAAAAACGTCGACCTTTTCACTGCCTCAATCGCTGCCTCTGTGAAACCATAATCGGCCTTTTCAACAATCTCAACATTCAACAGGTTTCCTCTTTCATCAATGGTAAGTCGTAAAACAACCTTTCCTTCTTTTCCGAGTTTCCTTGCAATCATTGGGTATGCCGGTAATTCACTACGCAAGAATTTAGGTCCAATTGCTGTGCCAAACTCCACGTCATGAGTAACGGAAGTATCTTTAGAGAGAGGCAGTTGGAGTGCAGAATCATTCTTAGGCACCCCAACTATAAGAAGGTTATGGGTTTCATGCACGGGCAAGGAAACAGACTCTAATTTATTAGAATTAGAAACTGCTACTATCTCTATGTGTTTTTCATCCTGCTTTTCACGTTTCTCTTCAACAATCTGAGGTTTCTCAGGTTTTTTTATCTCTTCTCTTACTTTAGGGAAATGTAAAGTACTTTGCTTTTTCACAGCCATATGATTATGAATAGCCGGCATCTCATCGCTCATAACAAAAAGCTCTACCTCATTAAATTTCTGGACAACAGCTAAAGAAACAGGAATAATCATAATCAGGATATGAATAGCTATCGAGATTAACAGTCCATAATTAACTTTAATGCCCATTCTTACACCAGAACTTCAAAGCAAAAAGCCATGAAAGCTCACCTTCATGGTAAATGCCTTCATGGCTTCAGGATTCAAAATTTAAAGCTCAAAAATAAAAAGCTATGTAGTCAACCCCTTTTCGGGTATGGCCTTCGTGGCCTTTAAATTTAGACCTTTATAAATAACATTTTGTCTTGAAAGTGGTAATTCAAGATTATTTTCCTCAAGCAATGTTTTATTTAAAAGGATCTCTTCTGCAGGACCGTCAGCAGCAATCTTACCATCTTTTATGATAATGCACCTCTCACAGACATCAAGTATCAGGTCAAGGTCATGCGAGGCAATAATCTTTGTGTGTTCAAATCTTTTAAGAAGATTAATAAGCTGTCTTCGTGATTTTGGGTCGAGGTTTGAGGCAGGTTCATCCATGACTAATATGTCTGGTTTCATTGCCATTACTGTGGCAATTGCAACAGCATTTTTCTGACCTTCTGAAAGCCTGTGAGGTGGTCTGTGACTGAGATGAAGGCATCCTACGGTTTCAAGGGCACTCTTTACCCTTTCATCAACCTGTTCAGGAGTCAATCCAAGATTCACAGGGCCAAATGCAACATCCTCGTACACTGTAGGCATAAATAACTGATCATTCGGTCTCTGGAAAACATACCCTACCTTTCTTTTTATCTCTTGTTTTGTCTTTTTGTTAAGTGGAATCTCCCCTATGGATACGCCTCCTTTTGTGGGGAGGAGTTGCCCATTCAGATTCATGAGAAGTGTTGTTTTTCCTGAACCATTTGCACCAGTTAAACCGACTGATTCGCCATGGAGTATCCTGAATGAAATACCTTTCAGTGCTTCGATACCGTCAGGATAACTGAAATGAACATCTTTAAGTTCTAAGATGTGATGACTCATCTGAGTGTTCTCCCGAGTGTTTCTCCGAGAATACTCACAATATTATAGTGCCTAAATACATAGAATAAACTTACTGAAAATAGTGCAAACAGGAAGTCCTGAACCCTGAGAGTATGTCTTCTGAGCATTCTGATTTCGCCTCTGAACCCTCGCGAAAGCATTGCCTGATAGATTCTCTCTGCCCTCTCAACAGTCCTTACGAGAAGTATAGAGATGAGGCGTTTGAATGTCTTTATTTCACTTCCCCTTTTCCCAAATGACCGTGCATCTTTTGCCCGGAGCATTCTGAATGTCTCTTCAAGGAGTACAAAGAGATATCTATAGAGAAATAACAGTTGAATGACAAATACCCTGGGGAGCTTGAGCCTCTCAAGTGCTTCACATAACCCCAGAAATGAGGTAGCTGCAATAAGGAGAAGGGCGGTGCTCACGGTGAGTATAAATTTAACAATAATTGACAGGAACGATATCCAGCCACCGGTAATTGGTATCCCAAATAGTGTGAGAAGCACACTGGTATCGAACAGTGGATTAAATATTCCGATGAAGAGTGCAAATGGTGATACAAAAATCACCTTTTTTGCGATTACTCTCAGGGGTATGTCTCCTGCAGTAAGTAAAAACACAGGGTAGATAAAAAATGGCATGAGACCCGAGAGATCATATTTCGGAAAGGATACAACAAAAAGGATAAATACAAAAGATACAAGGAGCTTTACCCTCGGGTCGAGCCTGTGAACAAATGTATCCTTATATGAGAGACTGTCGAGATAGCCAATGTTAAAGTATTCACTATCAAAGGTCATGTTTTTCTCATCTTTTTCCTGAGTACTCTCATTCCTATACCGAAAATCACCACTACCACCAACACCATAATGCCGCCGAGGAGACCGGAGAGAGAAGTGATTGTATCAACAGCAGGCCAGGAAGGTTTTTCCTCTTCCTTGCTTGTTGAGGGCAATGAATAATCAGGGAGTATAGCTGTCTTCTTTTGTATTTTTGATACTATTCCTGAAATCGGATTTTGCCTTTCAGGTACTTCAGACTTCCCATAAATTTTCTCTATCGACCATTCAAGTCCATCAGGGTAGGTTGATGCAAACCATGAGAAAATTCCTCCGGTAAGGATTGCGAATACACTAAATACAATTACAATCTTTTTCATTGAGCTACCAGAAGAGAGAACTTTTATCCCTTCACTATTTTCAACGATGTCAGGCCTGAGAGTCCGAACATAATTTACAACTCCTGCAGTAATAAATCCCTCAACCATACCAATAGCAAGATGGATCGGCAACATGAGCATGAGAAACGTTCCAAAAGGTAACTCAGTTATGCCAGAGATTTTGGTCTGAAGGATTACCGAGAATGCACCGAATTGTAGCCCAATGACGACACTAAGTACTGATGCAATGATGGTCCTCCTCGGCGTGTTTCCATTCCTCACGATAGCCCTGTAAATAAGTGGATATGCAATGAAACAGGGGTAAATACCGAGGTTCCAGATATTTGCTCCAAGAGCAAGTAATCCTCCATCTGCAAAAAATAGTGCCTGTATGGTGAGCACTGATGCGATGACAAGAAAGCCTGCATAAGGCCCGAGGAGAACAGCAAGGAGCATCCCCCCGCCTATATGTCCGCTTGAACCCGTACCCGGAATGGTAAAATTGATCATCTGGCCTGCGAAGATAAAGGCACCGAGCACACCCATTAAGGGAATGAGTCTATCATCAAGGTTTTCTCTGAGCTTTCTTGATGCGTAAGCTATTGCACCAATACTGCCTGCCCAGAAAGTACCACCTACTGCGGGTGAAAGTAAAGCATCTGCCATATGCATGATAGCCCCCTTAAAATCTCAGTGTAATTCCGGCAAGAAGTGTATAATCTGCTTCTGCCTTGTTCAAGCCGGTCTTTACACCGAAATCAATATCAAAATTTTCATTCACGCTATAAATAACCCCACCTAGCAAAAACAATGGATGTACGTGTGAATTCCGGTCGGGGTTTGTTTCACCGCCGACATTAGCAACAATTCTTAAAGGTTTTATTGCTCTGTATTCACCTGCTAAGGAATAATGCCATATATCTCTCAGTTCTTTTCTATTCTTGACATACCCAAGATTTAAATGGAATGTGAACGGCTCTAATTCTTGTGTAGTAATAAAGAAAAGTCTGTAACTATTTTTCCCATCGCCAAGCCCTTTATCAGTATCACCTGTAGGAAAAGTGATTCCTGGTTTTAGAGCAAAACTAAGACCTTCCTTTTCATAAAACCTCCACTTCAATTCAATAGTCATGTCTGATATCCCATTTT
>Ga0194111_10006279_pt1 | contig 13549 bp, 13 predicted proteins | sample TA2KigC300mmetaG_FD_146194 | JGI IMG/M metagenome (GOLD analysis project Ga0194111, IMG submission 146194) | Freshwater microbial communities from Lake Tanganyika, Tanzania - TA2015033 Kigoma Deep Cast 300m | ecosystem: Environmental > Aquatic > Freshwater > Lake | place: Tanzania: Lake... | reverse complement strand
GAGGTGGCCCGCCAGGGCCGGAGGGGGAAGCGGAGGGCGCGACCCCGCCCCAGGCGCGCCCTCAGCAGCCCTCCCCCCAACCCCCTCCCGCCGGAGCGGGAGGGGAAGCCAACCTCTCCTCCCCCGCGGCAGCGGGGGAGGAGGCGGCGAGGCTTTGCGAGCCGCCGGAGGGGGAAGCGGAGGGCGCGACCCCGCCTCAGGCGCGCCCTCAGCAGCCCTCCCCCCAACCCCCTCCCGCTGGGGCGGGAGGGGGAGTGGCTGTCTCCCTAGCGGCCGTCGAGGAGACGTTGGTCGTCCCACCACCCGGGGCCGGCCAGCAGCACCGCCTCCTGCCCGGCCACCCCCGCGAGCAGGCCGGATACCGGAGTCCCGTCCGGCAGAGCCGCCTCCGGCCAGGCCTCCAGCAGCGGTTCCAGGACGAAGCGCCGGGCGGCGAGGCGGGGGTGAGGCACCCGCAGGCCCGGCTCGTCGACCGCGGCCTCTCCGTAGAGCAGGAGGTCCAGGTCGAGGGGACGCGGCCCCCAGCGCACCCGGCGACGGCGGCCCGCCTCCCTCTCGAGGCCGAGGCACCGGTCGAGCAGGGCGCGAGGGGTGAGCGCCGTCTCCACCACCGCCACCGCGTTCAGGAAGGGGCCCTGCTCCGGGCCGCCGATGGGTGCCGTCTCGTAGAGCGAGGAGACCGCCATCACCTCCCCGGCTTCCCCCAGCCGATCCACCGCCTGCGCCAGGTGGGCCCGCCGGTCTCCCAGGTTCGACCCCAGCCCCACCGCCGCCCGGGCCACGGCTCAGGCGCCCGGCACCGGCGGGATGACGGCCCGAGCCTCTGGTCCCAGCGGCCGGCGCAGGATCTCCTGGATCAGCGCGGTGGCCTGGATGGGGTCGCCCACCAGGCCCGAGTACACCAGGTACCCGGCCAGGATGCCGGCCACCGCGTCGTCGATGGTGTCGCGGTGGAGGAGCAGCACCACGCCCCGGTCCCGCAGCAGCGCCCGCAACACGGCCAGCACCCGTTCCACCGCAGCCGGCTCCAGTTCGAGTAGCGGTTCGTGCACCGCTTTCAGACCGCCGGCGGCGTAGGCGGCGAGGTTCTGATTGCCCGGGAGCAGCGATAGGACGGTGTTGATGCCGGCCGCGCGCAGCCAGGCGATCTCCTCCTCGCGCCGCACCCGCCGATGCTGGAAGCCGGAGCCGCCCACCCGCTCCGCCACGGCCAGCCGCCCGGCGATCACCCAGGTGAACTCCCTCGGTTGGAGGCCGGTCATCCTCACCCTTCGCTCGCCGGCGCCTGCCTCACGATAGCGTCGGCGATCCGCGCTGTTTGTAGTCCCACAACCACGTTGTGTGTTCGGAGTATCGCCGCCCCGCCGGCGACGGCGAGCACGTGAGCGGCGGCGGTGGCCGCGTCCCGTTCCGCAGGCGGGATCGGGCCCAGGAGGTCGGCGATGAACCTCTTGCGGGAGGCCCCCACCAGCACCGGGTGGCCGAGAGCCGCCAGTTGCGGCACCCCGGCCAGCAGCGCCAGGTTGTGCTCCAGGCGCTTGCCGAAGCCGATCCCGGGGTCGAGGCACACTGCCCCAGGGTCGATGCCCGCGCTCTCGGCCGCCGCCGCCCGCCGTCGCAGGAAGGCGGCCACCTCGGCGAGCACATCGTCGTAGCGCGGGTCGTCCTGCATGGTGCGCGGCGTTCCCTGCATGTGCATGAGCACCACCCCGGCCCCCGCTCGAGCCACCACCCCGGCCATCTCCGGGTCGCTCAGAGCGGTGATGTCGTTCACCACCGCCGCCCCCGCCTCCAGTGCGGCGGCGGCCACCTCGGCCTTGGCGGTATCGATGGAGACCACCGCCCCGGCCGCGGCCAGGGCCCGGACCACCGGCAGCACCCGGCGTGACTCCTCGGCGGCCTCCACCGGGTCGGCCCCGGGGCGAGTGGACTCCCCCCCGACGTCGACCAGGTCCGCCCCCTCGGCCACCATCTCCAGGCCGCGCCGCACCGCCGCCCCGGCCTCGGCGTACCGGCCGCCGTCGCTGAAGGAATCCGGGGTGACGTTGAGGGCCCCCATGATCAGAGGGCGCGAAGCAGTGTCGAGCACCCGGCCCCGCACCCTCCAGGTGGCCGGCCGCCGGACGGGGACGGCGGGGGGGAGCACCTCAGGAAGCGGCCGGGCCCTCGGCGGCGGCCGGGTGGGCGAGGGCTTCCGGCGGCGGCGCCCCGTTGGGGGCCTGGATGCGCATCGACCCGTTGGCGGCGTGCTCCCACTTGGGTACGTCGTGGAGGACTTCCTTGATCTCGTCGGCGTCGAGGGTCTCGCGCTCCATGAGGGCCAGGCAGATGCGCTCCAGGGCGTCGCGGTGCGTGGTGAGGATGACCCGGGCCTCGTCGTGGGCCCGGGTGATCAACTTGCGCACCTCTTCGTCGATGATCGAGGCCACCTCGTCGGAGTAGTCCTGGTGGCGGACGTAGTCGCGTCCCAGGAAGACCTCACCCTCGGGCTGGCCGTACTTCATGGGCCCGAGGCGGTCGCTCATCCCGTACTCCATGACCATGCGGCGTGCCAAATTGGTGGCGAACTGGATGTCGCTGTGGGCTCCCGTAGAGGGGTCGCCGTAGACGATCTCCTCCGCCGTTCGCCCGCCGAGAGCCACCGCCAGTCCGTCAACCAGTTCGCTGCGCTTCTGGTAGTTCTTGTCGGTGAGGGGCAGCGAGCGGGTGTAGCCGCCCGCCCGGCCGCGCGGGATGATGGTCACCTTGTGCACCGGGTCGGCCTGGGGCAGGGCGTGGCCCACCAGGGCGTGGCCCCCCTCGTGGTAGGCGGTGAGCCGCTTGTCCTCTTCGCTCATCACCCGGCTGCGCCGCTCCGGGCCGGCGATGACCCGGTCCACCGCTTCGTCCAACTCGTCCTGCTCGATCACGTCCTTGCCCCGGCGGGCGGCCAGGATGGCCGCCTCGTTGATGGTGTTGGCCAGGTCGGCCCCGGTGAAACCCGGGGTGGAGCGGGCCAGGACCTCCAGGTCCACTCCCTCCGCCACCGGCTTGCCCTTGGCGTGCACCTGCAAGATGGCAAGGCGCCCCTTGATGTCGGGCATGCTCACGAAGACCTGGCGGTCGAAACGGCCCGGACGCAGCAGCGCCGGGTCGAGGATGTCGGGGCGGTTGGTGGCGGCGATGAGGATCACCCCGGTCTTGGGGTCGAACCCGTCCATCTCGACCAGCAACTGGTTCAGGGTCTGCTCCCGCTCGTCGTGACCGCCGCCCAGGCCGGCCCCGCGATGGCGGCCCACGGCGTCGATCTCGTCGATGAACACGATGGCCGGGGCCTGGGCCTTCGCCTGCTCGAAGAGGTCGCGCACCCGGCTGGCGCCGACACCCACGAACATCTCGACGAAGTCGGAGCCTGAGATCGAGAAGAAGGGGACCCCGGCCTCGCCGGCCACCGCCCGGGCCAGCAGGGTCTTACCGGTGCCGGGGGGGCCGTAGAGCAGCACCCCCTTGGGGATCTTGGCGCCCATAGCCCGGAACTTCTGCGGGCGGCCGAGGAACTCCTTGATCTCCTGCAGTTCCTCCACCGCCTCGTCGAGGCCGGCGACGTCTTTGAAGGACACCTTGGGCTGGTCGCGGGTCACCTGCTTGGCCTTGGAGCGACCGAAGGCCATCACCCGATTACCGCCCCCCTGCATGCGCATGAGGATGAAGATGAAGACGCCGAAGATGAGCACGTAGGGCAGGATGGTGCCCAGGAACCACTGCAGGACGCCGGGGTTCTCCGCGTCGACCTCCACCTCGACTCGGGAGGCAAGCAGCTTCGAGGTGAGGGCCTCCTCGTACCCCTCGGGGTAGGAGGTTTGGAAGCGCCGCGTCTGGCCGGAATCGTCGGTGAGGTTCCCCTGCAGCAGGTTCGACTTCTGCTTGACGACCACCTTCTCCACCCGGCCGGCGGCCAGGCGGCCCTCGAAGTCGTCGAGGGTGAGCACGTCGGGGGAGGTGGCACTGCTGACGAAGGCGTTGACCGCCATCACCGCCACGATGACGACGACGCTATAGATCAGCACGGTGCGGAAGGTGCGGTTCAACTCGCTCCTCTACTGGGGCGCCCAACCGGTCATGGTATTCGCGTCGCGCCGGTACTCCACCGGACCCGGCAACACCCCCTCATCGGACCCCGCGCCCCCCTGCTGAACCTCAAGGCCCGGAGGCGGCGGTCCCCTCCCACCCCTCCTCCTCTCCCTCCTCCATGACCGCCACGCAGGGAAGGTTGCGGTACCGGCCCAGGTAGTCGAGGCCGTAGCCGATGACGAAGTCCGGGGGGATCTCGAAGCCCACGTAGCGCACCGTGGTCGGCGCCACCTGCAGTCCCCTCTTCAGCAGGAGGGTGGCGATCTCCAGCGAGGCCGGACGGCGCACCTCGAGGTTGCGGCGCAGGTACTGCAAGGTGAGGCCCGAGTCCACGATGTCCTCCACGATGAGCACGTGCCGCCCGGCGATCTCCCGGTCGAGGTCTTTGAGGATGCGCACCACCCCCGAGGTCTTGGTGGCCTCGCCGTAGGAGGAGACCGCCATGAAGTCGAGGTCCACCGGCAGGGCGATGTGGCGGGAGAGGTCGGCCATCACCATGAAAGCGCCCTTCAGCACCGCCACCAGCAGCAGGTCCTTGCCGGCGTAATCGGCGGTGATCTCGGCCCCCATCTCGGCCAGGCGCGCCTCGATCTCCTCCGCCGACACCAGCACCCGGCCGACCCTCACTGCGCCTCCCGCAACACCAGTCGCACCACGAGGCCTCCCCGGGGCGCCGCCCAGGAGGCGACCCGGACCCCCGCCACCCAGGCGATTCTGCCACCAGCGCACACCACCGGCCAACCTTGCCTGGCCGTCGCGGGCACACCCGCCTCCCGCAAGGCCTCGGCCACCGGCTTGCCGCCGCCCCTCACCTCCACCCGGTCGCCGGGCAAAGCCCCGCGCACCGTCGGTTCGCCGCCCGCCACCCCGGCGTCGACGAGAGCCTGCCGTCGCCCCACCGGGCGCAGGCGGGGCATCGGCAGCGGCCCGTCGGCCCGCAGCACCCAGGCACCGTATGCCGCCTCTCCCGGCACCGGGAGTGCCGTCTCGGGCACCGAAGGAGGCGGGCCCGCAACTGCCAGCAGTACCCACGGCCCCTCGCGGACCACCAGGAACCCGCCCTGCAGCGACCCGGCCGTCCCCTGCTTCCCTGCCGCCACCGCCAGCACCGCCTCCACATCCGGGGCGTGCCCCGGATAGGGGTCCAGGATCATCCGCAAGCCCCGGCGCGCCGCCCGGCCCGCCACCGGGGGCGGCAGCGTCGCCAGAGCGGCCGCCGGGAGCCGCACTACGCCCCCCGAGCGCCGCAGCGGCACCGCGGCGGCCCGTCGTTCGAGTTCGGCGTCGTCGGCGGCGAGCAGAGAGGCGGCCCGGGCCAGCGCCGCGCCCACCCCGGGGCCGGCGCGCTCCTCGAGCAGCGGGAGCACCTGGTGGCGCAGCAGGTTCCGTCGCCGCGCCGGGTCGAGGTTGCCGGGGTCGTCGGCGTAGGGCAGGCCGAGCGAATCGGCCGCAGCCCGCACCTCCTCCCGACTCAGCGCCAGCAGCGGACGGCACCACCGCCCCCGGCGGGCGGGGATCCCCGCCAGACCGGCCGCCCCGGCTCCACGCAGGAGGTTGGCCAGCACGGTCTCCGCCTGGTCGTCGCGGGTGTGCCCGGTGGCGATGGCCTCCTCCGGCCCGGCGTCGGCCTCCAGGGCGGAGTAGCGGGCGGCGCGCAGGGAGGCCTCCGATTCCCCCCGCGCCGGGGCGGGGAGGAGGCGATGGTCCAGGCCCAGGCGAGCCGCCGCCTCCCGCGCCGCGGCGATGAGCGCCGGGGAGGCGGGAAGGCCGTGGTCGACCGTGGCGGCGCGGACGGCCCGCCCGGCCGCTACCGCCGCCCAGGCGCAGACGGCGCTGTCGGCCCCGCCGCCGAGGGCCACCACCACGGCCAGATCGGGGAAGCGCGCCGCGGCCAGTACGGCGGCGCCCTCCGGGCTCACCCCACCCGCGCCAGCCATCGCTCCGGCTCCCGGATCTCCTCCAGGGTGGGCAGGCTCTCGGGCCCCTCCCAGGCACGGTCGAGGGCCTCGAAACCGCCGCCCCGCTCCACCCCCAGGATGAAGCGCTCCCCGCGTTCGTATTGCTGCAGTTTCATCTCCAGGCCGGTCAGCCGCAGGAAGGCGGCGTGGCGGCCGTCGCGGCGGCGGGCCTTCAGCACCCGGGACATGCGCTCCTGGGTGACGAGGAGCCTGGCCCCGATGCGGTCCATGACCACGTGGCCGTGCCCCTCCAGGAAGGACATCAAGGCCTGCACCCGGTCGATGACCTGCCGCTGCTGCGGGGTGGCCAGCAGACCCATCAGACCGGTTTCGTCGAGCAGCGGGCGTCCCCGCCGGGCGGCCTCCCGCATCTCCCCGGCCAGGCGAGCCATCCGCCCGTCGTCGGCGGCCGAGGCCTCCACCAGTTGCCCGACCAGACTCAGGAAGTAGGGACGCATCCACGGCACTGCGGTGAACTGCAGCCGGTGGGTGCACTCGTGCAGCGCCACCCACAGGCGGAACTCGGCGGGACGAAACTGATGGCGGCGCTCCATGGCGAGGAGGTTGCCTCCCACCAGCATCACCTTGTCGCCCCGGCCGTTCCCCGAGGGCAGCACCAGTTCGTACTGGCCCAGCACCCGGCGGGCGAGGAAGCCCACCAGGGCTCCTACCTCGGCGCCGAGCAGCCGTCCGGCCAGACGGCTCCCCAAGCCGGAGCGCGAAGCCACCTTGGCCTCGGCCGGGGCGAGCAGGCGCCCGAAGGCGGCCACGTTGGCTCGCGCCCACTGGGCCCGGGTGACCACCGCCACCTCCGGCTCTCCCGTCCAAGGAAGGCCGGTCTCCTCGGCGGCCAGGGCGGCGGCCTGTGCCATCACCCCCGGCGCCTGGCGCGCCAGCAGGGCGAAGTGGTAGGTCCCTTCGAGCGGATAGGACCCGGCGAGCCGGGCCCCGACCTTGGCGGCCAGCGGCCAGTGAACGGCGCTCAACGGGCGCGGGACATCGGGGTCATCGCAAGAGGATACCCCCGGGCCCCCGAGAGGGGCTCAGGCGTCGCGCACCACCCGGCCCCGCAGGCGCGGGTACCGTGTCGGGGCGTGGGCGTAGCAGAACTCGCGGCTGTTGTAGCGCGACAGCTTGGTGGGACAGCCGCGGTGGGCGCAGAGGCGCTCGCCCTCCTGGCAGCGGGGAGCGCGCAGCTTCCCGGTCACCTTGTTGCCCTTGAGGATCTCCGACATCGTCGCCTCCTTGAGGGGGGGACGATGCGACCTTACCCCCCGGTGTCGCCCTCGACGGGCAGTTCCCTGAGTACCGCCCTCAGCCTTTCGTACACCGGCGTGGGGATTTCCTCGTAGCAGCCGTCGTGCACCCGCCGCTTCAGCCACTCCTCGAAGTGGAAGCCGTGCTCGCAGGGAGGGCAGTGGCGCAGGTGCCGGCGCACCCGGATGCGGCGGAACCAGATGATCTCGCCGTCGAGGTAGCGGTACACCAGAGCCTGGGCCTTGTCGCAACGGTGATGGTGGTGGCTCATGCCGGCGTCCCCACGGTGCCTCGGCGCTCGGTGATCTCCCACAACGCCTTCTCGAGGGCCTTTCTTCCCCGGTGGAGCCGGGACATCACGGTGCCGATGGGGACCTCCATGATCCGGGCGATCTCCTTGTAGGAGAAGCCCTCCACGTCGGCGAGGAGCACGGGGAGGCGGAAGACCTCGGGCAGCGACTCCACCGCCGCCTTGATGTCCTCGTCCACGAAGCGCTCCAGGGCCTCCTCCTCGGCGCTGCGGGCGGCGCCGGACTCCTGGCCCAAACGCCGGTAGAGGTAGAGGTCCTCCAGTTCGCCCAACTCCACCTCGGTGGGCTGACGGGATTGCCGGCGGTAGCGGTTGATGTAGGTGTTGGTGAGGATGCGGTACAGCCAGGCCCGCAGGTTGGTGCCCGCCTTGAATCCCCCGTAGCCCCGGAAGGCCCGCAGCAGGGTCTCCTGCAGCAGGTCCTCGGCGTCGGCCGGGTGGCGCGTCAGGCGCAGCGCCGCCGGGTACAACTGGGGCAGAAGGGGCAGGACGTCGTCTTCGAAGCGGGCCGGGTCGGCCATCGCGGCTCTCCGGAAGGGGGGCCAGATTACCAAGCCCCGGCCTCCACTCCCGCCGCGGCCGGTACCATGCGGCCCCGCGCCGGAGTAGCTCAGGGGTAGAGCAGCTCACTCGTAATGAGCAGGTCGGGGGTTCGAATCCCCCCTCCGGCTCCCTCCCAGCCGCCCTGCATGCCGACGCCCGGCCGGAATCCGCGCCGCCCCGCAAGGTGCCGCTCAAGGCGCCGCCCGGCTGGCCGATTCACCTTGGGCCGGCCGAAGCCGCCACCGATGGGGCTACCGATGCGGATCTCCAAGAACGCCTTCAGCAACCTCGCCGCCTCGATGATCGCGTTCGGTGTGCTCATCGGCCTGGTCTTCCCCTTCGCCGTCCTCCCCGTGGGAGTCCCCTCGTCCGTGGCGCTCTCGCCGGTCTTCTTCTGCTTCACGGTCTCCGCCGGGGTGATCGTCGGAGCGGTGAACATATCCCTGGCGCGATGGCTGGTCCGGCCGAGGCTCACCCTGATGGCCCGCCGCATGGGAGAGGTCGAGCAGGAACTCAAGGAAGCGACCTACACGGGCGACTGGTCCCGCTGCGACCCTCAGCGGTGCGGCCTTCCCGCGGACTCGGCGGACGAGTTCGGCGTCGTCGGGGCCTCCTTCAACCGGCTGCTGGAGGCGCTCGCCGAGAGTCATCAGGTCGAGACACGCCTGTCGGAGTTCACCCAAGCCATGTCGGCGGAGCTGGACGTGGAGGCCATCTGCCAGGCGGCCATCGCCTCGTTCCGTCGCGACCTCCGCGCCACCGGGGTCGCCGTCATCGGGGATACCGGGGACAGGCTCGAGGTGCTGGCGAGCCACGGTCTCGACGCGCCGCACCTGCTGGTGGAGTCGGACCTGGTCCGCCACGCCGTCAGGTCGCTCAAGGCAGACTCGATGACCCTGCCCGAGCATCTCGTGATCGATGCCGCCGTCGCCAAGATGCGAGCCCAGCACGTCATCGTCCATCCCCTGGTCCTCAAGTCGACCGCCATCGGTGCGGTGGTGCTGGCGGCCTCGAGCGAGATCCCGCGAAGCGCCCAGGCCCTCGGGCCGCTCTTCGTCCGGACCCTCACGGTGGCCCTGTCGAATGCTCTGTCGCACCAGCACATCCGCCGGATCGCCTCCCTGGACCCGCTCACCGGCGTGCTGAATCGGAGAGCGGGACTGCTGCGCCTCGACCAGGAGTTCGAGAGCGCCGCGTCGCGAGGGCGACCCCTCGGGGTGGTGATGGTGGACCTCGACCACTTCAAGCGGATCAACGACCGCTACGGCCACCTCACCGGGGACGGGGTCCTGAAACAGATGGCCGAGGCGGCGAGCGGCGTCCTGCGCCGGGAGGACATCCTGGTCCGATACGGGGGCGAGGAGTTCCTGGCGGTGCTGCCGGGGGCGGGGGCGAGCGACGCCACCATCATCGCCGAACGGATTCGGGCCGCCGTGGAGCGGCACATGGTCGACGTCGGCGGCATCGAGGTGTTCGCCACCGTCAGCGCCGGGTCGTGCTCGACGGACGAACTGACGGTTCGGGGCGCCATGGACCTCGTCGCCCGAGCCGACGAAGCCTTGCTGACCGCCAAGGCAACCGGCCGGAACCGGGTCGTCTCGGCCAACCGCCGCCCGGCCGATGCCGGCCGGGCGGGTCCGGCCGATGCCCCCGCCGCGCTCCCCGCGGGCCGCTGAGCCACCACCGGCTTTCGTCTCAGTCCCCGCGGCCCGCCTCTCCGACGCAGGCCGCCATCTCGGCGGCGGGCAGCCGGGCGAGAGCGGAGTCGGAGAGCCTCGCGCGTGACCTGGCCGTTCGGGGCGCGGGCCGACCGCGCTCGCCCTCTGTCGATGGAGGCAGTTCACTCAGATGGCTCCCGGGTCGGGAACGCGCCGGAGGCCGGCCGGTCCCGCCGCCGGCGCTAGTCTGCCCGCCCAGGGCGCAGGCCCCATCCGCGCGGCACCCGGAGGAGGAATGGCCGACCCGACGCCGGCAGGAGCAACGCTCCGCCCAACCGACCTCACCTACGATCGCTACTCCGTGGACCTCACCACCGGCACGGTGCGCCACGAGCGACGGCGCTGCGCCGACCTCGAGGATGCCCTCGGCGGCATCGCCCGGGCCTTCAAGCTCCTCGTCCGGGAAGAGGTGGCCGACCCCTACGACCCCGCTTCCCCGCTGGTGATGAACCTCGGGGTGCTGTCCGGCACCCGGGTGATGACCGGCCTGCGCACCTACTTCAGCGGCTACTCGCCGCTGAAAGCCTCCCTCTCCGGGGCTCCGGGACTGATGTGGTCGGCGGGGAGCGGCAGTTTCGGCCCCCGCCTGCGCTCCCTCGGCATCGACGAGGTGGTCTTCACCGGCCGCGCTCCCCGCCCCACCCTCCTGCACCTCACCCCGGGTGAGGGTGATGCCCCCGCCCGCTTCGCCTTCCTCGATGCCTCCGACCTCAGCGGCCGGGAGGCCAACGACCGGGTCCGGCGCCTGCACGAACGCTTCCCGGGAGCCCACTTCGCCGTCGTCGGGCCGGCGGCCGAGCACTACCGCGAGGTGGCCTACGCCGGGGTGGCCATCACCACCGACCAGCAACTGGAGACCGGCGACCCCAAGCCCCGCTGGTGCGGGCGGGGCGGTTACGGCGGGGTGCTGGCCTCCAAGAACCTGCTGGCCATTGCCGCCGACGCCCCGAGCCCCCGGGCCTCCGCCACCGGGCTCAAGGAAGTGAACCGGGAGATCAACCTGGGGGCGGGCAGCGCCCGCTATCGCGACCTCCCCCACGACCGGGGCGGCACCTGGCGCACCTACAAGATGATGCATGAAGCCGGGGCGCTCGCCGAGTTCAACCACAGCTCCACCGGCACCGACCGCTCCGTCGCCCTCTACCGGGAGAGCGTCGAGGCCGGGCCGTACGAGGTTCGGGCCGAGGGCTGCTACCTGTGCGGCATCCGCTGCCACAAGAACGTCTACGACGCCCCAGGCGGCGTCGCCGCCCTTCGTTTCCGGGCCAAGGTGGACCACGAGCCGCTGGCGCTGCTCGGGCCCAACCTGGGGGTCTTCGACCCCGACCTGGTCTTCGACCTCATCGCCCAGGTCGATGAGACCGGGATGGATGCCATCTCCCTGGCGGTGACCCTCGGCTACGTGATGGAGTGGAACCGCCGCCATCCCGACGCCCCCCTGGCCGGCGGCCTGGCCTTCGGGGACTACGAAGCCATCCGCCGGGCCATCAACGCGGTGGCGGAGGGCCGCCTTCCCCTGGTCGGGCAGGGAGTGAAGCGCCTCGCCGAGCAGACCGGCGAGGCCGCCTACGCCATGCACTCCAAGGGGGTGGAGTACGCCGCCTTCCTGCCCCACACCAACCCGGGCTTCGCCTTTGCGCTGGCGGGCGGCCACATGTCGATGCGCACCTTCTTCCTGCTGGTCATGGAGCGGGAGACCGGCCTGGACTACTGGGTGGACGCCATCACCAACCGCGGCCCGCTGTACATGCTCGACGACATCGTGGGCCTCTGTAAGTTCGCCAACCTCAGCCCCGAGATGGAGGCGGAGGCGCTGCGCGCCGCGGTGGGCCTGGACGTCACCGCCGCCGACCTGCGGGCCGTGGTGGAGCGCACCTACCTGCGGGGCTACGCCTCGGAACGGCGGTGCGGGTTCGCCCCGGCCGACTACACCCTCCCCGGCGATGCCCACGAGGATCTGCCCGCGGTCCGCCTGCCCTACTTCGTCACCGAGGAGTTCTTCGCCGCCCTCCGCGAGCGGGTGCTGGCCACCTTCGACGAGCGCCTGGCGGCGGCCCCCGGGCTGTGAGCGCCCGCTAGCCCCCGTCCACCGCGATGAGCAGGGTGAGGGTGTCGTCCGGGCCCAGGGCGGCGCTGTCGGCATCTTCCCGGCGCAGCTGCTCCTCGTTGCGGAAGACCGCCAGGTGGGGATGGACCCGGCCGGATTCATCCACCAGACGGATACGCAGGGCGGGATGCCGGGCGAAGGCGTCCGCCAGGGCGGCCCCCACCGCCGCTCCCCCCACCTGCAGCACCACCTCCCCGCCGGCGTAGCGGCGCAGCGCCTCGGGGATACGCAGGGTGGGCACATCGGGATTGTAGGGAGGGGCTTCCGCCCCTCCCTAGAAGCGGCACCCCTGGCAGACTGTCTCTCTGCACCGCAATCGGCACCGGGAGGCGAGCATGGCGCAGCGGCGGGTGATCATCATCGGGGCGGCGGGACGGGACTTCCACAACTTCAACACCCGATACCGCGACGATGCCGCCTGCGAGGTGGTGGCGTTCACTGCCGCCCAGATCCCGGATATCGACGGCCGCCGCTACCCGCCGCAACTGGCAGGGCCCCGCTACCCCGAGGGCATCCCCATCCATGCCGAGGAGGAATTGCCCCGTCTCATCGCCGACCTGGACGTGGACGAATGCGCCTTCTCGTACAGCGACGTCTCCTACACCCACGTGATGCGCCTCGGGGCCCTGGTGCAGGCCGCCGGAGCCACCTTCACCCTCCTGGGCCCGGGCGATACCCAACTGGCCTCCGCCAAGCCGGTGATCTCGGTCGGTGCGGTGCGCACCGGGTGCGGCAAGAGCCAGACGGCCCGCCGCGTCATCGAGATCCTCATGGGCAAGGGCCTGAAGGTGGTGGCGGTGCGCCACCCCATGCCCTACGGCGACCTGGCCGCCCAGAAGGTGCAGCGCTTCGCCGTCCTGGGGGACCTGGAGCGCCACCGCTGCACCATCGAGGAGATGGAGGAGTATGAGCCCCACGTGGTGCGGGGCAACGTCATCTACGCCGGGGTGGACTACGAGGCCATCCTGCGGGCCGCCGAGACCGACCCGGATGGCTGCGACGTGATCGTCTGGGACGGGGGCAACAACGACTTCCCCTTCTTCCGCCCCGACCTGGCCGTCACCCTGGTGGACCCGCATCGCCCCGGCCACGAGATCGGCTACTACCCCGGGGAGGTGAACCTGCGCACCGCCCACGTGGTGGTGATCAACAAGATCGACAGCGCCGACCCGGCGGGCGTAGCCGCGGTGCGGGAGAACATCGCCGCGGTGAACCCCGGGGCGGCCGTGGTGTCGGCCAACTCCGCTCTCCGCCTGGACGACGCTGCGCTGGTCGCGGGGAAGCGGGTGCTGGTGGTGGAGGACGGCCCCACCCTCACCCACGGCGGCATGACCATAGGCGCGGGCACCGTGGCGGCGCAGCGCTTCGGAGCGGCGACGCTGGTCGACCCCCGGCCCTACCTGGTGGGCCGCCTACAGGAGACCTTCGCCACCTACCCGGAGATCGGCACCCTGCTCCCCGCCATGGGCTACGGCGAGCAGCAGCTGGCCGACCTGGAAGCCACCATCGCCGCCACCCCGGCCGACGCCGTGGTCATCGGCACCCC
>Ga0194111_10006272_pt1 | contig 13558 bp, 6 predicted proteins | sample TA2KigC300mmetaG_FD_146194 | JGI IMG/M metagenome (GOLD analysis project Ga0194111, IMG submission 146194) | Freshwater microbial communities from Lake Tanganyika, Tanzania - TA2015033 Kigoma Deep Cast 300m | ecosystem: Environmental > Aquatic > Freshwater > Lake | place: Tanzania: Lake... | reverse complement strand
CCGACCGATCCGTACTTCGATCTGAAGCGCCAGGTCGCGCTCCAGCGGTTTCTGGGCTACGATTATGTCCGGTGCAGCGTCGAAAAGCTGGATATGCCGTTGCATCGCAGCCTCATCTCAGACACCGCCGGCCTCCAGCGCGCCGCCGGTCGCTCATACATGGAAGAGCACCGCGGGCCGATCACCAACTGGGCCGAGTTCGAGGCGTATCCCTGGCCCGATCCCCGCCAGGCGACCACCCGTGCGCTCGACTGGTATGAGGCGAACCTGCCGGACGAGATGTGCGTGATCGCCAGCGGCGGCTTTGCGCACTTCGCCGAGTACGTCACCTGGTTGATGGGCTACGAGTCGCTCTGCTATGCACTCTATGATCAGCGCGACCTGGTGACCGCGATCAGCCAGCGTCTGATCGAGATGTATCGTATCGTGCTCAGCCGTATCCTGCAATACGACCGCGTCAAGGTCGTCTGGGGCAGCGATGATATGGGCTTCAAGACCGGTACGCTCATCAGCCCGAAAGACCTGCGCGAGTTCGTGCTTCCCGGCCACAAGCTGATGGCCGAGATGTCGCACGCGGCCGGCCGGCCCTATCTGCTGCACGCGTGCGGCAACCTGACGACCATCATGCCGGACCTGATCGAAGACGTGCAGATTGACGCCCGGCATTCGTTCGAGGACACGATCGAAACGGTGGTGCAGGCAAAGGAACGCTACGGCGACCGCATCGCGCTGCTCGGCGGCATTGATGTGGACTTCCTCTGCCGCGGCGACGAGACTGCGATCCGGCGCCGCGTGCGCGAGACCCTCCACCGCTGTCTGCCGGGCGGCGGCTACTGTCTGGGCAGCGGCAACAGCGTCGCCAACTACATTCCCCTGGACAACTACCTGGCCATGGTGGACGAGGGAAGGAGGTACGCCTCATGAAAGTCATCGGCATCAGCGGCAGCCCCATCGCCGAGGGCAACACCGACACGGCCGTGCGCGCGGTTTTGGACGGCGCACGGGCGAACGGGGCCGAAGTCGAGTTCGTGCGGCTCTACGACCTCGAGCTGGCGCCATGCGACGCGTGCGATGCCTGCACCGCCGGCGGTGGATGCGTCATACCCGACGATGCGACCGACCTGATGGCTCGCATGAAGGACGCGGACGCGTTCGTCTTCGGCACGCCGGTCTACTGGTATCACGTTTCCGGCGTCTTCAAGAACTTCGCCGATCGCACCTATGCGAGCTATCACCACAAGGATTTCGCCGGCAAGCGCGTGGCGGCGCTCATGGTACAGCACAGCCTGGGCGCGGAAGAAGCGGTCGCGCTGTTCAACCACTGGTGTGAGGACGAGCAGTGCACCCTGGTCGAGGCGGTAACGATCAACACCGCGAGCCGGCCGGACGCGACGGCCGGGGACGCCGGCTTGTTGGCTCGTCTGCGCCGGCTCGGTGAACGCCTGTGAAGACCGTCCGCGACCTCTCCCAACTGCCCTTGAATGGAGACCCTTCATGAAAACCAGCAACGTCAAGCGTTTCGCCTTAGCGGGCGCCAGCGGTCGCGCCCTGGGCATGTTTGCCCATCCCATCGCCACTCGGCTGCGTGACAGCGCGCAGGTGGTGGGCGTCTTCGACATCAACGCGGTGCGCGCGGCGTTCGTCGCCAACGCCTGCGGCGCGCCGCCCACCTACAGCGACTTCGACCTGATGCTGCGCGAGACTCGCCCCGACTGTGTCATCGTCACCACGGTGGATCGCTATCATCATCAATACATCATCGCGGCGCTGGAAGCGGGCTGCGACGCCATCACCGAGAAACCGATGACGATTGACGACGAGAAGTGCCGCGCGATCCTGGCGGCTGAGAAACGCACGGGCCGGAAAGTTACCGTGACCTTCAACTACCGCTTTCAGCCCTACGTCACGCGCGTCAAGGAGATCATCCGGCACGGCGCCATCGGCCAGCCGCTGAGCGTGGATTTTCAGTGGATCCTGGATACCAGGCACGGCGCGGACTACTTCCGCCGGTGGCATCGCCGCATGGAGAACTCTGGCGGCTTGTTCGTCCACAAGGCCACTCACCACTTCGACATGGTGAATTGGTGGCTGGACGACGAGCCGGAATCGGTCTATGCGCTTGGCGCGCTGCGCTTCTACGGCCCCACGCGTGACGCGCGCGGGGAACGCTGCTCGACTTGCCCTCACAAGGCCACCTGCGAGTTCTACGTGGACTTTGCCGCCGACCCTGTGCTCAAGGCGCTCTATTTCGACGCCGAGCACCTGGACGGCTATTACCGGGATCGCTGCGTCTTCGCGGATGAGATTGACATCTACGACACCATGAGCGCGACCGTGCGCTATTGCAGCGGCGCACAGCTCAGCTATTCGTTGATCGCTCACAGCCCCTACGAAGGCTGGCGTGCGACCATCAACGGCGCCGGCGGCCGGCTGGAGCTGGAGGAGTTTCACAGCGGGCATCGCGTGGCCGAGCCGAACATGGTTGCGCGGCTGTACAACCGCCGCGGCGAGGTGGTGAGCTATGACATCATGAAGGCGAAGGGTGGGCATGGCGGGGGCGACACGCGGCTGCAAGATCGGCTTTTCTCAGGTCGAGAGTATCCCGACCCGCTGGGCTACATGGCCGGCTCGCGGGCCGGCGCGGTGTCCATCCTGATCGGGGTCGCGGCGAATCGGTCGGTGATCACCGGCCAGCCGGTCAAGATCGCGGACTTGCTGCGGGAGACGTGAAGCAATTCGCGCGGTTTCTTGAGAGCGCCAGGTGTGGTACAATGGTAGTGCTATCAGCTTAACCCGGACGCAACAGGAGCGGCCCTCTTGAAGATCAGCGGGATCATCTGGATTGAGGACATTGTTGACAAGTTGGAGCGGGGACACACTGTTCAGAAGGATGAGGTTAGAGCGATCGTACGGTAGAAGTTCCATTTCGCAGGCCCGGTCCTATCAAGAGATCGGTGAGTTTTGGGATACGCATGACCTGACCGAGTTCTGGGATCAGACCGAACCAGCCGAATTCGAGGTAGATATCGAGTCCGAGGCCACCTGCTATCCGGTAGAAACCTCGCTCTCAGCGAGGCTGACCGATGTCGCGCAGCGGCGCGGCGTTTCGGCGGAGACCCTGCTCAATCTGTGGGTACAAGAACGGTTGGGGGCGGCGACATCTTGATGTGATCTGTTCCCGGGTCCGTAGCCGGAAGACTGGCGTAAGGAGGGTGCAATGTCACCGAATCTGCTGATCACCCACGGGCAGCTTTTCACCCTGGGCCCGCGCAACGAGCTGCTTCACGACGCCGCGATCTACATCGAAGGGGATACGATCGCGGAGATCGGCCCGACGGCCAGCCTGGAGACCAGGTATCCCCGCGCCGAGCGCCTGGACGCAGCCGGCAAGATCGTGTTGCCAGGCTCGATTTGCGGGCACACGCATTTCTACGGCGCGTTCGCGCGCGGCATGGCCATCCCCGGCGCGCCAGCCGCCAACTTCGTGGAGATCCTGGAGCGGCTCTGGTGGAAGCTCGACCGCGCGTTGCTGTGGGACGACATCCGCTACAGCGCGTTGATTTGCCTGGTGGACGCGATCCGGCACGGCTGCACCACCCTGATTGACCACCACGCCAGCCCCAACGCGATTGACGGCAGCCTGGACATCATCGCAGATGCGGTCAAGGAGGCCGGGCTGCGCGCCAGCCTGTGCTACGAGACCACCGACCGCAATGGCATGGCCGGCGCGGCCGCGGGCATCGCAGAGAATGTGCGCTTCATCGAACACTGCCGTCGGGAGCGCGACCCACAACTGGCCGCCTCCTTCGGCCTGCACGCCGCTTTGACCCTGTCTGACAAGACGCTGGAGGCGAGCGTCGCCGCGGCTGCCAGCCTTCAGCCCCACAGGGTTTCCTCTGACCTGGTCCGGCCAGGAGAGCGTGAAGATTCTCCTGGTCTGAGGGATGTCGGGTTCCACATCCATGTCGCCGAAGGGATCGCTGACCAGCAGGAAAGCCTGCGCAAGCACAACCAACGAGTTGTCGAGCGGCTGCAAAGGCTCGGCATCCTGGGGCCGCAGACAATCGCAGTCCATTGCGTGCACCTGGACGCGTACGAGAAAGAGGTCTTGCACGAGACCGGCGCGTGGGTCACGCACCAGCCGCGCTCGAACATGAACAACGCGGTGGGCCTGCCGGATGTCGCGGGGCTGCTGAAGCGGGGGATCAAGGTGGCGTTGGGCAACGACGGCTTCTCCAACAACATGTTCGAGGAGATGAAGGCGTGCTATCTGGCCCACAAGCACAATGCGGCCGATCCCCAGGCGATGCCCGGCGATGCGGTGATGCGCATGGCCTACAACCACAACGCGGGGCTGTGCAAGATCTTCTTCGCGAAACCCGTGGGCGAGCTGAGCCCCGGCGCCTACGCCGACATCATCTTCCTGGACTACGCCCCGCCCACGCCGCTGACCCCTGGCAACCTGCCGTGGCACATCCTCTTCGGCGTGGATGGCGCGCACGTCACGCACACCATTGCGAGCGGGAAGGTGCTGATGAAAGATCGCCAACTTGCGCGGCTGGACGAGGCCGCGATCATGGCGAAAGCCCGCGAGCTGGCCGTCGGCGTCTGGCGCCGCGTGGGGTAGTTCGCCCGGCGATCAATCGCCGGGCTACCAGGCGGCGCCCCATCAAGGGGGCTGGACCGCATAGGCATCAAGCTAAGCCTTTCGGCAGCTCACCGCCGGTCTGCGACCGGCGGTCGGGGCGCGGCAACTGCTCGCGGTAGGCAGTGTACTTCCCGGTCGAGCAGCGCCGACGCCCCATTGCTGGCGACGGTCCCGCCAGAAGCGGCCAAACAAGCGGTCAAGGCGGGGTCGCAGACCCCTTACAAGCGCGCGATGAGACCAGAACGACCTTAGCTTGATGCCTATGGGCTGGACCGCCCGTCGCACGCCGAAGCCCGGTTCACCGGGCGCTACTCCCCAGCCCGGAGATTCATCTCCGGGCGTCCCTGCTCCGGGCATCCTCCGGGCGTCGCGGCGACACGCCGAGATCGCTTGTGTGGGCGACTTGGCCGCGCCTGCTGCTCGAGCGCCCCCTGATGCCCCGACGAGTGGCGGCTTCATCCCCCGCGACCCAGGCAGCGCCAACGGCACTTTGCTCAACGGCCAGCGGTTGACCGCGCCGACCCGGCTGCACGACGGCGACGTGATCGAGATCGCGGACGCGACTTTCACCTTAATAAGAGCGGATTGCCTTCTTTGCCTGTACCTGGTACAACACGTCCAGGCACAGCATGAAGGAGGAAAGCACTATGGACGGCGCTACAGTCACCATCAACATACCGGTTCCAGCCTGGGAGCGACTTGTCCTGGTGGCAAAGAAGCAACAGCTACTCGGAGAATGCCCGATTCATGGAGCGAAGCGCCAAGCATGAGCGTGGTGTGACGATCTACAACCTGCTCGAACTTTGCGGGTATCTTCTCAATAATCCGGGGTAGGGGCACGGCCTTGCGCCTGCCCACCGGGGCGACCGCGAGGGTGCGCCCCTACAAATTGAGAAGATACAAGTGCTCTATCCGATCGTGCACGCCCGAAGGATCTGACCAACCCTTCGGGCGTGTGTTGTTAACGCGCTGGCACATCGCTGGTGGATCGCTGGCACATCGCTGGCAGCCGCGTGGGTATTCACAGCGCAGACGACGTATGATATGGCAGGAGGGTGCGCCATGAAGCGGAGTTTGCGCGCTGCATGTCTGGTCGCGACGCTCGCGGTGGCAGGGCTGGCGATCCAGGCTGGCCTGGCTGTAGACAGGGATGCCGCCGGCGTGGTGCTCGAGTTCATCTCGCCCCCGATCGCCGTGGCCCTGCCGGCCGGCCAGGCGATCGAGGTTCGCTATCGCGCCAACCGGCCGGCCGCGACCGTAGAGCTCTGGGTGGATAAGGCCCTGCTGGCAGCCGATCCGGTCGTGGAGTCAGCGGAGATCACGCACACCTGGGCCCCGGCCGAGCGCGGCGCGCGGCGGCTGCGGCTGCGCGCGCTGGGCAGCCAGGGTGCGGTGTTGGCAGAGATCGAGCGCCCGATCATGGCGCTGCCTTGGGGAACGACGGTGCGTCTCGATGAGCGGTAGGCGCTCATCCCCCCAACCGAATAGGAGGCCTATCCATGAACCGTAAACCGTTCCTGTTCATCTTGATGGCCGCGCTCCTGTTGATCGCGGCTGCCATGGCCAGAGGGACCCTAGCGCAGGCCGCGCCCGCGCCGGCTCTCGCGCCAGCGTCCACCCCGACCGCCACCGCTACCACACAGCCGCTGCGCCTGGCGGTGGCCGATGCGGTTGACCCCATCCCCGCAGGGGACCCGATCGTTTATACGATCGGCATTCGCAACTTGAGCGGCCAGGCCCGGTCGGGCATGGTCCTGGTGGATTACCTGCCGGCCGGCGTGACCTTCATCGAGGCTTCGGCTGGCGGCGCCTACCGCGACGACGGAACGGTCACCTGGGCCATCCCGACGCTGCCAAATGGCCAGGCCTACGCAGTTCAACTGACCGTGGGCACGCCGGCCGACGCGCTCGGCGGGACCGTTTTCGTCAATCGGGCGGCGCTGCAATGGACTTGCAGACCGCTGGTGGGCAACGCGGCTTTGTGCCTGGAAAACGCGTTTCAGACCACCACCATCGCAGTGGAGATCGTCCGGCCGCCCACAGCCACGCCCACCCCGGTCTGCCTGGTGGATGAAGCGGGCAACACCTTCGACGCCGCCGCTGTGTTGGCGCCGGGGGCCGCGGGAAGATATGCCCTCATCTGCGGCGCCGACGAGGACTGGTTCAAGTTCAACGTGCCCGCGTGGTACTTCATTGACGTTTGGCTGACCGAGATGGAGGGCGACTTCGACCTCTCGCTCTCGGCGCCGGCTGGGCCGCACCTGGTTACATCGTCCCACGCAGCCGCGGATGAACACATCAGCTATCGGGCGCTGAGCACCGCAGGCGACTATCGCGTGCGCGTCTTCCCACGACCAGGGGCGCAGGGCCGCTATCATCTGACGGTGATTCTCAGTCCGCCCACGCCCTCGCCCACCGCCACGCGCACGGTCACGCCCACGCGCACCCCCACCGCCACCGCGACGCCAACCCGCACGCCGACCGGCACGCGCACGCCCGCGCCCACGTCCACCCGGACGCCGACGCGCACGCACACCCCCGCGCCCGGCCTGAGCATTGACAAGCGGCTGGATACGACCAACCTGGTCGCGGGCGAGATCGCCGAATACTCGATCCGCGTCGTCAACAATGGGCCTGGCGCGGCTCGCAACGTCATCGTGAGCGATAACCTGCCGAGCGTGCGCAGCAGCTATGTCAGTTCCAACCCACCGGCCACGCCAGTCGGCTCGCCGCCCACCGACTTGAACTGGCCTGCCATCGCCAGCCTGGCGTCGGGCGCCAGCCAGACCTACCAGGTGCGGGTGCGCGTCAACGCGGACACAGCCCCCGGCCAGACGTTGAACAACACCGCCAGCGTCCGCGCAGATGGCGTCGCCAGCATCAGCGACAGCAGCATAGACCCGGTCGCCGCGCCGAGCCTCACGATCGAGACCTACACCCTCACCTCGCCGGTAGTGGCCGGGCAGACCGCGCGGCTGAACGCCGTGGTCAAGAACTTCGGGCCGGGCCGGGCGCAAGGCGTGCGGGTCAGCGTCCGTCTCGATCCCAAGATGACCAACCCGACCAATCTCAACCCGCCCTTCGGCGCATACGACAACCCCTCGCGCACCGTCACCTGGGCGCTTGGCGATCTGCCGGCGAACCAGATGGAGGGCTTCTACGTGGACGTGACGATTGACTCGTCGCTCGCCGCGAACACGGTGCTGCACGCCAACTGGACGGTCAAAGCCACGGGCATGCCCGATGTGACGAAGGATCATCCCGTCACCGTGAACCAGGCCCGGCCCGCGCCGTCGGTGAGCGTCGAACATGGCCTTTCCCCGCGCTCTGTCGCACCCGGAGGAAGCGCCGCCTGGAGCGCCACAGTCTCGCAGAACAGCTCCTACACGCTGACCCACTTCAAGCTGACCTTCAAGGCGCCCTCGGACCTCACCTTCAGCAACCTGGCGAGCAATTGCAGCCGCCATACCGCCAACAACTGGGTCATCTGCACCCTCAATGGCGCGGCCGGCAGCGGGCAGACCAAATCGGTGACGATCGGCGCGCCCACGGGTACCGGCTTGGGTGTGAGGGACCTGACCCTCGAAGTGGTGGCCGATGAGATGCTCAGCCCGCGGACCTACTCCGATCAGCTCGAAGTCGCTACTGACCTGACGATCGCGGGCATCGAGATCACCCAATCTATCCAGGACTACCCCAGCAACAGCGTGCGCCTGTTGGAGCATCGCAAGACCTGGATTCGCGTCTACCCGGTGAGCAGCGCGGGGACGGTGCGCGATGTGAGCTGCGTGCTGAGGGTCTATCGCTGCACCGGCTCCAATTGCAGCCAGTTGATCCTGACTCTGACCCCGCTGGCCGATCCGAGCGGCCGGACGACGCGCAACGTCGGCGCGACCGTCAACCGCGACGACGGTACGCAGGGCTTTTTCTTCGGCCTGCCCACGGATCAGGCCTACGGCCAGCTCTCCTTCCTGGCGGAGGTGAATCCCTGGCCTCATACCGTGATCGAAACCGATTACACCAACAACACGGGGGCCCGCGTGACAAAGGACTTCTTGCCCAGCATGCACTCGGGCTTTGCCTGGATCCAGGGTCAGTACCTCGATGCGGGCGGTAACGTGGTCCTTGCAACCCACGCCAGCGACCTGGATGACGACCTCCTGTGGATGAATGGCGCGCTGCCGTTTCGCGATGCCATCAACCTGGGGTTTGCCCCGCCGCAGGTGTTGACCGTTAACCAGTTCAACTTCACGACCGACGACGGTTGGGGCGACGCGGTCCGGCGGCTGGACAACCTGCACGACGACTGCGAAGGCGATCCTCTCTGCGTGCAGACCTGGGTCTACGTGGTCCCACAGGACACGCCAGGATGCTGCGGCGGCGTGGGCGGCATGACCAACGCGGTTGGAGGCAACACCATCATCGTCCAGGACATCGGCCACCCCAGCGTCCTGGCGCACGAGATGGGGCACCGCTACGGCCTCAACCACGGCGACTGCGGCCTGCCGGCCGATGATCCCTTCCGCGACCGGAGCATCCCGGTCACCATCGAGGACTACGGCCTCGACGTCGAAACGTTGCAGATCTACCCACCCAGCACAACATGGGAGTTCATGACCTACTGCGCTGACCCTGCGAACTGGATCAGCATTCACAGCTACGACTTCATCTACGATAGCGTCATGCAGACCCAAAACGCGGCCACGACCGCACAGGCTGCGACGCCGACGGCCGGCCTGCTCATCGCCGGTCATGCGAAGGCCGACCAGGATGCCGGCGCGATCGAGCTTGCCGAGCTGCGGCTGCGGCCCGGCGGCCCCTTCGATCAGGCTGGCAGCGGCCCCTATAGCCTGGAGCTCCAGGACGCGTCCGCCAACGTCCTCTTCACCCGTCACTTCTCGCCCACGCGGCCGGTCGCCGATACCGAGCAGGGGCAACCCGTGGTGATCAACTCCCTCGGCTTCCGGGAAATCCTGCCGCCCCAAACCGGCATGAGGAACATCGTCCTCAAGCACGGCGCAACGACGCTGGCGACGCGGATCATCAGCCCTAACGCGCCGACCGTGACGCTGCTGGCGCCCAACGGCGGCGAGAACATCACCGCGGCGTTCCAGGCCCGGTGGCAGGCGAATGACGCGGACGGCGACCCGCTTACCTTCGCGCTCCAGATCAGCCGCGACAGCGGCCAGAGTTGGCTGCCGTTGACGCGCGGCCTGACCGAGACGACCTACACCCTCGACCCGGCCAGGCTGCCCGGCGGCGACCACCTGCGGCTGCGCGTGATCGCCAATGACGGCGTGCGCGCCGGCGTGGATACCTCCGACGCCGACTTCAGCGCGGCCAACCACCCGCCCCAGGTGCAGATCGGCCGGCCGGCCGACGGCAGCCGCTTCCAGGCCGGTCAGCTCGTCTTCCTGGCGGCGCGCGCCTTCGACCGCGAGGACGCGAACATCCTCAACCAGATGCAGTGGCGTTCGGATCGGGACGGCAGCCTGGGGACCGGCGGCGAGATCGCGACCCGCAACCTCGCGATCGGCGCGCACACGATCACCGCCAGCGTGACCGACAGCGGCGGCCTGACCGCCAGCGATAGCATCTCTCTCACCATCACGCCGGCCGTGCCGCCGCCCGACCAGTGCACCGATCTGCTGGTGGACGGCGACTTCGAGATGCCGGGCTGGGGCGCGTGGGCGCACGGCGGCGTCCCCGAGCCGGTGATCACCGCGAGCGATACACCCACCACAACCTACACCATGCTCAGGCCGGTCTCCGACCGAGCCGGAGAGGGGGCACGGTCAGAGACCGGCCCCAGCGGCGAGACCGGCCCCAGCGGCGAGACCGGCCCCAGCGGCGAGACCGGCCCCAGCGGCAGCGGAGGTGTCCTGCTCCTGGCCCCGCCCGGCAGTGACGACCTGCCCGGCCTCTCGTGGGCGCGGCAGACCGTCACCCTGCCCGCGGCCACCGGCACGGCGCGGTTGACCTTCCGTTATCGCACCGGCTCGCGCGACGCGGACAGCGAGCGCGACTGGTTCGTCGCTGCTATCACCGGCGCGGAAGACCAACCGCTGACCGCGCTCCGTCGCCACGGCGGCCAAAGCGACTGGCAGACCGTCGAGGCAAGCCTGACCGAATACGCCGGCCAGACGATCGGCATCCTCTTCGCCGCGTACAACGACGGCCAGGCCGGCCAGACCTGGGCCGAGGTGGACGACGTCTCGCTGTGCGTCAGCGCGGTCCCGCCCCCAGGAGCGCCGCTCGGCGCGTGCAGCCTGCCCGACGCGCTGCCCGATTACGCGCCGGCCGGCCTGCCCGATTTCGACATGCGTCAGGCCGATTGGCGCACGACCATCGTCTCCCGCACCGTCTGGACGCACGACGCCGCGGCTGCGCTCGCGAACCTTCTCTGGCAGCGCGATTCGGCCGCCGAGACGGGTGTCACCCCGCCGCCCGGCGTCTCGGACAGCTACGCGTTGGTCGAGAGCTACGGCCCCTGGGATGACCACGATGCCCAGAACGTCCCGCGGCTGATCGAAGACCTGGCCGGCCGCGCCGACACGAACGCCGGCGGCGCGGGCCTGGACGACCTGACCGCTGGGCTGAACGCCTATCTGGCCGAAAAGGGGCTGGCCGGCGCCTACGACGTGACCGTGCGTCGCGCTCCCTCGTTCGACTGGGTGCGCGACGCGGTCAAGCAACACGAAGGGGCGCTGCTCCTGCTCGGCTTCTGGGAGCTGCAGCCCGGCGGCTGGAAACGGTTGGGCGGCCACTACGTCGCGGTCGCGGCGGCCGATTGCACCGGCGACCAGATCGCGCTCAGCGATCCGTTCCGCAACTCGGCCGAGTTCGGCTGGTCGGGCCATGTGGCGCCGCCTGGCTGGCACGGCCATCCGCCCACGCCGCCCTTCACCCTGCACAACGATGCCGCGTATGTCTCCCATGATGTCTACGGCGTCATGCGCACGGCCACGGCCGGAACGCCCCCGTCGGCGGGCTGGGGGCCGCAGGGCTATGCTCGGCGGTTCGATGAGATCGCCAACTTCTTCGGGCTGAACTTCGCGCCCGCGCTGGAAGCGGTCCGCGCGGCCGGCTACAATGGCGGCCAAATCCTCACCCTGACCGACTACGCGCTCGTGCTGGCCCCGCGACGGGCCGCGACGATCCTGCGGCTGGCGCCCGGCTACAGCCGGGCGGCCGGCAGCCAGATCTTCGCGGTGGAGATCGAGGCGGATGCGGGGGAGCAGGGTGTGGATCGCGGCCAGGCGTTCCTGGACTTCGACCCGGCCATCCTGCGGGTGGTGGACGAAAACGGCGCGCCGGCCACGCAGATCATCCCCGGCGCGGCGCTGGCGAACGTGTTGATCAACGGGGTGGACAACGCGACCGGCCGCATCGGTTATGTGGCGCAAGGCGCGGCCCAAACCGGCCGCTTCACCCTGGCGACCGTCCGCTTCCAGGCCATCAGCTCCACCCTGACCAGCCGGCTGGAGTTCAGCGTCGTCGCGCCGCGACAGAGCGACCTGCGGCTGGCCGGCGCATCGGAACTGGACGGGCTGCGCGGCGGACTGGCGACCATCTTGCCCGGCGCCCGCATCACTGGCCAGACGACGATGCAGGGCCGGCCGGCCCCGCCCGACGCTTCGTGGGCTGTGCCGCTGCTGCTGACGCTGGGCCAGCCCGGCGAGCGCGGCCCGGCCTATGCCTTCGGGATGACGAGCGATGGGAGCGGCGCGTTCACCGCGCCAAGCGTGGTCCTGCCCGGCGACTACCGCGTCCGCCTCAAGGGGCTGCACACGCTGCGCAACCTGCTGCCTGCCGCGGTGACCCGCGGGGTCAACACGGTGGACATGGAGACCCTGCTGGAAGGAGATGCGTTCGGCGACAACCGCGTGAACGGCCGCGACGTCTCACTGCTGGCAAGGGCGTTCGGCAAGAATCAGGGGCAGCCCGGTTTCGACCCGCGCGCGGACTTCAACGAGGATGACACGATCAACGCGGCGGACCTGAACCTGTTGCGGCCCAATCTGGGCCGGCGGGGCGACGTGCTGCTCGGCGCGACCGTGGCCTCCGGCCGTCTGCCAGAGGATCGAGGTTTGGCGGAACTGGAGCGGTTGCTGAGCGCCGGCCCGCAGGGCGCCGGGCCGGTCTCGCTGCGGCTGGTTCCCGCGAGCGCGCTCCTGGCGGTTGGGCAGGTGATCGCGGTGGACGTGATCGCCGACGCCGGCGGCCAGCCCGTGGACGTGATCGAGCTGTACCTGGACTATGACCCTGCGCTGCTGCAAGCGGTGGACGCCGCGGGCGCGCCTGTGCTGGCTATGACGCCGGGCGCGGCGCTGCCGACGGTGTTGCTGAACCGGATCGAGCCGGCCTGGGGCTGGGCAGATTTCATCGCCTCCAGCGCCGGTGGCTCGGCCCCGGCCGGGCAGTTCGTCATCGGCCGGTTGCATTTCAAGGCGTTGGCGGCCGGCCAGACCACGGTACGGTTCAGCTTCTCCGATTGGCGCACGACCGATGCGGCGTACAGCGGTGATTCGGTGCTGGGCGCGACGGCCCCCGCTCGCGTGCGAGGGGCTGAAAGCGTGCTCTACCTGCCGGTGATCACGAAGCGGTAGCGCCTTCTAGAACGTCGGTCAAGTAGTCACGGGGTATCCAGCCATGCCAAGAGTCGCCGCGCCGCAAGCGGCTGGGCGTTGTCCTGCGCATTGGCGGCTACATCAGCCGGCGGGTTTCAACCGCCGGCGGGCCTTGAGTGGCGCGCTAGAACACCGGTCAAGTCATCCGCCACGGGCGACCGAGGCTTCGTCGTGAGCTCAGCCGAACGGTCGCTGCAACGCTGGCGAAGGCGCCCTGCGGCGACGAGAGCCAGCCGACGCCGAGCCTGTCCTGAGCTTGCCGAAGGATCGGCTGTGCAGT
>Ga0194111_10006261_pt1 | contig 13579 bp, 9 predicted proteins | sample TA2KigC300mmetaG_FD_146194 | JGI IMG/M metagenome (GOLD analysis project Ga0194111, IMG submission 146194) | Freshwater microbial communities from Lake Tanganyika, Tanzania - TA2015033 Kigoma Deep Cast 300m | ecosystem: Environmental > Aquatic > Freshwater > Lake | place: Tanzania: Lake... | reverse complement strand
GGGTGGTGGCCAATGTGGACCGTCCCATCGCCGGACAGGCCGGCCGGGCCATCGCCGGGCAGTTCGCCGCCGGCATCAACGCAGTGGGCACCGCGCTGCGCACCTACTTCGCCCTGGATCCGCACGAGCCCACTCAGGAGGAGGTGGCAGCCCTGGCGCAAGCCGCCCAGGCCCAGCCCGAGTTGCTGACGCTGACCGAGACGGCCGCCGGCTCCAAGGAGCTCTCGGCCAAGACCTACTTCGCGGCCGGCATGGCCATCCTGTTCATCTTCCTGACGGTGCAGTTCGGGGTGCTGGGCCTGCTCGAGGAGCGGCAGAACGGGACCATGGGGCGCCTGCTGGCCGCCCCCATCTCGCGCCGTTCCATCGTCGCCGGCAAGGCCCTGACCTCGTTCATTCTGGGGCTGGTGAGCATGGTGGTGCTGGTGGTGGGCTCCAGCCTCCTCCTGGGCGCGGAGTGGGGCAATCCCCTGGGGGTGGCCATCCTGGTGCTGGCTGCGGTGATCGCCGCCATGGGCGTCATGTTCGTGGTGGCCGCCCTGGCCCGCACCCCCGAACAGGCCGGGAACCTGCAAGCGGTGATCGCCTTCGTCCTGGCGATGCTCGGCGGCTCCTTCTTCCCCATCGCCCAGGCGGGAGGGCTGCTGGAGAGGGTGAGCCTGATCACCCCGCACGCCTGGTTCCTGCGCAGCCTGGGCGATCTGGCCACGGGCGGCGGGCCCGGGGCGGTATTCCCGGCAGCGATCTACATCGCCCTGTTCGGCCTGGTCACCGGGGGCCTGGCCCAACTGCGGATCGGCAAGGTGCTGGCACCATGAGGAAGGTCCTGGCGATCGGGTGGTCGAACACCAGGCGGTTCCTGCGCCAGCGAGGCAACCTCTTCTTCGTCTTCGTGTTCCCCGTGCTGATCATCTTGCTGCTGGGGATGATGTACGGCGGTGGCTTCGACACCAGGGTCGGCATCCACGTGGCCGGGGACGGTGGCCCACTGGCCGAGCGCCTCGCCGGGGCGCTGGAGGACGTCGAGGATCTGGCCGTGGTCTCTTTCGGGTCGGAGGCCGCTCTGCTCGACGCCGTGCAGCGCAACCGGGTGTCGGCCGGCGTGCTGGTGCCGGGCGACTACGACGCCAGCATGGAGGCGGGCTCGCCGGTGGCGGTCGGCCTGCTGCTGCGGCGCGACAACCAGGACAGCATGCTGGTGGGCGAGACCGTCCGGGAGACGGTGGGGCGGGAGGGGATGGCGATTCGCGCCGCCCACTTCGCCGCCGGCCGGGGAGTCGGGTCGTTCGCCGCGGCCCTGCCGGTTGCCCGGCAGATGGCCGCCGCCGGGGGCGGTGTCACGGTGAGCTACACCACGGCGGGGACCTCGGCCTTCGCGGACTTCAAGAACCTGGGCACTTTCGACCTGGGAGCCTCTCAGAACCTGGTGCTCTTCATGTTCCTCACCTCGCTGACCGCGGCCACCGACCTGATCCTCACCCGCAAGCTGGGGGTGGCCCGGCGCATGCTGTCCACTCCCACCTCGGCCGCGGTGATCGTCGGGGGGGAGGTGGCCGGGCGCTTCGGGGTGGCGCTGGTGCAGGGCATCTACATCATGGCGGGCACCCTGCTGGTGTTCGGGGTGAACTGGGGCGACCCCTTGGGGGCCGTGGCGGTGCTGGTGGTCTTCGCCCTGGTCGGCTCGGGGGCCGCCATGCTCTCCGGCGCCCTCTTCCGCAACGAGCAACAGGCCGGCGGCATCGGGGTCCTGCTCGGCCTGGGCCTCGCCGCCGTGGGCGGGGCCATGGTCCCCATCGAGATCTTCCCCGAGGCCATGAAGGGCATCGCCCGCTTCACGCCCCACTACTGGGCCATCGACGCCTTCGGCGACCTGGTGCGGCGCAACGGCAGCATCGTGGACATCCTGCCCCAGTTGGGGGTGCTGGCCGCCTTCGCCGCGACTTTCATGGTGCTGGCCTCCTGGCGCCTGCACCGGGTGCTCACCCGCTGACCCGCCTGCAGACGGCGACTCAGGGCGACCGCGGCCCAGCGGCGGCCGGCCGGTATAGGCTGGCCCCAGCATGGCCGCTGGACGCGAAGACAGCCCTCTCCGCCGGGTCACGCCTCCGTCTGAGCCCGAAGCGCCCCGTGCCTTCCAGGTGGCGCGCGAGGCCAGGGCCGGGTACTCCTTCGACGACGCCCACTTCGCCGCCAGCGGGCCCCTGCTGGTAGGGGTCGAGGCCGCCCAGGAGGTGGCCGCCGCCATGAACCGGGTGCGCGAGGCTGCCCGCTTCCCCGAAAGGGCGGTGTGGGCCGGCGACCTGGCGGCTGCCGCCCTGATCCAGGAGATACTGCGCTATGTGATCGCCCGCCGGGCGGCGGTGACCGGGGGCGAGGCCCTCGCCCGGGCGGCCGAGCACCTGCGGGGCCAGTTCGCCGCGGAAGCGGAACGCCTGCTGCAGGGGTTCGTCGCCGGCTACCCGGCCACGCCGGTCTTCCGCGCGAGGCGCACGGCGGCGGAGCACCTGGCAGGCAGCACCGCAGGGACGCCCAACGAGGTGCTGGCTCTGGAGGAGTTGATCATGCTCCGCCTGGCCAACGAGAACCCGGCGTTCGCCCGCTTCCGCGACCTGCACGACGACGCGCCGCTGGAGCAGGCCACCGCCTACACCGCGGCCATCAGTGCGCTGGAGGAGTTCTTCGCCGGGCTGCCGGCCGCGGGGCCGGGCCGAGGCTCGCTGTTCGATCTCCTGCGGGCCCCGTTCCGCTCGAGCCCGACCTCGCTGGCGGGCCAGCTCGAGTACATCCGGGCCAACTGGGCCGACCTGCTGGGGGACCGCTTCGCCGGCCTGCTCACCCGGATCCTGCGCGCCCTGGACCTGCTGGCGGAAGAGCGGGCCTTCCGGGCCATCGGCCCCCCGGGACTGCCGCCGGTGCTCGACGCCTCCGCCCTGGGGGCGGGGGAGTACGAGCGCTTCAGCGAGGACCGCTCCTGGATGCCCCGTCTGGTCCTCATCGCCAAGAGCACCTACGTGTGGCTCGACCAGCTTTCCCGCCGCTACGGCCGGGCGGTGGAGCGGCTCGACCAGATTCCCGACGAGGAACTGGAGGCCCTGGCCGCCGCCGGCTTCACCGGGCTATGGCTGATCGGGGTGTGGGAGCGCAGCGAAGCTTCCCGGCGACTCAAGCACCTGCGAGGCAACCCCGACGCGGTGGCCTCGGCCTACGCCCTATACGACTACGTGGTGGCCGCCGGCCTGGGAGGCCCGGAGGCCCTGGAGGACCTCCGCCGCCGCGCCTGGGCGCGGGGCATTCGGCTGGCCAGCGACATGGTCCCCAACCACGTGGGCATCGACGGGCGCTGGGTGATCGAGCATCCCGACTGGTTTCTCTCCCTGCCCCGGCCTCCCTATCCCGGCTACTCGTACACCGGGCCCGACCTGTCGAGCGACCCCCGTGTCTGCATCCAGATCGAGGACCACTATTGGGACGGCACCGACGCCGCGGTGGTCTTCCGGCGTCTCGACCGCCACACCGGCGGGGATCGCTTCATCTACCACGGCAACGACGGCACCTCGATGCCGTGGAACGACACCGCCCAGTTGAACTACCTGCTGCCCGAGGTGCGCGAGGCGGTGATCCGCACCATTCTCCACGTCGCCCGGCAGTTCCCCATCATCCGCTTCGACGCCGCCATGACCCTGGCGCGACGGCACGTGCAGCGTCTCTGGTTCCCGGCTCCCGGGACGGGCGGGGCCATACCCTCTCGGGCCGCCCACGGCCTCACCGACGAGGAGTTCGCCCGGCAGATGCCCGACGAGTTCTGGCGGGAGGTGGTGGACCGGGTGGCCGCCGAGGCCCCCGATACGCTGCTCCTGGCCGAGGCCTTCTGGATGCTCGAGGGGTACTTCGTGCGCACCCTGGGGATGCACCGGGTCTACAACAGCGCCTTCATGCACATGACCTCGGCGGAGAGCAACGCCGACTACCGGCAACTGATGCGCAACGTCCTGGAGTTCGACCCGGAGATCCTGAAGCGCTTCGTCAACTTCATGAACAACCCCGACGAGGAGACCGCCGCCGCCCAGTTCGGTACCGGGGACAAGTACTTCGGGGTGTGCACCCTGATGTGCACTCTCCCCGGCTTGCCGATGTTCGGGCACGGGCAGGTGGAGGGGTTCCGGGAACGCTACGGCATGGAGTACCGCCGGGCCCGCTGGGAGGAGACCCCCGACGCCGGCCTGGTGGAGCGGCACGGGGGAGAGATCTTCCCCCTGCTCCATCGGCGGCGGCAGTTCGCCGAGGCTGCCGAGTTCCTGCTCTACGAGGCCGCCGACCACGGAGCGGTGGCCGAGAGCATCTTCGCCTACAGCAACCGGGTGCAGGGAGCGGCGTCGCTGGTGGCCTACAACAACCGGTACGAGGCGGCGTCGGGATGGGTGCACCGCTCCCTGCCGTACCGGGACAAGGCCTCGGGCACCTTGCGCACCCGGCACCTGGGAGAGGGCCTGGGCTTGCGGGGCGGGCCCGACGACTTCGTGGTGTTCCGGGAGCACCCGGCCGGCCTGGAGTACCTGCGGCGGAGCCGCGACCTCTGCGAGCGAGGCCTCTTCGTCGCGCTGAACGGCTATCAGAGCCGCGTGTTCCTCGACTTCGCCGAGGTGGCGGACCCTACGGGGTCGTACGCCATCCTCGCCCACCGCCTGCAGGCGAGGGGGGTCGCCAGTGTCGCCGAGGCCCTTGCGGAACTGCGGGCCGAGCCGCTGCGGGCCTCGCTGGCGGTGTTGGTCGAGGCCTGCCGCCCGGTTCTGGCGGGGGAGAGGGAGGCCGCCGATCCGGAGATCGAGGCGTCGCTGGGGAGGGTGCTTGACGAGGCGGCCGCGCTGGGCCACCAATGCGACCGACGCCGGGCCTTCACCCAGTTCCCCACCGAACTGGCCACGCTGGCGGCGGTGGCCGACGCCCTCGACGCGCGGCCGCCGCCCTTCGATCCGGCCTGGCTGGTGGTGTGGGCGGTGACGCGGCTGTTCCCCGAGGGCCGCAGTGGCGTGCGAGCGGAGACGCTGGGGTACCAGGGTGCCGAGCATTGGCCGCGGGTGATCCCCTTGGTCGAGCACCACCTGGGGGCGGCGCGGGAGTGGGCCCGCAGCCGGGGCTCGGCGGCGGGCCTGCGCCGCCTCATGGAGGGGCTGCTGGCCGACGCCGAGGCGGCGGCTCTGCTGCAGGTCCACGACCACGGCGGGGTCACCTGGTTCGATCGCGATGGGTTCCGGGCGCTGGGGCGGGGCCTGGTGGCTGCGGGCCTGCTGGGGAGCAGGAGCAAGGCGGTGCTGGAGCGGGCGGCCGAACTGGTGGCGGCACTGGCCCGGGCCGAAGACCGGTCGGGTTACAAAGTCGATCGGTTGCTGGGAAAGGTGGGGTAGGCAGACCGACGAGCAACGCGGCGTCGGCCCGACACGTCCCCGGCGCGGCGCGTAGAGTTACGGCAACTGCCGGCCACGAACGGGGGAGGTTGTCATGTGGGAAAGGGGCGGTCTGCGGCTCACTCCGGCCATGGCTCTGGTGGCGGTGCTGCTCGTTCCATCGATCGCCCGCGCGAACGTGGAACCGCGAGCCACCATGGGCGGGGACCAGCCCATCAGCGGGGTCAAGGGAGTGAAGGATGAGCGGCTCCCCGCGGTGGCCTACAACGCAGCCAACCGGATGTTCCTGGTGGTGCGCGAGGACGAGCGCAACACGCAGTGGCTGGGCATCGACATCTTCGGGCGTCTGGTGAACGACGACGGGAAGCCGCAGGGCGCCGATTTCCGTGTCAGCGGCGGCGTGAGCAATACGAATGAGCGGCACCCCGCCGTGGCCTGGAACCAGGCCGACAACCAGTTCCTGGTGGTATGGGCCGACGACCGGGAGGAGACGAAGTACGGCGTCAAGATCTGGGGCCGGCTGCTGGCCGGCGACGGGACTCCCTTGGGCCCGAACTTCCGCATCGGTTCCGGGGTAAGCAATCAGTCTTACCCGGCCGTAGCCTGGAACAAGAAGCTGAACCAGTATCTGGTGGTGTGGCAGGACCACCGCAACTTCGCCCAGCACGGTGCGGACATCTACGGTCGCCGGCTGATGGCCGACGGCACCCGCCTCGGCACCGCCGATACCCGCATCAGCGAGCACGAGCCGGGAGTGGACCAGAAGAACCACGAGTACACCCCCGACGTGGCCTGGAGCTCCGTCTCGTGGAGCTACCTCGTGGTCTGGGCCGACATTGAGAGCGGGTCCGGCAGCGGGTGGGACATCCACGGCCGCATGGTGCGGGGCAACGGCACCTTCCCCGGCGAGGAGTTCCGCATCTGCGGCGCGGAGGCCACGGCGGACGACGTGTGGCCGGCGGTGGCTTTCAATGCGAAAGAGAACAGGTTCCTGGTGGTGTGGATGGACATGCGACGGGCCGCGACGCGGGGCTTAGACATTTACGCCCAGCAAGTGACGGGCAACGGCGCCCCCATCGACAATGAGATCCGGGTGAGCGCCAACAACGCCACGGGCGATGAAGCGGTGCCGGACGTTGCCTGGAATGCCACCAACAATCGCTACCTGGTGGTCTGGGACGACAACAGGAACTCCGGGGCGGGGCGGGGGACCGATACCTTCGGCCAGTACCTGGCCCGGGTCGGAGGCAAGATCGGAGACAACTTCCGCGTCAGCGGGCCGGGGGCGGTGAAAGAGGAGGTCGATCCGGCCATCGCCTGGGGCAAGGGCAAGAACAGGTTCCTGGTGGTGCGGGGCGACGCTCGGGATTACAAGAGCCGCGGCTACGACATCTACGGGCGGTGGGTGGACGGCTAGACGGCCCGGTACCTCGGCGGGGATAGGGGAGGGGCCGCGGCGGACTTACCGCGAAGCGGCTCTGCTCTCGGCAGCCGTGTCAGCGGCCGCCGGTCCGGGCCGATCGCGACCGGGTGCGCTGGTGGGCGCGCGCCGACGGTGTCAGCGCCAAAGCGATGAGGCCGGCGGATCCGGCGATGAGCAACGGGTGCATCACCGGGTGGAAGGGGATCAGGAAGACCTCGGCGATCTCGAAGGCGAGCAGCACCCCGCCGACGGCGACGGTGCCCAGCCAGGGCCAGCGGTAGCCGACTGCCGTCTCGATGGATGCGGCCCACCTCCAGCGCCATCCGGTGACCAAGCCCGCAAGGGTGAGGAGCGAAGCGGCGGCGATGCCCAGCAGAAACACCCCCGGCCAGAAGTAGGTGTCGACCGGGGCGCCATCCAGGAACTCGGCCGACATGCCCAGCGGTGTGTACGGGTTCACGACCATCGCGATACCGCCCTGGAGGGCGCCGATTGCCAGCAGGCCGAGCAGCACCATGAGGGCGACGACGCTCCGCGGGTGGCGCCGAGCAGCGGGTGGGGCATGGCCATCGGCGGGTTGGCTCACAGTCGGTCCCCTCTCCGGCAGTGACGGGCCTGGGCTCGGGCTCGGGCGCGGCGGCCAGGGTACCGGAGCAGGCGGGACGGTCCTCCGATCACGAACCCCGGCCGGCAAGGGGAGCGGCAGAGGGAGGCTCGGCAACCTGCAGCTGCTGTGCCGCCGCCACGACAGGCGGCAACAAGACAACGGGCCCTACCCCCGGCGGCAATGGGCCGGCCCCAGGCCGATCGGGGTGCCGGGCTCAGCAGGGGTCGTGGGGGAGGGTGCTCCGGGCCGCTCGCAGGAAGGCGTAGGGCGTCTCGTACAGGAAGTTCGACACCCGCGACGTGTAGACGTCGGCGTAGCGCTCCACCTGGCGGGCGAAGAGGCTCTTGTCGTAGCCCGAGCGCATCAGCGGCCCCCACCAGGGGTTGTGCACCTCGCCGGCGGCCCGGGCGAGGGGAGCGATGCGGTCGTCGAGGGCCACCAGGGCTTCCTGCATGGAGGCGATCTCGGCGTCGGCGTCGGCGGGTGGAGGAGCCAGGGGGGCGCCGTAGGGGGGGGGGGGGGGGGGGGGGTCGAGGCGGGCTCGGGCGAGGCGGCGCTCCGCGTCCTCCTTCTCGGCCATGAGAGCCTTCAGGGCGTCTTCGCTGGGACGGAAGGCCTCCAGGTCGTCGATCTCGGTCTCGAGTTCCCTCAGGATCAGCGCCGTGCGCCAGCGCAGCACCGCCTTGCTCACGCTCACGTCGGCGTAGAGGTGGTCGCCCACGTACAGGATCTCATCGCCCGACAGGCCCAGGTGCTCTTCGACCAGCGGGGCACAGCCGCCGAAGTACACCCCGCCGGGCTCCAGGTCGCCGTGGTGGGGGCGCATCAGGCCCTGCTCCTCGTCGACGATGCGATGGAGGGGCCGTGGCTCGGTGAAGAACCCGGGCTTGTCCGCACCCACGATCACCAGGTCGAAGAGGTCGCGCCAGGACGTGCCTTGGGGCAGGCTGGGGTCGAGGGCGATCTCCATGAGGCGGCGGGCGTAGCCCCAGTCGGAGTTGGTGATCAGCATCAGCCGTTTCCCGGCATAGCGCTGGTCGAGGAGGGCGGTCGCAATCTCGGCGTCCGGTTCCAGGAAGCGCAACGGGTCGGCCAGGATCTCTTCCTTCAGCGTGCCGGGTAGGTGCGCCTCGTCCACCGTCGCCCGCAGCACCCGATACAGGTCGGCGTACGACATGAGGCCGCTCAGGCGCCCTGCGTCGAGCAGGTCGACCAGCTGGCCGTACAGGGTGGCCTCGGAGAGGGTGAACAGGGTGTTGAGGAATACGAAGCGCGGATCGCCCAGGTCGACCACGACCCCGGCGTAGGCGGCGCGCTGCTCCTCGAAGTCGAGGAAGCGGGTGCCGTGGGCGGCGCGGATCACGTACCCGAAGCGGGTGGGCTTCACCAGATTGCCCAACTCGAGGTCGATGGTGAGGCCCCGAATCACCCGGGCCGGATCGAACTCGAGGTCCTCTACCGGCCAGTTGCGCCGGGCGAGGAGGCGCCGAGCGTGATGGTAGGCGCGTCCTTCCCACTCCTCCGTGCGGTAGTGGACCAGGGTGTAGTCCATGTCGTAGCCCACCGCCCGGATGCGACGCAGGTTCAGCGTCCGGTTGCCGAAGAGCCGGCGGCGGAGGGGGAAGTCGGCGGGCATGCGCCCCCGATGGTACGGCGCCCGAGCGCCCGCTTAGGCCATCGGCGTGTGTGATGTTGGTGCTGTCTAATGACCAACATCATCTTGACACGGGTACTTGACATGCTCGCATTTCTGTCATACCATTCGATCACCATCGAACAACACGAAGGTACTTGACCATGACGATCAGCGGGCCCAGGGTACGGGACTACACCGACAAGAAGCGCCGGCTCACCGTCGAGGTGGTCTCCGGGCCGGCTTTCGAGTTGCTGGCCAGCCTGTTCGTCTTCACCCTCGGCCGGGACGAGATGAAGGAGTACGAGGTCGGCCCGGAGTGGTTCGAGAAGGTCCAGGCCGCCGCTTCACCGCAACTCCTCGCCGGCCTGCAGGAAGTGGGCTGCGGTGACCTGTGGCTGGGTCTGGTCGACCAGGCCTACCAGACTCCAGAGCCCCGCCGGGTGGAGGACCTGCTGGCCCATCTGGGCGCCGTCGACCCGCGTTGTGTCCGCCGGGCGATGCTGGCGATGCAAGTGCACCGCACCGAGGCGACGGCGGACCTAATCGACCGGGCCGCCGACGGCGATAGTGACGCTCTGGCTGCCCTGGCGGCGATGTGCGACCCGGAATGCGGGCAGGCCCTGGACCGGCTCACCTCCTTGTCGCCGGCGAGGTCCCTGCAGCGGGTGATCGAAGTGCTGCGGCGCTTCGATGCCGAGGTCTTTCGCGGCGGCGAGGAGAACACCGCCGCCCTCGCCCGGGACGCCGAGGAGAAGAGGGCTCTGGCTGCCACCCTCACTCCGGAGCGCCTGGTGGAGGCGGCCACCAACGGCGTCACCTTCAAGCTGCAGCCGGAGGTGTCCGGGGTGGTGCTGGTGCCTTCGGCGGTGGTGCGGCCGTGGGTGGCCATCACGGAGAGCGGCAGTCGGCGCGTCTTCGTGTACCCGGTCTCGGCCGAGGTGCTGAGCGCCGACCCCGATGCGCCGTCGCCCTGGATGGTGGGCTTCTACAAGGCCCTGGCCGATGAGAAGAGATTGCGCATTCTGAACCTGCTGGCGCGCGGCCCGGCCTCCCTCACCGAGGTGGCCGAGTGCCTGGGCCTGGCCAAGTCCACCGTGATCCACCACATCCGGGCCTTGCGCACGGCGGGCCTGGTCCTGATCACGGTGGGGGACGAGAAGGAGTACAGCCTGCGCCCGCAGGCCATCCCCGAGGCGGGGCGCCTGCTCCGGTCCTACCTGTCGGGGCCGGCGGCGACGGGCCCGGCTGATGTCGAAAGGAACCAATCATGAGCATCGGGATGCACACCCTGCAACTGGCAACGGCCCTCGTGGTCGAGAAGCGCTTGGAGGCCGAGCAGCCGCGTCGGTGGCGGGTTCGGCCGGCGGCCGGCATCTCCGCCCGGGGCACCCCGGAGCGGAAGCGCGCCGCCCTCGGCGGCAGCCTGATGGGGCGCGAGCCCCGCCGGGCCTAGCCGCCGGGAGGCGGACGGCGCAGAGACGAGCGCTTCCTCGGATCACCGGAACCGGCCCTGCGGGGCCGGTTCCGGTTGGTGGGGGGCTTGGCCGCCCCGCGCTAGCGCGCCGCTGCGCCCGGTCTCTCCCCATGGCCCGGATCCAGGGACGAGCGCAGCCACACGGTGTGTTGCGCGAACGGGATCTCGATGCCCGCAGCATCGAGAGCATCCTTGATGCGGCGGCGCGCCAGACGGGCGGTGGCGAACTGCTCTCCCGGAGCCACCTTGAGGGCGAGGCGGAGGGAGACGGCGGAATCGCCGAGCGCCTCGACTCCGAGGACCTCGGGCTCCGCTATCACGGTGGCGCCGTCCGGCTGCTCGTGCCAGATGGCGTCGGCCGCCTCCTTGATGACACGGACGGCGTCGTCGAGGTCGGCGCCGTAGGCCACCGGCACGTCGAGCACGGCGCGCGCCCAGCGCTGCGACTTGTTGGCCACCCGCCGGATCTCCCCGTTGGGCACGAACCAGACGGTGCCGCCGATGTCGCGCAGGCGGGTGGTGCGCAGGCGGATCTCCTCGACCACGCCCGAGGCGTCGCCCAGGTCCACCACGTCGCCCACGCCGTACTGGTCTTCGGCGAGCATGAACAGGCCGCTGAGGAAGTCGCGCACGAGGGTCTGGGCCCCGAACCCGAGGGCGATCCCGGCAATGCCGGCCCCGGCGATCAGGGGCCCCAGGTTCACCCCGAACTCGCCGAGGACGATCAGGGCGGCCATCCCGTAGACCACCACTCCGGCGATGCTGCGCAGCACCGTGCCCAGGCCCTGGGCCCGCTGCCGGCCTCGCTCGGCCCGCTCGGCCAGGCCGCGAGCCCGGGATGCGGCCCACTGTGCCAGCGAGACCGACCGCGGGGCGAGGTCCTCTTCTTCGTCGTGGTTTCGGGCCTCCTCCTCGCGGCTGGCCACCAGGCGTTCCACGAGGTTCCGGATGGCGCGCTGCAGCACCCGGTTGAGCACGAACGCCACCAACAGAACCAGCAGCACCTTGAGGGGCTTGGCCACCACCCACTCCACGGCGCGGGCGGTGCCCTCACTCCCGGTGAGGTCGAAGACCCAGCGGCAGACCACCCCGGGTGTCTCCCCGCAAGCGGCGGTCGGGTCGGGGCCGCCGGCGGTCTGCGCCAGGAGGGGCGGAGCGAACTGCGAGATCATGGTTGCCTCCCGTCGGAGCGTGCTCGCACGAACCTAGCGCCGCCGTGACTCCGCAGGCCACTAGGGTGGGGCGACCTTGCCTCTCGATCCGTACCGCCGCGCCAACCGGGCCAATTGGGACGACCGGGTGCCCATCCACTGGGATTCCCCGGGGTACGACGTGGCCGGTTTCGTCGCCGACCCGGGGCGCCTCAGCGGGGTGGTGGCCTTCGATTCGCCCCTGGTGGGAGAAGTGCGGGGCCGGCGCCTGCTGCACCTGCAGTGCCACATGGGCCAGGACACCCTGTCGTGGGCGCGGCTGGGAGCCGAGGTCACCGGCCTGGACTTCTCCGAGCCGGCCATCGCCGCCGCCCGGCGCCTGAGCGCGGAGAGTGGCACGCCGGGGCGATTCGTGGTCGCCGAGTTGTACGACGCCCCCCGGGTGCTGCCCGAGACCTTCGACGTGGTGTACACCGGGGTGGGGGCGCTCAACTGGCTGCCCGACATCCGCCGTTGGGGCGAGGTGGTGGCCGGGTTCCTGGCGCCGGGGGGCCTGTTCTACATCCGGGAAGGGCACCCGATGCTGTGGAGCCTGGACTGGCGTGACGACGCCGCCCTGCTGGTGCGCTACCCCTACTTCGAGACGGCCGATCCGATCGTGGACGATGATCCGAGCACCTACGCCGGGCCGGGCACGGTGGAGCACGCCAGGACGTACGAGTGGAACCACGGCCTGGGAGAGGTGGTGGCGGCGCTGCTCGATGCCGGGTTGGTTATCAGCGGTCTGCGGGAGCATCGGGAGTTGGATTGGCAGGGGTTGCCGCAGATGACCCAGGGTGCCGACGGCCGCTGGCGCCTGCCCGAGGAGCAGCGTGACCTGGTGCCTCTGATGTACTCGCTGTGGGCGCGTAAGGCGGGGTGAGGGGTTTCCCCGCGGATTCCCCCACCCTTGTGATAATGCTCCCCATGCGCCACGATCGACGTCACGCTTGACCTCAATGACCACGACGCCGCCCATCTTGTCGAGGGCCACGATGTTGGGCGTGTGCGCGCTGGTGCTGGCGGTGTCGGCCTGCGGGTCCGCCGGCGGAGATGGCGAGGGGTCGACCTACGGCCATTCCGTGATGCACGAGTCCGTGCTCAATGCTGTTTTTGTGGGTACAGCCGTGGACACAAGAAACATCGAGCAAGCGACCGTCAGGGTCAACGAGGTCCTGTGGGAACGTCTCGAGTTCAGGGGCGCGACCGGCGGGGTGTACGCGTTCGTGCCCTTGCCGATCGGCGGCGAGGTGCCGGTTCAGGGTGGGCTGGGCAAGTTGAAGGAGGGTGCCGACTACACCTTCGTCGGGGTTCAGGTCCTTTTCTCGGATCCTCCGCATTGGTTCGTTTCCACGGCGTACGACTCGGAGATGCGCGAGATGCTGGGCGAGATCGGGCCGCCCCTCGAGGTGATTCTGCATGCGGATGAAACCTCGGCGGCGGCGAAGCGGGAAGCGCTGGTCGAGTACGTGATCGAAGGCACCGCCTGGGCCGACGAACGAAGAGCCGGAGAGCCGGACCCGCCGGTGGGACCGCGGTTGGCGCTCGCCTTGGCCTACATCGAGCCGCCCGTCACGTCGGAGGCTGTGGACCCGGAGCTGGGGATGACGGTCACAGATTACCTGGCTCTTGACGCCCGAGATCGGCAACTGCTCGAACTCCCGGCAATGCCGGCAGAGGTCGTGGAGGCTCTCGACTTGGTTTCGGTGCAGGTCCTGGTCATCCTCGCCCCGGGACCGGCGGATGCTTATTGGGGGCTCGGCATTCGCACCAGAGCGGGAACGCTGGGGCCCTTCGGCTTCTCGCCGGAGGAGAAGCTGGTCATCATCATGGGTGCCGCGCCGCGC
>Ga0194111_10006257_pt1 | contig 13585 bp, 12 predicted proteins | sample TA2KigC300mmetaG_FD_146194 | JGI IMG/M metagenome (GOLD analysis project Ga0194111, IMG submission 146194) | Freshwater microbial communities from Lake Tanganyika, Tanzania - TA2015033 Kigoma Deep Cast 300m | ecosystem: Environmental > Aquatic > Freshwater > Lake | place: Tanzania: Lake... | reverse complement strand
CCTGAGGCCCTCATTTCCCTGTCAGCCGCAGCACCAGCCAGGTGAGGAAGGGCAGGTAGATGAAGATGCCTACCCAGCCCAGGCAGGGTTCGCCGATCCAGAAGGTCATGGTAAGATTGAAGGCCAGAATGGCCAGATAAAGGAGGGGCCCCAGGAGCGCCCGGCCGGGGAAGTCCCGCCGTCCCCAGTCCCAGAACCGGCCCCTGGGCAGGCGGGTGATGAGGACCTGCAAGAGGCGGACCATCACCAGGCTCACCAGGAGCCAGCCGGCGAAGTTGGCCAGGGGGATGCCGAAGTAGACCCCGGCCTCGGGGTAGCCGTAAATCTGGCCCAGGAACCAGCGGTAGCCCCGCAGGGCCACGGGGTCGATGACCACGTCCAGGGTGGTCATGAGCACCGCGGCCAGCAAGGTCGCGCGCCAGGAGCGGTGCAGGGCCGGGGGCTCCGGGAGGTCGAAGCGCCGCCCCTCCCCCAGGCAGAGCAGGGCCAGGGAGTAGCTGGCATAGGCCAGAAAGACGTAGGACAGGGAGTCCATAAAGGGGACCCCGGCCACCCAGAGCTCCCGGTCCACGGTGGCGGGGATATAGTAATAAAGGCCGAACGGGAAGCCGGTGTGGATGGAGGAGAACTCCGCCAGGAAGGCGGTGAGGTAGCCCAGCGGCAGGAAGACCAGGGTGCGGCCGGCGCCCAGGTGCCAGGTGGCCAGGACCAGGTAGGCCGCCAGAAAGATGAAGACATAGGGCCGCAGCACCACGGTGCCGGCCAGCAGCGTCAGCATATCAACCATGACCAGACAAGCATCTACCACACCTTCTCCGGCGGGTCAATGGTGGGGGGGGGAGCCAAAGGGTGGGGGAGAACCAGACAAAACCCTTCCTCCACACCCTCCCTCCCCCTGGATGGGGGAGGGCTGGGGTGGGGGTGGCGAAATTATTAGTTAGTTCTCATCCAGAAAGTCGTGCTTTCATGTGGGTGTGTTAGCGTCGGCAGGGCAATTTTTGGCGGCGCTCTGGTTATTCGAAGTCTATGAAAGCGAATGTGCCGGTTAGCGGGGCATCGTTGCCCGATTATCCCCTCTTTTGGGCGGACCTCTCCCCTGGTCATGACGCCCTGGAGGGGTGCGCCTTACGGGGCCGGCAGCAACACCCCCAGAACCAGGACATTGTAGGACACCACCGCGCTCCAGACATATTGCCGGAAGCCGGGCCAGCCCTGCCAGGTGCAGCGATCCAGACCAAAGGCCCGTTTCAGCCGGGAAATATTGGCCTCGATGCCGGCCCGAAAGTTTTTTGTAGGGTGCGCACTGCGCACCGTAAGGATGCTTAACTTTTCATAATTTATGTGTGAGCCCAAGGCTCATGAGTAACTGCTATGAAAAGTTCCTTATCCCCCTCTCCCCCGGCGGGGGAGAGGGCTGGGGTGAGGGGGAAAACTTTTCATGCTTTGCGGGTGGGCCTCAGGCTCATGAGCAACCGTCTTGAAAAGTCTTGGTGGCGCCGGCATCTTGCCGGTGCGGCGCACAGGCTGAAAGCCTGTGCCCAAAGGCGGCGGGCAGAGACGCCCGCCCCACCGGCCTTTTCATGGGTTACGGGTGGGCCGGCGGCCCATGAGGGACTGCTCAGAAGGATGCTGGAACAGACCGAGCGCCGGGTTTCCCCGGCGAGAAGGCGCCTGCGGGCGACGAGGTGGTCTCCTTCTTTGCTGAGCCGGCAGGAGGCGATCTATGGCCGGGCGCCTGCCAAGACCGCGGCGGACGGCGGCTTCGCCTCCCGGGATAATCTGCGGCTGGCCAAGACCCGTGGCGTCAAGGACGTGATGTTCGCCAAGAAGCGGGGCCTGGGGGTGCTGGACATGGTCCGGAGCCTGTGGGTTTACAAAAAGCTGCGGAACTTTCGGGCCGGCATCGAGGCCAATATTTCCCGGCTGAAACGGGCCTTTGGTCTGGATCGCTGCACCTGGCAGGGCTGGCCCGGCCCCCGGCAATATGTCTGGAGCGCGGTGGTGTCCTACAATGTCCTGGTGCTGGGGATGTTGCTGCCGGCGCACTGAGGCGGCCCCACCCCGGGCGTCCTGACCAGGGGAGAGGTCCGCCCAAAAGAGGGGATAATCGGGCAACAATGCCCCGCTAACCGGCAAATTCGTTCTCATAACCTTGGATTAAACCGGCCTCGGCAGCAAATTGTCGCCCCAGGCTCATACGCCACCATAAAATGATGACTTTCTGGATGTGAACTAATTATAAGGTGCCATCACTTGGGCCAATCCTTCCTGAGGGCCACGGCCTCGATTTCCACCGCGGCGTTCCGGGGCAGCCCGGCCACCTGGATGGTGGAGCGGGCCGGGGGGTTTTCGGGGAAGAATTCGGCGTAGGCCCGGTTCATTGCCTGAAAGTCGGCCAGATCCGCCAGAAAGACGGTGGTCTTGACCACGTCTTTGAGGGTGAGTCCGGCGGCGGCCAGGATGGCCTTGAGGTTTTCCAGGACCTGGCAGGTTTGCACGACGATATCCCCTTCCACCATCGCGCCCTCGGCAGTCAGGGGGATCTGACCGGACACGAAGACCAGGGGACCGGCGGCCACCGCCTGACTGTAGGCCCCCACCGCGGCGGGGGCCTGGTCTGTGGACAGCACGTGTTTTTTCATGGGTAAGTTCTTCCTTTCTTCAGTATGGTCGCCCTTCTCCGGCAAACGGCGCCTCTCTTCAAAAAAGGCGGGAAAGCGGCCGGAGAAAGAATAAGTGAAAGAAAAATCTTGAAAAACCGGTCCGGGTCTGCTAATGCTAGCAAAAAACCCCGGAGGAAAATACATGGGGCTGTGGCTCAAGTGCCCGGTATGCCAGGCAAAAAATCATCTGGACCGGAAAGTCTGCGCCGCCTGTGACGCATCCCTGGAAGACCTGCCTCCCGAACAACGCGTTTACGTTCTCCTGCCGCCGGGCGCGGTGCCGGAGGAGCCCTCCGGTGCGGCCGCCCCGGAGGCGGAATCCCTCGGGGCGCCGGTGCCCCAGGTAACGGAGCCCCCGGAACCGCCGGCGCTGCATCAACCCGCCGGACCGGTGGCGGTCCAGGGGGAGACGGCCCCGGGCAAGGGGAATCACCCGAAAACTCCGAGGCCGAAGCAGGCCGGCCGGTCCCGAAAGAAAAAGGCCTGAAAAACAGGGGCCCTCAGGCCCTTACCACGCCTCTGATAAGCCGCACCAGGTCGGGTTCGGCCCTGGCCACCGTGGCCACGATCTCCTCCAGGGAGATGGGCGCCATGGCGTCCGGCAGATTAAGGTTGCTGAGGATGGAAATGCCCAGGAGCCGGAGGCCGGCGTGCACCCCGACGATGGCCTCGGGAACGGTGGACATCCCCACCGCGTCGGCCCCGATGGTGCGCAGGAACCTGGTTTCGGCCGGGGTTTCCAGGCTGGGCCCCTTCACCGCCACATATACCCCCTTCCGCAACGGCACCCTTTCCATGCGGGCGGCCTCTTCCGCCTGAAGCATGAGGTCGGGGTCGTAGACCCGGCTCAGGTCCGGGAACCGCAATCCCCACTCCTCCACATTTTCCCCTGCCAGGGGGTTGTCTCCCATGAGATTGATGTGGTCGCAGATGAGCATCAATTCCCCCCCCCGAAAGGTGGGATTGAGCCCGCCCGCGGCGTTGGTGAGGATCAGTTTCCTCACCCCCAGGTTCGCCATCACCCTGACGGGCAGGGTCACCTGGTGCAGGCTGTAGCCCTCGAAAGCATGGACCCGGCCCTGAAGCACCAGGATGGGCACCCCTTCCAGGCGGCCCCAGACCAGGCGGCCATGGTGGGTGGGGCTGGTGGCTGCGGGAAAATGGGGCAGTTCCCCATAGGACAGAGACCGGGGGTCCTCCAACTGGGAAGCCAGCAGCGTCTGTCCGGTTCCCATGACGACGGCCCACTGCGGCAGGGGATGCAGCCGCCCCGTCAGGAACCGGACGCATTCCGCCACCTGAAGACGGAGTTGGGAAGCAGGGATCATAGAGCGTCGAACCTTCCAGAGGGATGGGGCGGGCCATTGCCGCGGCGCCCGCCCATCGTTCTAACATAAGGTTATTTCTTCCTGCGGTCAATCCCTGCCGGCCGGCCGCCGTCCGGCGGAGGGAGGCGTTTATTCTTGACAGATGCCGACCTGGGGATTAAAAATCATTTAGGACAATACCTTAACGGCCAAGCCATGCCACGACCGAGAAAATGCCGCTGGATCGAACGGATACCCGGAATCACGTTTTTCAAACCTCAGGGCATTCCCCTGAAAGTGTTGGAACAGACGGTGATCACGGTGGACGAACTGGAGGCCGTGCGCCTCGCCGACTACCTGGGGTTGAGCCACGAGGAGACCGCCCGGCAGATGCAGGTGTCCCGTCCCACGGTGACCCGGATGCTGGCCCGGGCGCGCCGGAACATCGCCGAGGCGCTGGTCAACGGCAAGGCCATCCGGATCGAGGGGGGTGATTACCGCCTGGCGGGGGACGAACCGGGGTGCCCCTGTTGCGGCCGGGGACTCCAGGAGCAGGAGGCCGGCTGCCGCGATTGCGGCAGGCAGGAGGAGAAAGTCACCGAACCCTGAAAAAACCGGGGCCGCTTCATGAGGTGGGGGGAGAAACGGCCCAGCGATCGGTCCCGGCTCCGGGGTGGAGGGGCCAAAAACGGGTGACAGGGGGGGATTGGGGGCTATGACCGGATCCACTACGTACCAGGATGCGGGGGTGGACATCGACAAAGCCGAGGCTTTCGTGGAAAGCATCCGGCCGTTGGTGAAATCCACCTATCGCACCGGAGTTTTGGGGGAGATCGGCGGGTTCGCCGGACTGTTTCATCTCAACATCACCAAGTATCGGGACCCGGTGCTGGTGTCCGCCACCGACGGGGTGGGGACCAAGATCAAGATCGCCGCCCTGATGAACCGCCACGACACCATCGGCATCGACCTGGTGGCCATGTGCGCCAACGACATCATCGTGCACGGGGCCACGCCGCTGTTCTTTCTGGACTACCTGGCCATGGGACGGCTGGAGCCGGCCACGGCCACCCAGATCATCGAGGGCATCACCGAGGGCTGCCGCATGGCGCGCTGCTCCCTCATCGGCGGTGAGACCGCGGAAATGCCGGGCATGTACCAGCCGGGCGACTACGACCTGGCCGGTTTTGTGGTGGGGGTGGTGGAACGGGACCAGCTCATCGACGGCTCGGACATCGCCGTGGGGCACCGCCTCATCGGTGTGGCCTCCAATGGTCTGCACGCCAACGGCTTTTCCCTGGTGCGCAAGGTCTTGCTGGAGCGCCATGGCCTGACGGTGTCCGACCACCTGCCGGAGTTGGGCCTCAGCCTGGGGGAGGAGCTGCTCAAACCCACCCGCATCTATGTGGAAACGGTACTCAACCTGCTCCGGGACTTCCCCCTGGGGGGCATCTGCCACGTCACCGGAGGCGGCCTCACGAACAACCTGCCGCGCATCCTTCCCAAGACCTGCCAGGCCGTGGTCAATCTGGACAGTTGGCCGGCGCCGCCCATCTTCCGACTTTTGCAGGAAAAGGGGAACATCAGCCGGCAGGAAATGCTGCGCACTTTCAACAACGGCATCGGCCTGATCCTGGCGGTGGAGCGCCGCCTGGAGAGCGACGTGCTGCTGCGCCTCCAGGGACTGCAGGAGGAAGCCTACGTCATCGGCGAAATCTTGGCCCGCAAACCGGAGGAGCCGCCGGTGGTGTTTCGGTAAGCGGAACCGTGGGAAGGAGAGGACGATTCCTGCCGCCCGGTCCTCGGTCATTTTGCCGTCGAAAGGCGGCAGAGCGCCGCCTTGAGGCCGCCGCCGCAGGGAAAATCCCCTTGATTCCTGGCACCCACCAAACTTATGAAGTTCCGGTGCCAGCGCTTTTCTTCCCTCTCACCCTGACCCTCCCCCGCATCGACCTGAGCATGGCCCATAAGCAGGTGTGTCGGGTTTCGCACTCGAGGATTGCGGCGCCGGTCTCTCCCGAGACGGCGGGGGGCCGCCCCCGAAGGCGCCGCCCCGGCGCCCCCCCAATCCCCGGAGCGGCTTCTCTGCAAACGACTATGTTCATGAAATCGCCGCTCAAACCTTGTATAATTACCTGAGAGCCCCCCGGCTTTGGAGAGAGGGTCTGCGGGGTCGGTTCCGTGAGTCGCGCGCGGCGGTATGCCCGGCGACATCAATATGACGGATATCTAATGAGTTGCGAGGGGGGCCAGGGGCCCGAACTCCCTCCGCAGAAAACCATTCCCACAGGTTCAGGAGAGATGCCGCGCTCCCGCCTTGACCGCTCCTGGTGGCGTCCCGGCCGGGACCTGCAAACCTTTAAGCTGGCGAAGTTTTTCTCCCTCACCAGCTTTGTGGTGATCCTCGTCTGCACCGTCATTTTGACCCTCCTGCTGACGCACCGGGCCCAGGAGATGGCCCTGCGGAAAAGCGAGGAGTACCTGAAACTGCTCTCCGCCAACCTCAACCACCAGGTATTTCAGCAATTTCTCATTCCCCTGGCCATCGAAAAGGCCGGCGAAATCAAGATCGCCGACCCGGAGCAGGCCAAACGTCTGGACAAGGTGGTGCGGAACACCATCCATGGGTTCCACGTGGAGCAGCTCACCGTGTACGACCAGTTGGGCATCCGCTCCTACAGCACCAGCCGGCTGCCTCTGGGCCAGGACTGCTACGATGTTTACGGGGTGCGCCAGGCCCTCTTCGGGGAGCACCACTTCGAAAAGCCCAGCCGCAGCCTCCTGTGGGGATTCCTGGGCCGCTGGGGCGCCGGGGAGCGGCGCCTTACCGGTTTCTTTCCCTTCCGCCTGGAGGCCAAGATGGAACCGGGGCTGGGTCCGGTGGTGGGCGTCTTCGAAATCACCCAGAACATCTCCGGCGACCTCCTGGAGATCGGCCGGTTCCAGCTTCTCATCCTGATCACCTCCGCCCTGATCATGGGAATCCTCTTCATCATCCTGCGGCAGATCGTCAAGCAGGCGGAGGTCATTCTGGAGCGCCGCCAGGAAGTGCAACGCAGCCTGGAGGCCCAACTCCACCAGGCCGAGCGCCTGGCCGCCCTGGGGGAGATGACCGCGGGCGTGGCCCACGAAATCAGGAACCCCCTGGGGATCATCAGCTCCACGGCCGAACTGCTGCGGGAGCGGCTGAAGAAATATGAGCCCGACAACCGCCTGGCCCAGATCATCGTCGAAGAGTCGAACCGCCTCAATGACAAGGTTACGGAATTCTTGGATTTTTCCCGGCCGCGCATCCCCCATGTGCAGGTCTGTCGCCTGGAGCAGGTGCTGGACCGCAGCCTGGAGTTCCTCCAGCCCGAAATCGACCGCCTGCACATCACCGTGACCCGGGACTACCAGGCCGACGGCGGGACCCAACAGGCCGATCCGGACCTGCTGCACCAGGCCTTTTTGAACCTGCTGCTGAACGCCATCCAGGCCATGCCCCAGGGCGGGGAGCTGAGAGTGGCCGTTTTGCCTGGCGGCAACGGCCAGGGCACCCGCATCCGCATCGAAGACACCGGCGACGGCATCGACCCGGAGACGGCCAAAAAGATATTCAACCCCTTCTTCACCACCAAGGAGAAGGGCAGCGGCCTGGGTCTCCCCATCGTCAAGAGCATCATCGAGAGCCATCGGGGGGCCATCAAAATCGACAGCCGGACGGGGAAAGGCACCGCGGTGATCATCGACCTGCCCCCGCTGGCCCAGGGTAAATAACCGCCGCCGGCGCGGGCGCGCGGCCGAGGGAGGGGGCATCCCGGCGCTCTCCCCTGCCCTTCGCGACCACCGCCCGCTGCTGCTGACGGACACCGCCGAGACTTATGGACACCATTCTCGTAGTTGACGACGAAGCCAATTACCGCACGGTGATGGAGGCCCTGCTGACCGACGCGGGCTACGAGACCCTCACCGCCGGCAGCGGCGCCGAGGCTTTGAAGACCGCGGCGCAGACCGATCTGGACCTGGTGCTCACCGACATGAAGATGCCCCGCATGAGCGGTATTGAACTGTTGAGCGAGCTCAAGCGCCTCCATCCCGAGGTGCCGGTGGTCCTCATGACCGCCTACGGCACCGTGGAGAAGGCGGTGGAGGCCATGAAGAAGGGGGCCTTCGATTACATCCTCAAGCCCTTCAAGAACGAAGAGATCCTGGTGACCCTGGCCAAGGCCCTGGAGCACCGCCACCTGCTCCTCCAGAACCGCCTGCTGGCCCGGGACCTGGAGGGCCGCTACGGCCTGCCCAACATCGTGGGCGACAGCCGGGCCATGCAGGAAATCATGGCCCTGGCCCGCCGGGTGGCCGCGTCCAAGGCCACCGTGCTGGTGAGCGGCGAAAGCGGCACCGGCAAGGAGCTCATCGCCCGGGCCATCCACCAGTTGAGCCCCCGGGCGGACCGGCCCTTCATCTCCGTAAACTGCGCCGCGCTCACCGAAACCCTGCTGGAGAGCGAGCTCTTCGGCCACGAACGGGGCGCCTTCACCCACGCGGTGGCCATGCGCAAGGGCCGCTTCGAACTGGCCGACGGCGGCACCCTGTTCATGGACGAGGTGGCGGAGATGTCCCCGGCCCTGCAGGTGAAGCTCCTGCGGGTGCTCCAGGAAATGGAGTTCGAACGGGTGGGCGGCAACCGCACCATCAAGGTGGACGTGCGGGTGGTGGCCGCCACCAACCGCATCCTGAAGGAGGAGGTGGAGGCCGGCCGCTTCCGGGAAGACCTCTTCTACCGCCTCAACGTGGTCCACCTGGGGCTGCCGCCCTTGCGGGAGCGGCCCGAGGACATCCCCGCCCTGGCGGCCCACTTCATCCGCAAGTACGCCCAGGAGAACGTGCGGGGCGAGGTGCGCATCACCCCCGAGGCCATGAAGGCCCTGGTCTCCTACCCCTGGCCCGGCAACGTGCGGGAGCTGGAAAACGTCATGGAGCGGGCCGTCATCCTGTGCGCCGGGAACGTCATCACCCCCCAGGACCTGCCCGGGGAATTCGCCGCGGCCCCGGGTGAGCCCGCCCTGGATGTGGACCGACTCATTCCCCTGAACACGCCGCTTACCGAGGCCCTGGAGCAGATCGAGGAGCAGATGATCCGCCGGGCCCTGGCCCTGAGCAACAACGTCCAGGTCCGGGCCGCGGAGATGCTGGGCATCACCAAGAGCCTGCTGCAATATAAGTTGAAGAAATATCAGTTGACGGGGTAAGGTGGACCAGCAACACCAACCAGGGAGCGGCGGCCCGGGACGCCGACCATCCCCCATCAGCCGACGAAGGGACCAGATGATGCCGAAAAAATGGGTGCTTCTCTCGCTGTGCGTGTGCTTCCTGTGCCTGGCCGTTCAAGTGAGGGCGGTCGATAATGACAAAAAGAAAGAGATTTTGGAACAGCTCCCCCAACTTGGTCCGCCAGAAGATAAAAAACCGATTGGAGCCCAAGATTTTTTCCCCCTCAGCCAGGGCTGGGAATGGGTCTATTCGGTGACGGCCTATGACCCGGCCGGCAAAGAAGTGTCCAAAGAACGGTTGACCATCAAGAACCTGGCTTCCGTGGAACTGGAAGGCAAAAAGGTCTACCCCCAGGAATACCGGCGGAAAAGCGTCAATACCTTTTATTACGCCCAGGAAAGCAAGGGCATCGCCGCCATCGCCGTCAAGCAGGGCGCGGAAGGGAAGCCCAACAACTTCGAGCACCCCCTCTATATGTTCATCACGCCCCTGGCCAAAGGGACGGAGGTCACCAGCGGCGAGCTCAAGCTGGTGATTGACGACCTCAAGGACACGGTCACGGTGCCGGCCGGGACCTTCAACAACTGCGTGAAGATCACGACCATCAATACCAAGAATAACGAAGAAATCACCGCTTGGTTCGCCGAAGGGGTGGGCCGGCTCAAGAGCGTCATCAAACGGCCCGACGGGAGGAAGAGCGAGATCTTGCTGGAGTCGTATAAGAAATAGCGGAGGGCCCGGCACCGGGTGGCCATCACCTCTGGTTCCCGAGCTCCCGCTTGGGAACCAGAGCGGCCGCAAAGCTCTGCTTGCCCGACGCTTCACGGCACATCGCCCGAGGGCGGGAAAATACAAGGTCCCCAGAATGAGATTGAGAACAAGGGATAGGGACCCGGTTGAGGTAAACGTGCTTTTCCAAGATAAGTGAAGTATGCCGGAGAAGCTTATGGATCACTGGCGCAATCAACTGTTTTTCGGGGATAACCTGGAGGTGCTGCGACGGCACATCCCGGTGGAGTCAGTTGATCTCATCTATCTGGACCCTCCCTTTAATTCCAACGCTACTTACAACGTCCTCTTCGCCGAACAGAACGGCAGCAAGTCCGGCGCCCAGATCACAGCTTTTGAAGACACCTGGCACTGGGGGCTGGAGGCTGAGCAGGCCTTCGACGAGGCCGTCAGGTTCGGCCCCCGCAAACTGGCCGATTTAATGGTGGCTTTGCGCGGCTTTTTAGGGGCCAACGACATGCTGGCCTACCTGGCCATGATGGCGGTGCGCTTGGTGGAGCTGCACCGGGTGTTGAAGGCGGCTGGGAGTTTGTATCTGCACTGTGACAGCATGGCGCATCCATATCTTCGACTTATTCTTGATGCTATTTTTGGTACCAGGTATCGAAGAAATGACATTGTGTGGTGGTATCCAAATAAATTGCCCACAGGCGGAAGGCTTTTTGATAGACAGCATGATATACTACTCTACTATGTAAAAACTAATGTATTTACTTATAATGAAATCCGTATCCCAACCGAATATGAAGGGACACAACTTGTCACAAAAAAGGTGAGTGGGAAACGGATCCCGGTTTATGATCCTGAGACAGGAAAACAATTAAGAGTACAAGCAACAGATAAGCCGGCTGGTGACGTATGGCGAATCAATATGATCCATCCACAATCCAAAGAACGTCTGGGGTATCCTACTCAGAAGCCTGAAGCCTTATTGGACCGCATCATACGGGCCAGCAGCCGGGAAGGAGGTGTGGTGCTGGACCCCTTCTGCGGCTGCGGCACTGCGGTGGTGGTGGCCGAACGCCTGAAGCGCCGCTGGATCGGCATCGATCTGACTCATCTGGCCATTAAGCTCATTAAAAAAAGGTTGGCCGACACCTTCCCCGCAGAGCCTCCGGTTTATGAGGTAGTGGGTGAACCGGTGGACCTCAAAAGCGCCGAGGCCCTGGCCCAGCAGGACCGCCATAAGTTCGAGTGGTGGGCCCTGGATCTGGTGGACGCCCGGCCGGCCCGGGACAAGAAGAAGGGCGCAGACCAGAGTATCGACGGGGTCATCTATTTCCAGGAAAAGGAAGGGGGACCTTACCGCAAAATCATCGTGCAGGTGAAGAGCGGCAAGGTGGGGGCGGCCCAGATTGTGGAATTAAAGGGGGCCATGGCCCGGGAAGAGGCCGACCTGGCCTGCTTCATCACCCTGACGCCCCCCACCCGGCCCATGCGGGAGGAGGCCGCGGCCGCGGGTTTCTATGAGTCCGAGCATCCGCCCGGCGTGCGCTTTGCCAGGCTGCAGATCCTGACCATTGCCGAACTCTTCGCCGGGAAAAAGCTGGAATACCCTAGTTGGAGCATTCAGGCCACTTTTAGAAAGGCAGCCCCTAAACGGAAGGGTACTCCTCCAGAAGAAAATCAGGGCAATCTGTTGTAGTGTGTCAGAAAACCATGACAAACAGGAGGAGTTGTGAAAATCTCTGAATTTCCGGAGGATCTCCGCCCCCACCTCATCCCGGAACCCACCGGCCGCCTGGTCTACCGCTGCCTGGAGTGCGGCCGGGAGTACGGCATCGACGAACTGCTTTACACCTGCCCAAACTGCCGGGGCCTCTTTCTGCTGGTGGATCTCCATGAAGACCGGCTCAAGGAACAGCCGGGCTCCTTCTGGCGGCGGCTGTTCGATTACCGCAAACTGCTCAATGTCCCGGCCTTAAAGGGCATTTTCCTCTATTACGAACTCATCGCGCCGGTCATTCCCCTCACGCACATCGTCTACCTGGGCGAAGGCCACACTCCCCAGGTGGCGGCCAACGCGGACCTGGCCGGCACGGTGGGCCGGGCCTTCGCCTTCAAGAACGACGGCCAGAACCCAAGCGCCTCCTTTAAGGACCGGGGCATGGCGCCGGCCTTGAGCTATCTCAATTTCCTGGCATCCCAACCCGGGGCGGGCAAAATCCTGGCCATCTGCGCCTCCACGGGGGACACCTCCGCGGCCGCGGCCCTGTACAGCAGCTATCTGGGGGACAAGATCGCCTCCGCGGTGCTGCTGCCCCACGGCAAGGTGACGCCCCAGCAGCTGGCCCAGCCTCTGGGGGCCGGGGCCCGGGTGCTGGAGATCCCCGGCGTCTTCGACGACTGCATGAAGGTGGTGGAGGCCCTGGCCGACGGCTATCAGGTGGCCCTGCTCAATTCCAAGAACTCCTGGCGCATCCGGGGCCAGGAGTCCTACGCCTATGAGGTGGCCCAGTGGTTCGACTATGAGACCGCGGGCAAGGCGGTGGTGGTGCCCATCGGCAACGCGGGCAACATCACCGCGGTGATGCAGGGCTTTCTGCGCTTCCATGATCTGGGCCTGATCGACACCCTGCCCCGCATTGTGGGGGTCCAGTCCCGCCACGCCAACCCGGTGTTCCGCTATTATGCAGAGCCGGACCGGGGCAGACGGGTCTTTGTGCCGGTGGCCGTGACGCCGTCGGTGGCCCAGGCCGCCATGATCGGCAATCCCGTGTCCATGCCCCGGGTCATCCGCCTGGCCGACGAATACACCCGCCGGGCCGGCGAGGCTGCCGTGGCCGTGGTGGAGGTGAGCGAACAGGAGATCATGGACGCCATGCTCCTGGCCAACCGCCACGGCCACATCGCCTGCACCCAGGGGGGCGAGTCCCTGGCCGGGCTGATGGCTGCGGTGCGGGCCGCGATTATTGACCGGGACGAATACGCGGTGCTGGACGCCACTGCGCACCACCTCAAATTCGTGGGCTTCCAGCAGATGTACTTCGACGACGCGTTTCCGCCGGAGTTCGAGGTCACCCCCAAACCCGAATACCAAAACCGGCCGCAGCTCATCACGCCCAAGACCGATAAGCCGGAGGAGAAGACCGGAGACCTGGCCGGGCAGATTGCCCGACTCCTGGGCCTCACCCCCCGGCCCCGCTGACAACCGCAGGGCCGTAAGGCTGTAAGGCGGGAAAGCGGAGCGCATCCCGCCTTTTCAGTTCTGGTTCCCAAGCTCCCGCTTGGGAACCGGCTTGCCCGCCAAGCTCTGCTTGGCCGGGGAGCAGATGTATGAGTTGGCGGGATAATGGCAGGGCCACAAGATCCCCAAGAACCGTAGCGACTGTATTCCCTGTCAAGCTGCCTGGGCCGGGAATTGGTTCCAGGGTTGCTGTTTTTTGACCATGGCGTTGAGGATCAGGACCAGTTTGCGGGCGCAGGCGACATGGGCCAGTTTCTTGGGTTTGCCGGCGGCGAGCAGGCGTTGGTAAAAGGCCCGGATGACCGGGTTGTAACGTGAGGCCACCACCGCGGCGATATAGAGCATGCGCCTGAGATAGCTGCGGCCGCCGCGGATGGTGCGTT
>Ga0194111_10006251_pt1 | contig 13591 bp, 2 predicted proteins | sample TA2KigC300mmetaG_FD_146194 | JGI IMG/M metagenome (GOLD analysis project Ga0194111, IMG submission 146194) | Freshwater microbial communities from Lake Tanganyika, Tanzania - TA2015033 Kigoma Deep Cast 300m | ecosystem: Environmental > Aquatic > Freshwater > Lake | place: Tanzania: Lake... | reverse complement strand
TTTATCAGCACTCGCTTCAAAAAGGCTCTGGAAAGCAGTTTTGAGTCCGGTACCAAAAACCCAGTCTAGTTCTATGGTATCGCTCTGTTTATCCCAAGGGACAGTTTTGATGTCTTGCCATTCATCTGGCGCAGATTGAAGAGCATACTGGAAGGTAACACTGAACGGGTTACCTGTTCGATGCACAATTCCCGCCGTCAGAGTAGCCTGGTCATCATCAGCGAAGAAGATCTTGTAGAGTTCAGGAGGTTCTACGCTGTAATCGCCTTTCTCATAGCGGTCAGCTATATCGCCGTCACCATTGGCATCCAGGCTAATCTGGGTAATCTTCACAATATCCGCCTCAACTGGGACAACGCTAATCTTAGTAGGAATGTCACTGGTTTCCATATTGAGAACATTGTCGAATGGAACAACACGAACCCAGTAATTGCCTATACTCGGAAGCAGCATAACTTGCGTCTTACCATAGAAAGCTATAGGCGAAACACTCAAATCGGCAACTTTGGCCGTTAATGCCGCAAGACTACCGAAGTCTTTGATATTCATCAGATTGAGCAAAGAGGTCAAATTGGTTGGGTCTGTGCTTATCTGTCCCAAAAGTCCCAACAATATTGCAACATCTGCTTTAGAAGCAGGGTCTAAACTATCACATAATGCCTGGATACCTGGGTCAGCTTCACTGAGTTTACTCGCCAATGCTTTGATTTCTTCAGGTGAGGCCGAACCATCCGCTAAACTCGCCGCCAACGCTGGGTCTACACATTGCGCGATAGCGATAATCAACGCTAATACGGAATTGTTAGTAGACCAGGCCGTTTGTCCTTCGCGCATTATCTGAAAAACCATACCCATTGTATCAGAGCCTGGGGATGCTTTCAGAAGCACCGTGGAGACTCCTGTCGCCTCCGGTTCTCTGGCAAAAACGTGAGTATTCTCATCTTCACTGAAGTATCCAATAGTATTTTGCCCACTGCTGATGGAAAGAGTTACAGGAGCAACTCTTCTATCAACGCCAAGCTGAAAACTCAGATGGTCCAGCATATTACCGTCAGCATCTTCCACATGGATGGTAATTTCGTAATCACCATCGCGGGCATCAACATCAAAATTCGCCAGCCATAAAGATTCACCAGTGGGAATACTCGGTGTCTTGAATTCGGAGACGATTTGTAGGTCAAGATAATTGAGGCTCGCTGGATTTAACATATCAGCAACAATCTCAGCAGATTTAGCCATTATATAATTCGTGAGTTCAGGAATCGCATCTGAAGGGATAGGCTGTCCTGCAAGTATTGCTGTAGCTACTGGTTGAAAAGCAGCGGTCCATTCCGGTGTACGGAATAAGGCAGAAAACAATCCGCGGTCCTCAACCTGCATATTTCTCGGGTCAGGCATAACCCATTTTGAAACTTCAAGTTTTTCGCCACCAATAAATATGTTAAACGGTTGTTTGAGTTCAACTTCAAAGAAATAGTAATATTTTTTGCCCAGTTCCAATTCCGGAGAAGCGGTCCAAACTGCTTTACCATCAATGATTTCTTGCGTTAGCGATACATTATTGGTAAATTTAGTTTTATCATCAGGCGCTTCAATACCCGAAGTGTAATAAAGCGTCACGCTACTAAAGGCGCTTCCCTCGTTCATCCCTGGCCAAGCAGGCAATTGTATCAGCGCTAATTCTTCCTCTAACTGGAAGCGATGAGTTATCGTATTCTGCTCTGGTGCTACGCGTTCGACTTGGGCTGTCCCTAAATCGGAGACAAAACTAATATCATCGGCATCTGCCGGCGCAAGGAGATATAAATCTAATTTATTGCCGGCGACTTTCAAGGGGAGATTACCTTCAAGTTTGTTTAAAGCTTCGAGGGTTCCAATCAGAGGGTAGGGCACAATAGGATTTCCGAAGTTTTCTAAATCCATATTCTGCCACTGCTCAAACACTTTAGGAGGTTCATCAATAGGCGCTAATACCAAATACACCGGAACAAGCGAACCAATAGCTCCCAAAGAATTAACCATATCATCAATCATAGTTTTATATTGGGGGTTTTGTGTAACTAAATCGCGAATTTTTATCGGTATGCCCGCTCTGAATACAGCTTTATCAAGCAGATTCATGAGCTGGCTTGTATCAAGTGTCAGACCGCCGATTCGAATAGGAGTTATGGAACTATTGATGCCTTCAACCCCACGGTTTTGAAGCATAGTATTATTAACTTCAAAACTCTTTTTGCGCATTTGTACAACGGTGAAAATATTTGTGGTTACAGATACTTCTACTATTTCACCCACAGTGGGATTCGTGGTGTAATCTGTAAGAACAAGCGCATATTCACCGTTGGCATCGGTCGAAGTTTCACCACTCAATGATGATACGATAGCGGCAATTGGATTACCTTGCGCATCGGTGATTTTACCTTTAATTGTGAAGGTCGATACGCGGTTGGTTGTGATATCAGGAGCTTTAAGGGAATTGGCATCAATTTCAGCTTGAGTGAGGATATGTTCATAACTGCCAAAAAGAATTTTACCATCAACGCTTTTAATCTCAATCATCACCTTATCGCCATCTGCCATCATACCCTTCTCGTCCTCTGGGAATATCAAATAATATTTTCCATTAATAATATTCTCAGAATGCGCTATGCCGGTTCCCTCATGGGTCGCAACGGCTATTGCAGCAACGCCAGACGCCAACGGTGTGCTATCGGCTTCAAGAACATTCCCTTCAACGATTAAGCCGGCGACGTATTCAGTAACAACGTCAATGATAGCTACTTCGTTCACCACGACTTCAGTTCCGCTTAAGATGCGAGTTTCGCTGCCTATTGTCTTGCCCTCTTCATCAGTAACGGTAACTATTATCTGTTCATTGCTTCCAGCTTCCAAAATAGCGCTATATTTACCTTTAGCGGTTGTTGTATCTACTTCAAGATTACGGAAAGGATTAGCGACTTTAACTGCCCAACCATCGGGAACTGGAGTTCTCCCATCTTTAGCGTACACAGCACCGCTAACGATAAGCTTTTGGGTGACATCAAGGACAACATTTGCAGTAGATTTATTTTCCAACACTTCGACTGTAGTAAGTTGATAAACGAGACGAGCTCTCTTATTGCCATCTGCATCTGTAACAGCAATCTCAATTTCATCGCCGATTGCAGCTACAGGATTGTCTGATAAATCTATAAATGTCACGCTATAACGACCTGGCCCAGCATCTCCAGTGTTGCTGGATTCACTGAGGTTTCGAGTCTTATTCGTAACATCTACTGTTAAACCATTGGGTGACACCATCCCGTCTTTAAGAAACACAGTCCCTTCGATAGCCAGTAGTGAGGTATCTGTAATAATAACAAAGTTTACCGCACCAACATTTAAAGAGCCATCTTCTTGCGGTTTCTCAAGGGTAAGTGAGGTCTTACCAACTTCTATCCCGTCTTTTTCAACAGTAATTACTATTTTATCACCAGGTAGAGCAACTTCTGCTCCATCTCGTTCAACAGTAACACTATATTTTCCCCCAGTGTCAGTCGTCGAACTAGTTTCAAGTGCTTTAACAGTTAAACCTGGGACTGGTGTTATTCCATCTTTACCATATACTGTGCCACTGACCACTAGGTTTGTAATAGGCGGTAGAGGAGGAATAACATCTATTGTTACGCTATTTGCTTCTATATCCTTGTCAATAAGGATATAAGTTTTTGAGCTATACGCATTGCCATCTGCATCTGTAACAACAATCTCAATCTCATCGCCGGTTTCGGCTACGCTCTTAGCGAAGTCTATAAATGTCACGCTATAACGACCTGACCCAGCATCTCCAGTTTTGCTGGATAGGGGCTTAAGGCCTTGTTGAGCTTGTTGAGTTTTATTTGTAACATCTACATTCCAGCCATTTGGTACTAATGTGGTGCCGTCATCATAAAATACGGAACCATCAATTGCTATTAAATTCGTTTGCGCACTAGCCGCAAAGGAGCAGGCAAAAAATAATAGCACACTTAAAAATGCCAGACTTTTGAATTTCATCTATTGCCTCCTTAGAAGATAAGGATACCACTGACCTCATAGATGCACGCGGACAATCCGTGTATGTCCATTCAGTCAGTGGTATCTTTTTCATATATCAATTACACCATCAAAAATTTGGCTACTGAACAAGCTGCTAACAGCTCAAAGCAAAGTAATTTGCCAAACCTCTTCAGTAGCCAATTGCCTTAAATCTCGAGGATACCAAACACCTCAACTGATAACTGTAACACGATTTGTAGCCAAACTTGCCAACCAAACTTTTTCTTTTCCGAAAAGAAAAAGTTTGATCAAAAAGAAAAGAAGAGGAATTTCTTTCTTAGTTCGGGCTTTCCATAGGCCCGACTTCTGTTCGCTTCGCTCAGTAGTCCCCCTTAATCCCCCTTATCAAAGGGGGGTAGGGGGGTTGTGGGGGGTAAGGGGTTGTTACTTCGTAAACCACGCGAATTCGGCTACAATCTAACAGAGCACACTACTGTTACTTCAAAATTACCATCTTGCGTGATGCGGAGAATTTACCCGCTTCTAAGTGATAGACGTAAATACCGCTTGCGACGCGTTCACCCAAATCGTTTGTCCCATCCCAATAAGCAGATTTTGCTTTTGTTTGATAGATACCAGCAGGGATATATCCTAAATCAAGCTTCCGGACTACACGACCGTGAACATCATAGATAGTTATCAAGGTATCAGACGCTTCCTTGAGTTTGAATGGAATCCAGGTTTCAGGATTGAAAGGATTCGGGAAGTTAGCTAAAAGTTCCGAACGGTTAGGAATAACGGAAGCGACTAAATTGCCGAGGGAAATTCGGCTAAGTTCAATGTCTGCTTCGGTCAAAACATGCCGAATTGGGTCAAGTCTAAAGCTTCCTGTCGAATTATAAGCGCTGATTTCAAGTATATCACCTACATGCGCAAGTTGGTCGCCTAAATATACGAAAGTAATGGAGAATATTCCGTCGGAAGTCGTATCTGTCATACTAACGCCAGTTGACAAATGACGTACGGTCACAGATAAGTCATTTATCACTTTGCCTGTATCCTCTCTGGTTACTATTCCATCTAACTCCAGCACAGGGCTGCCAGTTAAACTAAACATAAGCGGAGCAGGCACCGGCGGAGGAGACGGATTCTCCCAAGCATCGCCAGCGACATTAAAGCTACCAATGCTCTTCATTGACACAATCAAACTCTTACCACCCTCAATGGGAACATCAGTAGGAGTTCCTGCCGGCGTTGTCGGAGTGAAGCTTTGAAATTTCCCTTGTGCAGCATTGTAGCTAATAATCAATAACACTTTATCCTTGCCGAGAACAGTTGCAAGGTCACTCACCCTCTTCAACTTAGGGTCATTCAATGGAATTGAAATCAAGTTAATGCCTTGGTTCAGTTCTACTGCGCCAGGCTGCCAACCATTGCCTCTGAAAGTAATCCATTTTGGGTTCTTCATACTCACAATAAGCCCAGTAGAAGGGCCTATATCCACATTCGTTGGAGCAGTGTCAGGCGTGCTGCCTGGTATGAAGCTCTGAAACTTCTGCGTTTCGATATTATAGCTTATAATAAGTGACACATCATCCTTACCACCCAAAACAGTAGCTAGATCACTTGCTTTTTTAATTGGCGTCTCGATAGTTTCATCTCCAACCAGTACAGCAGTAGTATCTAACGGAACTGACATCATGTTGGTGCCTTTGTTCAGAGACACAGTGAAATCGACAGAACTTCTTATAGTAACTTTCTGTGTAGAATCTGTTAGTGAATTACCAGCAGAATCCGTCAGCACTACTGTCACAATAGCATCCACAACAGTTATATCTTCTGCCGCGACATACGTGCCAGTATATACGCCAGCCGGGTCTTCTACCATCGGCAAATCCGAGATAACTCCCCCTATTGAGAACTTAGCCACTCCTCCAGTTTCAGCTTTCAAAGTTACAGTGATTGTCTCACCTGCCTTCACCGGACTCGTCACATTGACGGATGTAATCCGCGGACCTGAATATATAAAGGTGGAATCTTCAGCTTGTTGCCCTGACGTACCTGTAGCCTTTATCGTCACGGCGCCATTCGGTTGCGCAACAGTTATGGGGAAGGTTTTGCTGAAGGAGCCATTTGCGTCAGCAGTTGCCGTAGCCATAGCTTTTGCTTTGCCAAAGTCAATGGTAACCTGCTCATTCACACCGAATTCTATGCCCTCTACTGTTATCTCCGTATCTTTACCACCAGTGGAAGGTTTAACCGTCGTAATCTTTGCCGGCACCGTTATAACCATACTGTAGGAACCAGCAGGAAAAGCATTTGAACTTACCTTCCTCATATCAATGGGAGATATACCTCCGCCTGGGTTAAGAGTTAAAGATACATCAGCAGATATATTCTTCCATTCTAACGTAAATCCTTGCCCAGATTTGACAATGAGCTTCCATGGGAATGATGGCCTAATATCTTTGCTAAAATATGTCAAGCCAGGACCCGCAAAAGCAATGTTTAAATAGGGTAAGTCTCCAAATGGCGGAGGCGGCATAGCTGCCACGGTATCTAAACCAGCGTCAATTTCATTTGTAGAGTTAGGATTAACGCCAAACTCAACAGTTATAGGAGTCGGCAATCTTGGGTCAGAGCTTTTTGCAGTAATAGATGCCGTCCAGGGAGTCTGGGCTTGAACTGCCGAAGCGACAAGAACTAAGACAAATACGATGGTAAATGAAGCAGAACCAATTTTCCAAAATCTTTTGGTAGTCATGATATTACCTCCTTAAGTTTGGTGAAGTGGTGAGTAATAAAGTGGTGAGTTAGCCTTGACATAAACGTCAAATTGTAGTCCAACTTTCTAAGTTGGCTATTTTGTGATTCCAAAGAAACCAAGATAGAATCTTGGGCTACGGGTCGTCGAAGAAGAACATCTTGACGATAAGCACCAAAATTTCGCCGAGGACTAATAGTTCAAGGCGAATAACCCATTTTAAGAGCCTGTCTATTTCATCGAATCGCTTGTTTATTTGAGCGAGAATCTCATCCATACTTTCCTTGAACCAAGATAGAACCTTGGGCTACGGCCCGAAGAACATCTTATACAGACTTAGATTTGTGATTTCCGATGAGGTAAGTAGCAGAATAGTGAGTGGGTGAGTGAGTGGATTGAAGATTGAAGATTGTGAGAACTATCCTCAATCTTCATTCTTCAATCGTCAATCGACAATCCTACCTACCCACTTACCAAAACCGGAAGCATCAAGCCTAAACCAGTATTAACGATGATTGCTAGGATGCCGACGATGACGGGGGAAAATAATCCGATCCTCTTTTTGTTCTATTTCCAACATCTCCACGCCTCCTCGCCTTGTAGCCCAAGATTCTATCGTAGCCGAATTCCCGAAGTCTGGCGACTTCGGCTACATTCGAGACGCCAACTTAGAAAGTTGGGCTACATCCTCCATCAAGAAAGTTAGACTACATCTCCGTCGACATATAACGCGAAAAGGTGGTTAGTAAAGTCCTATAAACCCGTTTTCTCAAAGGAAACGAGTTTATAGAACTTATTACTCACCACCAACCACTCACCAGGTTGCTACTTCACTATTACCATCCTCTTTGTGGCATGGAACGAACCGGACTGGATGTTATAGAAGTACACACCACTTGCTACTCGCTCACCGGTGGCATTTCTGCCATCCCAGTAGGCGGCTCTTTCTTTAACGGTGTACGAACCAGCCTCACGATATCCCATTTCCAAAGTTCTGACAAGCTGACCTGCGACGTTATAGATGTTAATTGTTACGTCGCCAGCAGTTGACAGCCTATATGGCACCCAGGTTTCTGGGTTGAACGGGTTAGGATAGTTCTGGAGCAGCACTGATTGCTTTGGAACGATATACGTCTCTGGATGAGCTTTGGAAACGATTAGTTTAAAGTTTCTAAGCGCATCTGACGGCTTGTAGGCGTAGGATGCAACTTTACGCAGGTCGGTCGTAGCATCAGTTACTGTGTCTATCAACATGACTGTGCGATACTCTGAAGGAACAGCGCTTGCATCAAACCTAAGTGTTACTGGAGTATTAACCGCAGAGTTCACCTTGAAATTCCAGAACATTTCATCGGCAGGCGCTTTCATATCCTGTAAGTAATCGCCAGCTTCGGTGATAAACGACAACCGAGCAATCTGACCGGGCAATTCGGGCAAGTCCATTACATCGTACTTGTCTATGCCATCATCCGCATCAGCAACGATACCAGCGAACTTGGTAGTACCAGAAACGCCTCCTGCTTCAGGCATTACTTTAACTGACCAGTTGTAAGGCATCTGAACCGAAGGAGCGGTAGGAACAACAGGCGCCAATTTTCCAGGAGCAGTTGGATCAATTGTCAATTGTGCGCCTTCTGTGAAAGCATACACCCAATATCCACCCCATGGGTCAAGAGTGCCAGGCCAGCCTCTTCCTGTAGCAGGGCCTTTGAAATCGGCCGCTGTCTTCCAACTTGGTTTGGCAGCGTCCTGGTTAGGAACAGTTGAATCAGTTGAAGCAAAGCTATAAGACGAGGTATCACCTGTGAACCAGTAGATCCTATTATCTACATTTCCACCAGTCTGAACGCCCCCAATCGTCCTGAGATCCCAGTTTCTCGAGAAGTTGAACGGACAAGCAATCTGGTTCCAACCTTGGCGAAGCGTTATTGTAGCTTTATAAGCGTTATCTTCAGCAGCAATCTTAAGTGGCGTACCCGCAACCGTCAAATCAGCATCAGGGTTGATAGTGCCTATCCACGCAGCCTCGCCCTTGCTTAATGTAAATCCACCATCGCTATGACCGGACTGATAGTAGCTTGGAGCAACGCCGGTAAATTTCCACGCATTCCAATCAATACCTGCTGTACCAAAAGGCGCAAACAATGTAGTCGAACCTTTTGACGCGTCAATTGGCACTGAAATCATCCTGTATTGGGATGGAACAGCCGTTGGGTCAAAGCCCGGAAGCGTGCCAGCCGGTAAAGTAACGCTTGCGCCTGTTACGGTAATGTTGAAGCCACCTGGAATGTCGGTATTCCACCAGTCCTCTGCATCGCCTTTTCTGGTTTTTATCCGATTACCGACCCTATTAGTGTTGCCAGCGTGGTCATCCGCCAACACATAGTAGCTCAGACCTTTGTTAGTAACAGCGCTCCCAGGAATGGTTTGTTTATACGTGCTTCCATCAGGAGTCATTGACATGTATGTGGGAACCTCGCCACCAACTTGATAGTACAGCTTTACGCTTTTAACAGAAATGTCATCTGTTACTTTAGCTGTAATGGGGACATCCGTTCCAACAGCGGCGCTGTACGATTGATAAATTCTCACGTCTGGCGGAGCTGTGTCCAGCCGGACGTTGTTAGGATGTATCTGTGTGGGGCTGATATTGCCTATTACATTAGCTGTGGTAGTATCCTTAACAGCGCCAGCGGTAATTTGAACATAGATAGCCGACCATTTTGCGACCATGTTCCAATGCTCACTCGACAAGATAAATCTGATTTTATTTACCCCACCAGGCGGGTCGGGCAACACAATATCGCCAGGCTGCTTTCGTTCGATTTCCGCTTGAGTCAACTCGAAGCTTTCACCGCCAGATGCTGCGCTGAGTAGTTTAATCTTTGTCGCGTCAATATCGGTATATGGGTCTCTATCGATAGCTTCGTTGAATGCCAACTCCAACCGCTTATCGCCGTGCCAGTATTGACTACCCAGGTAGCTGTCCTGCATAGCCCAACCAGGAGCAGTAGTATCAGCCGTAAAGGTAATTGCCTGATAAGCAGCAGCATTATTTGTTCCAGCAATGTCCTTTGCAGCGCCGGCGGCCATATCCAACTTCAGTGGTTTCGCAAGCGGCTTAACATCCATGTCTTGCGCCGGAGTTAACGTAACAGTTATTGTCTTCGTATTGTCAGTTTCGCTTACGCCTGCGCCGCTCAAATTGACACCACCACCGCCATCTACGTTCTTTATCGTCAGATTCGCGGGATTCACAAGCGTCGTCGGTTTGACATCCATCCACTCGTTGAAGGTGATAGTGAGCTGCTTGTTATTGGCGTTATAAGCTGAAGAAACGTATCCAGGAGCTCCTGTATCCTTAGTCCATGCGCCAAGAGCCACACGGGTATTCATAACTGCATTACCATTGCCAGTTCTGTCTTTCACAGCGTTTCCGCTGAGACGGGCATAAAGAGTAGTAGCGCCTTTGCTGGTATCACCCATGCTTGTCGGCGCCCCCCAACGTGAGATAGCATCCCGATGGTCATTGCTCAAGTTGAAGTAGATTGTAGGCCCAAAAGATTGTCCACTTCTTACCTCAACGTCGGTCAATGTAAAGGCATCACCACCGGTTGCCGCATTAGCCAACTCAATATTTGCAGCCGTGATATAAGCGGAACGGATGTCCATCTGCTCCGTAAATTTCAGCGCCAGGGCAGCGTAATGATTGTCGCTACCATCGTCATGCACATAACTACTACCACCGTTGTTAAACACAGGCGCCTGGTTGTCTTTTACAAAAGTGAGATCTTTAGTTATTTCGGCGTTTTCATTGCCAGCAAGATCTTTTATCGCGCCTTTAGCCAATTTGACAAACAACCCGAGATATTCTGACAAGCCGCAGATTGCATACACCTTGTCCGCTTTGTGGTTCATGTCAGCGCCGGAGATTTCAATTACTAAAGTTTTTCCATCCTGTTCGGTCGTTCTGGTAATTACATTAAGAAGGCCATCAGGATGATATTCTTGAGACTCCATGCTAACTGAAATGCCGCCAGCTTGCAACGAGATTTTCTTCAAATCCGTTGTGCTTACATCTACATCCTCTCCAAAGGTTAAAATGAGCGTGCCTGATTTTGGTCGGTTATTGTTGTCGGCATCCAAATTAGTAGTATAGGAATTCCCAGTAACTTCTAAGCCAGGTCCTGTTTCATCATATTGTATTACCCCGTTAGTCTTCGCAAAAGAACCAAGACCAGCTAAGTCTCTTACAGCGTTTTCCGTTAAACTAACTAACGGATTGGTTTTACCGGCTATAGCATTATGCTGGTCGTTATTCAGGTTATAGGCAATCAAAGCATCTCCGTCAACCTCATACGTTGCATCCGCTGCTAAAGTTACTCCAACAGCGCCAGGAGTATGCACTGTGATATTACCCAAAACCGGCTTCAGACCTGTAGCATTACTAATCGGCTCACTGAATCTGATACGGAGTCTCCGCAACGCAGCCGAATAGTAAGCAGCCTGGAATGACGGACGTGATGTATCCTTGAACCAAGTTCCGCTAATATTTATCGGGCCGGAAGCGCCACCGTTTACTCTGGTCAAATCCTTCACAGCAACACCAGTAACTTCGATGTTAATATATACAGCGTCAGAACCAGGCGCCCCCCACCTTGATATCTCATCTCTGTGAGCATCGGAGAGTATATATTTGAGATAAATACCGTCGCCTTGACCAGATTTTATCTCGCTATCTAACAGTGTGATAGCTGTGCCGACGGATGTTATTCCATCAGCTTTTTTACCTATCAGCCTAATCAGAGGCGATTCTACAATATTTGCAATAGTAGCATCTGATGTGAGATCGAGCGTTTCATCAAACGCCAATATTAGTTCCTTTGAGGAATGAACATAAGTGGTGTTAGATGGCACCAAATTAGGTCGGACATCGTCTTTATCCCAAACGATTTTTTTACTCTCACTCATCACTTTGTTAAGCTTGCCTTCAGCATCGACTACAGCGCCTTCTTCAAATATGATACGGAGTTCCGTTATATTTGTATCCTGCTGCCATCTTGAAATTGCATCCCTATGCGCACGCGTCAGATTAAATTTGACAATAGTTCCCAAAACTTGTGAGTCAGCAACGATTCCCACAAGCTCGTCTGAAAGCAATTTAAATGGTCCTACCCCATCTTCATTCGTTACGGTAATCTTAGCAAAATTTATTGATCCAGCAGAGATTTCATTGCTGAATTTCAGATTGAGAACCGACGTTGGAGGATCACCATCATAATCGCTCAATGTAGCATTCAAAAGCGGCGGTGTGACGTATATATTCTTGGTAACGCCAACAATAGGTTGACTGGCAACATCCTGCACCGCGCCATCCGCGATGATTATCTGAGGCGTATCCACCAGGAGTATTTCTTTCTGGATGTTATTGAGCGTAATCGTTATGGTCGTCACATAATCCGCCGGGGATATGGTAGCTGTTGGCGGCGCATCTCCGATGACCATTGGAACCTTAGTGTCATTTGGATCGGCTTCTATGACAGCATTCGTCAATTTCAACCTACTGCGAATTGTGCTATGCATATCAGAAGTCGCATTGATTGCTTCGTTGAAGCTCAACGTCAGTTGATTAGTATCGTAATCAAACCTGACAGGTCTTTCAGCATCAGGCCTCAACAAAGGCTTCGTAGTATCCGGTAGAACCAGGACCCTGTACGTATCGCTTGCGTGTTCATCAATTTTGTTTGTGAAGTCTTTGGCAAGATCTTTGGCGTTAGCTGGACTACTCATGCTAATTCCAGCGTCCCACAAAGTGTTAGCAGCAATATAAACTTCTATCACTTTACTATTGGGAATGCCAGCATCTGAGCCGCCTTCCGGCAGTATAGAGTTTTGCACGGTAGCGTCTTGAGCAGAGGTGAGTCTAACCCACACTTCGTTACTAAAAGCATTAGCTCCATTAGCGCCATACGAGCCATCTGTTTTAATTGCATCATTTCCTTGGAAATACACAAGAGATGATGCTGTACTTGGATGTAGCAAAGTTCCCCCTCCTAAGTTCACGGAGGGTGAATCGTCAGGAGTGCGAAGAACAATGCCTGGCAAATTCACTTTTACTTGAGTAGCTGCGTCAACAGCACTAGAATATACCAATCTGACTAAAGGATTTACGACTTTAGGACCACTTGGTAGCGGGTTTAATTCATCGTAAAATCTCACTTTGAGTATCTTTGTTCCTTTGTCGTATATCCCGTAGTAATTTTGATTAGCAGTGCCAAGGGTGTCAACGGGAGCATCTTTAGCAAGATATATATCTAATTTAGGTTTAGATGCGTCCACTTGCGCATAGCCAGCATATCTCGCAGGGTCACCCGTTGGACCTGGGTCAGTTACAGTAGGCGTCGGTGCAGGATATGGAGAACCATCCATTTTCTCAAATGTGCTGCTCAAATACATCAAATCAACTTTGTAGCTACCCGCTGTAGGTAACACATCAACCTTTACGTCATAATCGACAAAGTTACCTCCCGCGGATAAAGATTCACTAAAGGTAAGTTCTACAACGCCAGCACTAAATGGGCGATCACTTACCAGTCGGCTGCCTTGGTACAGCCTGGCGTTATTGCCAATATCTGTTAACCTGGTTCCAGTATACTTCAACTGTAACGCGGTCCATCGCACATTTTCACTTGCGTCAGGCGTAACTCGAAGACGCAGAATGGAAACATCAGATGTACCAGGTTTTATTGCCGTAGTATAATGATTGTCTTTGTCATAGTCACTGAGCTGACTAAGCCCAATTGTAACTGC
>Ga0194111_10006243_pt1 | contig 13603 bp, 10 predicted proteins | sample TA2KigC300mmetaG_FD_146194 | JGI IMG/M metagenome (GOLD analysis project Ga0194111, IMG submission 146194) | Freshwater microbial communities from Lake Tanganyika, Tanzania - TA2015033 Kigoma Deep Cast 300m | ecosystem: Environmental > Aquatic > Freshwater > Lake | place: Tanzania: Lake... | reverse complement strand
GCCAGGACGACCGCAAGAACAGGGTCCGTCGCTCGTGCCGCCAGTGCCAGGAAGGCGGCACCGCCGAAGAGTCCCCCGCCCAGCAGGCCCCACCCCGCGCGGTGCAGCGGCCACGCCAGCAGGCCCAGCACAAGCGCCCCGGCAATCATCCCGAACATGGCGTTCCAGCCCAGCCCCGCCGCGGCCACGCCCCCAAGGGCAGCGCCCAAGAACGCGAAGACGACGCTCACGAGCCACTTGTACAGTCTGAAGCCGTAGAGGAGAAACACCAGGCCGAGCGGCGCGAGGAGCAGGCCGGCCTCCAGCGGATGGATGGCGTAGAACTGGTCCCAGGCGCTGTCCAGGAGCGACTGAAACGTGGGCAGGTCCATCGGCGCCGCATGGGCTGCGCCCGCTGCCGGCATCAGGATCGCCTCCTCCTGCTCTTCTGCGCCTCACGTGCAACGGCCCGGCCGGGCGGGCCGTGATTAGGGTTGCCCGAAGTCGGCGGGCGCATCCGCCCCTTCCCGCCACTCGGCCCGCCGCCGCGCAAGGGCAGCCTGCGCCACCATCCCGATGACCACCAGGCACAGCCACAGGGCGCTCAGGGTAAGCGGGTAGGCGGCACTGACTGGCAACTGTCCTTCGCCGCGGTAACGTGTGGCAAGCGAAGCCACCCCCCCCGCCAGCAGGGCCGCACCCTGGGCGGTCGTGATCAGGCGCTCGCTGAAGGCGAACCGCACGATGGCCACGGTCGCGCCGGCCAGAATGCCCGTCAGCGCCGCAGCCAGCACAGGGTCGCACACAAGGTTCGGGCCGCTTACCTGGATGGCGTAACTGCGGTTCGACTGGTTCACGGCCAGGTACGAGGCGAACCCTCGCGGGCCGACCGCCAGCGCCGCCAGCGTGGCCAGCACTCCGGCCAGCACCAGGGCCGACAGCACCGCGTGGCAGACGTTCCGGAAGAACGCCGTCAGGCCGCCCAACGCCAGGCCGCCCAGGATGACCACCGCAGGCTGCCACAGAGGCAGCCACGGGCACGCCACCAGGCCCGCCATGCAGCCCATGACGGTCATGCTCAGCACGTCGAAGAGGCGCGGCTGCACCGTGCCCAGCACCAGGTACGCCGCGCCCGCCAGCACCAGGGCGATGCCGCCCCAGATGGGAATGATGAGGTGCAGTTCGCCGGTCGCGGCAGCCAGCATGTTCGCGTGCCCCTGGGCAAGCACAACACCGGCGGTGAGTATAACACAGCCGGCCCGCTCCGCGTCAAGAATTGCGCGGGCGGCGCTTTCTTGACAGGCGCACGGCCGCCGCTAGAATATGTGCTTCGCGTGCCGCCCGCGCATGCGCAACAGGAACTCCGCAGGAGAACAGCGATGGCGAAGCAGCAGGTCGGACTGGTCGGGCTGGACGTCATGGGACGCAGCCTTGCACTGAACATCGAGAGCAAGGGCTTTAGCGCGGCCGTTTACAATCGGACCACCGCCAAGATGGAGGATTTCATCAAGGGGCCGGCCGCCGGCAAGCGCATCGTCGGCTGCGCAAGCGTGCAGGAACTGTGCGGCAACCTGGAAACGCCCCGCCGCATCATCCTCATGGTCAAGGCCGGAGCGCCCGTGGACGACATGATCGCCCAGTTCCGCCCCTGCCTTGAACCGGGCGACCTCCTGATCGACGGCGGCAACTCGTTCTTCCTCGACACGGAGCGCCGGGCCGCCGACCTCGCCGCCAGCGGCATCCTGTACATCGGCACCGGCATCAGCGGCGGCGAGGAAGGGGCGCTGAAGGGCCCCTGCATCATGCCCGGCGGCGCGCCGGAGGCATACGCCCTCGTCAGGCCCGTCCTGGAGAAGATCGCCGCGCAGGTGGACGGCCCCTGCTGCACGTACATCGGCCCGCGCGGCGCCGGCCACTACGTCAAAATGGTACATAATGGCATAGAATACGGTATTATGCAATGTATTGCCGAGATGTACGACGTCCTGAAGACGCTGCTGCGCCTCAAGGCCGCCGAACTGTCCGAGGTCTTCGGCAGATGGAACGGGGCCGAACTGGGCGGATACCTGATGGAGATCACCGCCGCCTGCCTCGCCAGGGTGGACCCCGAGACGCGCAAGCCCCTGGTGGACCTCATCCTCGACAAGGCCGGCCAGAAAGGCACCGGCAAGTGGACCAGCCAGAACGCGCTTGACCTGGGCGTGGCCGTCCCGACGATCGACATGGCGGTCGAGGGCCGCATCCTGTCGGCCTTCAAGGACGAGCGTGCGGCGGCCTCGAAGATACTGAAAGGCCCCCGCACCAAGACGCCCGCCGGCAGAGCGGCGTTCATCAAGACCTGCCGCGACGCGCTCTATCTGGCCGTCGTCTCCTGCTACGCCCAGGGCATGGGCCTGATGCGCGAAGCGTCGAAGGAATATAAATACGACCTTCACCTGGACGAGATCGCCCGCATCTGGAAGGGCGGCTGCATCATCCGCTCCAGGCTCCTTGACCCCATCGCGGCGGCGTACAAGAGGAACCCGGCGCTGGCGAACCTCCTCGTGGACAAGAACTTCACCAAGATCATCAACGCGCGGTCGGCCGCCATGCGGAAGGTGGTCGTGGCCGCCGTGCAGTCGGGCGTGCCGGTGCTCGCCCTGGCGTCGGCACTCGGATACGTTGATTCCTACCGCGCCGCCCGCCTGCCGCAGAACCTGACGCAGGCCCAGCGCGACTGGTTCGGCGCTCATACCTATGAACGCATTGACAAGCCTGGAACTTTCCACACGCACTGGGCGGAGTAGCCGGAATCCGTGACGCCCGCCCGTCTGAAAATCGTCGCCGACGCGAACATCCCCCTCCTGGCCGAGGCGCTCGGGCCGCTGGGCGAGGTGGTCGCTCTGCCCGCCGAGCGCATCACCGCCGAGGCGGTGCGCGCGGCCGATGCGCTCCTGGTGCGCAGCGTGACGAAGGTCGGCCCGGCACTCCTCGGCTCGAGCGCCGTCCGCTTCGTCGCCACCGCCACCATCGGCTTCGACCACGTGGATCTCGCGTACCTGGCGTCGCGCGGCATCGGCTTCGCCTACGCCCCCGGCTCGAACGCCCGCAGCGTGGCGGAGTACGTCCTGGCCGCCGTCTTCACGCTGGCCGGGGCGGGCGGCTGGCGCGTGGCCGACAAGGTCCTCGGCATTGTGGGGTGCGGAAACGTGGGCGGGCGCCTGGCTCGCATGGCCGAGGCGCTAGGCCTGCGCGTCCTCAGGAACGACCCGCCCCTGGCCCGCCGGACGCGCGACCCGCGCTACGTGCCGCTTGAGGCCCTGGCAGAAGCCGACATTGTAACCTTCCACGTGCCCCTCTCTCGCCAGGGGCCGGACGCAACGCACCACATGATAAGCGAGCGGCTGCTGGCGGGCCTGAAGCGCGGCGCCGCGGTCATAAACACGTCGCGCGGCAGCGTGGCGGACCCGGCGGCCCTGAAGAAGGCGGCCGACAGCGGGCACGCCGCCGCCCTCGTACTCGACGTGTGGGAAGGCGAGCCGAACATCGACCTGGACCTTCTCGGGCGCGTGCGCCTGGCCACGCCTCATATAGCCGGTTATTCATATGACGGCAAGGTGAACGGCACGCGGATGGTGCTGGATGCGCTGTGCCGCCACTTCGGCATCGTGCGCCCGTGGGACCCGGCGCCGCTCCTGCCGCCGCCGCCCGTGCCGCGAGTGCGCCTGGCGGCCGGGGCGGCTGCGCAGGCGGCGCTGGCGCAGGCCATCCGCGCGGCGTACGACATCGAGGCCGACGATGCGCGGCTGCGGGCCGCGGCCGATGAGCCGCCCGAGGCTCGCGGCAGGTTCTTCACCAACTTGCGGAAGACGTATCCCGTCCGCCGCGAGTTCCCGTTCGTAACCGTTGAACTGGCGGGGCGAGACCCCGCTGTGGAGTCGGCGCTCCGGGCGCTGGACTTTCCGGTGGAGTAAAGTAATACTACATTGCCGCCGCGGCAGGCGCGTGTGGCACGGCCGGCTTGCCCGGCCGCGGCAGAGCGCTCGGATGAAAAGGAGCCGTCCGTCCGTGATCATCGGCAAGGGCCACAAGGAGGGCGTCCTGCCCGACACCGAGGTTCAGGACCTCTGCCGCCGCGCCCTGGAGGGCCTGGACCTGGGGGGCAAGCGCATCCTGGCCCTTATCCCCGACTCTACGCGCACCGCGCCGGTGGGCCTGATGTTCCGCACGCTGGTGGGGCTTGTCTCGCGGCGTGCGGCCAAGATTGACTTCCTCATCGCCCTGGGCACGCACCTGCCGATGAGCCAGGAAAAGATCCTGGCCCACCTGGGCCTGACGGCCGCCGAGCGCCGCACCAAGTATGCCACGGTGGACTTTTTCAACCACGCCTGGGACGATCCGAAGTCGCTCGTCGTCGTGGGCGCGCTCTCCGCCGACCAGATGGGCGCCCTGAGCGAGGGCCGCTACGCGCTCCAGGTGCCCGTCGAGGTCAACCGCCGCCTGCTTCACTGCGACCACCTGTTCATCGTGGGGCCGACGTTTCCGCACGAGGTGGCGGGCTTTTCAGGCGGGCACAAGTACATTTTCCCGGGCGTCGCCGGGCCGGACATCATCCACTTCTTCCACTGGCTGGGGGCGCTGGTTACAAACTGGAAGATTAACGGCGTCAAAGACACCGTCGTCCGCCGCGTGATAGACCGCGCGGTCGAATTCATCAAGATACCTATAACAAACTTCGACATGGTGGTTGCGCGCGAAGGCGTGAAGGGCCTCTTCGTCGGCGACGCCAGGCGGGCCTTCTCCGCGGCGGCCGACCTGTCGGCACAGGTCCACATACGCTACGTGGACCGGCCCTACAGGCGCGTCCTGGGCATCGCCCCGCTGATGTACGACGACCTGTGGACCGCAGGCAAAGTTATGTACAAACTTGAACCTATCGTTGAAGACGGCGGCGAACTCATTATCTACGCCCCGCACGTAACCGAGGTCTCGTACGCGCACGGCAAGGTGCTGGACTGCATCGGCTACCACTGCCTCGACTACTTCCGCGAGCAGATGGACAAGTTCGCGGGCGTGCCCGGCGGCATAATGGCGCACTCCACCCACGTCAAGGGCCTGGGCACGTACTGCAACGGCATCGAGAAGCCGCGCATCCAGGTAACCCTGGCCACCGGAATACCCGAAGAGCGGTGCCGGCGCATCAACCTCGGATACCTTGACCCGCGCAGCATCCGCGCGGCCGACTGGATCGGACGCGAGAAGCAAGGCGTCCTCCTCGTGGACCACGCCGGGGAGGTTCTGCACAGGCTGAAGTCGGACCGAACGTAGGCCGGGGCAGCGCCCCGGCGCGCGGATACACGCCTCTCCGCCGCGCAACTGCCGGGGCGGCAACGTACTCGGCACCGGCCTGCGCGACCGCGAAACAGGCAGGAGACCGAAGAATGGCGAAGCAGAAGAACGTGGTCGTGGCGCAGTCGGGCGGGCCGTCGCCCGTCATCAACAACTCCATCCGCGGCGTCGTGGAGACCTGCGCGGCAATGCCCGAAAAGTTCGGCGCCGTCTATGCCGCGTGGCACGGCATCGAGGGCGTCCTGAAGGAGGAACTGCTGGACCTCTCGGCCCAGCCGCGCGAGGAGATCGCGCTCCTGCGCACCACGCCCGCCGCCGGCGCCATCGGCACCTGCCGCTACAAACTGAAGGGCGAAAACGCGGAAGACTTCAACCGCGTCATCGACGTATTCAAGGCCCATAACGTAGGTTACTTCTTCTATACCGGCGGCAACGACTCGATGGACACCGCCCACAAGATCGCCAGACTGGCGGCGGAGCGCGGCCTGGACCTGGCGGCAACGGGCGTCCCCAAGACCATAGACAACGACGTCGGCGACTCCGACTTCAAACTCATCGACCACACGCCCGGCTACGGCAGCGTGGCCCGCTACTGGGCCCTGGCCGTCGAGACGGCCAACGAGGAGAACCTGGGCTCCTGCCCGGCCGACCCGGTTTTGGTGATGCAGGCCATGGGCCGCAAGATAGGCTTCATCCCCGCCGCGGCGCGCCTGGCCGACCCGGCGCGCGAACTTCCGCTGCACATCTACCTGGCCGAGTCGGGCGTCGGCCTGGAACAACTGGCCGACGGCGTGAGCGACGAACTGCGGCGCTGCGGCCGCTGCATGGTGGTCATAAGCGAGGGCTTCAACGTGGGCGACATCGCCGCCCGCAGGGATTCCTTCGGCCACGTGCAGTTCTCCTCCAGCGGCACGACGGTGGCGCAGGTTGTCACGAACTATCTCAATGAGAAAGGGCTGCCCGTGGGCGGCGCGGCGAGGTGCAACGTCCCCGGGACCGACCAGCGTCACAGCATGATCTGCGCCTCCGCCGTGGACCTGGACGAGGCTTACAAGGTGGGCCGGAAGGCCGCCCTCGTCGCCGCCGAGGACGGCGGCGGCTGGATGGCCACCATCCTGCGCGAGCCGGGCGGCGTGTACCGCGTCCGCTACGACAAGGTGCCCCTGGAGGCGATGGCCAACTCGGAGCGCAAGTTCCCCGCCGCCTGGATCGCCCCCAGCCGCCGCGACGTGACCGACGAGTTCGCGGCTTACGCCCGCCCGCTCATCGGCGAAGACTGGCCGAGCGTGCCCCTGGTTGACGGGCGGCAGCGGTTCACCCGGTTCGAGATGATTTTCGCCGAGAAGCGGTGCGCGGACTACGTGCCCCAGGCGATGCGCAGGAAAAAATAGGCCTCCTTGACCGCAAAGAACGCAAAGGAAAGGCTGGTCCTGTGCGAGACGCCACGGACGCCGTCCACCGCAGGAAGCCATCCTGTCCTGCCAGTTATAGATATCCTCAATCTTTGCTTTGCGCTCTCTGCGTTCTTCGCGGTCAAGGACAACCACGGGGGGAAGGCGGCAGACCAGATGGCCCGTGAAATCGCGCTGCGCTACGGCATGAACCCGCACCAGAAGCCCGCCCGCGCCTTCGTGACGGAGGGCGAACTGCCGCTGGAAGTGCTCTCCGGCGCGCCCGGCTTCATCAACGTTCTTGACGCCCTGAACGCCTGGGCGCTGGTGAAGGAACTGCGGGCGGCGCTCGGCCTGCCTGCGGCGGCGTCGTTCAAGCACGTCAGCCCGGCCGGGGCGGCGGTTGCCGAGCCGCTGTCGGAGGTTGAGAAGCGGGCGGCGTTCGTGGACGACATGCCGGGCCTCTCCCCGCTGGCCGCAGCCTATGCCCGCGCACGGGGGGCCGACAGGGTCTCCAGTTTCGGCGACTTCGCGGCCTTCAGCGACCGCCTGGACGCCTCGGCCGCCGAACTCCTCGTGCGAGAGGTCTCCGACGGCTGCATAGCCCCCGGCTACGAGCCGGAGGCCCTGAAGATCCTCCGCGAGAAGCGCGGCGGAAAATATCTGGTCATGTCAATCGACCCGGCGTTCGAGCCGCCCGCCCTTGAGTGCCGCCAGGTGTTCGGCGTGCGGCTCGAGCAGGCCCGCAATGCGGCCGTCCCCGGGCCGGAATTATGCAGGAACATCGTTACCAGGAACAAGGACCTGCCGCCGTTCACGGCCAGGGACCTGGTGGTGGCCACGGTCGCCCTCAAGTACACGATGTCGAACTCCGTGGCGCTGGCCCGCAGCGGCCAGTGCATCGGCATCGGGGCCGGGCAGCAGTCGCGCGTCCACTGCACGCGCCTGGCCTGCTCGAAGGCCGACCTCTGGTGGCTCAGGCAGCACCCGCGCCTGCTGGATGCGAAGTTCAAGGACGGCGTATCGCGCGCCGAGAAGAACAACGCCATCGACCAATATCTACTCGACCATCCCACTCCGTTCGAGAGGCGCGCCTGGAAACAGGCTTTCGCCGCGCCCCCGAAGCCGATCACCGCCAGGGAGCGGCGGGCGTGGCTCGGGGAACTTCAGGGCGTAAGCCTTTCAAGCGACGCCTTCTTCCCCTTCCGCGACTCCATCGACCGCGCCGCCCGGTCCGGCGTCCGCTACGTCCTCCAGCCCGGCGGCAGCGACCGCGACGACCTCGTCATCCGGGCCGCAGACGAGCACGGCATGGTGATGGCGCTCAGCGGCCTGCGGCTGTTTCATCACTGAAAGAAGGTAACCAGGCGGTTAGGTAACTAAGCAACCAGGCAAAAGCAAAGGCGGGCTCCGGCGTCGCGGCCCGCGTTTGCGCCTTATTCCGTCCCTGGTTACCTAGCCACCTAGTTACCTAGTTACCTAGTTACCTGCCGTCAGTGCTTCCACGGCGGCGTGTCGGGCAGGAGTTTGTCGAACTCGGCTATCAGGCGGGCCTCGTACTGGCGGCCGTACTCGCCGGCGAGGAACTTCGGGCCGGCCTCCCGCACGAAGCGGTCCCAGCACTCCTCCTCGTGGCCGGGGTTGACCGGATAGAAGAGGGCCTTGTTGGCCTGTGCGGCCTTCAGGTCGCCCGGGGCGTCGCCTATCATGAGTATGCGTTCGGGCGGGTACTTGCCCCCGGCCGCAAGCGCAAGGTGGTCCTTCTTCGTGCCCATCTCCTGTCCGGCGATGACCGACATGAAGCGGGCGATGCCATGCTCCTGCCACTCGCGCTTGAGCGCCTCTCCGGGCGTGGCCGAGACGACTATCATGTCGGCCTTGCCGGCCAGGAGTTCCAGGCTCTCCCGCACGCCCGGGAACGGCGGCACTTTCTTAACGATCCTGGCGACCATCTCGTTGATGGACTTCGACCAGTCGAGCACCTGCCCGAGTTCCGCGCTGCCGGTCCGCTGGACCTCGGCCGCAAGTTCCGGGTTGCCCAGGGCCTTGGCGCGGCCGGTCCACGCAGCCAGGTCGCGCAGGAGCGGTATATCGACCTTGCGGCGGATGACCTCCGGCCGTTCGCGCAAGAGGTTCATCACGTGCTGGAGCGCGTGGAAGCGGTTGCAGCCGCGCTCCTTCGAGTAGAGGTTCACGAAGTCCCACGCCTCGCGGGCGTACTTCGAGACGGCCGCAAGGTCGAACTTCCAGATTGTCACGGGGCAGAAACATTCTTTATGTTTCGGCTCCATGGTGTCGAACGCGCATCCGTCGGAGTCTATGCCGACGAAGAAGCGGCACGTGGGCTGGAAGGCCTTGAGTTCCTCATGCGGGTCGGGTGCGGACACGGGATGCCTCCTCTTCGTGCGCGCTGCGGGGCCGGACGACGGCCCGCCGCCGCCGCGGCGGGACCCTGAATTCGCGGCGTATGCTAGCATCGCGCGGCAAGGAATCAAGCGTTTTGCCGGGGCCGAGACGTAATTCCTTGAAGCAATCGCCCTTGCGGCTATGATACGCAGGGGTTGCGGGCATCCGAAGACGACGAGGAGGGCAGCCATGGCCGACGTGAACTACCTGAAGGAACTGTTCTCGCTTGACGGCAAGCGTGCGGCCGTCATAGGCGGCGGCGGGGTGCTCGCCGGGGCGATGTCGGCAGCGCTGGCCCGCGCGGGCGCCAAGGTTGCCGTCATCGACCTGAACCCGGCGGCAGCCGAGGCGCGGGCCGATGAAATCCGCAAACTCGGCGGCCAGGCCCTCGCCGTCAAGGCCGACTGCACCAGCCGCAAGGACTTACAGGACGCCTCCGCCGCCTGCGACAAGGCGTGGGGCGGCACGGACATCCTCATCAACGCCCCGGGGCTGAACTCCGGCACGCCGTTCTTCGAGATAACCGACGAGGAGTGGGAGAAACTCATCGCCGTGGACCTGAAGGGCGTTTTTCTGGCGTGCCAGGTCTTCGGCCGCGGCATGGTGGCCCGAAAGAACGGCAGCGTCATCAACATCTCCAGCGCGTCCAGCGGGCCGCCGCTCTCGAAGGTATTTACATATGGAGTAGCAAAGGGCGGCGTGAACCAGGTCACGCAGTTCCTGGCCCGCGAGTGGGCCGCCGACGGCGTCCGCGTAAACGCCATCGTCCCCGGCTTCTTCCCGGCCGAGCAGAACCGCAAACTCCTTACCCCCGAACGCAACGCCCAGATCATGGCCCACACGCCCATGAAACGCTTCGGCCAGCCGGAGGAACTCCTGGGGGCCGTCCTCTGGCTGGCCAGCGACCGCGCATCAGGCTTCGTAACCGGCGCCCTGGTGCGCGTGGACGGCGGGTTCTCGGCGATGACAATCTGACGGCCGCAGGTCGCCGACGGGGCTGGCGGACCTTCCTTTCGAGCATCACCCTTCGCGCCCGGCAGCGCCAAGAGTCACGGCGCGACCGCCAAGACGGCCTGCCGACCGCACCGCTCCGAGCGCATCACCATACGGCCCCCCACCCGCCGCCGGAATAGTAGCCCGGCACGATGTACTGCTTGCCGAGTTGCTCGTAGGCTGCGCGGCGGTCGGCGCTGTCCTTGCGGAACTTGTCGGCCTCGGGCCAGTCGCCCTTGCCGCCCATGATGAGCAGGGCCTCCTGGAACTTGGTCTCGCAGGCGGCCATCTCGTTCCAGGCCGCCTGGGTGGTCTTGATGTCCGTCTTCTCCACGTTCGTGAACGACCACGGGTTGTTCATTTTGAGTTGGTACTTCTCGATCTTGGCCTTGAGGGCGGCAATAACCTGGGTGCCGAGGGCCTGGAGGCGGCCGGCCGCCGCCGCGCACACCTCGCGCGAGGCGTCGGGCGGCGCATCGGCCGACAGGGTGAAGATGCCCTTGGACTCCTCGAACGCCGGCTCCGTCGCCGCCCAGACCTGCTGGGGCGTGGTGCTCCGCAGGATGGTCGGAATGCGCGGCTTGAGTTTGGCCGAGCGGTATCCGGCCAGGCGCGTCAGGGCCTCGGCCAGGGCGCCATCGTCGGCCAGGGTGACCGCGGGCGCTCCGGGGGCGGGCTTCACGGGCGGGGCGCCCGGCGGCTGATAGACGCCCGTCGGCGAGGCCTTCAGGACTTCGGCGATGCCGTCGTAGCGGACGTAATCGTCGGAGCCCTTCTCGAAGCGTTCGCGCAGGCGCAGGTAGGCGGCCGGGGCCAGCCGGAAATCGCCCTTCTTGCGCAGGGCCTCGGCCAGGATGCGCATGGCCTCGGTCTTGGCGGCGTCGTCCCGGGCGGTCCTCAGGTAGGCGCCGGCCTGCTCGGCGGCCTTGTCGAACTCGCCCGCCGTCAGGAGGGCCTGGATGGCGGCCACCTTCTGGGCCTCCTCGGAGCCGCCCGGCGCGGCGGGCGTCGCGGGGCCGGAGGGGGTGATGACGACGCCCCCGCCGGCGGGCGCCGCGGGCGCCGGATTCGACGGCGTAATCGTGACGCCCCCGGCCGGCGCGGCTGAGGCCGCACCGGCGGCAATTCCCAGGACGGCCAGGATCGTCAGCATGCGTTTCATGGTTCCTCCCTCTTCCCGTCTACCACGCCCAGATTGAGCCCCAGTCCATGTTGTCGCCCGTGCGCCTGGTCATGGGCGGGGTGAACGTCGGGGCCATCCTCGTGTACGCGGACTTCCGCTCGGTGCTGGCCGAGCGGGCCTGCGAACCTGCGGCCCAACCGGCCGCGCCCCCCACGTTGTCGAGGGCCGCCAGGAACGCATCCTCGTTCTTCTCCAGTTCGTTGCAGGCGGTCTTGCACGTCTCCATTTCTTTTCTCTGATTGGCCGTGAGGCGGCGGGTGGTAATGGCCGTCTGAAACTCCGTCTGCTTGGCCGTGAGGCCGGTGAGGATGGGCTTGTTGAGTTCGACCAGCCGCTCGGCGGCGGCCTGTGCGGCCTGCTGCTCGGCCTCCGGAGACACCATGGGCGCAACGGCGCGGGCCTGGCGGAACTCCTCCGCCAGCGCCGTAAAGAGGGCAACGACCTCCTGCGGCGTGCGGGCCCGCTTCAGGGCCGGAATGCGGCCCTTGAGTTTCTCGATGCGGGCCTCGGCAACGCGCACGAGGGCATCGGCCAGGACCTGGTCGTCGGCCAGCGTCTTGCCGCCCGCCGCAGCGGCCGTCGGGGCGTACACGCCGCTCGGCGAGGCCCGCAGAACTTCGGACACGGCGTCGTACCTGGCGTAGTCGTCGGAGCCCTTCTCGAAGCGGTCGCGGAGTTTCAGGTATGCAGCCGATGCCGCTTTCCAGTCGCCCTTCCTGCGGAGCGCCTCGGCCACGAGGCGGGTGGCGTCGGTGCGGGCGGCTTCGTCCTTGGCGCCGCGCTGGAGGACGCGGGCGGCCTCGATCGCCTCATCATACTTGCCGGCATCGAAGAGACCCTCGGCGTCGGCCGTCTTCTGGCGGTCGTCGGCCGTGGCCGCTGCACCGGCCGAAGGGACGGCCGGCTTCGTTTCCGACGGCCCCCAAGTGAACGGGGCGCCAGCCAGGGCAGGCCCCGCCGCCAAGACCGCCGCCAGCACGATTGCGTACCGCATGATTGCTCCCCCAGGGAGCCGTCCGTCGGCAACACCCGCGCAGCACAAAGTGCCGGCGCACCCGCTCCCTTTACTTGTTAAACGCCCGGCGCGGCAAATTGATGCGGCGATTGCGCCGCCGTTTCCTGATTAGACGCCGCACGGGCGCGGCCGGTTCCGCCCCGCAGCATCCGGGCGCGGTCAGAAAAGCCCCACCCGAACTTGTACCGTGAACTGCGCACCTGCATGATAATCGCGCGGCCCGGCCGCGTGCAAGAAGTCGGCGCAAAATGGCTGCGTAGAATCCTTGCCATCGCCGCGGCGATGCGGCTACAATGCGGCCTCGGCCGCCGGGGGCCGCCATGAGGACCCGCGCCATGTGTGCGAAGCCGAGGATTTCCCGCCGGAGGTTCCTCCGCGGCGCCGCGGCCGTGCTGGCCGCCCCGTACGTCGTCCGCGCGTCGGCCCTGGGGGCCGAGGACCGGCCCGCCCCGAGCAACCGCATTGTCATGGGCGGCATCGGCCTCGGCGGCCAGGGCAGCGGAGACATGGGCGCGTTTCTGTCGAACTCCATCGTCCAGGTCGTGGCCGTGTGCGACGTCGACCTCGCCCGCCGCGAGGCGTTCAAGAAGAAGGTGGACCAGCGCTACGGCTCAAGCGGCGCGTGCGAAACGTACAACGATTTCCGCGACCTCCTGGCCCGCAAGGACATTGACGCCGTCTGCATCGCCGCGCCCGACCACTGGCACGCCATCCCGACCATCGAGGCGGCCAAGGCCGGCAAAGACGTGTATTGCGAGAAGCCGATGTCGCTGACCATCGCCGAGGGCCGCGCCATGGCCGACGCCGTCCGCCGCTACGGGCGGGTGTTTCAGTGCGGCAGCCAGCAGCGGTCCGGACGCGAGTTCCGCACCGCCTGCGAACTGGTGCGCAACGGACGCATCGGCAAACTCAAGCACATTGACGTGGGCATCCCCGGCAACAACAGGGCGTGCCCGCCGGTGTGGAGCGCCGACCCCGTGCCCCCCGGCTTCGATTACGACCTCTGGCTGGGCCAGGCGCCGTGGGAGCCGTACAACACGCTGCGATGCCACTACACCTTCCGCTTCGTCCTGGACTACTCCGGCGGACAGGTGACCAACTGGGGCGCCCATCACCTGGACATCGCGCAGTGGGGGAACGGTACGGACGACACCGGCCCGGTCGAAGTCACGGGCAGCGGCGAGTTTCCGACCACGGGCCTCTTTACGACCGCCACCAGGGTGGACTTCACGTGCACCTACGCGGGCGGCGTCACGCTGCGCTGCAAGACCACCGGCGGCGCCAGGGCCGACGGAGAAGAAGGCGTGG
>Ga0194111_10006238_pt1 | contig 13605 bp, 12 predicted proteins | sample TA2KigC300mmetaG_FD_146194 | JGI IMG/M metagenome (GOLD analysis project Ga0194111, IMG submission 146194) | Freshwater microbial communities from Lake Tanganyika, Tanzania - TA2015033 Kigoma Deep Cast 300m | ecosystem: Environmental > Aquatic > Freshwater > Lake | place: Tanzania: Lake... | reverse complement strand
TGGTGCGTTCTCGTCCTAGTCTTTGCGGCTTGACAAAAAGCAGCTACTGAAGTTACAGGCCATTCTGTCGTGCCGCCGGGGACGTCGTCCCATGCAGAAACCAGAGAGGCATTGGCCGATGTTCGGGACTGCCCCTTTTCTGATTTTGCGCTCCCGTCTCGCTTCGCTCGCCGGGGTGATGAAAACGACGAAGGAGTTAGCATTACTTCGTTCGCTAACTCCTGTCGTTCACTTCTGACAGCAGATCCCGTCTCGCTTTGCTCGACGGGACGCGCAAAATCACAATCACTCACAGAAGGCGTTCGTGAGTGATTGTGGCGGTAGCCCTAAAGGGAACCTTCTGCACCCAGTAGAGCTGCTGGTGATCACGGAGTTGCAGCTACAGTAGCAGTACTGGCCAAGACTGCTGTCTTTCGGAGAATTCTCACATATACTCTCATCGCATTAGGCATTTGAGCTACCACCTCACCTGAGTCGGCCTCACAAGTTCGGGCGCCGAATTTTCCGTCTGAGGCTCCCCCTGGAAACGCCAATTGGACGCCCGAGGTAGGGCCCTGCTTCGGAAAATGGGATTGGAGAAATGATCGGCGCGACCATATCTCACTACAGGATTCTTGAGAAACTCGGCGACGGCGGTATAGGCATCGTGTACAAAGCTCAAGACCTCAAACTTGATCGCATCGTTGCTCTCAAGTTCCAGCCGCCGATGTTGGTGAGGTTGGGAATGGAGGTGGGGTTCTGAGATTGCGCGTTTTTCGCGTCCCGTTGATTTCTTGACGGGATCGATTGTCAGTTTTCGATTTGCGATTGAAAGAGAAGGCAGTAGTGTTTGATGGCTGCTGTTTGGTCCCACATCCAAGGCGAATTCTCGGAGGGAAGGCTATCGGGTGCAACTCTGCTGAAACTTCATTAAATTATGATGTGGCGAATTCTACCAGATCCTTTCCTTTCTTCCGCCGTTTACCTAAGCGGCTCAAGCCTCACTTCTGGGAGTATGGCCGAAGCCACCTTTCTCCCTTGCGTGACTCCAGTTTGATCATCGCGAGACTTCTCGCGGCTAGCACGTGGGAATCCGCCCGATGGCTGCGCAACACCATGGGAGACGAAGCGTTACGCCACTGGCTCAGACAGCATCGTGGTCAAGGTCTCCCGCCGCAGGTGCTCCGGTTTTGGGAGCTCATTCTGGATTTGGATCATCGGATGGTCAGCTCCTGGATCCGGAAAAATCGTAGCAATCCTTGGAATCGGAGAGCGCACTTGTGAAAGTTCACCTCGAGGTGCTCGGTTCGCGACAGAACATCGTATTGAAACAAGTGGGACCGATACTTGCCCGTCGTGGTTGCTATCTCGCGGGAGGAACAGGTCTCGCTTTGTATCTAGGGCACCGAAAGTCCGTGGATCTCGATTTCTTTTCGCCGCATCCCATTGGTGATATGCTTCGGGTGGCAGATTCTCTTCGCACCGAAGGCGTCCCCATTGTGGTCGAAACCGTAGGGCGTGGAACGCTGCACGGTACGATACGTGGGATTCGCACGATCTTGCTCGAGTACCGGTATTCCAATCTGAAAGCTCCGCGTCTCATACCGCAATTCGGGTGTTTGTTGGCATCCCCGGAAGACATAGCAGCAATGAAGCTCTCGGCTGTTGCTCAACGGGGAAGCAAGAAGGACTTCATCGACCTATATGCGCTGCTCGAAAAATATCTATCCTTGGATGAGATGCTTAACGCGTATAGACGCCGATATCACGTCAAAGATACGCTCCATGTGCTTCAGGCCTTGACGTACTTCGATGAGGCAGACGAGCAAAGGGCCCCGACCATGCTATGGAATGTTGCCTGGGCGGACGTGAAGCGAAAACTCCAGGGGTGCGTCAGAGAGACATTCCACCGGCGTCAAAGGCGGAAGTAGGTTCTGCGGCTATGAGGTAAATGGAAGAGGCAATCCCGTATGCTCGGAATTGCCTCTTTCTTGATTCGACGGCAGAGATAGACTACTGCGAAGCGTGGATGAACGGTATCTGCGGAAAACGCTTCAGTCAATTACCCAATTTCCCAATTCCACACTTCCACAATTTTTCGTAGCCCTAACGGGAACCTTCTGCACCCAGTAGAACTGCTGGTGGTTACGGAACTGGAGCTGCAATAACAATACGGGCAAAAACCCCAGAGCTTTTATCATTCCTTCGATTTGGCCCTGACCTAACTGTACACCTGCCGGAGCTTGACTCTTTTTTTCTGTATGTTTACATTAAGTGCAGAAAATTGGAGTCAACCCTGTGGAAGGCATCATCAAATACTTCCGTGAACGCAAAGGATACGCTCGCATGAAAGATATGAAAGCGAGCGGTTTCCAGACCCGCGATATCCGGAGACTCGTCGAGGAGGGGCGCATCATGAAGGTGAAGGCTGGACTCTATCGGCTCGCCGAGGTCCAGCCAGGAGAGGCAAGCGGACTGGTCGAAATCTGTCTTGCTATGCCAAAGGCCGTTATCTGCCTCACGTCGGCCCTTGCGTTCCATGAGCTTACAACCTTTGTTCCGACCGCGATCTCTTTTGCAATACCAAGCTCGGATAAGCCCGTTAAGCTCTCGTACCCGCCAAACGTGCCGTACTACTTTTCAGCGCCCCAGTACAAAGCTGGCGTTGAGCATCACGAAAGCGACGCCGGCCATATCCGGATCTACGGTCCAGAAAAGACTGTATGCGATCTCTTTCGATTCCGTAACAAGCTCGGTGAGGATCTGGCTCTTGAAGGCCTCAAAGAGTATCTGAAGTCCCGCAATCGGGACCTTGGCAGGCTGATGAAATTTGCTGAGGTGTGCCGGGTCAAGGAGATTGTCTCACAATACGTAAGGGCCATCGTCGGATGAAGAAGAATCCGGCCAACATATCGGCCTCGGTGCTCGCACGGCTCAGGAACGTCGCTGACAAAGAGCATCTCGATTTCAATTTCCTTCTGCTTAGGTACATGCAGGAACGCTTTCTTTCCCGTCTTGCGGTTTCTGGACACGTCAACACGTTCGTTTTGAAGGGCGGGTTTCTTCTGCTTGCATATAGCATTGAAAAGGCAAGACCGACAAGAGATATCGATTTCCTTGGAATAAACGTTTCAAGCGATCGCAAGCATCTTGAACGCCTGATCAAAGAAATTACATCTGTCAACCTTAACGATGGAGTGAGATTCCTCCCGGATTCAGTCAAAAGCGAGGTCATCAAAGAAGATGCTGACTACGAAGGAGTTCGGATTAGGATCACAGCAAGAGTCGGATCGGCAAGGAATACAATCCAGATTGATTTTGGCTTTGGAGACATCGTCATCCCGCATCCGCTTCAAATGGACTACCCTACCTTGCTCGAGGGAGAAACCATCAAAGTCTTGGCCTATTCGAAGGAAACAATCGTCGCTGAGAAGTTCGAGGCAATCGTGAAGCTGACGACCTTCAACACTCGGATGAAGGACTTCTACGACATTTCCTTTCTGGCGAGTGAGTTTAATTTCGAAGCCGATGCTCTACAATCGGCCTTGAAAAATACTTTTGGACGAAGACAAACGAGCTTGAATTCTGCTGCGGAGTTGCTCCTTTCCGAGTTTGGGGATCAGGCTAGTTTTCAGCGGTACTGGGAAGCTTTCAAAAAGCGAACAAGGCTCACGACGAAGCAAGACTTCAGAAGTGTCTTTGAGGAAATTCGATCATTCTTGTCACCCGTAGTACGAGCAGCGCGGGAAGGAAGGACAATGAACCTCGTTTGGAGGAGCGAGATCAGAAAGCGGGAGTAACTGATTCCGGTGAGGTAGTTGGATGTAACAAGGAGCCTGGACCTACCGGGTGCAGCTAGTATCCCTGTCCAAGAGACCAGGCTATTTTCTCCCCGCAAAGAGTGGAGATTTTTTCAGGGTGCAGCTTGTAGCCCTAACGGGATCCTTCTGCACCCTGAAAACTCGTGCTTGATTATCAGCCTCGATATGGACTGAGGGGCCGAGCATGAAGAGGATACACTTCACATCTTGGCACTTTCTGCTCATCTTAGCTGCTGTCGTCCTCATCCAGTTCTGTTGGAATGGATCGTTGTGCGCGGTGAGCACTTGTGTCACTCGAAAAAGGGCAGTTTCAAGATGATGTGGACTCCGGTTCCTGTCTCGATCTGAAAACGATCGATGTGCCTATTGGTTGGCCTTGACACCAGTCTGGGCGATGCGCATCTTGCATTCGAAATGAAGGAACAGAAGAAATCCACTCCACCGATCCGCATCATTGTTGACGACCGCGAGTCCGGTTCCGGAGTGGCGCACGCACTCATGGAAATGAACGGTCTGGAGGTCGAGGTCCGGCGTCTTGGACTCGGTGATTATTGCATAGATGGGAATCTGCTGATCGAAAGGAAGACCTTTGGCGATCTCGCCAGGTCAATTAGAGATGGTCGATTGTTTCAGCAGGGCTGCCGGCTTGCGTCAAGCCCGATCCGAGCTGCAGTGATTCTTGAGGGAACGGCCGACGATCTGATCCGCAGCCACATGCGACGAGAGGCAATTCAAGGCGCACTCATCACGTTGACGATAGTTCTTGGGATTCCGGTCTTGAGGTCGAGAAATCCGTCTGAGAGTGCTCATCTTATGCTCTATGCTGCGCGGCAGATGGGTAGGATTTCGTTCCGAAGTCTTCCTCGGAGAGGGAAACGGCCGCGAGGGAAGAGGAAACTCCAACTTCATATACTTCAAGGTTTGCCGGGCGTTGGCCCCGGGCGCGCTGAACGGCTCATCGAGACTTTCAAGAGTGTTGAAGCAGTCGTGACGGCCACGCCCGATCTGCTGGCAGAAGTTCAAGGCATTGGAATCAAGACGGCCCAGGCAATCCGCAACTCAGTGACTCCATAATTGAAGGGCCGAGCATGAAAAGAGCACGCCTCACATGTTGGCGCTTTATGCTTGTTAACGTGGCCGTAGTCCTGTTCCTGACCGACCTGACTGTGCGCTCCTTTTCTCAGACAGGAATATCTGCGTGAATCATGGAAGTCTGGTTTTCGCCCCACGGTGGAGTCTCGCTCGGGGCCGACATAGTTGTTGCATCCATCCGCATCGTTCAGCAAATTCAGGTATGGACCTGACCGGACTCAGAGTGCTTGTAGTCGAAGATGAGCGTAAGGTAGCGCGTGCCCTCCAGGAGGGGCTTCTAAGGGAGGGGTGCGTCGTGAAGCTTGCGTCTTCGGGCGAAGAGGGATTCTTCGAAGCGATGTCGGGAGAGTTCGATCTCATCTTGCTCGATCTGAATTTGCCGGCTCGTGACGGACTCGAGGTGCTGCAAACTCTGCGGAAGAGGCGCGTGTCGAGCCCGGTACTTGTCTTGACGGCACGCGATTCCGTTGAGGATCGCGTGTTGGGCCTTGAAACCGGTGCCGATGACTATCTGACAAAACCGTTTGCCTTCGCCGAACTTGTCGCCAGGATGAAGGTGCTCCTTCGTCGCGGGCATGACGACGTTTCAGACACACTGGCTGTCTCTGATCTCGAACTGCAGTCCGCAACGAGGTCCGTCACCCGTAATGGAGTTCCTGTTCACCTCACTGCCAAAGAGACCGATCTTCTCCTCTATCTGATGCTCCACAAAGACCAGATCGTCACACGTGCCATGATTGCGCGAGATGTCTGGCATGACACCCAACGGGCGACCCCGCTCGACAACGTCATCGATGTCCATATCGCACATCTCCGCAAGAAGGTGGACGATGGACGGCCCGTCAAACTCCTTCACACGGTTCGAGGTATCGGATTCGTTCTGACTCAGAAGAAACCATGACCGCCTGGAAGAATCTTCCGATCAGGATCCGTCTGACCCTGCTTCACACGATGCTCTTTGGGGGCATCATGTTGCTCTTCGTGATCGGGAGCCTCGGGTTCTTTTTTCTCTATCTCAAGCAACACCAGGATGCTGTTCTGAAAGAGGATCTCGAGGTCATTCAGCAGTTTGTGCGGCTCCCGTTCGATGCTGAATTCAAGGATCTCGTTCAGTCACACGACCCGCAGAAGTACGAGCGCTTCTGTGAAGTGTGGTCGGGCGATGGTTCCCTGCTCTTCCGCAGTCAGGACTTGGGTGACCAGGCACTCGGTCCTGCGCCTGCAGCGGCGGACTCTACCAAGTCATTCAACTATCAATCCCTACTTTTTGCAGACGGCACTCGGTGGCGCGTCGTCGGATCATATCACCGATCCAGGGGGGAGGCAGTATTCCTGCGGATTGCGGTCAGCGAAGAGCCGCTGTATGACGAAATCTCGGATGCCGCGGTTGTGTTGTTGACCTTGTCTCCACTCGTGCTGGTGCTGGTTGCGGCGAGCGCCTACTATGTGTCAGGCCGGATGCTTAGTCCGGTGGAGCTGATGGCCGCAACTGCGCGAAAGATTTCTGCAGAGAATCTTGACGACCGTCTTCCTGTCCTAAACCCAAAGGACGAGCTTGGTTTGCTTGCCGCGACGTTCAACGATCTCCTTGAGCGTGTCCACCGTTCTTTCGATCAGTTGAAGCGGTTTACGGCTGATGCGTCGCACGAACTGCGTACTCCGCTGACTGCCATGAGAAGCGTCGGCGAGATTGGACTTCAGGGTACCTCTACTGAGTCCGAATACCGCGAAGTTATCGGCAGCATGCTCGAAGAGAACGAGCGGCTGACCGATCTGGTCGAAAAGCTCCTCTTTCTTTCACGGGCAGATGGCGGACGGCTACCCCTTGACCGGTCTCTCTTCAACTTGCCGGACCTCATCAGAGAAACGGCCGACCTGATGGGTGTTCTTGCCGAAGAGAAAAAACAGTCCATTTCGGTGAATGTTCCAGGGGTTCTGCCGCTGAGCGCCGACCGCGGCCTCCTCCGCCAGGCAATCCTTGGCCTTATTGACAACGCCATCAAGTACAGCCCCGACCACTCCTCGATTCGTGTCACTGCATCAGTTTCCGGCAATGGGCTAATCTACATCGACGTGATAAACGAGGGGCCAGGAATTCCGCCGGAGTTTCGAGAGGAGATTTTTGAGCGGTTCGCGCGCGTCAAGGCGCATGAGGTGGAAGGGGCGCGCGGTACCGGTCTCGGGCTATCCATCGTACGATGGATAGTGCACGCTCACGCCGGAACGGTTCAGGTGTCTGACGGCGAAGGGCACGGTTCCGTCTTCAGGGTGGCACTCCCGGGACCGGGCAATTCTCCTGCCTAGCAATTCCGCTTAAGGAACTCTTAAGTATAACTTCAGTTGTCTCTCCCTCCTTTTCTGACGAATGTCGCGTTGGTCACATTGGCATGAGAATGCCGCTGGACCGTTCTGCTGATAACCTGTGAACACGCGTGCATCGATCTAATTTCAAAGTTAACCTCATCGCTCCGCAGTCCGTCAAGCGGATTGTTCAAAACGTTCTGTTCCCGTACGCTCTTCAGTTTTCCGCGCTGGCAGTATTCGCGCTGCTGATCATCGTGGGACTCAAGACAGGAGGGCCTGAATCGTACGGAGCGAACCTCACTCCATTCCTCCGAAAGACGAACCTCACAACGCTCGTTGTGTGGGGACTCTGGTGGCCCGCCCTGATCGTCGTCACGATCGTATTTGGCAGGATCTGGTGTCTCGTATGCCCGATGGAACTGGTATCCAACATCGCCAACCGGGCTTCGCGCCTCCTCGGCTTTCAGGGAGTCGTGCTTCCGGCATGGTTGCGGAAAGGGTTTCTGGTCCTCGTCGCATATCTAGCTCTCCAGCTTCTCGTGGCGGGCTTTCAGGTTCACAGGACGCCTCTTTACACAGCGTACGTACTCGTTGGGCTTCTGGTCCTGGCGTTGCTCGCAGGCTTCCTCTTCAGAGAACCACGCGCATTCTGCAACTCGTTCTGCCCTGCAGCTCTTCTCCTCGACACCTATGGGAGTTTGAGCCCCTTCTCCCTTGAGAAGGCGAGGGATGATGTGTGTCATGGATGCATCACCAAAGATTGCATCAAGTCATCGAACCGACACAAGATCGATGCACGAAGCTGCCCAAGCTATCTCCGACCGTTTGATCTGAGGTTTCATGACCCGTGCGTCCTGTGCCTGCAATGTGTCAAAGTTTGTCCCCATGACAACATTGGATTTGGGTATCTGCGATCCCAAGCGCGACGGCAGATTCCTGAACGCGCTCCCCTCGCCACCGTTGCGTTCATCTTCGTGGCATGCGGTTTCGTATCGCACGAGTTGTTTGCCGAAACCCCCGCCATGGACAAGATCTTCCATTTCGTCCCGGCCTGGCTTTCAACGCAGCTGGATCGGCCGGAGCTGTTCCCTTGGCTCGAGGCGGTCTGGTTTCTCGCGGTTCTTCCGGCTGCGGTGATGAGTATCGTCTGGCTTGCCGCGGTGTGCTCAAAATCGACCTACGCGATGTCCGAATTGCTCTCGCGCATCGGATTTTCGTTGGTTCCTGTTCTCGCAGCAGGACACGCGATCAAGGCAATGCTGAAACTGAATGCATGGTCTGCCTTTCTTCCCGGTGCCATGCTGGAACCGGATGGGATGTCCGCTGCGCGAAATATTGTGGCGGGTGCTACACAATCAGCTCCATCAATCATGCCCGCATACCTCATAAGCGTTCTGGCGACGATCATACTGGCGCTCTCTGCGTTGTTTGCGATGCGGGTCGCCGGTGGACGATTCCACGGACCCCTGCGTGCTCCGGCGTTCATGGGTATCACAGCGCTGGCGATGCTCGATTCGATCGTCATTCTGGATCTGCTCTCACGTTGAACCTGTCGGCATCCGTCCCAAGCCGAAATCAACCGGAAACGATGGACGCACCGGGGCGTTGGATAGTTGCTACTATTCAGCTTAAGAGAATCTTAAGAAAAGGTTCAGTTGTCTCTTCTCCGCTTTTTCCTGAAAATAGCTACGAGTTGACAGGTGAAACGAGGTTGCTGTTCGTTCACAGATGGCTGCGTTGAGCACAACACATTCACATTCATGAGGGAGGCAACATGAAGGAGATGTTACTTCGTTCTATCGTCGTTCTCCTCTTCGCCGCGTCTTCCACGGCGATTGCGCAGGAGTTTGCAGGGAGTGAGTCGTGTAAGAACTGCCATTCAGCGGCATACAACAACTGGAAAGCTTCGGGACATCCGTATAAGATTCAGAAACTGCAGGCAAGCACCGGGCCCATCTATCCAGTGCTGAAGGCACAGAAGACCGTCGGATCGCAGGTCAACTATGAACTGAAATCGGGGATCCCGACGCCGCCAAGCGGATTGACGTGGGATAGTCTTGGATTTGTGCTGGGGGGGTATCATTCCAACGCGCGCTTCCTCGACAAGGAAGGCTACATTATCTACGGCAACAACCGCCAGTACAACCTGCCGACGAGCAAATGGGTTGCGTACACGTCGGGGACCCTCACGAAGGCCTCCTATGCCTATTCGTGTTACAAGTGCCACACTACCGGACCGAGCAAGACAAAGACGACCGAGTTCCAAATGTATCCGGGAATTGAGGGAAGCTGGGCGGAGGCGGGCGTCGGGTGTGAAGGATGTCACGGCCCCTCCAAAGCGCATACGACGAATCCGAGTACCAAGCCCCCTAAGGAAGGTCTCACAACGTGCAACAACTGTCACGCGAGGGATCGCAATGAGGGAACTACGACATATCCCTGGAATCAACGAGTCGAGTGGCAGGCGAGGACTGTGAACAACGTAAGCACCGGGTTCATTCGTCATCGTGAACAGGGAGACATGATGCTCGCGTCGAAACACGGCAAGGCCGGATTCACCTGCGCCACCTGTCATGATCCGCACAAAGGTGTCTACTTCGTTCAAGGCGGACTGAAAGCGTCGGCGAGCTGCCAGACGTGCCACCCGAACAAGCAGATCTCAGGCCATGATGTTCTGAAGACGAAGGCGGAGTGCACCGATTGTCACATGCCGTTTGCCGCAAGGAATGGCGACCAACTTACACCCTACATCTCGGAACAGAGCACTCATTATTGGAAGATCATCACAGATCCCGTCACGATGTTTGACAACGTGCAGGACATCGCCAGCACCGCGACGCCGCCGGTTACGTACAAATTCATCAAGACGGACGCAGCCGGAATGTCAGGCGTGACGCTCGATTACACCTGCATGCAGTGCCACACCGACAAGAACGTCACATGGGCGTCGACGTACGCAAAGCGCATGCACAGCGGCATCACAGCAGTGGATGCCGCGAGCGAGGTACCGAGCGCTTACACGCTTGGCCAAAACTATCCCAATCCGTTCAACCCCGCCACGACAATCAGCTTCGCGATTCCGAAGTCTTCCTTTGTAACGCTGAAAGTCTATTCAGTCACTGGTGAACTTGTCAGCACGGTTCTTGAGCAGGGGATGCGCGCGGGGTGGCACAACGTCACGTTCAATGCGGGAAATCTCGCGAGCGGTGTCTATCTCTACAGGATACAGGCTGCCGATTTTTCGTATGCACGAAAAATGGTGTTGACGCGCTGACCACTTCGTGGTTGGCCCTTTCGGGGGGTGGTCCGGTGTAATGGGCTGCCCCCTTTTTGTTGAAACTTCTCTGCAGGGCGATTGTTGAAAGCCGTAGGCGTGGTGGTGTTCGAATCAACAGAACAAAAACCGGAAGAGATTTCGAGTAATGGACTATTTCATCCTTGGTTTCGCGGCTTTGCTGGCTTCCGGTCTGACTCTATTCTCGGGTTTTGGGCTTGGGACGCTCTTGATGCCGGTGTTCGCGGTTTTCTTTCCGATCGACGTCGCAATCGCCCTGACTGCGACAGTCCATCTGCTCAACAACCTCTTCAAGCTTGTCCTCTTCGCGAATCATGCAGTGAAGGAGGTAGTCCTCCGGTTCGGAATCCCTGCCGTCGTGGCAGCGCTCCTCGGCGCATGGCTTCTCGTCTGGCTCTCAGATCTTCAACCTCTCTTCAGCTACAGCCTGTTCTCGAACTCGTACGAGGTGATGCCGGTCAAGCTCGTCGTTGCCATTCTCATGCTCGGCTTCGCCGGCCTGGAGGTGATTCCCGAATCCCGGGGACCCTCGTTTGAAGCAAGGTCCCTGCCTCTCGGCGGTCTGCTGAGCGGTTTTTTCGGCGGACTTTCCGGCCATCAGGGTGCATTCCGAAGTGCATTTCTGTTGCGATGCGGATTGTCAAAAGAGCAGTTCATCGCGACCGGAGTCGTGATCGCCTGCATGGTCGATTTTTCGCGGCTTGCAGTCTACCTTCCGCATGTTGCCTCGGCGACAAGCCAGAGGTCGCTGATCCTGGTCACAGCTATAGCATCGGCCTTCATCGGAACCTACCTCGGAACTCGATTCCTCAAGAAAGTAACGATGCGTGCTCTGCAAATGATTGTCTCGATCATGCTGGGCCTCATTGCTCTTTTCTTGGGGGCCGGAATTCTCTGAATCCGAAGAATTCTTGGCAACGACTCCGACATACAGCATCATCTTTGTTCGATGGAGGTGCGGAGGCTCCGTGGCCTCAGCAAGGGATTTGCTGAAGAATAGCACGTCACCTTAGTTGCTCCCGACATTCCTGTTTCAATATCTGCATCGCTTCACCCGTAGTACAAGAAGCGCAGGAGGGTAGAACAACGAACGTGATGTGAGGAGCAAGATCCGAAAGTGGGAGCTACTGATTCCGGTGGCGTAGTTCGCTGTAACAAAGGGCCTTGGACCTACCGGGTGCAGCAAGTAGTCCTGTCCAAAAGACGAGGAGATTTTCTTGCAGCAAAGAGAGGAAGGGGGTCAGAAACGGATAGCTCGAAGGCGGATGATGCTTTTAAAGTGAGAGGGGTGGCGCCATTCATCGACACTTCAGGAAGAGGTTCGACCACACACAAAGAGGCAATCCCGGATGCCCGGAATTGCCTCTTCTGTTGTTTCTAAGGAAGCTTTTGCTCCCGCCAGAAAACGGCGGGATGCTCAAAGTTTCAACCACTCGCAAAGAACGCTCGTGGGAAACTTTGGCAGTAGCCCTAAAGGGAACCTTCTGCACCTAGCAAAACTGCTGGTCTGGTGGTTACGGAACTGCAGCTACATTGGCAAGGCACGGGAAAGGCCGCGGCTTTTCAATCATTTCCAAGATAGCATCTTGGCCCGGAGCGCGATAGATCTCGTTACGCTCTTCGATGTCGGAACCACTCCCCAGAAATCAGCGGGCTAGACTCTGGTTGCAAGATCAAATCGGGGGCCGGCTATTTTCTTCAATCACAACTTCCTACAGCGGTTTTGGGACGGCGTTAGAGTAGCGCCCTAATCGACGCTTTCCAAATCCCTCTTGGAATTTTTGCAAAAGATGGCTCCGAACCGGTGAATCCGCGGTCCTCCTTGAGATAGTCCGTCCTTATGTTTTGGCTTGGCACGAGACCTCTTTGTAGTTGTTTTCGGCGTGATATCACGAAACATTATGAACCGGTTGAGCCTCCAACGCTCTAAATTTCATTCTCGCTTTGCTGCTGAATCGCATGCTGTGCTAGAGGCTGAAGCGATACCCAACCGTCAAGAAGTAAACATTTGTCGTCATCTCCGGCTTTAGTTTCAGGTAGCCATACCCATCTCCGTTGTAGAGATTAGTGAGGCCGAAGCTTGCGCGGGCATCGGCGATCAAGTTCTCCATGATATCGTATGATATTCCCGCATTGATGCAAAACTCGCCGGAAGCAAATCCTTCGTCCTCCGTAGAGATCAATCCGTAGCTTGGTCCTGCATAGAGCATGAGCGGTAAGAAGATCCTATACCCGAAAAGTACAGGGAACTCAATCTTCATCATCTTGTATTTTTTGTCGGAATAGGACGGCCTGTAGTTTCTTTTCAGATAATACTCATACACTAGCGTTTTGTTCGATAGGAGAATCTCGGCGGAAAGATTGAATCGCGTGCCGAGTGGGAGATTGATGAAACCACCGACAGCATAGGTGAATGATGATCCATTCGCATAGATTTCCTCATCCTGAATGCTCCAGCCCAAGTGATAATCGTGGTACGAACCCGCTGAGACCGCGAGGTTTCCACCTCCCTTGACTCCGAGTTGGATATTCTGGGCCCAAGCCAGCCTGATCCCGCAGAGAAGCAGCAACAACAGCAATGTGATGTTCTTCATTGGCTTATTCCTCCTCAATCATTAGTCAAAAACCCCTCCTCTAGGAAGCCTTCAACACGCATTTGTTTGAATTCCTATTGTCTAGCGCCGCTTTGGTCGGTAGACTTCTTCTGAGCCTTTGGCTTAAAGGAAATTTTCGGTGCAGACAGCAGGATGCACGTTGCTAACCGATTTCACCGACTTCCAGGTTACACGGCTCCTGCATCCTTGCTTTCGTGTGATTGAATAGCCTGTTCTTGGCCAACTGCGAATACGGTCTGAGGGCTGAGATTGGATCCAGAAACAGGTAACAACTCGGGACGCACGTCGCTTTACAACACCTAGTCAAAGTGACCAGACCCCTGTTTGTGAGCCAATGTTGATCTAGTTTTTTCCTGGCGTTAGGCATTGGCAACCTGTCGCAGGAAGTATGTTTCTGGTGCTGGTGACCTGTAGTTCAACGAGCTGTGAGGCCTGATCGTGTTGTAGTGCTTTCTCCACCTCTCTGTGACAACCTTTGCTTCAAGGATTGTATCGAAGA
>Ga0194111_10006226_pt1 | contig 13619 bp, 20 predicted proteins | sample TA2KigC300mmetaG_FD_146194 | JGI IMG/M metagenome (GOLD analysis project Ga0194111, IMG submission 146194) | Freshwater microbial communities from Lake Tanganyika, Tanzania - TA2015033 Kigoma Deep Cast 300m | ecosystem: Environmental > Aquatic > Freshwater > Lake | place: Tanzania: Lake... | reverse complement strand
CCGACCACTGCTATCAATAAAGAGGCGGCCAGCCCCTGAAGTTGCTACCCCTACTGTGTTTGCGGCGGGTAGATAAACCCCGTTTGTGGGAACGGTGCTGCCGGTGGGGATGAACCGTGCGGCGGTGTTGGCGCCAGTAGTAACGGCGTTCTGGCTGCCGTTCTCCCTGAGCAACGGCGCACCGCCTGCCGTATTACCATCGTGAACGACAACGACATCCTTGTCAGTGTCTACAGTAACTTCACCAGCAGCACCAGTAAAAGTACTGTGCTCTGCAGTCGTACCACGACGGAACTGTACTTGTTGTGCCATTAGGTCAAGCTCCCGTAATCGCTGGTACCAGTAACAGAGCCAGTAATTAGCCCGTAATCCAGGTTTCCAGCGCCAGCGATTGTTAATGTATTTGCGTTATCGTCATACGTCAAATTAATACCGGTACCAGCAACCAGAAGAGAATTCACGCGATCATCAATTGATTCGTTTTTTAGTAACTCTGCTTGAGTGAGCGCCATTACCGAGGCCAGGCTGTCAATAGGATTCCTGATTCTGATAAGCAAAACCAATAATTGAGACAGTCTTAGGGCTTGACACCTGGTCCCGTGCGTATCTACCTTGAATATGTCGCGTTCCACACATACGCCATGACCAACCTTCGTCTCACGCCTGCCCAGCGGCGTTTTATTGAAGAGTTTGACATTTACACCCGCCGAGGCACAGAGCCTCAGGAATACCAGTCCCTCAGAGACCTCTGGAGCGTCCAGCATCGCACGATGAACTGGTGTCAGCGGATGGGCCTTTTATCCCGTCGTGGTATCTCCAGTAAGACAGGCAATCCTGTATTTGTCGTCAATCCTGAAAAACGCGAAGAACTGGGTTTACGGAAGCCAGTATTTAAAGCCAAGTTGTTACGACCCCGCAAGCGCCTGATCCGCGTTCTGTGACCAAAACCCTCCGGTAAACTGGAGGGTGCCCTTGAAGCATTAAGTGGCGATGCAGCGCTCTTGTAAAGCGAAGATTGCTGGTTCGAATCCAGTCAGGGGCTCTAAAAGAAAAACACTCTGGGAAATATGGGCAAGAGCCTTGGGAGAAAAGGCTCACAATGAAAATAAAATCGCTGATCATATTGCTATAATAAGAACAACTATATTTGCGATGTATTTTATAACAAATTTTTTTATTGTAGCTGGAGTCATCAGGCATTGGAATGATGCCCATTAAAAAAGCCACCTTTCGGTGGCTTTTTGATCAAGCTACTTGAACATGTCTCCAGGTTCTTTCGGCATGTATATGAGAAATACATGCCATCGAGACACCATATTCTTTTGCAATTTCATCCCAAGCGGCTAGCTGTGAATTGAATTGCTTCATGTAAACTGGGCTAGCAAAGCGTTCTTTGATTTGCCGAACCTGAACTTCGGTTAAACGAGAGAAAGGATGCCGCTCTCCGCGCCGAACTGCTGCAGAATAAGTATATCTGCGACGAGGTTTTGTTTGCCTAATAGATTTATCCTGCTTAGGCTTGGGAGCAAGAATCAAATCAGCAGCACCATTTTTAATCTCTCCAATATTTTTCATTGGAGCTTTGATCATAATTGTTGCCCCGTCTCTTGTCGCAGTAATTGTTAAACTACCTTCGTTAAAAGAGAAGATTGGCTGATCGGCTGCCTTGAGCTGGAGAAGCTTAATGCTCGAAAACTGGAAATGATCCATGAGTGGGAGCTGGTGAGTGCAGTGGAGGCTGCTGACGAAATATTAGCAGTGCTTCGCGGTTTGACAAGGGTTGTTACGGTCAAATTTGATGCCGTGCAACGGACATTGATGATTAATAAAAAATAAATGTTTTGTGCCATAGGCGCCTTCGCCTCGACAGTTATCGAGGACAGGACAGGTGCAACCAGACTGCAATGCTGCATCTGATCCTGGATTGGTTTGAGACATCAGTTCGACTCAGGATTGGGAAGTATGTTCATCGAAAGCCAATATGTAGGTACCTCGTCAGGTAAAGGAACAAATCCTTGTTTCCAGTGAGCCATCATCCATCCGGTTTCAGGGTAAAAACCAAGAAAAGTTTGATTCACTGGTGGATATGATTCGCTGATCGAGGTTGGTTTATAAGGCCAACCCCAGCGTCTCAAAATTTCAACGGCAAATATTGGAGCAAGTGTGTCCTCTGATTCTTTTGGGAAATCAGATTTTAAATCTTTCCACAAAGCAATGAAATCTTCTTCAGTTAACATATTTACCACACGCCTCTAAATTAAGTTTCTTCTCAGAGCAATATTTTCTCATGATATTCTCATGAGACTTATCCTGAAAAGTTGTTTCTGCAAGATGCAGGCTAAAAACACAAGCCATTCCAGCAAGGAACGCAAGAAGAAGAGATTTGTTTTTCATGTTGCAAATTTCGACCAAGCACAATATTCGCGAGGCACATTAATCAATTTAAGTTCTACGGATGAATTGGTTTTGCCGCGAATACACTTCCACGCCGCTAGAGCGCTGTACTCCGACATAAACAATGTTGCTTGCCGAAGATCGGCGACGAAGTGTCCGTCCGTCGCGAGATACCCGGCTTTGGAGTGAAGTACGAATCTTTGGTTGAGAATCATGGTGGGTAGAATTTACTTGAGGCTGTAAGTCAAACATTAACTCCAGCCCTCGGCGCACGGTAGAAGGGCTAGTGAATGTTAACACCCCCTCAACGCGCTTCCTTACACAATTTGCAATGATAAGACTTTCTGATTTGAATTCATCAGAAGTATTTTCAATGCCATCATAATAAATGGCAAGCTCTTTTGCGATTTGATCGCAAAGATCCTCAAATTTCAGAAGCCGGTTGATCGGTTCCATCTGTTTAAACTAATTTTTCAAGACGTTGTTTGACAATGTCAAGGATCATCTCATCGAGTTCCTTACATACACACTTCATGGCAATTTCGGCCATGAAATAAAACTCTTTTGGGCAGTTATATCCATCAAGGTGAGGACTATTTGCTTCGCTCCACATTTGCCACATGTGCCTAGCAATCTTATCGCGGAGCGGATAGTTCACTTTGTTGCACGGGAATGTGATACTCACATGATTCCTCTTTTCGTGGAAAATCTGCGTACCATTGATAGGGACTGGATTTTTTCATTAAAAAACGAAGGCAGTTTTGTTTCATTGGGCAACTGTCGTCAAGACAGCAGGCCATGTCACTGGGCATGCATTATCGCTCGGACTCTTCAAGCATAAGGCCAGCAAAGAACAATGTCAAGCTCCCAGTCCTCTGGAGGTGTATTGGCTGCATATTCTTTAAAGTAATCCTTCATTCTCTCCGGCTCGATTCCACAGTGTTTGGCTGCTGCAGGAATATTCATTCGCCCACGAAATAGGGCGTACAAGGCTTGCTCTTTAGTATTCATGATTCAATATTATCAAGCAGTAATATATAAACAATGCACGCAAGAACACCAAGTAAAATTATCGATAATCCAATGATTATATCCCAAGGAAGTTCCAAAATAATAACCGGACGCAAGTAAAGTTTACCGTTGGGATCCTAGCTTAACTGGAGTCCAATTGTGCCTGGCTGGCTTTGGAGGGCAATCGTCGGATTGTCAGCGGTAATTGCCTTAGTTACCACCTTACAATGGGCCTCTTGTCGATTTTATGTGCTACCGACAGTGTGGCCGTGGTACGCCAAGTACATTGGAACTGAGCAATCAGAAAAGATTGATCCAGCTCCTATGGGTTGTAATGATGCAGACAACAGATCAATTGCCGTTTTAATGGGATTATTAACGACGCTCATCTCTCTCAGCCGCAACGCCGAGTAGTCACCATTTGACGCGATCAGCCCAATAAGCAGCCGACATCTTGCCCTTGGCAATATTTTTAGCATGGCGTGCCTTGAAAGATGCTCGTTTATCTTTCATCACCTCGCTCTCGCCAGCCTTAGGCTTGCCAGCAGTCTTCGCTCCTTGTTCGCCAAAACGGATCGTCTTGATGTTTTCACCGTCTTTCGCGACAACAATGTGGCTTTTTGTTGGGTGAGAAGGGGTGCGCTTAGGCTTATTGTAGCCATCAACGCCTGCCCGCTCAAGCCTTGGATCTTTTTTGCTTGCCATTGTTCTTCTTTGATACGACAAGTTTTCCTGCTTTTTCAGTAACAGTCATGCCAGCCTGTTCTGTCTGGCGCTTTAACGACTGATATTTGTCAGCAGTCGTCATTTTTGCTGATTTCTTTTTCACTTTTTCTTCTTCCGCTTTTTAGCGGTCTTTGCTGCAGCTTTGAAGTCAGCAGCACTCGGAGCACCCTTGGCGCCGGGACTACGCATCCTTTCGTCACTGCCAGACTCAATCCTTTTGCGTTTAGCATGGATATTGGCATAAAGACCAGGCTTAGCCATCGTCAATCCGAGATTGACTTAGGCTTCCTGTTTTGTTAAATGTACAAGACTATACTCTTTTTGGTCTCTGGTTGGATCAAGAGCGCCAAAGATAAGGCTATGACGATAAGGTTTGATGCCTATCATGTCACAATAATGCTTATTCAAGGCAACCATGTCATCATTAAGAGCTAGGTAGCACATGTTATATTCTTTGTCCATAATGACTCTGACCCCAAGGGGAATAATCCCTTCTTCCCCAAGGGTGTCCAGTAGACCATTAAGTCGCTCTCTTACAGTTCTTGTTGGATTGCCGTCAGCATCATAGTAAAATCCTGAGAATACATAGATATCAACAATCTCGTTTCCTTCTTTTCTTACCTGCATAACAAGGCGGTCAAAAACGGTAACGGAAAAAATCTGTTCTGCTATATCAACGTTGCGACGCACATCAACAACAGTATCTCCGAGGGATCTCCGCGAAAAAGGGATCTCACGAATAAAATCGAGCAAGGCATAGACTGCCTTCTGTGTAGGATAGGTGTTAGAACGCATGGGGATCAACCCTTAAAAGCTTCTCAACTGTAGCAGGTGAAACCCTGATTGTCAACCGATTCAGTGCTCTGACCTATAAAACTCAATAATTCAGGTGGGTAGAGCGCCTTTTTAGGCACAAAATACGCTTTCCTGCCACCAGCGGGATCTTTTATGTACTCCGTTTTAGCACATTCCGAGTGAGGTATCCAACCATGAATCTGAATCTCCCTGTTCTCTATGGTAACTAACCAGTAAATCTTGTCAGGCTTATCATCGAGCTGAACAATAAGGTCGTAATTATGCCTAGCTCTCGTCTTGACATCAATGTTATATGGTAAATCATAAGAATCTCTCGTTGGATTTTTATCCTTAAACAAATAATCCTTTAGGCCAAGATAGGAAGCTACTGCCACCTCTCCGGCTGCGCCTATCTTATGGTAGAAGAGAGCCAGCTCACCGGTAGATGCTCCACCATTGCGTCCGAGGACGTTTCGTTGCTCATTCACCTCTTGGCGTCTGGCCGCCTCCAGCAGAGCCATTAACCGCTCCTCGTCGGATAGTCGAAAAATCATATAAAGAAGGGAGTCACGTCATCGTAACTCCCTTGTCAAGGTATTAAATTTGGGCTATGCAAATTTTTGTTACACCCCTTGAGGGACTGGTGATGGCGGCAAATGCTCCGTAACTCAAATCGAGGATGCGGCCAGAAACGTATGGTCCTCGATCATTAATTCGGACAATTGCCGATTTTCCTGTTGCTTGATCTGTAATCTTCAATTTTGTGCCAAACGGCAAATAACGATGGGCTGCTGATAGACCGTAAGCATTGAATGATTCCCCGTTAGCTGTTCTGCGCCCATGGTAACCATCTCCAATTCCGTAATGAGATACATAAGAGCAGCCGAGGCTACCGGCTTCTGCCGGGGCTACTGCAGTCGTGAAAGTGCAACCGATCAGGACAGCAGTAGAATAAATTTTTTTAAGCAATAATAAAAACAGAACTCAACGACATTGATCCCCAATGCCAGGGCGGGCAAGCCCGAGTGGCTGCAGGGCAGCTCACTTCGGCTAGTTTACCGGGCGTGTCCAGACTTGACAAATTCCTCTGCCTCGCTGAGATCAATTTGAGCAATCTCATATGTGAGAAATTTGTGTCCACACTTGGGACAGACCCTTATTCTACGCACCGTATGACCAAGTGATTCTGATCCCATCAAGTTGCTGACAGATCCGCATTTCACGCATTTCATGGTCTCATCGCAATCGATCTCCATCTTAGCGACACGAGGATCAATTAAGCTTTTTCTCTTTGCAGCAGACAAATGGCCAAGAATCTGCTTTTTATTTATCAGTCCTGCCAGTCCTTTCCAGGCACAGTAATCCCTATCGTCATTCCACAACTGCCAGTTACAAAAATGCCACATGGCATGCTGGCGAACTGTCACCTCAACAATATTCGAAGGTTCATTAGATCCACCTCTATATCGAGGCAAGATATGGTGACGATGCAAAGAATCAACTAATTCTGGTTCAATGTATCGATTGTTTATACCCGAGGTGAGATTCGAACTCACGCTGGAACGATTTTAAATCGTTTGCCTCTTCCGCTGGGCTACTCGGGCTAGTGGTGCTCCTTGTGAGGATCGAACTCACCTAAGGCGAATTATGAGTTCGCTGCATTCACCAGATTGCTAAAGGAGCAGTGGCAGGCGCGGAGGGACTCGAACCCCCATAAGGCATCTTAGAAGGATGCTGCATTATCCATTATGCTACGCGCCCGCAGCTCATCAAGTAAAGCACAGGCGAAGCAAAAAGACAAGGCCTACAGAGGGCCAAAACGGAGCCCCAAACAATGACGAAACAATGCTACCTGTGGCTAAAAAGACAGCAAAATAAAAACCAAACGCACATAGGGCATAAAAGGTTGCTCGACCTGGCTTGAATGCTGCTAGGGCAAGAAATTGGCCAATGGCGCTTTGAGGAAATTTATTTTTAGGGCTCTTAGGAGTTTGCATTTTAAAATACGATAATATCTCCAGTTTACAGCGAAAATAACGGCACTAAAAGGAATCATTTTTTCTTACGCCCGCTCTTCTGAGTCTGTTTCTCCTTTCGCTCCTCTTCTTTCACCTGCTTCTTCTTGGCCACATGTTCCAGCGTCTTCCGAACAGCCTCCTCTCTGCCTGGACTCTCTAGGCCTTTTTCTCCAAGCACTCTGGACCAAAATCCTGGGTCAAACGAGCCTGCCATGGAGCAGCGGGGTATGGCTTGTTTTTGGGTCCTTTATAGTACCACCAATTTTTAGTACTTGCATCTAGTCTCTCCCAGTAAAAAATTACAACTTCATTCCAGCAATTCCCATGTAAGTCTCTACCTTCAACAACATAAGAAGGGCAGCGCATTGCAGCCATATCAGGGACCAATCTCGCACCGATTCGATTCCAGCTCGGCTGTTTACCTTTCCAGGTAACAGAACAAGACGGCCAGGGGAGGTCTTCCCTGTCGTACAGCCTACAGACTGGAGCTATGATCTGATAGACAAACGAACCACCATGAGACCGGATAAGCTTCCCGCTTATTAATGGATGGTTCAAACAGATAAAGCCTGGAGATTAATCATATGTCCATCCATGATAACCGTGCAATCCTTAATGGCATCTTCAAGTTCCTGACACGCTTGAATTAAATCAAAAACGTTGTCAAAGGTCATCTCTACAATATTCTGACCAGCTTGCCAGGCAAACTGATCGGCGTGTTCAGGATGAAATTCAAAACGTGCTATAACCATTTTGATGTCCTTTTTTGTCAATATATCGTTTTACTGAGCTCTTTGAGCCGCAGCTTGTAATCGATCAGGAGATTGCTGATTCTTTATAGGCTCCCTTGGGTTTTCGTTTTGGCTGGTCGGGCTAGCCGATGAGTTTGGTGCGGACTCCTGGAAAGCTTCTTGACGCTTTACAGTCTCATCGATTGACTTTTTAAGCTCATCTTTTCTTTCTTTATCAGTCCGATTGATTTCTTCGTCAACCCTCAGGTCTGGATCAAGAATACCACCACGTTGTAGCTCATCAAGAATTGTCCTCTTGGAAAGAATGCCTTGCGAGTAAAGATTAACGAGCTGAGCAATTTCAGATGCGCCCAAGGGCTTATTGATCAGGCTGTCATTCATGGCGATGCCAGACTCAGATGTAATCTGCTTTAACTCGCCGTTATAGGCCGCCCATAGCCTCATAATGATATTGAAAGCAGCCGTCTTGTTACGAACTAACGCGGATACCTGAGAGGCTATCTGGGAAGCCCTTAAAGATGCTTCGGTAGCAGTCTTGATATTTGCACCGTATAAGAAATTAAGACCACTACGGTCCATCAACTCCTCAACGTGTCTAATCTCAGCCTGATGGCGCTCTAAACTTCTCCCCGATGGCTCCGCAAATTCAAACTTACCACCTTCGGCATCAAGGTCAACAGCCGTATTGGGACCAAGGACTAAAGGTACAGGTCTGCCATCAGGGCCAATCCTTGCCCCGGTTCTGACAGGCACTGGCATCGCGCATTTATGCAAAAGCTCCTGCAGGTCAGAACGCATTTGAAAATGCTGAATTGAGAGTTCAGCTAATCCGTTCAGCGGTAACTCACCTTGAGCGAAATGAGGGGAAGTGGCTCCATACCAAACAAGGGGGACAACAGGAAGAGATGTTCTTACTTCGCCGATCTTCTTCTGTTGCCATTGATTGCCAACTTTGTCAAGGCGATAGGTTTCAACTAAGTTTGGACGAACAACATAGTAAATTGCCTCAAGCTCTACTCCGAATCCATTCGGAATTGGAATTTGACGCATTTGCCGAATCGTAGCATGAGCAATTCTTTCTCTACCATTTTCATAAACGACCGACCAATTGATCACATCTTGGCGATCAATCATAATTAAATATGGTCTTCTTCCACTTTGCTGTTCATCTAGGAAATTTAATTCTTCTTCTTCTTGTGTCATGTCTACCATAATGTAGACACCACCATCTCTCAGCGCTCTTTCGTCACAACGATTCCAAAAACTCTGAATGCTCTCACCTTGAAGGTCAATATTTTTCTCGGAATCAGCCATCGACACGGGGGCGTCGACAAGTTGAAAACGATTTAACAATCCTGCATAGGCTCTGATACTGTCCCTATAAATAGGAGTATAAGTTGCCCTATGTAATCTTTCCTCGTAAGCCTTCTGAGGCTCGGCTTGCTCTTTATGGAGATATTTTTCTTTTACAGAAATATTTGTTCCTTTTTTATTAGTATAAACTGAATCCAGCAAATACCAGCAGTCTGAGGCGACTTCAAGCGATGGTAATTGTCTTAAGAGTTCTGGTCGATGATATGAAACCAGACTAGGATCGCTGGTCGGATGAGGAACTCCAAGCATTGCTATCTCAGCGGAGTGATGCCTTCACGGCAGAATATTATTTGTCGTATCACACGACTCCTATTAGTCTACCTTCAACCTTTGCTGGGGACAGGACCTTTGTCATTCATGTACCTTCCCGTGACAGCATAAGATCTCAGTGGGGCTACGTCTAAAGAGTTAAAACGTAACTGTCCAATCCTCATTCCTGGCCACAATTCAATATTGTGACGTTGGTTAACATTTAAAAGCTCTAGGGTGATTTGACCCGTAAATCCAGGGTCGATGTATCCAGCCAGAAGATGTTCAAGGCCTTCCCTAGCCCTGCTACTCTTCAACTGAAATTGGCATTCAACCCAATTAGGGATCCGAACGCATTCTTCGGTGTGGGCGAGGATGAAATTACCGGGTGACAGTGTGTAGCCATTAGTAATGTCAACCTCGCGCCATCTCACTCTTTCATTTGCGGGACCGCACACTCGCCCCTCGACCCGTATTACGGAACCAAGAGTAACGTCCATGCTCGCCGGATTGATAAAGTCAACATCGAGAGGTTCGACGAGGCCAGATTTACGGCAAAGATCTCTGATCTGATGGTCTACGAGTGTGCTCATGATCAAATCGATTGACCGACCTGATCGCCATCCTTCTCCGCTTCAGAAAGGCACTTGTCGCTATCGCAACCAGCGGCCCCTTTCAGTTCGTAATCAGGCTTGTCGTACTGATTCAGAACATCAAGGAAACTGACCTCGTCCTTGCCTAGAATGACTGGCAAAACAGATCGATACGACTCCGATATACCATTCAGTCTATCAAGGGTCGTCTTATCAATTGGCTCAAACGGCAAACGAGGGAAGGTTTCATTTTCGTCAAACCGAGCTAGCAAGGCGGCAGAGATGTAGCCAGTATCATTCTTGATTGAGTCGTGAATTAACTCAGTCAGAACTGGGATTTCGTTTTCTCTATATTCAATGGTGGCGCTTGTATTGTGTTCAGTGTAATACTTTTGAACCTGCATATACAGACCCCATTGAGATTCTGCAGGCAATTGGCTTAATTCAAACTGATCACATCCCTCAAGATTAGCCCAGGATACCTCTGTGGGAATTTCAACCAAAACTTCCTGAACGCGATCGTCAAGGATGTCATCCAAAAGATTGCCATTTTCATCTTTTGCTGACTGAGCAGGGATAACATTGTAACCCCAATCTCTCAAAGCTGACACCAACGGGTCGGTCTTGCCAAAAGTAATACGACGGATGAAACGTTGAGCTTTGGGAGGATGCCATCCAGAAGAAGCACCTGTAAGCAAACTTTTCGTGCCAGCAGGTTGTACGGTTGTTGTACGGTTGGGTACGCGCAGTCCGTGTTTAATGCAGTATTCGGAAATCGTTTCCCTAACAATAGAACGCCAAAGCGCCAAGTATTTCATTTCTAAATCTTGATACTTTCTGCCAGCGTTATTATTAGGACGACCCTTCATCATCCAGCTAAGCCATTCGGCTCCAAAGGCTTGAACAAAGAAATCAAACAGACCGGTAAAACTTACGCCAACAATGGGGTCAATCTCACGGCTGTATTGATAGCGCTCATCTTTAAATTCATGGTGCAGTAAGGCAGCAACTTGTAAAGCCCCAGCCTTGAAAGCATCAATTTGAGCCTGACGATCGTTAGGATCAATTGTATTCAAATGTACTTCAGAAAGATTGCAGTGGAAGTCGCTGCCAATGATTTCACCGCAAGGATTAAGGCCGTACCGGCTAATCCGATGCTCAGCCTCTCTCTTTTGCAATTTGATTCCCTTCTCGTAGCCGTATAAAACTAAGAATGATTCTGCAAATTCACGCCCCTTTGCATACTCCCTTAGGAAGCGCTGTTTTGATTCTTCCGTATCAAGCAAGTCAGCATTGGCTCTCAAAAGAGCCTGCGGGACATACTGAATAGCTCCTTCACCGCTGTAGAACTGCTGGCGAATTGACTCTTCTACTTCATCTTTTGAAGGCTTAAAGTGATAGCAGGAAGTATGATTAGCCATCCGAAGGGCTTCTTTTTCGGAGTCGACCCGCCAGTTGCCGTTTTCATCTTGGGAATAAAGACCGGATTTGGAGTTAACTGCTTGGGTATCATCCCAAGAGAATTGTCTCATTCCTGCGCTGCGACGAATGTTGCCGGCAACAACGCAGGCTGCAGCCTCGTCAATGATAAGGCAGCATTCGATGGCAGTCAACTTGCGACCAACTGCTTTGTTAAGGATTTTTGCAACCCTTTCGAACATCTCTCGCAGCTTGATTGGATTGGCAGTTCCACCAAAACCTTTTAACTTTTCGCCTGCAGAACGAATATTTCCAAGATCAATGATTAATTGAACGTCATTACCAGTAGGATTGCAAGCAAGATCGAGGATCGCCCGATAAGCTTTTACCCAGCCTTGGCGGCTATCGCCAACGACCAATACATACTCATTCTCGCCACTCTCTTCCGGAGTAACAACAAAAGTTTCATCCTGCCTCTGCGCAGGTTCAATGCCGCCAACTTCTGTCGTTAGTACAATATCAATAAAATTTTCAACCGAAGGCAATGCATCAATAACATGCGTCTCAAGCATCGCTCCAGTGCCTGAGCCCATCATGGCAAGCTCCATGATTAGCTCAAAGGCCTCTAGGTCTACAACCCTAGTACTAGTACAATTGTACCAACCACTATAGTTTTGTTTCTTTTTAGCCCATTCCGTACCGGCGACCCAAAAAGCTCTGCCAGACGGGAAGCATGCCTGCTTTAGAGCTTGCTTGATAACGAGATGCTTTTCTTCATTTGTAAACTGACCGATTATTGCAATTGAGTTAACACAACGGGTCATAGCCTCCTTGAAATTCTCCCTTGTCCCATCAGCCTTGCGGCGGCTGTAAGTGCGATAGAAAACTGCCTCTGCACTGGGAGCGGCCTTGGAAAATTCTGCCATCCGTGTGATGATCGGTAGATACAGTCTACCGGCGTTGGCTACAAATTTCCTTATAAATCATAAATTTTGCAACCAATGCAAGCTGGCTCTTCAAGGCACTTTTTCTGCCAAAAGTCAGCACGTTCTTGGTCTAAATCCTTAACTGGCTCATCCTTTTGGTGGGATGAATCCTTTTGAGTGATCATGATTTTGTTTGCGAAGTGCAAATAGACCTGGCACTAAATGGTAGGACTGGTCAAGTTCGTCCTTTTCTGCCACGCCAATGAGGCTTGCTATCACGAATAGCTCGCGATGCCCTACAGCAGATTTGTATAAAGCAATTTTAGCTTTATACCAAAAGCTGCTGTCTTCTTTGTTAATTTCAAACAACAGAGAGGCAGCCTCAGCAATTCGATCTTCTAAAAGCAGAAGATGAACTTCGTCACAGACTTTCTTGATGTACTGCCCCTCGTTACTAATCATGACTCAACCCTTACCTTGTCCTCTGTAGAATTTACGCTTAGGACTGCGCTTTGTACGACCTTGTGCCAGACGGGTTCTGACCCTTCGGCCGTCACCAATTCTTGTTCGCTTAGGAGGCGCAGATTCAAATACGGTGGCAGTCTTCTTGGACATTAGTGTCGTTCCTGTATTGAGGTAAAGCGGAAAGGAGGAACAGGAATTTGCATCCTCTCAAAATCCGCTTTCAGTTTACGGTAAATAATGTAGGACTGAATAAGCAAAACGGCATCCAGAAAAAAGATTTTCACCTTCAACCAGATGGTCTCAGCAGCAATGGCCGCATCGACAGGATAAAAAATGGCTAAACAGATGAGCGTCAGATAAAGAAAGTACAGCCCCATTGTTCATGGTGTTACCGTCAGGATAGTGTGCCTTCGATTTCTTCAGTAATCGACTTTGTCATTACGTCTTCAATATGAATCAAGACTTGATCAGAATCGTCAACTTTCACAGTTGGCCTTGCAAGTGGCCTTAACTTTTGTAAGTACCTAGGCTCAGCAACTGCAAGTATAGCCATAACGCTATAAGGAGTGCAGTCAACCAAAGACTGCCCTTCAAGCTCTTTTATCCTACTCCAAAGCCAGATCATATCCGGATTAATCAAGTTATCCATTAATGATCCAAGCATAAACCGCAAAGATGGCTGATGGATATAAAGACGAAGTAATCTTTTTTCCACAATGGAGCGAGTCCAATATTTATCCGGCCTTCTCCAAACCCTTTGTCCCGGTGTGCAAGAGGTATCTGACTGAAGATTTTTAAGTATTTGAGCCGCGACATTTTGTTTGTTCTGAGCAAGCCGAATTGCCGCCTTGTCAAAATAATGAGCCCGTAAAGCCGAACTGGTTATATTTGAAATAA
>Ga0194111_10006223_pt1 | contig 13621 bp, 10 predicted proteins | sample TA2KigC300mmetaG_FD_146194 | JGI IMG/M metagenome (GOLD analysis project Ga0194111, IMG submission 146194) | Freshwater microbial communities from Lake Tanganyika, Tanzania - TA2015033 Kigoma Deep Cast 300m | ecosystem: Environmental > Aquatic > Freshwater > Lake | place: Tanzania: Lake... | reverse complement strand
CGGGTTTGATAGGCTGGATTCAGCATGAAATTTCCGCGGGCGGGGTTTCTCATTGTTCTTTTGGCGTTCCTTCAGGTTCTCGCGCACCGGAGTTCCGGCGTCGTACAAGGCATTTATCCGACTTCCACAACCAGACCTATACCGACTTCCACAACCGCGCCTATACCGACTGCCACAACCAGACCTATACCGACTGCCACAACCGCGCCCAGTTCGGGCGGCGAGTGCAACCTTGGAGATACAGGATGCGACAACTATACGCGGTATGCCTGTTCGAACGGATCATGGGTTGTCTCCGGAGCATGCGTCTGGGGATGTTCGGGAGACGGCTGCGCGCCTGACCCGAATTCCGCCTATTGCGTAAATCAATGTAATAGTTGCGGTGCAGGAACCCACATTCCGCACCTGTTTTCTGCTATTGTGCATCATATCGGCCTGGCGAAACAAATCTGGCAGAATTTGTGCCCGTCAACAAAAGATTGGATTCGGGTGAGCCGCTGTCAACGGATTTAGCGGATGATGCGCCGCTGGCGGCGAGCGATGACTTTCTCAGCTAATGCCAGAAACTTCACGCTTCAATTCAGCCACGAAAGGTAGTGTGCGGTGCTTGTCGGCGTAATCCAACCCGTAGCCGACTACCCAAACATCGGGGATCATGAAACCCAAGTAATCAATAGGCACGTCCAGTTTGTCACGTTTTTTCTGAAGCAGAGTACAGGTGCGTAGCGAGGTCGGGCTGCGACCTTGTAAGGTGTGATACAGGTAATTCAGCGTATGCCCCTTATCAACGATGTCCTCGACGATGATGACGTGCTCGTTTTGGATGGGGTCGCGTAGATCCAGCATCAGTCGCACCGCGCCGCTGACTACCCCTGATTTGCCATAACTAGAAACGGACATGAAATCCACAACATGGGGGATGGTCAAATGACGGCACAAATCGGCCAGAAAGATAAACGCCCCTTTGAGAATGCCGATCAGATATACGCGCTCTGCATTGGCGTAATCGGATGAGATCTGTGCAGCGAGGGCCTTGACTCGCTCCTGAATTTCTCCCTCGGATAAGATGATGCGCGCTAAATCGGGATGTAAATTAGTCATGGAGGCTCCTCTACGAGGTTGCCTGGAGAATCTTCCCCAGTTGATTGGCGATTTCGGCAGGATTCCCTTTCAGGAATTTGCGTTGGCGCGACCGCCCCGGGGCTTGTTTCAGTCCCGAGACCCTCGTCGGAGAGCCGGACAGACCGATGTGATCGTCCTCGACCTCGAGGTCCTCGCGCCTCCATATGGTGATGCGACCCTCCTCGAAGGCCCAGGGCTTGATCGTGTAATCCATGAAGCGCGGTTCGTTGCAGGCGGTCTTGGCGGAGATCACGACGGGGAAGGGCGTTTCTAGGGTTAAGTGCCCCCCCTTGATCTCCCGACGACCGCGGGCGAGTTTTTTCTTGGGGTCAATAACGACCTCGTCCATCTGGGTGAGCTGGTTGATCCCCAACCATTCGGCCAGGCCAGCGGGAACCTGCCCCGTCGCGCCATCGGACGATTCTTCCCCGCAGAAGATCAAATCAACATTGCCAAGCTTGCGGATGCCCGCGGCCAGGGTATAGGTTGTCGCCAGGGTGTCTGCACCGCCGAATTGGCGATCGCTCATCAGGTAGATGTGATCTGCCCCCATCGCCAACGGCGCGCGCAGGTAATCTGCGAAGAAGAGCGGCCCCATCGAGAGGATAGAAATCCGACCGCCGTATTGATCTTTTAGCTTCAAAGCCATCTCGATGGCGTTCATGTCCGGCGGGTTGATCTCCGAACGTACCCCGTCACGGATCAGCAGCATGGTCTCCTGGTCAACGGCGATCTCCTCGGGCTTGGGGACGACTTTGATGCAGACGACGATGTGTAATGTTGACATGGCTGGCCTCCGACTTGACATTGGAGATTGGGTATTTTTCCAACCTCTAATCTCCAACCTCCATTTTCCAATCTCTAATCTCCTGAATCAACGCTGGCACGATTTCATGCGTATCTCCCACGATACAGTAATCAGCATGGTCGAAGATCTCCGCCTTGGGATCGTTGTTGATGGCAATGACCATGTCGGCCTCTTGTATCCCGACGATGAAGTGGAAGGCGCCGCTGATGCCGAAACAGATGGCGACCTTGGGGCGGCAAATCGCCCCGGTCGAACCGATCTGGCGTTGGCGTTCGATATGGCCTTCGTCTACAGGGGGGCGCGTGGCGCCAACATCGCCGCCCAGCAGGTTGGCCAGCTCGTACATCCACTCGAAATGCCCATGGATGCCGCGCCCGCCGCATACCAGGATAGGGAGCTGGGTCAGATCGAGACTCTCGCCGCTGACCCGCTCGACGACTCTGGTCTGGATGATCTCCGGGGGCAGGTCGAACTCCAGGGATACCAGCGACCCTGCCCGGCCGGAGTCCGCTTCTCCTGGTACGAAAACACCGGGCCTCACCGTAGCCATCTGCGGCCGGTGAGTTTCCATCTCGATCAGCGCCAGCACTCCGCCGCCAAAACCAGATACTTCACAGATCAGAATGCCCGTCTTGGGGTCGAGGCGCAGGTCGGTGCAGTCGGCGTTCAATCCGGTGCGCATTCGCACGGCCAACCGCCCAGCCAGATCGCGGCCATCTGGAGTCGCCCCTGACAGGAAGATGCTGGGCTGATATTCCAACAAGGCCTGCTGAGCGACATGCACATAGCCATTCACTGTGAAATGTTCCAACAGGGGATGCTCGGCCAGGATGACCCGGTCAGCGCCCAGGGCGATGGCCTCTTCGGCCAGCGACGCGACTTGATGTCCAATCAACAAGCCGGTCAGCTCCCAACCAATCACATCAGCCAATTGGCGGCCTCTGGAGAGCAATTCCAGGGATACCCCCTCCAGGACTCCGTCATGGTGTTCCAAAAAGACCCATATGGCGGGGTTTTCGTTTTCGACGTTGTATAGCGATTCGACCATCAAGCGACTCCTTCAGACTGGGCGTAGGTCAGGTTGCCAACTGACCTGCATTCCCCAAAAATAACGCGTTAAAGCAGTTCGGTAGTTTCCAGGACGATGATGCCCCGTTTCTTCAATTCCTCGATGAAGGCGTTGTAAACCTCGCTGGCTATGCCATCCTCGGGAGCCACGATGCCCCTGCCTGTGATCAAACCACGCCCAATGAAGAGGGCTCCAATGGCCGCTGAAAAACCGGTCACCCTGGCCATAGACGAAAATCCGGTGACGGTATCGGCCTCGTCCCAAAGATGGTAGTTGATTCGGGTTCGCTTGCCGTCCTTGAGGCCATCCACCGTGTTCCACATCACACAGACATCGGTATCGCCCTCCTTGGGTTGGAGCCTGGGCTTGATGACCGACAACAGGAATTCGCGAGGCGGGATTTTCGCTCCGTTGATTTCCACCGGCTCGAGGTCCAACATGCCGCATTCTTTGAGCGTTTCGATGCCGCCCCAGTGGCCTGGCCAACGGACCGTTTTTTCGGCAAAGTATTTTAGCCCTGGCCGCGTATAAATGAAACTGGGCATTCCAGGGGTGATGGCGCATTCCAGCATCTCGTCTTTTCCAAGCTGGTTGAAGTGAAATTGTTCGCGCTCCGTCCCTGCATCCACCTCGACAATCTCGCCATCCTTGATGATGAATAGTTTGATCATGTATTCCCGCAGGACATGCTCGAATGCCCAGGTAATCATGTACCGCAAGGGATGGCGGGCAGCGGCTTCTTTCGAGGGGATGCCTCCCACCCGGGCGATGGCTGATTCGGCCACATCGAGTTTGCGGATTCCCTCTCCCACGGTGATATTGCTTATGCCGGGCGCGAAGCCGATGCCATCCAGGAAGGTGATCCCTTTTTCGGTCGCCTGCTCGTGCATCCAATTTCCGTAGGCGTAGAGATCCATGCCCTTGGGCAACTCTAATCCCTCTGTCTCGTACAAGTCCGGACGATAGTGATATTCTTCGAGCATATCCACGATATGCACGCCTGCCTCCACCCCGGCGTGGATGAATTTGTAGCTTGTTTCTCGATCGGGCAGGGTGCTCACGCTGATATCGTATTTTCGCATCAGCGCTTTAGTCGCCTCGCGGTCGGCGATATCAGATGGGTGAATATTGATCTTTGGGCTATTGATCCAGGCTTGTGTGCGCTGGAGGGAGGCTTTGCGTCTGCCGGCCAGACCTACTTCACTGACGTCGTCTTGCCTGACCAGGTCCCAGGCTACGGCAGCGCCCATTTTTCCAGATCCTCCAAAGACTAGGATTTTCATAGTACTTTCTCCTTTCTTGCGTTCTGACTCGAATAGGTCGAAAACGATTTACCGCGAAGCACGCAAAGACCGCGAAGGTTATTCTCAGTAGTTCACGAAAGCGATCAGGAGCCCGTCCCCTGGCGACCCGCAGACGGGTCTTGGATCATCTTTCGTGAAGTGCTGATTCTACGATGTTCTTTGCGACGATCTCAGCTACATCCATAACGGCCAGGTCTTCGATTCCTTTGGCCTTGACGCTGTCTTCCAGGCAGGCGATGCAGTAGGGGCAGGCGGTAGCCAAGATACGCGCTCCTGTGGAGAGGGCCTCTTCCACGCGCAGGTCGGAGAAACGCTCCCCGGCTTCGGTCTCCAGCCACATGCGCCCGCCGCCACCTCCGCAGCACAGCGTATCATCGGCGATGTTCGGCATCTCGACCAGCTCCACGCCGGGGATGGCGCTGAGTACTTTGCGCGGAGCTTCGATCTCGGCGTTGTGGCGGGAGAGGTAGCAGGGGTCGTGGAAGGTGATGAGTGATTGGGAATTGGGGATTGGGGATCGGGGAGTCAGGCGGCCTTGATCTATGAGGTGGGCGAGATATTGTGTGTAGTGCAGGGGTTGGATGGCGTCGTTGTAGTGATTCTTGAAGGCGTCGTAGCTGTGGGGATCGGTGGTGACGAGTTGGGTTACGCCGCGCTCTCGTAAAGTTTTGGTCGCTTTCTCGGCCATTTCTCGGAAGTAGAGTTTGTGCCCCACGCTGAGCACTTCTTCGCCGCAGCAGGGTTCGTCCTCGCCCAGGATGCCAAAGGATACGCCCGCGGCCTGGAAGATTTTTACCAATGCCCGGGCGACTTTTTGGGCGCGGCTATCGTAGGATGCGGTGCAGCCGACGTAGTAGAGGATCTCGTGTTTTTCTGGATCGAATTGAGGCGCAGCGAGGTCCTTGGCCCAATTCGCCCGTTGCGAGGGAGGTTGCTCCCAGGGATTGTTGTTCCAATAGACTGACCACAACAAGGTTGACAAGCCATGGTGGGGTTGGTTTCGTTTCCAGGCCAGGTAGCGGAGTCCACGGAAAACATCGGCGATTTCCACACCCCGGGGGCAATAGGCCTCACATTGGGCGCAGGTGGTGCATAACCACAAATCCTCGTTGCCGTTCTTATGCAATCCGAGCTGGGCAGCGCGCATGTACGAACGCACAGACAGCGTCTCCTCTCTGACCAATCCCCACGGGCAGGTTGCGGTGCAGACTCCACATTGGAAACAAACTGCTGCTGCGCCGTGGGTCAGTTCGAGGAGCTCTTCCCAGGTAGTGTCGTCGAGAATAATTTGTGTTTGAGGCATTCGGTACCTCCAGTATGACCGCGGTCAGCCGTCTGCGGTCCGTTCACTGCTCACTGTTCGCTGCCAACTGATAACTTCTAATCACCTCATCCATCTCATGCAGCTTTTCCGCAAACTCCTTGCCTTCAGCGGCTGAGATCCAGCGCAGTTGCAAACGTTCGGGGTCTATGCCCTGGCGTTGGAATTTCTTGACCCAGCGCTGGAAACGTTTTTCGGTGAATTTGTTGGCGTAATTATAGTGGCAGTCGGAGCCGTATTCGGTCAGGCGGCAGCCGGTGATCAACACCGCCCCTGCGCCCTTCTCGAAGGCCCGGGCTACGAAATCCTCCTCGAAGCGCGCCGAACACATCGTGCGTATGACGCGCGAGGAGGGGGGATACTGGCGCTTTTCGATGCCCGCCAAATCGGCCCCTGCGTAGGAGCACCAGTTGCAGGTGAAGACCAGGCATTTCTCCTGGGGATTCTCAGCGAGGGCGGCGTCCACCTGGGCGATGATCTGCTGTTTGGTGAAGTAGGGCATGATGATGGCTTCGAAGTTGCACTCCGCGGCGCAGGTGCCGCAGCCCATGCAGGCCGCCTCGAGGATCCTGACCGACCCGATTTCACCCGGTTCTCCGATCTGTTCGATGGCGCTGTAGGGGCAGACGCGCACGCAGCGCATGCAGCCTTTGCATAATTCTGGGATCAGCCTGGCGGTCAGGGGAGCTTTTTCGATGGTATCGCGTGAGATTAGCGCGCCAGCTTTGCCCGCCGCGGCCATGGCCTGCGCCATCGACTCGCGCACATCTTTGGCGCCCTGGGCTGCGCCAGCCAGATAGATGCCTTGTGAAGCAGTCTCAGCGGGACCCAATTTGGGATGCAATTCCATGTAGAAGCCATCTTCGCTGCGGGAGAGTTTGAGCTGCCCGGCGAGATTATCCTCGGTGGGAGTCAGGCCGACGACCAGCACGACCAGATCGGTGGGGATGGAGATGTCCGCGCCGAGCATGTGGTCGTAGAACTCGATGTGGGACAGGTTGTCAACCTGTCCTACAGAAATCACATCTTGCGGCGGCTGATCCTGATCGTAACGGAAAAATTGCACGCCAGCGCGCATGGCCTCTTCGTATAATTCCTCTGCCTGGCGGCTGTAGGTGCGGATATCTTTGCCCACTACGCGCACTTTCTTGCCCATCTGGCGCAATCTGAGGGCTTGCGAGATCATCGAGGTGCAGCAGTAGCGCGAGCAGCCCATTTTTCTACTTCCACCCTGCTCAGTATAAGCCTGACGCGAGCCGACGCAGGCGATGAAGGTGACGCGGTCGGCGGCGATTGGTGCGTCCTGGGCGAGGAGGTGTTCCAGTTCCAGGTTAGTGATGGTCTGGATATTGGAGATTGGAGATTGGAGATTGGATTCTTGCGACTTTCGACATGTAGCTTGTGACTGGCCATTCCCATAGCCAAATTCTGTCGGCGTATATGCCGCCGCTCCCGTCGCCATGATGACCGCGCCAACGTCGAGATCGGCGCCATCGGTGAGTTTAGCATGGAAGTTGCCCACAACGCCGCCAATGGTCTCGACTTCGGTGTTCATGTGCACCTTGACCCCGGTATTTACCAAATCCCTGGCCTTGGCTTCGATCAGGTCTTTGGCTGGAATCCCTGCGGGGGCAAGATGATCTAATTCGTTCAGCAGCCCACCCAGGGCGCCCGTCCGTTCGACCAGATGGGTTTCGAATCCCTGTCGGGCGATAGTCGCCGCAGCAGTCATGCCGGCGATGCCTCCGCCAATGACCAGGGCGCTTTGGGTCAGCGGTAAGTGGGCGATCTCCAGGGGTTCCAGCAGTCGGGCGTGTTCGACAGCCATGGCGATCATATCCTCTGCCTTGATCGTAGCGGCCTCTTTGTTGTGCTTGTGCACCCATGAGTCCATGTTGCGGATATTCGACATCACCAGCAGGTAGGGGTTCAATCCAGCGCGGGTCATCACGCCCTTGAAGATCATCTCATGTGTCTTAGGCGAGCAGGCTGCGATAACCACCCGGTTGATGTTGTGGACGATGATGGCCTGTTCGATTTCAGCCTGGGTATTACCAGCGCAGGAGAACATCTGGTGATCGGCGTGCACCACATCGGGCAGAGTAAAGGAGTATTCGACCACGCGCTCCACATCCACTACGCCAGCGATATTGCTGCCGCAGTGGCAGACGAAGACGCCAACGCGCGGAGTAGCGATATCCGGGCGGGGTTCGATCTCCGGGGGTTCGGGCCAGGAGCGGCTGGTCAGGTGGCTGAGGGCCAGGGCTGCTGCGCCGCTGCCTTCGGCAACGCTGTCAGGGATGTCCTTGGGGCCGCTGGCGCAACCAGCCGCATAGATTCCGGGGCGTGTGGTCATCACCAGGCCACCCAGCGTCTCCACAGATTTGAGGAAACCGTCATCGTCCATCTCGATTCCCAATCGTCCAGCTAGCTCAGCCAGACCCTCCTGGGGAGTGACGGCGTTAGCCAGTACAACCATGTCGAAATCTTGTTGGATGCGCGCGGCGTTTTCGACATCTTCGTAAGTCACTTTGATCGTGCCGTTGTGTCCCATGATGCGAGAGGGGCGACCGCGCAGAAATTTGGCGCCCATCTCAGCGGTGCGCTGGTAGAAGCCGTCGAAGCCCTTGCCATAGGCGCGGATATCCATGTACAGCACGGTGACATGCTCGACGCCGTGATCCAGGGCTTGATAGGCGTGCTTGATCGAGTACATGCAGCAGAAGCGCGAGCAGTAACGATGATGGCGGTGATCGCGTGAGCCGACGCATAGCACGAACAATATGTTTTGGGGATGTTTGCCGTCGGAGGGGCGGATGATCTCCCCGCCGGTAGGGCCCGCCGAATTGATCAGGCGTTCGAACTCCATGGCGGTCAGGATGTCGGGGTGGCTGCCGTACCCATACTCTTTCATCTTCCGAGGGTCGAGCATGTCATAGCCTACTGCCACGATGACCGCGCCAACCTGCCGGGTGTGGACGGTTTCGGGTTTCATCAGATAGTCTATGGCTTTGGGAGGGCAGGTCTGATAGCAGCGCTCGCAGGGGATGTAGTTGGGCGGATTGTTGAGGCAGTTGTCCATGTCAATCCTGTACGGCCCGGGGGTTGATTGCGGGATGGGGGTGTAGATGGCCTTACGGAATGCCATGCCTGAGTCGTACTCGTTGGGCAAGACCACCGGGCATACCTCGGTGCAGTCCCCGCAGCGTGTGCACTCATCCGTGACGTAGCGACTCTTTTGGCGGATCTTGACTTCGAAGATTCCCGGCCCGCCTGTGATGGAATCGACCTCGGCCAGGGAGAGGATCTCGATATTTGGGTGCAAATCCACCTCGGACATCTTGGGCGCTTCGATGCAAATGGAACAGTCCAGGGTGGGGAAGTTCTTGTCCAAGACAGCCATAATGCCCCCGATGGTGGCCTGTTTTTCTACCATGATCACTTTTGCCCCGGCCTCAGCCAGATCGAGCGAGGCCTGGATGCCAGCAATGCCGCCGCCAATGACGAGGACAGAATCACTCATGTGTGTATCCTGAACGATGAAATTCGAACCCGATTGTGAAAGCGCTCAAGTTTAGCTCGACAAATTTATCTTTGACTGACGATTTGATGGCTTCCTCCATCGCGGCGCGGCTGACGACGTCGGTCACAGCGGTGAAGAAGCCCAACATGACCATATTGGTCACGATGCGCTGACCTAATTCCTCTGCTAAACGGGTGGCAGGAATGCCAAAGGGTCTATCCTCGTCGAACGGATTGACCAGGTCATCGTCTATCAGGATCAAGGCTTTGGGCCTGGCATCGGGTCGGAATTTCGTATAGGCCTCCTGAGAGAGGGCGACTAAGATATCGGGGTGCTGTACGAAGGGGTAATCTATCGGCCGATCCGCGGCGACGATGTTCGCGCTGGATGCGCCGCCGCGCGCTTCAGGGCCGTAAGCCTGGGTCATCACGGCCTCTCTGCCATCGTGGATGGCGATCGCTTTTCCCAGGATACTTCCGGCCAATCCCACGCCTTGGCCGCCAAAGCCGCTGATGCGGATTTCAATACGCATGGTTTGCTCCGTTTTATTCCTTACCCAATCCTTACTGGCTTAAACACTGGTCTGTTTCGCTGAACGAACTCGCCAATATAAATCGGCTTATCTTCTCGCAGATCAATACTCAGCACATCTAAATCCACTTCGCCGTTCTCGGTGAGCACGCAGCGTTGGCGGTAAAGCTCCATCTCCTCCAGGCCATCGGGGATATTGTTCAACTTTCCAAAGCCAATTGGGCAGGGGGCGAGCACTTCGATGAAGTTGAAACCGGGCCGCGCGAAGCAGGCCAGGATGTCTCGTTTGAGCTGGCGAACGTGGAGGGTTGTCCACCGGGAGACGTAGTTAGCGCCCGAGGCGCTCACCAAGCTGGGCAGGTTGAAAGGCTGCTCGGGGTTGCCGTAAGGAGCGGTGGTGCCGCGGGCGGTGTAGGGGGTGGTAGGCCCGACCTGTCCCCCGGTCATGCCGTAGTTGAAGTTGTTGACGCAGACCACTTTGATATCCACGTTGCGCCGGGCGGCATGGATCAAATGGTTGCCGCCGATAGCAGCCAGGTCGCCATCGCCGCTGAAAACCGTCACCATCAAATCGGGATTGGCTAACTTCAAGCCGGTAGCGAAGGGGATCGCTCGCCCGTGGGTGCTGTGATACGAATCCAAATCCATGTATCCGGCCACGCGCCCCGTGCATCCGATCCCTGAAACGACGATATGATGATCTACTGGGATGCCCGATTCGAGGATCGCCGCGGCGTAACAGCGCATGGCGATACCGATTCCACACCCCGGGCACCAGATATGCGGCATTCGGTCGGAGCGGATGATGGCGTCGAGAGGGTGGGCTTCGACAACAATTGCTTTTTCCATGTAGATTTCCTCGAGAAACGTGAAACGTAAAAAGTGAAGCGAGAAATATTACGTTTTACGCATTACGTTTTACTTCCAGCAGAACAAATCGCCTCGAAAATCGGCTCCGGCGGAATCATCGCCCCTCCGGCGTGGTGCACACCCACCACCGGTTGGCTGACAAAGCGTTCGACTTCACGGCGAATCTGTCCCAGGTTCATCTCGGCTACGATGAAAGCCCTGGCTTGTTCACCAAGCGCTTCGACTCGCTTCTCCGGGAAGGGCCAGATGGAGATCAAGCGCAGAATGCCTGCTTTGATTCCCTGCTCCCTGGCTTCGCGCACAGCCCGGCGAGCAGAGCGGGCGGTACAGCCGTAGGAGATGACTACGATCTCAGCATCATCCAGATAGAGTTCTTCGGCGCGGATGAACTGGTCGGCGTTGCGGCGGATTTTCTCGCCCAGGCGGGTGACCAGCCTGTGGTGGGTATCGGCGTCCATATCGGGATAGCCGAGTTCGTCATGGGTCAAGCCGGTGAAATGAACGTGATAGCCTTCTCCGGCATGAGCCATGGGGGGAACCAGATCATCATCGTCGGCCAGAAAGGCTTTGTAATCCCCTTTGTTCTCCGGGGGCGATTTTGGGCGTTTGCGTTCCCAATGGGGGATCTCACCTTCGGGGGGGATCACCACGCGTTCCATCATATGACCGATCACTTCATCGCCCAGCAAGATCACGGGGGTGCGGAAGCGGTCAGCCACGTTGAAGGCCAGCACGGTTAAGTCGAAGATCTCTTGGGGCGACGAGGGCGCGTAAGCCACGATCTCGTAATCGCCATGAGAACCCCATCGAGCTTGCATGACATCCGATTGACCTGCCATGGTTGGCAACCCTGTGGAAGGAGAACCCCGTTGAATATCAACGATCACGCAAGGGGTCTCCAGCATCACCGCCAGGCCCAGGTTTTCCATCATCAAGCTCAATCCAGGCCCGGAGGTGGCCGTCATCGAGCGCACGCCCGCAGCCGAGGCGCCAATGATGGCGGCCACGCTGGCGAGTTCGTCTTCCATCTGGATGAAAGTCCCCCCAACTTGCGGCAATCGGTAGGCAAGATGTTCGGCGATTTCGGTCGAGGGCGTGATTGGGTATCCAGCGAAGAAATTGCAGCCTGCTGCAAGGGCGCCTTCTGCGCAGGCGTGGTCGCCATGCATGAAGAATTTCCCGGCGCGAACTCTGGGTTTGCTCATTGATATTCTACCTCGAGAGTGTAGATGGCAAATTCTGGACAGACCATCGTGCAGAACTCGCAATTGACGCACGCGTCTTCCATGCCAGATACGATCTCAGGATAGTGGTATCCTTTCGAATTGATCGCGGCCGATTCTTTCAACACTTGTTTGGGGCAGAAATGGATGCACAAATTACAGCCTTTGCACCGTTCGGGGATCAGGTATACCTGCCCGCGGGGGAATCTGGTTTCACTCAGGTTGATGGGAGTTCGTGCGAAGACTCTCATAAGTCACTTCACGAAAATGGATAGGATCGCCAGATGAAATCGGATTGATCGTATTTATTATACTTGGTAGTGTGTTTCGTAGCACATGTGACGAATCTCGTAGGACAGCCTGTATTTCATCATTCCGACTTAATATGCTAGAATCAACTTGTCCATCATTTGGTAAGTTCCCACATGTGGGAGGGAGGTTCCCGGTGAGTCTGCACAAATACCTTCTGTTGGTCCTGGTTGGATTGCTCGTAATCACTGCTCCCGTAAGTTTGGTTGTTGCTTCTGCCCCGGGGCAGGATGGGATCGAGACCGCTGAGGAGATTATTCAGGTTATTTTGATTTTGGATATCTCCGACAGTATGAAACATCCCATTCTTTCGGATGACTTGCCGCAAGAATTGTTATCCCTCTCGGACCAGATAAACACCATCGAAAGCGATCCGCAGTTGCAGCAACTCAATGATGCAATTTCTACCTTGTACGAAGATCCAGAATTACTGGCTGCAGATAGCGCATGGCAATCTGCTGTGATTGCGCTGGATAGCTGGTTGGCCGAGAATGAATTCGGTGATAGTCTGGAGAGTATCCGCACCGAAATAGGACAGGCTTTATCCGGTTACGGTTGTGACGCCTCCTCGCAATTCACTTTACAGCTTGCCATTTCGCAGACTTTGGATGAATTGGATTACTGGATAGATCAATCTTGCAGCAGCGCAGGGATTGGTTTTCAAGAAAAGCAGGCTTTGCGGGATATGGTTCCCTATCTTGGCAATCCTGATTATATCCCCTTGCAAGAAGCCTTCATCGAGACGTTGATGGCTCGCAACGATCTCCTTGTATCCCTGGGATATTTCGACTTGATCACGCAGCGAGACCAGTTTTTGAGCGACGCCAATTACGATTTGCTCCAGGGAAATTATTACGCCATGATAGACGACTTGGGAATCCCTCGCAAGATAGATCTGGCAAAGCTGGCTGCCAGGACACTGTTGGATTTGTCTCGCCTGGATGAAACGGCGGGGCGCAGAGTCTCGGTAGTGGGGTTGGTGGTCTTTTCCACCGAATCAGCGCTGATCCAGGAGTTGACGCCCGATCTGGATGCCGTCGAGGGAAAGATCATTCAACTCACGCCGCAATTTCAGACCAATATTCACGCCGCGCTGGATGATGCCCTCGAGGAGTTGATCCGTCATGCCGATCCAGCCCTCCCGACTGTGGTGATTTTGCTCAGCGATGGGCAGACCAATGTCGGGCCAGGGCCTGACCAAATCCTCGAAGAGATCCCCCGGCGGGCCAATGAGATGGACACTACGATTTGCACGGTAGGGATCGGACCAACCGAGGCGCATGTTGACCGGGAGCTATTGCGCGGCCTGGCTGACAAGACAGGCGGCGAATATCTCTTCGCTAAAAAGGGCGAGGAGCTGGTCAACTTTTTTGTGGCTTGCCGACAGGGGGTCGTCGGAGATGTCGAACAGGTTGCGGGGTATGTCAGCCCTGGCCAGTCATCGCAGATCGCTCCGATCACCGTGGGGGGCAATGTCTGTGAATTGAGTCTGGCGCTGAACTACATCACCGGTAACCCCCAGTTGGGAATCATCGCTCCCG
>Ga0194111_10006222_pt1 | contig 13623 bp, 14 predicted proteins | sample TA2KigC300mmetaG_FD_146194 | JGI IMG/M metagenome (GOLD analysis project Ga0194111, IMG submission 146194) | Freshwater microbial communities from Lake Tanganyika, Tanzania - TA2015033 Kigoma Deep Cast 300m | ecosystem: Environmental > Aquatic > Freshwater > Lake | place: Tanzania: Lake... | reverse complement strand
GAAAACATTTAATAATGGAAAAAATTCTTTCGGGTATGGTAGCACAGTATCGTTGCTCATAATGATCACCTCAGATTCTTATGAGCAGTGCTACCTAATAACCATTACCAAATTTGCCAAAGTCCACCACTAAGTAAGGGTTATAATTTAGGGGGTTTATCATGAAAACTAACACTATAAAAGACTTAAGACCGGTAGAAGCTCTTTACTTATTATCAGACCAAGACAAAGAAGAATGGAGCGAAGAGTATGCTTTAGCAGCAACACTAGTTTACCTCGCACAAGAGGGATATATCAAGCCAGAAGGAAAAGATGACGATAAAATATTTGTTCTTACAAAGAAGGGTGAAAAAAATACTGAAAAATTAAGAGGTTATGAAAAAGATTGTCTGGAAGCTATAGCAGACGAAGATGATAGCGGAATACTCGATTCTGTATACGATCATGATTTTGATGAACTTATGACAGAAAAAGAATTCTTTAAAGCTGAAACAAGAAGAAAAGGATGGTGGATATTCAAATGGGACCATACAGACTATAAACCCACTGAAAAATATCACAAAGCCCAGAAAGAATTAGATGAGTTAAAAGGGAAAATACAAGAGGAGATAAAAAAGAAAGGTGCAGACCCTTACCTCATGAGTATGAGCTATGCTTTCCCAAGCGCAGGTCTGACAGATGGTTTCTTAGAATATGCTGAAAATTTATCAGACTCTGTAGCAGCCAGCCATGCAGCAACACAAGCAGCAATCAATGCAGTAGTACTAATGACAGTAATAAACACCATCAATACTACAAATACTATCACAATAAACCATTAAAAAAATGATACCTTCACAAACACAGGACTTATACGCAAGGCTTGAAATAGACTGTAAAGCCAGCCCAGAAGAGATAAAAAAGTCTTACAGGATAATGGCTCATAAATGGCACCCTGACAAGAACCTAAGCCCATGGGCTAAACAACAGTTTGAAGCAGTATCAGAAGCGTATACTACACTAAAAGATCCTGTGAAAAGAGAAGAATACGACAAGATACACTGGATATTCAAAGGAAAAGAATCACCGTTAATTAATGAACCTAAAAAAGACATAGATGAGATATTAAAAATATGTGATGAAGAATTCAATAATTTATATAATATCAAAGGCGAAGTAAGAATTTGGAGTCATAAACCTCCAAAAATCGACGTTTACGTTTAAAAACAAATCCTTAAATATACTAAAAGTTCTAATAAGACATTATGGCAAACATACTCTGCATAGTAGCCCATCCTGATGATGAAATAGTAGGAATGGGCGGGACGATATTAAAATACTTGGGAGAAGGCCAGCAAGTCATAACAATAATCTTCTCTTACGGCGAAAAAAGCCATCCGCATATCAAAGAGAAGATAATGGCCAAGACCAGAGTAGGAGAAACCAAAGTATTGGACGAGTTGTTAAACCGTGAGAGCATATTCTTAGGGCTTACAGAAGGCAAGATTGAAGATGAGGCAAAGACTCTAGACGTAGTTAAAAAACTAGCCAAGCTGATAAGAGAATACAAGCCTAAGAAGATATTCACTCATACATCTGGCGATCCTCACAGGGACCACAAGGCAGTAAACCAAGTAGTAGAAGAAGTCACAAGAAAGATAAGGTATAAGGGAGAACTCTTAACATTTGAAGTATGGAACATAGTGAAAGAAAACCTGCCAGCAGTCTATGTTGACATAACACCTTTCTTTGATCAAAAAATGGATCTTATGAAAGTTTACGAAAGCCAAAAACTTTCCTTATACGCATTGCTTGCACCGCTAAACCTAAGAGCAAGGATGTACGGCAGAAAGAACAACTGCAAATACGCAGAAAGGTTCTATAAGCTAAGATGAAAATATTATCCATAGTAACAGGCGTAGGCTACGGTGACGCTACTCGAGAGCATGCCAACATAGAAGCCTTCCTGAAAAAAGACCCTAAAACTGAATTTATGATCGCAGGCTACGACAACTCTTTCAACTACTTCCAAGATAAATACCCTACTGTAAAGATTACTGGTTACAAATTCTCAGAGCATGAGATGAAATTCACCATACCAAGGTTCTTGCTGAAGAATTATCCATTACCTTTCAAATGGTTCGGGAGCGCTGTGAAGCTCAGGAGTAAGATAAAAAAGTTCAAGCCGGATATAATAATCTCAGACTTCGAACCTGTAGGCATCATGCTTTCTAAACTTATCCATAAGAAATGCGTAATGGTCTTCGGTTACGACCCTGAAACTTTTAGACGATATACTAATAAGAATGAGAAGATGAAAATAGAGGCAAAGTACTTTGAGGCTTTGTACAAGATGGCTGACGCTGTGATAATACCGCGTCTTTTAGGGCAGAAGCCTTCGAAGTATTTTTCAGTCAATCCTATAGTGCGTGTTAAGCCTAGGGATTTGCCGACTAAGGAGGAGTTGATGGCTAAGCTGAAATTAGAGAGAGAGCCTGTCTTGATAATGCTTGGAGGATCAACGTTCGGGAACATACTAGCTGAGAAGATAACCAAGTTTTCCCAACTATTCGATGAGGATTTTATAATGTTCGGATCGAAAATAGAGCGTGTAGCTCAGAAGAACTTGACATATTATCCTTATAAAGAAAACGTATTAGAATATTTGAAAGTGAGCAAGGCAGTTATTACTCTTGGCGGTCATCTTACGCTTTCTGAATGCTTGGCTTTTAAGAAGCCTGCGATGGTTTTTCCGATACAGGACCATGTAGAGCAGATACTTAACGCTCATGCCTTAGAAGGAGTCTTTAAGGTCATGTATGATATGGAAGAGTTAAGGAATAATATTCGTGATTTTTTGGATGGCTTGGGAAAATGGAAGGATAAGATTCCTGACATCGAGTTTAACGGCGCAGAGCAAGTGGTTGATATTGTTCAAGATTTAGTTAAATAAACTGTTTTAAGGTTTTTATCCATTCTTCAGGGTTTTCTCTTTCTAGTATAGAGTCTATTGAGTATATGGCTACGTTTTTTATTCCTGCGTCTTGTAGCATTTTCAGGTCTTTGTAGAACTCGTTGGTGTTTTTGTAAGATTTTTCTGTTTTTAAGATTCCTGGGCCTATAAGGCCTACTGATGCGCTCATGTCAGGGTTTAGTTTGAACATTTTTTTAAGCATAATCCTGTTATAAGTTCTGATTATCGGTGCTAGTATTCGTCCTACCGGTGAGGTGTAAGCCATGAGTTGTAAGGTTATGTTTTTTCTCTTTTCTATAGTTATCCCTAATTTTTCTAGGTAGAATTTTGGTAGGGGGAATTCGTTGGCTAGTATTCTTGTGTTGTTGTTCGCCAGCCAGTTTATTGTTGCTTTTAGGTAGTCTTTGTTTTTTGCTTTTTTAAGGTATAATTTGATAAGCCAAAGGATTACCTTAAAGTTATTGTAATTAAAGTCTGGTAATGGTGGTTCTAAGTCTATTTTTATGTTCATTCCTTTGAACTGTTTCAGCTTGTCTATGCTTTTTATCTGTGTGAAGCCTGAGAACCAGTATCCTTCCTGTTTTGTCAGGATTGGCCACGCGTTTATTGTTATGTTTTTTGACCTTATTTTTTTCTTATAATTCAAGAACTGTTTTTTGTCCTTTACTGCTATGTAGATTTCTGCTTTGAAGTCTATCAGTTTTTGGACTTTTTTCCGGTCTAGTTGCTCTGGGAATTCTGACCACAATATTATTCGTTTAAACATGCTCTTTCTAGGTTTGTCGCAGTTTATATTATTTTATTTACTACTGTGTAGTGACTATAAATCGGAAGGTTTATATATTAGAAACCTAATAAAATATAGCATAGGTGTAAGACTAAAAGATGAAACTAAGAGAAGGCATAAGGCCTAAAAACTCAGGCATAAACTTCGCAATAGAATTCAGCATAAGTTGGGTACTATTCATCCTACTGGCATACGCAATCCACGAATACTCACACTTGCTAATGCTAAAAATATTGGGTGGAGAAGGAGCCATAACAGAATGGAACCTGACAACACCTATCCAGATGCCTGACATACATCATGGAAAAGCATTAGTAGCAATAGCAGGCGGATGGGGAGTAATGATCGTCTATTCAATACTCATGCTTATACTAGATGATTTACAAGAAAGATGCGCCTTACTAATAATTGCCATACAGCAAGGAATATACGGCGTAGGGGAAATGCTCTTCCACATGGGCTTAAATATTAACATGTTCACAGTAGCATTCTTAGGATACATGGTAGGCACAGCGCCAGTCATGCTATTAGTATATAAGCTATTCGGGCATAAGAGAAGGATAGTAAAAAAAGTTTCTTACATCTACCAGTAAAAATAAAAAAATTAAATAAGATCGAATTCGAACACTTCTTCTATTTCTTGATAAGTTACTACTCCATCGCCTTTAGGTTCCAGCTCATAAGTCCTTGTGGTTGAGTAAGGATTATGCTTGACTATTTTTTCCCTTTGTCTCTGGTCTATCGTGCCGTCATAACCACTGTCAAACTCTGATACTTTAGTGCCGTCAGGCAAAGTCTTCTCGCTCATGAAGCCATATTTTTCATTGCCTTCTTTATCATAGGATATATACTTTGTTACTTTTATCCCATCGCTTAAGAATTTCTCGATTGTCTTGTAGTCTATTTTTCCGTCGGCGAATAAGTCATGCTCTGTCATTATTGAGCCGTCGTCTAAGCATGTTTGAGTTTCCCTATAAGTTGCTACGCCATTACTGTCTAAATATTCTGTTATTTTTCCTTTAGACACCAACATTTCTGATACGGCATATTCCATCTTTCCATCAGCATTAGTATCCACTTCTACTCTAGAACCGCCGAGCATCTGCTTGTAAGTTACAATCTTTTCTATTTTACCATCATTACCAATGTCTTCTTCTATTATTGTAGTTTTACAGCCGTTCATGCCAGAGATTTTTACGTGCTTCATAATTACATAGTCTATAGTCCCGTCAAATCCGCAGTCTACTTCTGTAAGCACATCGCCGTTTTTGTAAGTCCTCTCGACTGTTGAAGTTCTGGCTTCTTCTACTCTTCCAGAATCATTAGTCCATTTTATGTAAGAACTAGTTAGTTTCACTTTTTTTACATCTTTATAACAGTCTTTTGTATTATTTTCCAAACCTATTACAGGATAAGCACTCATCATTCCTAAAGCACATATTATCGGCAATATTTTTTTCTTGATTTTCATTGTTAAAACCTCCGGAGTAATGATTATGTGGGCATTTTATAAATATTTTCATAGAAATGTTTAAATACAAGGTATATTTGATATTAGCAATCTGTTAAAAACCTTGGGGGTGAAGAAAGTGGCGAAAAGATGCGGTTGTGGTTGCGGTTCAAAAAAGAGCAGTAAAAAGTCTAAAACAAAAGAATCAATAGAACCACAAGAATCTCAAGAAGAAATATCCAGTGAAGATGAAGAGACTTTCTAAAAAGTGTACGAAAACTAGTTTAAGGAGGTTTTAGACAAGAATCTTTTTTATTTTTTATAAATTTTAAAAAACATAAAAGAGATAAACTAGTTTCCTTCAATAATGATAATCCCAGTGAGTAGAGATGTCTAAAAAAGAAGTCGTGATTAAAGCAAAAGATGACTTGCTTAAAGATGAAAGGATTAAAAACAGTTTAACATATTCTGTCTTAGATGGGACTTTCTGCGCTTCCATGATAGGATTTGGAGAGTCTTTCCTTTCTGCTTTTGCAGTTTTTCTCAAAGCAACTAATGTCCAGCTAGGGCTGTTAAGCTCTTTACCCCAGATGATAGGCTCGTTTTCACAGTTATTCTCTAACAGACTCATCAAGCTTTTTGACTCTAGAAAGAAGTTAGTATGCGCTTTTGCATTATTACAAGGGCTTATGTACATCCCGATAGCGTTGGTTTTCTTTTTAGGGACATTAAAAGTTTACCACTTAATACTTTTTGTGTCAATCTATTGGTTGTTTGGGATGATATTAGGTCCGGCTTGGAATAGCTGGATGGGAGATATAGTGCCTGAGAACAGGCGAGGCGCTTATTTCGGGCTTAGGAATAAGATTACAGGATTCGCAACTTTCTTTTCTTTCTTGATAGCAGGTTATGTGTTACAAAGGTATGGTGGGGGCACGACAACTCAGTATGTCGGTTTTGCTATAATATTCTTATTAGCTTTGATTTCAAGAATAATTTCTTTCATATTCCTTACTAAGAAATACGAGCCTAAATATGTGGTTGTAAAGGGGTCGGAGTTCAGTTTTTTTGATTTTGTAAGTCATGTAAGAGAAAGTAATTACGGCTTGTTTGTAATATTCTTGTGCTTGATGAACTTTTCTGTATACATATCCGCGCCTTTTTTCACGCCTTACATGCTGAATTATTTAGGAATGAATTATTTTACTTTTACTATAGTTATTGCTGCTGCTACGATTGTGAAAATATTCAGCATGCCAGTATGGGGCAGGGTTTCTGACAGGTTTGGCACTAAGAAAGTACTCAGCCTTTCAAGTTTTTTAATGCCCGTAGTTCCAATATTATGGATTTTTTCTGATAATATACCTTACCTTATCTTAATCCAGATGTATTCTGGTTTTGTATGGGCTGGTTTTGAACTTGCTTCGTTTAACTTCATATTCGACACGACTAGTCCTCAGAAGAGAGCTAGTTGCGTTGCTTATTACAACGTGTTAAACGGCTCAGCAGTTTTCTTAGGGGCATTGATAGGCGGTCTGATGATCAAGTATAATTCAGTATTTTTGTCTAAATACTTCTTAGTATTCTTAGTAAGCGGTATTCTCAGATACTTAGTTACTATTGCGCTTATACCTAAGCTTAAAGAAGTAAGACAAGTAGACGGCATAAAGTACACCGAACTCTTTTTTAGGGTTATAACTATGATGCCTACTATGGGATTAGTACATAACATAATAGCTTTTGGTAAACATGAAATAGAAAAACTCGAAAAAAAAGGGTATCCTAAACTCTAGTTCAATAAAGTTTATATAATTCTAACCTATTACTAGTTTGAAAAGGGATGATTAAGTCTTTTCCTTATATAGAGGTGAGTGGTACAAACTATCAGGTAGGCTGTGCTATAGGCGAGCAGTTGCGCGAGAAGATACAAGACTATAATGACCATATCAAAGTTCTTTATTACAAGAATGTAAGGGATTGGGAAGAGCTTAAAGTCATCTCAAAAAGTGTTGAAAAGCTCATAGCAAAACACTTCCCGAAATATCTTAAAGAGATAAAAGGCATGGCTAAAGGATCAAACATACCTTTAGAGGATATGATACTCTTATGCGATGAAGAAACAGTCTTAGAAACTGTGAGAAACAAGTGCACCACTATTGCTTATTCCTGTAATGATGGGATATTCTTAGGGCATAACGAGGACTGGATTCCAGGATATGAAGACCACCTTTTTATAGTAAAAGGAAAAGTGAAAAAAGGCGCTTCATTCATATCGCTTTCTTATATAGGCTCGTTGCCAGGATCTTCAGTAGCGCTTAACAATCATGGTATAGCCTTTTCAGGGAACTCGTTACTAAGTGGTGCGCAGAAAGGAATGCCAAAAAACCTTATACTAAGAAGTCAGATAGAAGCGAAAAACCTTAAAGAGTTTGAGAAATTAGCATCGTTTTCCCCTCGAGCAATATCTAACCATACCATGGCAGTGGATAATAAAGGAGGGATAGTAAGCGTTGAATTATCTCTTGACAAGCACTGCGCGTCCTACACTACAGGATGTTTCGTTCATACAAACCACCCTTTGAACAAGAGGATGGAAGGTCTCGAGCATGGTTCTACAAAAAACTCTATAATAAGATACAACACTACGATAGAATACACTCTCAGCGGTAACCTGAACAAAAACCTTGTAGCAGATATTCTAAGAAGCCATAAGAACAATCCAGACTCTATATGCGTCCATGCTAAGAAAGATGATAAGAGTAAAGGGCAGACGGTAGCTTCAGTAATAGTAGACCTTGGAGAGATGACAATGTCAGTAGCTTATGGAAACCCTTGCAAGTCCAAGTATAAGTCTTATCATTTTTGAAGAATAGTTTTATTAAGTTAAAAGTTTCTAAACCGTTTTATGGATGTAGGAACGATTATAGGATTAGCAGCTGCTGCTTGCACTACTATTTCTTTTCTTCCTCAGATGGTTCAGAGCTGGAAGACTAAAAGCACGAAAGACGTTTCACTACCAATGTATGTTCTTCAGATTACAGGGGCAGTATTATGGCTGACTTATGGTGTGATGCTTAACAGCCTGCCTATGATGTTAGCTAATAGTATAGCTTTATTATTTGTATTATCAATACTATACCTTAAGGTAAGATATGGCTGAAGAATTATAAAACATATTCCTGATCTTTTTTCATCACGTGGACTGTTTCTGGTTTGAATCCTGCTTCTATTATCCTGTCTTTTAATTTGTAACAAGCTTCTTTTTCTCCGTGTTTTATGAATATTCCTTTGAACTGTTCATTTTTTTCCGGGTTGTTAACACTTTTCAAATGTGCTATGATTTCTTCCTTATCAGCGTGACCGCTAAGCCCGCCCATCTTACGAACGTCAGCTTTCAACTCTATTGCCTTATCATCAAAAGGTATCTCTTTTTCTTTGTTCATCAGCAGATAAGATTTAGTATTTGGGGAGGCGTAACCTGTTAATAGTATAATATTTTTAGGGTCTGATATCGTCTCTTCAAGTACTGGTATTATCCTTCCGCCTTCGCACATCCCTGAACTCGCGATTATCCCTATAGGCTTTTTCAATTTCAGAACTTCTCTTGTTTCATTCATTTTCTTATGATGCACTAACTGGTCAAAGTAGAAAGGGTTATATTCTTTGTCAGCGAATTCTTGTAAAGCCTTCTTATCTAAATTCTCTATATGCTCTAATATTATCTTGCTAACCTTTACTGCTGTGGGGCTGCTTGAATAGAACATCATTTTTTTAGGAATCCTGTCTTGTTGGTATAGCCTGAATATAAAATTCCATAACAGGTGTGTTCTCATAATGCTGAAAGCAGGAATCACTAGCTTACCATTAGTTTTTGCTACGTCTTTCGCAGCGTCTTCTAATATTTTTATAGAATCTTCTAAAGGCGCATGTACTTTGTCACCGTAAGTGCTTTCTATTATTATATGGTCTATGTTTTTAGGAAATTTTGTTGAAGGAAATTTTACTATCGGGATATCTGCCCTCGGGTGCCCTAAGATTTTATAATCTGTCCTTCCTAAGTCGCAGGCTGTAAGAATGTTAATCTTTCGTCCATTATGGTTTATTTCTAAAAGTATCTGTGCTGACCCTGGAATATGCCCTGCCTCGTAAAAAGTAAGCTTTACATCATTAGAGATTGTAATGTTTTTTTCGTAAGGCAGTCCTGGCTTGTCTTCTTTGAAAGATTCGAAAAGGTTCATACTAGTTTTAATGTCTTCAGAATTGTAAAGTATTGGTTTGAAAGGTATCCATCTTCCCTTGTTAGGGCCGTAACTATACTTTTTTCCTTTCACCATCTTGTTATGTATGAAAGCACTTGATACTTCCTGTTCTAACTGTAACTTAGTTATCTTTGCTGTTTCATAAGTTGAGAATATTTTTCCTTTGAAACCTTTTTTTACAAATTTAAGTACGTCCCCCATATGGTCAGCATGAGCGTGGCTTAAAATCAGGTTTTCTATGTTACTAGAGTCGAAAGGTAATTCTTGAATATCATCTTTATTGCCGTATTCTTTACCGATGTCTATAAGGTAATCTTTCTTACCAACTTGTACTAAAAGTTTTGACCCTGGAACGGTTTCTGCAGCTCCGAATTCTGTAAAGCTAATCTTGTCTTCTTCCATACGGCGGAGAGAGATTAGGCTTATTTATAAACCTATGGGAAGAATAAATTTTCATGTTGAAAAGTTTTTTTGATTATTACGAAACGTACTGCCAGTTTTTGGAACCATAATATTTAAAATCTGCAAAACAAAACCCTTTTTTTAGATATCATTATCTAGGAGGGCAAGATGGTTTTTAAAATAAGTAATAGGCGTGCAAAGTTTATTGACATTACAAAAAAGATGGGTAAGGAATGGATTTCTGCAGAAGACAAGCAGCATTTTGAGAGTTTAGATTTAATTTATCGCTCGTTATGTGCGATGCTTTACAATTATGTCCCGATGTCCGGACACCCTGGTGGTTCTATATCATCAGGAAGGTTCGTTTCCAGCCTTTTGTTTAACCTTATGGATTATGACATCTCAAACCCTGACCGGGAAGATTCGGATATAATATCTTACGCTGCAGGGCATAAGGCTATGGGTCTTTACGCTTTCTGGGCTTTACGCAATGAAATAATCAGGATAGGCGCCCCTGGACTATTGTCCAAGGAGGAGCAGCAGCTTCGCCTTGAAGACCTGCTAGGATTCAGAAGGAACCCTGTTAACAAAACACCTTTATTCCTTAAGTTTAAGTCAAAGCCTCTTGACGGGCACCCGACACCTGCAACTCCATTTGTCAAGTTATCTACAGGCGCGTCAGGCGTCGGCATAGGATCATCTATTGGTCTTGCATTCGGCGCTAAGGACTATTATGGTAAGAAATCACCTTATGTCCATATAATCGAAGGGGAAGGTGGATTAACTCCAGGCAGAGTCAGTGAAGCATTGGCCGCTGCAGGAACTTCTTCTTTGAAAAATGTTATACTTCATGTTGACTGGAACCAAGCATCGATTGACAGCAACAAAGTATGCCGTGAAGGAAAAACTCCAGGGGATTATGTCCAATGGGACCCGTTAGAGCTTGCTTATTTCCATGACTGGAACGTGATATTCGTTCCTGACGGGTTTGACTTTGGACAGATTTTCGCTGCGCAGAAAACCGCGCTTAAAATAAAAAATTCACAACCGACAGCGATAATCTACAGGACTACAAAAGGTTGGAATTATGGTATAGAAGGAAAAGCCTCGCATGGCGCAGGCCATAGCATGTGCAGCGAAGGGTTTTATCAAGCGATTAATCCTATCTTAAACACGGTGCAAGATCTCATATCCAAATGTGAGAATAGTAAACGCTGTGAAGGAGGCAAAGACAAGGCTGCCTTGGAAGAGTGCTTCTGGAAAGGCTTGCAGATAATACGCACAACATTAGAAAAGAATAAGCCTACAATTGACGCCTTGGTGCAAAAGCTGGTAGATTCTAAAACAAGGCTTGACAGAAAAAAACTAAAGCCTCGCAGCAATGCTCCTGAAATTGACTTGATCTTTGAAACAGCTTCAAAAGCAGAAAAGATTCCTGACGAGCTTGTTCTTGATCCAGGAAAAACTACTACCTTACGAGGAGAGTTAGGCAAGGTTTTGAATTATTATAACAAGGTAAGCAAGGGATCAATCCTTACAGCATCGGCTGACTTGCTAGGCTCAACAAGTGTGAGTACAATAGCAAAAGGATTCCCTGAAGGGTACTACAACGCTGATAAAAACCCCGAAGCTAGGTTATTGTCTACAGGTGGAATCTGCGAAGATGGTATGTCTGCTATATTATCAGGAATTTCCACTTACGGACATCATGTGGGTGTCGGCTCATCTTACGGAGCGTTCATCGCACCGCTCGGGCATATCGCTTCAAGATTACACGCGATAGGCAACCAAGCGCGTAAAGGACCTTACAAACCGATGATTCTTGTCTGCGCACATGCAGGCGTAAAGACAGGAGAAGACGGACCAACACATGCAGACCCACAAGCATTACAAGTTTTCCAAGAAAACTTCCCAACAGGTACATTAATAACATTAACCCCGTGGGATCCGCAAGAAATCTGGAATTTAGTTTCTGCTGCTCTTGCAAAACGACCTGCAGTCATAGTTCCTTTTGTTACAAGGCCTAATGAAAAGATTCTTGACCGCAAAGCAATTGGCTTAGCACCAGTTACTGACGCAGCATACGGAGTTTACCTTCTGCACAAGGCAGAGAAGAGCAACGGGACAGTTGTCTTACAAGGAAGTGAAGTGGCTTACGCATTTGCCGAGAAAACTCTGCCGCTCTTAAAAAAAGAAGGTAAAGATGTTGACGCGTATTACGTTTCAAGCGCAGAACTATTCGACCTTCTTCCAGCGTCTGAGCAGGAAAAGATATATCCTAATAGTCGTGCACAAGAAGCGATGGGTATAACAGGATTTACCATGCCAACCATGGACCGCTGGATTCGCTCGGAATACGGCAAAAAATCAACGATACACCCGTTCAAAGAAGGGCATTATCTTGGCAGCGGTCAGGCTGAACAAGTTCTTAAAGAAGCAGGCCTTGACGGCGAAAGCCAGTTTGAAGCCATACTTAAGTACGTAAAAGGAAAGAGTTAATTGAACTTTAGAATGTAAGCCCCAGGCGGGCGAAGAACCACTGGTTTAAGTCCCTACGTTTTTTTGCTGTTTTCAGTATTAATACGCATTACAAATATTTAAGGATTTATATCGTCGAGAATATGATTAATATTATTTTTGTCTTTAACAGGCTCTGTTTTATTCATCTGTTTCAGAATCTTGTTAGTTTCTATTATCTTAGACTCTACGTGTTGGTTGTATTCTAGGCATAAGTATCTCATATAGCTGGATATGCTTTTGAATCCTTTAGCCTGCGCGTTTAGCTTAATACGGTCAAGCTGATCCTTCGTTACTCTTACTCGAATATCACGGCTTTGAGGCATAGGAGCATTAACGACAGTATATTACAAGAACCTCTTTTTTCAACGCCTCGAATATTAAGATATATACTAAGGAAAGCAGAACTTATTTATTAAACTTGCTACGAAAATTACGAAAAAACGAAAGAAATTCCGGATAAGGAAAGGTTTAAAAAAGCATTAAATTCTTTGAAGGGATATGGAAAAGAATTTGAATACAAAAATAGATAAGATAATAGAAAAAAAAGTAAAGGCATATATTAAAAAATTAAAAATAAAAATCCCACAATGGGATAGTAATACTAAATCTGGAAATATGCTGTTGCATGAGCATACTTTACAATGTCTTATATATCATGACATTATAGGTATTTTAGATAAAATTAAGACAAGATCCAAGCATCATAACAACTATATAAAAAGTTACATTAGAGTCTTCTCTAAATGCCCCGTCTATATAAAAAAATCTAATAAAAAATGTATCCATCCAGACTTAGTAGTAGCTAAATTAGGTAACTTAGATTCTTCAGAAGGTAAATATAATAAGTTACAAAATTGTATTGAAAAATTATTTTTTGTTATGGAGATTAAATTTACTCATAAATTCAATGAAAAGAATGAGCGTGAGGATAAAAGAAGATTGAAAGATATTAGAAACTATTGTTCAACTAAAACAGATAAAATAAAAGTAAAATATGCATATTTGATTTATTCATGTGATGAGAATGAGAAAAAGCCTAAGATAATACCTATATCATAGGATAACAAATTTTAAATTATTCAAGCTTCTGTTAAGGGGAGGTTCTATCTTGATGGGGGTGTTTTTATGAAAATAGGCAGGTATTGTATGGAACACGGGTGTGATTTAAAACTGGTTGGTAAACGTAAATATATTGCCTTTAACGGGCATAAGTGGGTAATTTCAGATTACGTCTGCAAAAGATGTGGCAGGA
>Ga0194111_10006213_pt1 | contig 13632 bp, 11 predicted proteins | sample TA2KigC300mmetaG_FD_146194 | JGI IMG/M metagenome (GOLD analysis project Ga0194111, IMG submission 146194) | Freshwater microbial communities from Lake Tanganyika, Tanzania - TA2015033 Kigoma Deep Cast 300m | ecosystem: Environmental > Aquatic > Freshwater > Lake | place: Tanzania: Lake... | reverse complement strand
CCCGGCGTCACGGCATCCGGGATGCGCGCATTCACCTGCCAGACTCCCGCCGCCGGCCCCAAGACTTAGCCTCAACGCTGTTCACTTTGCGTAAACCCGACCGCTCACTGAGAAGGTGTGAAAGAACCGCCAACAGGCTGGAAAGCCTATTCCACTGTGCGCGCAAGTGCTTTCATTGCCACGTGGAATGGGCATTCTTGCCTGTGCCCGCCCGCCGTGAGGCGATTCTTTCACACGTTCTGACGCTCGCGGCTCGGCTACGGCTCGCGAACCTGAGGGAAATGCAGCGGAGCCGCGAGCGTGAGCGAGTGGTCTGTGCTTAAGTGAACCGGATCGGACTTAGCCTGACTTTCGCAGTCAGGGACTGATATCGCCGGCCAGGCGGCCGCGTGCACCGTAACCGATTGGCACTGGGAGATTGCACAGGGCGGCATAGCCGCAACCGAACCCACTGGGGCGAGCCTCCAGGCCTGCAAGCCGGTTTTCCAACCGGCTTGTGGACGGGCGGGGAAGCCGGCAGGAATGCCGGCTTGCAAGCGTGGACGCTTGCCCCACAGGCAGCTCCAGAATCGTCGCGCGCCGCGAAGAGAGTGGTGGTTAGTAGTGCAACTATCCCCCGGAACCCGGTGCGGGCTCGCGAAGGGTTCACTCCGGCTTGGGGCCGCAGGAATCGCCCGGTCCCCGACCAGGCCTCGAGGGCCTTCAACCGCCCACGAAGCGGCTGAACAGCAGCCAGCCCGCTATCACCAGGACTATCCAGATCCAGTCCATCACTCTCATCATAGCGCGGCGACTTCGCGTGCCGCTCCCGGTCTGCTACCTTGGAGGCAGAGACTTGGCATGGATCCCCCGCCCGGCAGCGGCGCCCGCAGCGAGTCCCCCATCATTTACGGAGCCGTGGGACGGCTGAGCGTGCTGGGCGTGCCCATGCGCCTGCACTTCACGCTGCTGCTCCTGCTGGCGTTCGTGCTGTTCGTCGGCGTGGGCGTGGACCAGCCCCCGCTGATGAACCTGGCCGATGCGGGGGCGATCCTGCTGGCGCTTGGCCTGCACGAGCTGGGGCGCGGGCTGGTGTGCCGGTGGCGCGGCATCCGGATGGTGGAGAACGTCATCTTCCCGATCGGCGGCATCGCCCGTCTGGAGCGCCCGCCGAGACCCCGTGATGAGTTCTGGATGTCGGCCGCAGGCCCGGCCCTGAACCTGGCGGCGGCCGGAGCGCTACTCGGGCTGCTGGCGTGGCTGGGGGCGCTGGCCCCGGTGGTGCGCACCGCCGAGGTCACGGCGGTGGCCGTCCTTCAGCGGCTGGCCTTGATGAACCTGGCGCTCGGCGGGATCAATCTGCTGCCCGCCTTCCCCATGGACGGCGGCCGGATTCTGCGCTCGCTGGTGGCCCTGCACCGTCCGCATCACGAAGCCACGCGCGTGGCCGCCGCCACGGGGCGGTGGCTGGCCATCGGGGTGGGGCTGTACGGAATGCTCTCGGCCAACTTCCTGCTGCTGTTCATGGCCCTGTTCGTGTATTTGGGGGCCGTTCAGGAGAGCGCCGCCGCCACTGGGCGGTTCCTCACCCAGGGCATCCCGGTGCGCGCCGCAATGGTGACGGAATTCCGCACGCTCACCCACGGCGACACCATCCGCGATGCGGCCACCCTGTTGCTGGCCACCACCCAGCAGGATTTTCCGGTGCTGCACGGCGGGCAGGTGGTGGGTCTGTTGAGCCGCACGGCGCTGCTCAAGGCCCTGGCTTCCGAAGGCCCCGAGGCGTACGTGGCCAGCGCCATGGAACGCAACTTCGTGCGCCTGTCGCCGGACGAGGACCTCTCCCAGGTGCTGCCCACGGCGCTGCGCTCGGGCTCCTGCGCCCTGGTCATGGAAGAGGACCGGCTGCTGGGGCTGCTGACGGCGGAGAACCTCTCCGAGTTCCTGCTGCTGCGCCGCTTCGGGATGGGGCCTGAGCGGCCCTCCGCTCCGCCGTCCGGCGCGTGATCGTATCCTAAGGATCTCGCTTCGCGCCCAAAGGACGAGGGAGCGAGACGGCGGAGGCGCCCTGGACCGCCAGCTCCACTGGCTCGCTGGCCACGCCGTCGGCGGTGATTACCAGCGGGTAGAGGCCGCCCGCCAGCCCCTCCGGCACCTGGAAGTTCACCTGGCAGACCCCCGCCAGACCCGGCGCCAGACCGGCGTATTGAGGTTGGACCGTGGCGCCTCCCACCAAGACGGTAACGGGTGCGCGCGCCAGCAGCCGCGGCGCCGCCTGCCCCGCGGCAACCGCGCCGTCCACCCTTCCCAGTCCCGTCAGGTAGACGGTCACGAACTCACCCGGCGCCGCCGGAGCCTCGCGGGTGACCAAACCGCCGGTGGTGGCGTGCACCACCGCGGCCTGCCGGCCGGACGCCGCGGGAACGGTGAAAACCGCCGGGGCCGTCCCGGTCATCAGGACAACCGCCTCGGCGGACCCGTTTGGAGTGTTGACACGCAACAGGGCCAGACCTGAGGTTTCGAAGGCCAGTTGCGCGTTGATTTGCGAGTTGGACACGTAGAACAAGGGTGCAGGCTGGTCGTTAAAAGTCACGCTCACCCCGCCCAAGTCCTGAGGCAGGGGAAGGCTCTCCGCGACACGCTCCTCTCCGGCCAAGCTCTCCCCGAAGATGCTCACCACCGCCCCAGGGGCCAGACGGGGCGTGAACGAGGCCGCGTTGACCACCGGCGTGTCAGAGAGGGAGGGCGCCGGCGCCAGCGTCACCCGGTCGATCTCCTGCCCGTCGATGCGGATGGCGCGCAGCGTCATTCTGGCGCCGGCCACCTCGGCGCGCACGTAGTGATGCGTCATCTCGCCGAAGGCCATTAGCGGATGGGGCCGGAACGGGTACAGCGCCGCGCCTCCGCCGCCCGTGGTGATGTAGACGGTGCCCTGGTCCTGCGCCGGCGCGCCGTCCCGCAAGGGCAGCGTCCGCTGGTAGCTGTGCTCGTGCCCGTGGAAGACCACCTGCACGCGGTGACGCTCCAGGATCGGAATCAGCCGCGCGCGCAGGTCCGCCCGGATGGCGGCGCCCTGGTGGAACCCGCTGGAATAGGGCGGATGATGGAACCAGGCCACCCGCCAGAACTGACGGGTCTGGGCCAAGTCCCTTTCCAGCCACTCCAGCATGGGCCCGCCAGCGCGCAACGCTTCGCTGAAGGGCAGGTTGGTGTCGAGGGACACGAAGTGGACGTTGCCCCAGTCGAAGGAGTAGTAGCGGCCGCGATCCGGCTCCGGCACTGCTTCAGCGGGGAGGGCGTGCACCGCGAAGTAGGCCGCGGCGTTGCGCGTTAAGTAGTCGTGATTGCCCGGCGCGGGAAAGAACGGGGCACGCTTCATCAGCTCACGGTAGAAGGGGAAGTAGTAGTCTTCGTACTCGTTGAAGCTGCCCGCCCCCTGCGCGACATCTCCCACGTGCAGCACCAGGGCCGGGCGCTCCGCCTCGATGAGCCGGGCCAGCCGCGCTTGTTCGGGGCTGCCCACCCCGCTGTCGCCGAAAACCAGGAACTGGAAAGGTCCTGGCCCCGGCGTGCGGAACCGCATCCCCTCGTCCTCGGCCAGCACCCGGCCGTTCACCAGAACCCGGTAGGAGTACTGCGTTCCCGGCGTCAGCCCACGCAGCTCCGCCTCGTACTGATAGAAGTCCGCAGGCAGCCCGGTTTCCGCTGGCGCGAACTGCCGGATCCGCGCCGCGGCTGTGAGCCAGCTCTTGCGGTCGGCAGAATACTCAACCGCGCCCCCGCCCGGCTCGAGGGTGGTCCACATCACCGTGGCCCGGTCCGGACGGACGTTTTGCAGGTACGGATGCCGCGAGAGCGTCGCGGCCGGGGCAAGCGCCACCGCCAGCCAGAGAGCTATGAGCACGCGCCGGGCCGTCCGCGGGTTCACGGGTTCACCTCCGGCCACGGGCAGCCCGCCGCTACCAGTTCGTTACGTATGTAGTCGTACCGCTCACGCGTGTATTTCAACAGGTGCTCGACGGCCTGCTCGAAGTCCTCGTTGCTGCACGCGTGAGGCACGCCGAACACCTCCGTGGAACACTGCTTCAACTCGTCAGTGTACACGGCTTCGCGGATCTGCCGGTACATTCGCCGGATCTCTTGGTCGAGCCAGCCCTCCGCCGCTCCGGCCAGCGCCGCGCTGGCGGCCAGAGTCGCCAGGTAGGCCGCCCGCAGCTCCGGGACGGCTCCCGCGCGCCGCATGAGCACATTGGTGTCCCAGTTGCGGTTGATCAATCGCTCCGGATCGCGGAAGGTGTTGTCCTTGTCCCAGGCCAGGAACTGCCAGCCGCTGCGCCTGGCAAAACCGTACAGGTAGAAGTTGGCCAGCCCCGAATCGCCCACGATGCCGTCAATCTCGCCCAGGTAGGACTCGATGGCCGCCTGCTTCATATAGAGCTGAAGGTCCAGCAGCGGCGCCATGGCCTGGGGGAACTCCTCGTCCGGCGCCTGATTGATCAGCCGGATCAAGTCCACCAGGGGTCCGGGATTGGGGTCCTTCTCACGGGTCTGAGGTTTGAAGGGGACGGGAACGTAGGCGCCCGGGTCCGGGCCGCGATACTCGAAGCTGTAGGGGCCGTCCCAGGCGTACTCGTAGAGGTAGCCGCTATCCTCCCCGAAGTGGCGCGTGAGGTAGCGCTTATCCACAGATTCCACCACTACGTAGATCCCCGCATACCGCCCGTTAAGGTACACCCGTGCGTGCGCCACCCGCGGCGACGGCAATCCCATCACCCGGAAGAACTGCATGCTCAGGCGCTCCTTGAGGAAGGAGGCATCCTGAAGGGAGTTCTTGAGCTGGACGGATTTCAGCCCCAGGAACGAATCTTCCTCGTCGTAGCGGTCGAAATCCACCCGCAGGCCCGGTTTGATGGGGTTGCGGCTGCCATAGCCGCGCGAGCGAATGCCGGTGTTGTACTTGACGATCCCGCGCCACTCGAACTCGCACGGAAAGTAGATGTTCTCCATGTACCGCTCGCGCAGGGTGAGCCAGTCCGCTTCGCGTACGGTCAGCCGGATCTCATGCATCCCGCTGGGGTCGAAGAAATCGTCGGCGCTCTGGGCGGCCGCGCCCGAGGCTATCGCCAGCGCGACAAGGACGGGCGCCCAGCAACACATAACCTGTGCCCTCTCTATCACACCAATAGAGACCTTCTGATCTGCCCCAAGTATAGCAGGCGGCCGGAAGCGGGATGGAGCTGGCGCGGGGCGGCATCCAGCGTGCTCAGCATACCTTATCGGATACTATCGGTACTACCCCGTTGGAAATAGTCCAGGATGCCGTGACACAATTACCCCATGAGCGGTTTCCTGCTGGTGCGCGGCGCCCGCCAGTTGCTGACTTTGCGCGGCCCCAGCGGTCCACGCCGCGGCGGCCAGTTGCGGGACCTGGGACTAATCCAGGACGGGGCGCTGCTCATCCGCAATGGGGTCATCACCTCGGTGGGACCCAGCCGCCGGGTGGAGAACCTGACCGAGGCGCGCTCGGCTCGCGAGATCGACGCGTCCGGCCGCGTAGTGATGCCCGGTTTCGTGGACAGCCATACGCACTTGGTGGCCGGTCCGTCCCGTCTGGCCGAGTACGAGACCCAACTGAGCGAAGCCGGGGCGCCGGGACCAGCTCCCCCCGGGGCGGGCTCCACCGCGGCCGCCCGGTCCTGGCGCACGCTGCCCGCCTCGCGCTTGCTGCTGCAAGCCCGGCGCAGACTGGAGACCCTGATCCGCCACGGGACCACCACGGTGGAGGCCAAGTCCGGGGCTGGCCAGGAGGAAACCGGCGAACTGAAGATCCTCCGGGTGTTGGCGGCTTTGAATGAGCGACCCTTGGACGTGGTGGCCACCTGCCTGGCTGGCAAGGCCGTCCCCGTGGAGTACTTGGGCCAACCCGACGATTACCTGCACTGGATGCGGACACACCTGCTGCCCAAGATCCGCCGCCGCCGTCTGGCCCGCTTCGTGGATGTAACCTGTACGCCGGGCGGCCTGGGAGCGGACCAGGCCCGGATCTGCCTGGAAGCTGCTCGGGCACTGGGCTTCCGGTTGAAGATCCACGCCGAACACGCCGAACACGACGGGGGCGCGCGCACGGCGGTTGAACTGGGGGCGACCAGCGCCGACGGCCTGGAGCATGCCACCGCGGACGACGTCGCGTTGCTGGCCGCCTCCCCCACGGTCGCCACCCTACTGCCCGCAAACGGCTGCGGGACTGCCCAACGCCGCCCACCGGCCCGCGCCCTCATCGACGAGGGCGGCGCCGTGGCCCTGGCCACCGGCTTCAATCCCACCGCCTCCTCCCCAGGCAGCATGCAGATGGTAATGGCCCTGGCTTGTTCACATCTGGGGCTGCTTCCGGCCGAGGCCCTATGCGCCGCCACGGTCAACGGGGCTCACGCAGTCGGGCTCGCTGACCGCGTGGGTTCTCTGGAAGCCGGCAAGCAAGCCGATGTGCTCATCCTGGCGGCGCCGGACTATCGCGAGGTAGCCTGTCATTTTGGGGGGAACCTCGTAGCGATGACCCTGAAGCGAGGCCAGGTTCTCTATCAGCAGGGGGAGGTGCAGTGGCCCGAAGATTGATCGAGTGTGTTCCGAATTTCTCCGAGGGTCGCGACCGGGAGAAGGTCGCCGCGCTGGTGGATGCGGTGCGCTCGGTGTCGGGAGTGATCTTCCTGGGGCTGGAGCTGGATCCGGACCACAACCGCTCGGTGCTGACCTTCGCCGGCCCGCCGGAGAATGTGGCTGAGGCGGCCCTGCGCGTAGTGGGCAAGGCGGTCGAGGTGATCGACCTGACCCAGCACGCTGGCGCCCATCCGCGCGTGGGCGCCGCCGACGTGGTCCCCTTTGTGCCCATCGAGGGCGTCACGCTGGAGGAGTGCGCGCGCATCGCCCACCAGGTGGGTCACGAGATCTGGAGGCGCTACCAGGTCCCGGTCTACTTCTACGAGGCCGCCGCCCGCCGCCCCGACCGTGTCCACCTGGAGAATCTCCGCCGCGGGCAGTTCGAAACCCTCCGGGAGGAGGTGCTCACGGACTCCGTGCGCGCCCCGGACGTCGGCGAGCCGCGCCTGCACCCCACCGCGGGCGCGGTGGTGGTGGGCGCCCGCAAGTACCTGATCGCCTTCAACATCAATTTGAACACCCCGGATGTAGAGGTGGCCAAGAAGATCGCCCGGGCGATTCGCTACTCCTCCGGGGGCTTTCGCTACGTTAAGGCCATCGGCGTGCCCCTAGGCTCCCGGCGTCTGGCTCAGGTATCCATCAACCTGACGGATTTCGAGCAGACACCCCTGCACCGGATCTTCGAGACCGTCCGGCTGGAGGCCGCCCGGTATGGCGCCGACATCGCTGGCAGCGAGATCGTGGGCCTTATCCCCCGGCGCGCGCTGGAGGCGGCCGGCGAGTACTTCCTGCGCTGCGAGAACTTCACCCCTGACTCGGTGCTGGAGGACCGGCTGGCGCGGGAGGTTCCCCAGGTGGACCTGACCGAGCTGCTGGAGTCGCTGGCGGCGCCGCCGGAGCGTCCTGTGGCCGCCACCGCCGCAGCCGTGGCCGCGGCCGTGGCCGCTGCCCTGGCCGTCAGCGTAGCCACCCAGGTGGGGGAGCCTGCGTCCGAGTTCGAGGCTGCCCAGGGGTTCTTCGCCGAGGCGGTCCAGCGCCACCGTGCCGCCGTCCAGGCTGTGGCGGGCGCTCGCTCCGCGAGCGGCGCCGAGGCCCAGCCGGCGCTGGATGAGGCGCTTCAGCAGGCCGCGCTGCTCACCCTCGAGGTTGCTGAGCGGGCCCACCGACTGCTGCTCCGCGTCGAAGACCTAGATCCGGACGTAGCCATTCCGCTGTCCGCCGATCTGGCCACGGCACGCGCCCTGGCCCGCGGCGCCCGGGCCTCGGCCCTGGCCGGGGTGGGGAGCCAGTTGGAGACCCTCACCGACGGCGCCCTGCTGGAGCGCATCCTGAAACGCCTGGGCGCGATAGAATCCGATTAGTGACGGTCCCCCCGGTTGCACGACTTCCGCGCCCCCGCTGGCTCCGCGCCCCCGCGCCCGCCGGCCCGGGCTACCGCCAGGTCAGCGCCTTGGTGGAGGGGCTGGGTCTGCACACCGTTTGCCAGAGCGCCGCCTGTCCCAACCTGGGCGACTGCTGGAACCGCCGCACCGCCACCTTCCTGTTGCTGGGAGCCGTCTGCACCCGAGGCTGCCGCTTCTGCGCGGTCAGCAAGGGGGTTCCCCAAGAGCCGGACCCAGGTGAGCCGCCCCGCGTTGCCGGGGCCGTGGCGGCCCTCGAATTGCAGTACGCCGTGCTGACCAGTGTTACCCGGGACGACCTCCCGGACGGGGGCGCCAGCCAGTTTGCGGCCACCATCCGGGCCATCCGCAATCGGGTTCCCGGGTGCCGGGTCGAGGTGCTGGTTCCCGACTTCCAAGGCGCCCGCGACGCCCTCGAGACCGTGCTGGAGACGGCGCCGGATGTGCTCAACCACAACCTGGAAACCGTGCCTCGCCTCTATCTCCAGGTCCGGCCCGGCGCGTCCTACCAGCGCTCCCTCGGGTTGCTGGCGGAAAGCCGCAGGCTCGGCCCACCCGTCCCCACCAAGTCCGGTCTCATGCTCGGCTTCGGGGAGTCGCCCGGGGAGGTGGTCGCGGTTCTCCGCGACCTGCGGGCCGCCGGCGTGGAACTGCTGACCCTGGGCCAGTACCTGCAACCCTCCCCGAAACACCTGCCCGTCAGCCGCTTCGTTCCCCCGGAGGAGTTCGACGCTCTGGCCGCCCAGGGACGCCGCATGGGGTTCCGCCACGTCGAAGCCGGACCCCTGGTCCGCAGCTCTTACCACGCCGCTTCGCAGTCTTTGCTCCCCACAGCCCAACCCGCGTGAGAAGTTTGGCCTCCGGCGACGACTAACCCTATAGAGCACAGCGGGACCAGCATGGGCAGGCGTGTTCTCATACTCGGCCTCTTCGCGGTAGTAGGCAGTCCCATCGTCTCGTCACTGCTGCTGGCGAAAGGACGCGGCGGCCGCGCTACCTGTGTGGGCGGCACGGTCGCCGCGGTTTCTTCCCGGACCGAGGGGCTCATCGACACCACCGATCCGGCGCACTTCGTCTTCCAGGCCAAGGCCGTCCGGATTCAGGTGCCGTACGCGAAGGTCAACCTGCTCGAGTACGGCCAGACGGTCAGCCGCCGTTACGCCCTGGGCGTGCTGCTCTCGCCGGTGCTGCTGCTGAGCAAGTCACGTAAGCACTTCCTCACCGTGGCTTACACCGACGCGGAAGAGCGCCAGCAAGCTTTGGTTTTTCGGGTCCACAAGGACGACGTGCGGGGCACGCTGGTGTCCCTCGAAGTCAAGACGGGGCTCAAAGTCCACTATCAGGACGAAGAGGCCCGCAAAGCCGGAAAGGGATGAGGAGGCTGCGATGCTCTGGCTGGTTGCCCTGACCGCTGCCCTGCTGGCCGCCCAGCAGACGCAGGCCCCGGAGCGGCCGGACGGCGAGATCACTGCCCGCCAGGAGAACCTGGAGCGTGAGACCCTGGTCCAGTTGCTCACCCTCAAGCGGGTGTACGTGGATCGCCTCAGCGGGGGCGAAACCGCCGCCCAAATTCGCGACATGATCATCTCCAGCCTCCAAGCCGCCCGGCTGTTCGTAATAACGGAAAACCCCGACCGGGCCGACGCTATCCTGCGCGGTTCCGCCGAGGACCTGGTATTCACTGACACGTTTTCCTCCAGCGAAGGCATTCAGGCGCGCGGCGCCATCTCGACTGCCTCCCCCCAGAGCCGCAGCTCCTCCAGCCGCCGCTCAGCCTACCTGAGCGCGGGCGTTGGGGACCAGGAATCGACCCGCATCGCCGAGCGCAAGCACGAGGCCTCGGCGGCGGTCCGCCTGGTAAACAAGGAGGGTGACGTGATCTGGTCCACCACCCAGGAGAGCCAGGGGGGCAAGTTCCGCGGGGCCAGCGCGGACGTGACCGAGAGGATCACCCGCCAGCTTCTGGCCGATTACGCGCGGGCGCGCAAGCTGGCGCCTCGCTGAGGCCCCTTCGGCCGGCGTCGGGGGGCAAACATTAAGATTTCATTAGTGTTGGCGTAGGTTATGGACATTCAGGTGTGATTGTGTTATTCTTCCATCAGTCGCTAAACACATAGCATCCCCGGCGACGGGACCTAGCCCGTCGCTAGCCCCTCTGAGTGAAGCCCCGAGTTCCCCGCTCGGGGCTTTTACTTTGCGTTGAGCTCGAAGCGGCGTGTGACGCCGGTGGGGAGGACCATGGCGGCCCCCGGCAAGGCTCTACAGGCGCGGCCGGGGAGGGTCCCAGGCGGAGCCAGAGGGGCTGGCGGCAGGCGGTGCTTGCGGCTGAGTCGCCCGGTCCAGCACAAACAGCACATGGCTCTCGGGCGCCATGGGCTCGTCAATGCCGACCAGTTCCTGTCTTGCCACCTGCAAGCCGCGCTCAGCGAAGATCTGACGCCACTCAGCGGTGGTTCGGTAGTTCAATGGAATGTTGATGTTGTTGCCTTGAACCACGCGGTTGAGGAACCAGTCAAAGAAGCAGTTGACGCGGCGGGAGCCCTCGTCGTCCACGTAACCCTCCATAATGATGATCCGCGTCCGGGTCACGCGCACCGCCTCATCGAGCAGCCGCAAGGGGTCGTCAGCATGGTGCAGGACGACATAGATCAGCGTGGTGTCCACGCTGCGGTTCTCCAGCGGAATGGGTCCGCCTTCCGGAATGATAGTAGTGGGCAAGTCGGTCATCGAGCAGTCTATGACATCCGCCAGCGTGACTTTCATGCCCGTGCGTTCGCGGACGGTCTGGGCAATAAGCCCGGGGCCGGAGCCAAGGTCGAGCAGGTGCTCTCCAACGAGGTAGTCCTTGATCCTCTCGAACGCACGGGCTGCCCGCTTCTTCTGCGCGGCGTAGTACTCTGCCTCCGTCAGGGTGCGTTTGAATCTGGGACGTAGCATCACTTCGATGTGCCGCAGTGATCGGCCGCGCCGCGCGGCGGCTTTCATGCGCCACATCAGAAGCTGGGACCCCAGGCGCCGGCGCACCAGGCTCACGCCCGCGTGCTTAAACGCGCTGCACATGAGCCCCTGGATCTGGCGCCTCAACCTGCGATGTTCAGCGTCCCCAACGGCGAGCATCGGTAGAATCACGCTGTCAAGCTTGGGCAACTCGGATTGGGACATACACCCTCTTCCTCACCCACGGTAGCAGGAAAGGCCCCGCCGCCAGCCGCTGTGAGCGGCGCGCCGCCCTCCCGTGCCGGAGCTTCTACTTTGCGTTGAGCTCGAAGCGGCGCATCACGCCGGTGGGGATGACCATCGAGGCCCCCGGAAGGCTCCACAGGCCCGGCCCCGGACGGTAGTCCGCCTCCAGGAAGAAGGCCCGGCTCACGGACTCGATCAGGCAGGCCCCCGAGTGCGGCCAGCGCTCGCGCTCGGGCCTGACCACCAGGCACTCCAGGCCGATCTCGGCGATCTGCTCCGGCCGGGTCCCCGGGGGCAGCTCCACGCCCGTACGGGCCCACCCGCTCCGCGAGACAGCGTAGTCCATCCGTCCCAGGTGCGAGCTCCACCAGACCTCCTCGCCCCGGCGTCGCACCCGCACCGCTACCCCCGCCTGCCGGTTGGAGGCCTGGAACTCGAAGAACAGGTAGTGGCGCGGATCGCTGATGTTCTCCCCGTCCAGCGTGCCGAAAGGCCGCAACTTCCCCTCCCGTTGGAGTTCCTGGGCCATCACCCGGTAGGTGAAGGGGTGCTGGTCCATGACCTGCTCGCGGGAGCGGTTGGCAAGATGCACCGCCACCGGCGCGAGCTGGTAGCGGATGGCCGAGCGCGTCTCCGGGGAGACCATGTTGTTGTCGGTGCTGACGCCCAGGACGGGACGAGCGCCCTTGCGGAGACCCTCGAAGGGCAGCTCCTTGTGGTCGCGGCCCTGGTAGGTGGCGCGCCGCGCGTGGCCCTGCGCGTCCAGCCACACCTTCACTACGTAGTCGATGTCCGTGGTGCGGCCCCAGCGCGCCACCAGAGCCCGGGTGGAAGTGCCGCCGTCCTCATTCGAGTAGACGGCGGTGTAGCGCAACAGTGGCTGGCCCTCCTCCTCCTCCCGCTCGCAGTACATGAGCAGAGGCACGTCGGTGAACTTGCCCACGGTGTCCGGGCGGGCGTACAGCGCCGGCGCGTGCGCCAGCACCGGGTAGTACGGGTCGCCCCGGCGGACGTGGCGCAGCTCGACCGAGAGGACCTTCAGGCCGGAGCCTGCCGCCGAGTGTTTCGCATCGCGCTCGATCTCCAGCGTATGCTGGCCCGCCCCCAGGGGGCCCAGGAATACCTGGTAACGGAAAGGCTTTTCCCCGGCGTACAGCATCACGCTGCCGCAGTAGGCGCCGTCCAGCCGCAGCGTGGCCACCGCCGCCTCGCGGCCCTCGGCGCCCCAGTCCGAGCCTGGGGAGCTCAGCTCGAGGTCCGCCACGACCTCGGCCGCCTGCTCCAGGCGGAAGCGGTGAGACTCGGCGGCTGCACTTGCGACCATTGCCAGGATCAGAACCAGAAAGCGCATGGCAGGCGGGATCAGCCGAACACGATGCGCGCGATCACCAGTTGGGGCAGGGCTTGGTTCCAGCTCTCCGGGATGGTGTCGAAGGCCAGCCGGAAGCCCTTGGTTTCCCCGATGGCCAAGCCTCCCATCTTCTCGCTGACTATGGGCACGCGCTCGCGCAGCACCAACTGCCCGTAGGGATCGAAGAACACGCAACTGATCTCGACGATGCGCAGCGGCCGGTCGCCGGCGTTGGTGATCTTGCCGGTGATCTCCACCACCGCCTGCTTCATGTAGCTTTCTTTGGCCTTCATCTCCACGTCACTGAGCTGCAAGTGACGCACGTAGGCTTTGGCCTCGGGCGTGAGCAGCGGTTTGGCGGGTTCGGGCGGGCCATGCCGCAGAAACAGGTGCCAGGCCGCGGCCAAGCCGACCGCCGCCAGCCCCACCACGATGAGCACGGGGCTCGCGGAAGCTCGCGCTTCCTTCGTCTTTGTCTGTTTTGCCTCCGCCAAGGCTCGACTCCCGAGGAAGAGTGTAGCACGCTACAGGTGCTGCAAGAAGAAGTTGAGCGCCCGCTCGCGGCCCAGCGTGGTGTCCGGCCCGTGGCCTGGAATCACCAGAGTCTCCTCGGGCAGGGGAAAGTACTTCTCGCGGATGGAGCGCAGGATTCGGCGGCCGTCGCCGCCCGGCAGGTCGGTGCGCCCGATGCCGTCCTGAAAGAGAGTGTCCCCGGCCAGCAGCTTCTTCTCAGTCGGAATCCACAGGCTGATGCTGCCCGGGCTGTGCCCCGGCGTGTGCAGGATCTCCAGTTCCGTGGATCCGGCGCGCAAGCGCGCGCCGTCGCGCGCCTGTGCGTCGATGGCCGCCCGCGGCGGCGCTTCCATTCCCAGCCAGGCCGCCTGCGCCTCAAGATGCGCGTAGATCTCGAGGTCGTCCGGATGCATCCACACCGGCGCGCCGGTGGCCGCCTTCAGCTCCTGCAACCCGCCCACGTGGTCGAGGTGCGCATGCGTGACCACGATGCCGCTCACGCGCAGCTTGTGCCGGGCCAGCGCCGCCAGGATGTCGTCAGCCTGGTCGCCG
>Ga0194111_10006211_pt1 | contig 13637 bp, 8 predicted proteins | sample TA2KigC300mmetaG_FD_146194 | JGI IMG/M metagenome (GOLD analysis project Ga0194111, IMG submission 146194) | Freshwater microbial communities from Lake Tanganyika, Tanzania - TA2015033 Kigoma Deep Cast 300m | ecosystem: Environmental > Aquatic > Freshwater > Lake | place: Tanzania: Lake... | reverse complement strand
ATGAGCGTTGGCGATCAGCGCGTCCTCCACAGCCTTCGCCTCAGGCGTTCGCCAGGTGCAGCAGGAGCGCACAGAGGCCGTCCGGGCCGACCAGTACCGTGCCCACGTCCTCGCGCTCCTCGATGACGCATACGCGTCCCAGCGAACCCGCCTCCCGCCCCGCAACCGGCGGATCGACGGTCAGCCCCACCTCCCGCAGTGCCTCCTGGATCTGCCCGCCGGGGCCGATCGCCAGCACCGCGCCCTCGGTTGGCACGACCGCGACCTTGCGCTCCTTGAGTTCACGGACAACCAGACGCTCCGCAAGCCGCATCTCGCTGTCTCCTTTGCCGCAGACTGCACTGCATGGCCCGGCGCAAACCCTATTCGAGGGCCCCAACGCGCCCTCCTCCAAGGTCGGCGCCCTCGCTATCGATCGGCCAACTCCCCCAGACGCTGCATCACCTTCCGCATCGCCGCCGCAGTTTCGGCCAGCGACTCCCGCGTCACGTCGATGAACGCCGGCAGGGAAACCAGGCGTTGGTTGAGGTCCTCGGCCACGGGCAGGCTGGGGCGTGCCGGTACTTCGGAGCGGGTGGGATCGTAGAAGCAACCACCCAGCGTGCGCCGGTCCACAGTGGTGAACAGAGGCGCCGCGTGCAGGAGCCCGTAGGTGAAGTTCAGGTCCGAGTAACGGTCAGCCGTCACCGACGCGCCCTCGGCCTGCATCGCCTCAACGATGCGCTCGCGACTCGCCACCTGCACAGCCTCCCGCGTCAGCCTGAACTTCAGCTCCAGATAACCCGCGCGGGTCGCGCCGGGCAGAGCATCGATGACCTCAAGCCCCGGGCAGTCGCGCAGTTGGTCATTGAGGAACTCGTAGTTCGCCGTGCGCTTCGCATTGAGTTCCGGCAAGCGCTTGAGGCCCACGTTCGCCATCGCGATGGCCCACGGATGGGCCCGGTACTTGGCCCCGAGACTCATGTCGCCGATCTCGTTGACCACCTCGACCGCGCCCAGACGCGGGCGCCCGAAGTGCCCGAGCAGGATCATGCGGTCGTAGAGCGCCGGGTCGTCGGTGACGGCCACCCCCGCCTCACCGCCGCTCACCGCCTTGCCGCCCTGCATGCTGAAGCAACCCACCTTGCCGAAGCTGCCGACCGGCCTGCCTTTCCACAAGGCTCCGTGAGCATGACTGGCGTCCTCGATGAGCGCCAAGTTGTGCCGCTCAGCGATGGCGCAGAGGCGGTCCATGTCGCACACATTGCCGAAGACGTGCACCACGCACAGGGCCTTGGTTCGCTCCGTGATACGGCGCTCCACGTCGTCGGGGTCGATGGTCAGGGACTCGGGGCGGATGTCGCAGAAGATCGGCGTGGCGGCACAGTGGATGATCGGCGTCGCCGAGGCGTGCCAGGTGTACGCCGGACACAGCACCTCATCTCCGGGCCCTACACCCACGGCGAAGTAGGCGCTGTGCAGCGTCGCCGTGCCGCTGTTCATCGCCAGGGCATAGCGACTGCCGGTCGCCGCTGCGAAAGCGGCCTCGAACTCGCCGATGACGCCCGTAGGCCCGCCGATGCTGACCACGCCTTGGTCGAGTAGCGCGTTGACCGCAGCCTTGACCTCGTCGTTGACCTGGACCCACCGCTCAACCGGTGGGTTGGTCACAGCCGGCGTTCCGCCGAACAGCGCCAGTTCGCTCATGATCGCTCTCCCGTGGATCAGGGCAGCGTTCCTCCGAGATAGTCGATCTCCAGCATCGCCTCGGCGACCATGTCCGCGCTGATCGGCCACGGCAGGCCGAAGCGCGGCTCGGACCCCTCGCCGATCATGCGGCGGCACTCCTCGCGCACCTGCTCCGGCGTGATGTCCGGCAGGTCGAAGTCCGCGAAGGTCGTCGGCAAACCGACGCTGCGCGTGAAGCGGAGTTGCCGCAGGACGCGCTCGCGCTCCCAGCGGAACAGGATCACGTTCACCAGCGCCCCGAAGGCCACGCCCTCCCCGTGGTACAGCTCCTTGCTGCAGCACGAGAAGTTGCCGGGGTGATAGCCGTGGTCATGGCCCACACCGCCGCAGGCGGTGACCGCCATCACGGAGCAGTAGACGACCGCCTCGACGACCTTGTCGAACGCCTCGTTGACGATCCCGCGCTCGGCCGCGCGATGGGCTTCCTCTCCGTACTCCAGGATCGTGTCATAGGTGAGCTTCGCCAGCGCCTGCGAGGCGAGCGTCGGGTAGCAGTTGCTCAGCCCGAGCACGTAGTCCGCGCCCGTCGTCCGGCCCAGCCGCTCCGTCATCTCCCACATCGCGCCGAACGGCAGGCAGTCGCCCATGCCCGAGTTCAGCCAGCGCGGGCCGCCCCGGATGATGACCTCCGTGTCTGCGATCAGCAGATCCGGCCCTCGGTACCACACACTACGCTGCGCATCACCCTCGATGCCGGCGCTGAAGGTCCCCGGTCCATTGGAGGCGGCCAGCGTCGGGCAGGTGATGAGCGGCACATTCAGCGTGCGCGCCACGGCCTTCGCGGCATCGCCCACCCGCCCGGCGCCGACCGCGATGGTCAGGTCCACGCCCTGGTCGCGGCCGACCGCAATCAGCGCATCGACCGCCTCGCGCCGCTTGGTGACATGGCCGCCGCGCTCCTCATGCCACGCCACACCCTTCGCCTCGAGAGCCGCATGGATCGTGGGGGACGTGAGTTCCAGCGCGGTGCTGCCGCCCATCAGGAGGGCCCTGCTGCCCAGCGCCGCCGCGTGATGGCCGATCTCCTGCAGGACCCCGGCCCCGCACACGAACCGCCACGGACCTACGATCGAGCGCTTCATCTCTGCTCCCTTCCCTGACCTCGCACCACGGGCACGCCTTCGCGCACCGATGTGGCGATGTACTCCAGGTCGTCATCCGCCATCAGCGGGTGCAGGCTGAGGCAGAACAGGCGCTCTCCCGTGAGTTCGCTGATCGGCACCTCGCGGCCGTCGTAACCCAGGTGAGCGAGGTAGGGATCGTGCTTGTAGGTCGGGTTGTTCATCACCACGGTCCCGACCCCGCGCTCGTTCTGCAGCCAGTCCATCAGCTGTTGTCGCTTGTCGGTGGCCCAGTCCTTTGGGACCATCACCGTGTAGCCGTAGTAGACGTGAACGTAGCCCTCGGGCTCCGTCGGGAGCGTCAGCTCCTCGATGCCGCTGAGCAGCTCCGTCAGCCTGCGCGCCCGGTCCCGACGCAGGGCGTTCATCTCATCGAGGCGGCGCAGCTGGATTAGCCCCACGACGCCTTGCAGCCGCGTCATGCGGTAGTTCGTGCCCCACATGACCGCCCCGGCCCCGAAGGAGCGGTAGGCGCGGGCGCGGGTCGCGACCTCGTCGTCGTCGGTCGTGATCATGCCGCCCTCGCCGAGGGTCGTCATGTTCTTGCTCGTCTGGAAGGAGAAGATGTTCATCCAGCCCGCCTTGCCTACGCGCGTGCCCTTGTAGCTCGCGCCACACGCCCGCGCGGCATCGCCGATGACCTCCGCCGGGCCGTGTTTCGGATGCGGATGGGCCTCGCAGATCGCCTGCAGGGCGTCCATGTCGGCAGACAGGCCGTTGTTGTGGACGGCCAGGATCGCCCGCGTGCGGTCGGTCGTGCGCTTCTCGGTATCCGCCGGGTCGATGTTCATCGTCGCCGGGTCGATCTCCGCCATGACCAGCTTCCCGCCTTGCCCGACGATGGCCAGGTGCGTGGCGCGGAAGGTGATCGCGGGACTGATGATCTCATCGCCGGGCTCCAGGTCCAGGCACATCATCGAGATGTCCAGGCCCACGCCGCAGGAGTTCAGCGCAATCGCGTGCTTCACCCCGCAGTACTCGGCGAAGGCCGCCTCGAACTGGCCGACCTCCGGCCCCGTGATGCCCTTGCGCCAGTCCATGGAGTCGCGCAAGCAGGCAACAATCGCCTCGACCTCTTCCTCGGTGTACCACCCGCCCAACGGCGGCAAGCCGGGGTAGCTGCGGTTGGGTTCGGACATGGTCTCCCACTCCCGTTACTGAGTCCCGGATGGATACAGGAACAGTGGGGCGGGCATTCTTGCCCGCCAATCGCCCGTGGCGGGCGAGAATGCCCGCCCCACGAGTTCCCCTACCTACACGAGACTCAGTAGGTATCGGTCGCCCGCGCGCACTTCCGTGCACGGTGGCATACATCCTGCCGCGGTCCGTGCAGTGAAGGGCGGGCCGGCCCCACCGCCGAACCACGTTGCCGTCTCCACCTCGCGAGGCAAGAGAGGAGGGATCCGGTGACACCGACCGTTGCCTATGCCGGAATGCTGGCGCTGGCGCTACAGTTCGGCGTGTCGGGGGCCGGCCTCGGGCAAGCCGGCCCCAGGCAGTCTCCCGCTGAGCGCAGGACGGCCCTGCTGCGCCAGGCAGCGAAGGGAACGGGCGCGATACCGGCGCTCTGCGCAGCGCTGCAGGATGAGAACCTGGTGGTGCGGCGAACGGCGGTTCGCCTGTTGGCCGAGATGGGCGAGCCCGCCGATGCAGCGCTCGCCGGCGCCCTGACCAACGCCGATGTTCTGGTTCGGCGGACGGCGCTCTCATCCCTGTGTGACCCGCCGAGCGCGGAGGCGTTGCCGCACCTGAAGACCGCCCTGCAGGACCCCGATTCCCTGTTGCGCCTCAGCGCGGTGAACCTGGCCGTGCAGATCGACCCGAGGACAGCGGAGGTCACTGCTCTGCTGGAGCAGGCCAGGCAGGACGAATCGTCTGCGGTGCGTGACGTCGCTGCCCGGGCATTGTGGCCCTTCTTCAAGGAGACGGTTTCCATCCGTGACCGCAAGGACTGGGATCACGACATCACGGTTGCGCAGACGATTCCCCTGCCAAAGGACGGCTGGCGCTTCAAGACTGACCCGAACGCGGACGGGCATCTGCAGAAGTGGTACGAGGCCGCCTACGATGACTCCACCTGGGAGACGATCGCCATCGAGTCGGCCTGGGAGGAGCAAGGACACACCTACGATGGGGTGGCGTGGTATCGGGGCTCCTTCGACCTGCCCGCGAAGCCCGAGTGCCTCGCCGTCGAGCTGGCCTTCGGGGCGGTAGACGAGATCGCCTGGGTGTGGATCAACGGTGCGTACGTCGGGCAGCATGACCTGGGCACGGAGGGTTGGAACAGGCCCTTCGCCCTCGACGTGACGCGGGAGCTGAAGTGGGGGGAGAGGAACCAGATCACCGTCCGCGTGCATGACAGCGCGTATGCCGGCGGAATCTGGAAGCCGGTCAGCATTCAGGTGCTGCAGTAGGAGAAGCCACCATGCGGAAGTTACACGCCGCGCACGGCGCTGCCGTGACCTGTCTGCTCCTCGCACTGAGCCACCCAGGCTGGTCCGCCGATGCCGCGCAGGGGCCCTGGCAGCAGCTCTACACGGGCGCGGAGGCGACCGGGGAGAGCGTCATCGCTCTGTGGCAGTTCCTGCCCGGGCAGGAGGCCAAGGACAACTCGGGGCGGGGGCATGACCTGACGCTGCGGGGGCAAGCGCGGTTCTCGGGCGAGGCACCCGTCGGCGGTGCTCTCGAGTCCTTCCCTGCCGACAGCACGAACGACAAGCCACAGGGGGCCATCGCGAAGGACGCCGATGACCTCTCCCCGACGGGGGCCTTCACGCTCGAAGTCTGGTTCACGGCCAAGCCGGAGATGGCGCAGTACGGCAACGTGTTCCTGCTGGACAAGAAGTACTACAACTACGTCAAGGACATCCCCGAGGCGAACTGGGACTACTGCCTCTATCTGCAGCGCACCGCTCAGAACCGCCGCCGGCTCATGGCGTCACTCGGTTTCGGGAAGGACTCCGACTTCCTGAACGGCCCCGAGATCGAGGTGGAGCCGGGGACATGGACACACGTGGCGTTCACCTACGACGGCGCAGGCCGGAGCCGCTTCTTCGTCAACGGAGTGCTCGCCGGCAAGGTGTTCGTTCCGGGGCGCGGCCCGGTGGCGCCGGGCAGATACGACCTGGCCATCGGCGACCGCTTCGGCAGCACGCACGCCGGGTTCCCCGGCTACCTGGCGCAGGTGCGGATTTCGGAGGGCATCGTGCCATACTTCACAGGCGGCTTGCTGGCCGGCGTCGGAAGAGCGCGCACCGTCTTCGTCCGCATGGAGCCGAACGCAACGGTGCCCGTGATCATCTCCAATGACTCCACCGCGTTGCTGACCGGGGGGCGCGCGCAGGTTCGCTTCGGCGAGTCCACCAAGGACGTGGTTCTGCCCGACCTTCCCCCGAACGCGGAGCAGGTCATACCGGTGCCCGTCGGTACGCGGGTTCGCCCGGACAGCTACACGTTGAGCGTCGCCGTCTCGGCCTCTGCCCAGGGGAAGGACCTCAGCGTCGAGAAGGAGATCCCCATCACCATCGTCCCGCGGCCGCTCCCCAACCCGATGCCGGTCGTGATGTGGGGCGGCGGCGACATCGAGCGGCTGAAGGCCATCGGCTTCACCCATCAGCTCGTCTCCCTGGTCTACGACGGGAAGGTGTGGGAGGCGGGCAAACCCGTGGACGCGATGCCCCCCGACCAGATCGAGCAGCAGGGCAAGGCCCTGGACGAGCTGCTGAAGGCCGGGCTCTCCGGCGTGGTGTACGTCCACCCCGGGACCTGGGTGACCAGCGACGAGGCACGCAAGGCGACGTACAACCGGGTAGACCGCGCGGGGAACGTTCGCTCTGAGGAGAACGTGTGCGGTAACTTCCCGGAGGTGCGGGAGTTCTGCTACAACATCGGGGCCTCCGTTGCCCAGACCTTCGGCCAGTACCCCGCTCTCGATGGCGCGCTGATCCACTCCGAAGTCCGGGACGGCTCCGACCTGTGCTTCCACGAGCATGACCGGCAGGCGTTCCGCGAGGCTGCTGGCTACGACATCCCGGACGAGGTCGAGGGCAAGAACGGCCTCCGCTACACGCGCATTAAGGGCTTCCCGACGAACCGCGTCGTCCCCGACGACGACCGGATCCTCGGCTTCTACCGCTGGTTCTGGAAGGACGGCGATGGCTGGAACCCGCTGCACTCGGAGATCAGCCGCGGGCTGAAGTCCACCGGCCGCCAGGACCTGTGGAGCTTCTTCGACCCCGCCGTGCGGGTGCCCGACATCTGGGGGAGCGGGGGAGACGTGGACGTGATCTCCCAGTGGACGTACTCCTACCCCGACCCGATCAAGATGGGTCAGGCTGCTGACGAGCTGTTCGCGATGGCCGAGGGCAAGCCGGGGCAACAGGTCATGAAAATGACCCAGGTCATCTGGTACCGCTCCGGCACGGCGCCGAAGCTCCCGGAGGACGAGAGCAAGCGTGCCGCGTGGGAGAAGGAGAAGCCCGAGGCACCCTTCATCACCATCGCGCCGGATCACATGCGCGAGGCCTTCTGGTCGAAGATCTCCCGACCCATCCGCGGCATCATGTACCACGGCTGGCAATCGCTGGTGGAGACCGGCAGCACGACGGGCTACGTCTTCACCAACCCCGCGACCCAGGGCGTGCTCACCGAGCTGACGCACAACGTCGTGCAGCCCCTCGGCCCGACGCTGCTGCAAGTGCCGGATCGGCAGGCCGACGTGGCCTTGCTGGAGAGCTTCGCTTCCCAGATGTTCGCGGGTCGCGGGACCTACGGCTGGAGCGAGGCGTGGGAAGCGAACATGCACCTCATCCTGCAGTGGGCGCACCTTCAGCCGAAGATCCTCTTCGATGAGACCGTGGTGCGCGATGGGCTCGACGACTACCGCGTGCTGGTCATGCCCTGCTGCGACGTGCTCACCGAGAGCGTCGTCCGCCGCATCAAGGACTTCCAGCGGCGCGGCGGCCTCGTCATCGCCGATGAGTTCCTCTGCCCCGCGATCATCCCCGACATCGTCGTGCCCAGTTACAAGCGTACCGGCAAGGCGGAGGAGGACAAGGCGGCCCTCCAGGCCAAGGCGGTCGCCCTGCGCCAGGAGCTGGACCCCTTCTACACCCGCTACGCCGACTCGTCAGATCCCGATGTGGTCCTCCGCTTCCGCCAGTCCGGGGACACCGACTACCTCTTCGCCCTGAACGACAAGCGCGCGTTCGGCGACTACGTCGGGCACCACGGGAAGGTGATGGAGAAGGGGCTTCCCAACTCGGCGTCCCTGTCGATCCAGCGGAAGGCTGCCTTCGTCTACGACCTCGTGCAACATCAGGCCGTTCCGGCAAAGACGACTGCCGAGGGCCTCGAGCTTGCCGTGGACTTCGGCCCGGGCGATGGCCGCCTGTTCATGCTGACGAGCCGACAGATCGACGGCGTCCAGGTCAAAGCCCCCAGCCGAGCCAGGCCGGGCAGCGTGGTTGACGTGACCGTCTCCGTCGTGGACGCGAAGGGCGCCCCCTTGGCCGCCGTGGTGCCCGTTCAGGTGGAGATCCTCGACCCGCAAGACCGCCCCGCCGAGTTCAGCGGCTACTACGGCGCGAAGGACGGCAAGGTGAGCCTGCGGATGGACCTGGCCGCCAACGACGCGCCGGGGACGTGGACGATCAAGGCGACTGAGCTGGCCTCGGGCCTCACGAAGCCGCAGCGCCTGACGGTCGCGCCGTAACGGCCCGCCTCCTCGCCGCCTTCTTGACGGCGCCGGAGCGCGTGCTATAATGCGAGGCGTTCGACCGGGCGCTAGCCATCCTCCTGCCGCCGGAGTGCTCGCGCGAAAGGGGCCCTCTCCCGACCGCTCGGCGAACAGGCGAGAGCTTCGAAGGTAGCGTCCTCCCCTCCGCCAGCCACACCGGCCACCAAGTCCGCGCGCACTCAGGCAGTGGTGCAGCCTGTCTTGTCGCGTGTCCGGATCGCTGGGAGTGCCCCGTGCCACACCCGCTTCGCCGTCTGCTGCTTGGCCACCCGTTGCCGACCCATGCCGAAGTCCACGAGCGCCTCACCAAAATGAAGGCCCTCGCGATCTTCGCTTCCGATGCGCTCTCCTCGGTGGCGTACGGTCCCGAGGAGATTCTGCTGGCGCTGATGATCGTCGGCACGGCAGCGCTGCATCTGTCGGTGCCGATCGCGATCGCCATCGCCGTGCTGCTCGCGGTCGTCACGACGTCGTATCACCAGACGGTCCACGGCTACCCCTCCGGGGGCGGCGCCTACGTTGTGGCGCACGAGAATCTGGGGCGCTGGCTGGGCCTCGTCGCGGGTTCGGCGTTGCTCATCGACTACGTGCTCACGGTCGCGGTGAGCATCGCAGCCGGCGCGGCGGCGATCACGTCGGCGGTGCCGGAACTCGCGTCCCACAAGGTGGCCCTCTGCGTGGCGGCCATCCTGGTCATCGCCTGGGCGAACCTGCGCGGCGTCCGGGAGTCGGGTACGGTCTTCGCGCTCCCCACCTACGCCTTCATCGGGCTCTTCTTGCTGCTCCTGGGCGTGGGCTTCACCCGGATGCTCTCTGGCTCTCTCGCCCCCGTGCCTCCGCCCGCCCAGGCGGCCCACATCATACACCCGGCGACGGCGCTCAGCCTCTTCATCATCCTTCGCGCCTTCGCCTCGGGTTGCGCGACCCTGACGGGCGTCGAGGCCATCAGCAACGGCGTGCAGGCGTTCCACCGGCCGGAAGCCCGCAATGCGGGCAAGACCCTGGTCGCGATGGCGGTGCTCCTGGGGGTGATGCTGCTGGGCACGACGGTGCTCGCACGCGCGATGGACGTGCAGCCGGCCGCACACGAGACCGTGATCTCGCAGATTGCCCGCGCGGTCCTGGGGGGCGGACCCCTCTACTATGCCCTGCAGGCCGCGACGGCGCTGATCCTGGTCCTCGCGGCCAACACGTCCTTCGCCGGCTTCCCGCGCCTGTCGGCGATCCTGGCCAGGGACGGCTTCCTCCCGCGTCAGCTGACCAACCGAGGAGATCGCCTGGTCTTCGCCAACGGCATCCTCGCTCTGGCGTTGCTGGCCTCGCTGCTTGTTGTCTTGTTCGAAGGCCAGACCCATCGCCTCATTCCGCTGTATGCCGTCGGCGTCTTCCTGTCATTCACGCTCTCTCAGGCGGGCATGGTGCGCCACTGGGCGAAGGAACGCGGGCGGGGCTGGGCGCTGAGGTCGCTCGTGAACGGCTTGGGCGGCGCGGTTACGGGGGTCGTGTTGCTGATCGTGGTCACCACGAAGTTCGTGCACGGCGCCTGGGTCGTGTGTCTTCTGATCCCGGCGGCCGTGGCGGTGTTGCACGCCATCAGCCGGCACTACGACAGCGTTGCGAAGCAGCTCTCGCTGAACGGGATCTCCCCGGAGGGCGCCGACGAGCGGGCCTGGCAGGGCCCGCCGAAGGTCGTCGTTCCGATCTCGGGCATCCACCGCGGGACCCTCGCCGCGCTGAGGTTCGCGCGCTCGCTCTCTGATGACGTCAGAGCCGTCACCGTCGCCGTCAACCCCGAGGCGTCAGCGAGTCTGCAGGCCAAGTGGCGTGAGTGGGCGCCCCACGTGCCGCTCGTGGTTGTGGAGTCCCCGTACCGCTCCATCATGGACCCCCTCCTGGACTTCCTCCACCAGACGGATGCTCGCGAGCCCGAACGCGGGTTGGCGGTCGTTGTCCTGCCCGAGTTCATCACCGCCAGCTGGTGGCAGCACCTGCTGCACAACCAGACCGCGCTACTCCTCAAGACGCTCCTCGTCTACCGTCGCCGGCAGCCTGGCGAGGCCAGCCGGGTCGTAATCAACGTGCCCTTCCACCTGGAGCACTGAGGCGGCCGACGCCGGGATCAAGCTGGAGGGAACCACGCCTCCGGGGAGGTCTCGGCAGTTCCGTTGCAGCACTATCCCCGACACACCTTCCCGTTGGCGGGTTCGACGCCGGATCCCCGCCGACCGTTGCGTCGGCTGGGTGGAACCCGCGGCGCGCAGCCGCGGGCTTCGGGAGCATGACTCATGTTGGGCGCCAGTGGCTTCAGACGCCTGCTCTTCGGGCACCCTCTGCCGACGACTCGGGCCGAGCGCGAGCGGTTGGGCTGGTTCCTGGGGATCCCCGTGTTCGCCGCCGACGCCATCTCGTCGGTGGCCTACGCGACGCAGGAGATCCTCCTCGCGCTCGTGATCGCCGGCAGCGCTGCGCTGCATATGGGCCTGCCGGTCTCCGTCGCGATCGCCGCCCTGGTTGTCGTTGTGGCGACCTCTTACATGCAGGTCATCAGGGCCTATCCGGAGGGGGGCGGGGCTTACACGGTCGCCGGGCAGAATCTGGGCCGCACGGCGGCGCTGGTCGCGGCGGCATCGCTGCTGATTGACTACGTCCTCACCGTCGCCGTCAGTGTGACCGCCGGCATCGCGAACCTCACCTCCGCCATCCCCCTCCTGCGCGCCCACCATGTCTGGCTGTCGCTGCTGGCCGTCGCGCTCCTCACCTGGCTGAACCTACGTGGCGTGCGGGAGTCTGCGAAGGCGGTCCTCGCCCCGGTCTTCGTTTTCGTGGGCTGCGGCGCGGGGATGATCCTGCTCGGGGTCTGGCGTGTGCAGAGCGGCACCTACGCCGCTCCGCCGCACCCGACGGAGCCGCCGGTCCTGGGGGCGCTGACGACGCTGCTGATCCTGCGGGCCTTCGCCTCGGGGTGTGCCGCGCTGACGGGGATTGAAGCGGTTGCGGACGGCGTCACGGCCTTCCAGGAGCCGCGGCCGCGCAATGCTCGCATCACGTTGGGCATCCTCACCGGCATCCTGGCGGCGTTCCTGCTGGGCATCACCTACCTGGCGCACGCCTTAGGGATCGTACCCCACGACCCCGCCGAAGGCGGCGAGACCGTTCTCTCGGCGGTGGGGCGCACCGTCTATGGCGGCGGCCCGTTCTACTACATCCTGCAGTTCTCGACCTTTACCATTCTGCTTCTCGCCGCCAACACCAGCTTCGCCGGATTCCCCCAGGTGGCGAGCCTCCTGGCCCGCGACGGCTATCTCCCTCGGCAACTGGCCAACGTCGGCGACCGGCTGGTGTTCGGGAACGGCATTCTGGTGCTGGGGGCGTCCGCCGCGGTTCTGGTCGTCGTCTTCGGCGGCTCCACCCACCACCTGATCCCGCTATACATGATCGGCGTGTTCCTCTGCTTCACCCTGTCGCAGGCCGGCATGTTCCGCAAGTGGCTGCGGGAGAAGCCGAAGGGCTGGATCGTTGGCTGCGCGATCAACGGTCCCGGTGCCCTCTGCACCGGTGTGGTCCTGTGCGTGGTAACGGTGGCCAAGTTCGCCCAGGGCGCCTGGATCACCGCCTTCGCCATTCCGGTTCTGGTCCTCGTCTACCGCCGCATCCGCCTCCACTACGACCGCGTCGCCGAGCAGCTATCGCTCGAGGCTTCGCCTCCACCGGTGCACGAGCAGACCCATCTGGTCATCGTGCCCGTCGCCTCTCTCCACCGGGGCACCCTCGAGGCCATCGAGTACGCGCGCAGCCTCGGCGTCCCCGCGCAGGCCGTTCACGTCATCGCCAACCAGGCCGAATGGCACGCGCTCCAGGAGAAGTGGCACAAGTACGAGCCTGACATCCCGCTCGTGGCGCTGCCCTCGCCCTATCGGTCCCTCGTCGAGCCGATCGTGCAGTACGTCCGTGAGCAACGTGAGAAGTACGGTAGGGTCAGCGTGGTCATCCCGGAGTTCGTGGTCTCACATTGGTGGGAGGAAACGCTGCACAACCAGTCCGCCATCCAGCTCGACCTGGCCCTCCGCCGCATCATGCACGTGAGCGTCGTGAACTTCCGCTACCAGCTCAAGACGTAGAGAGACGTGGCACGGGCGGCCCGCCCGTGAGCCGGTCACGCGCCGTCGATCCCCAGCAGCACGAACGACTCCGGCGATAGCTCAACCGACAGCACGTTGTCGGCGACTGCCAGCGGCTCGCCGGTTCGGGCGTTGACGATCTTCGGCGTCCATCGACCGGTCCAGCGCAGGGGCACGGTCTCGCTCCGTTCCACCTGGAGGCTCGACACGACGGCGAGCACCCGCCGTTGCGGCTCGTGGCTCCACGTGGCGACCATCACCTCGGGGCACACGGGCTTCTCGATGCGCAGATAGGGGTTCGTGCGCCAGCCGGGCGTGAAGTTGGCCTTGCGCGTGTCGTACTCCCGCAGGACGCGGTAGAGGTCCTTGAGCGTATTCTGGTTCATGTACCGCAGCTCGCCGACGGGCACGCCGTGCGGCAGGAACCACGCGTAGGCCATGAGCGTCTGGCGGTCGGTCGGGTGGTTCTCCGTGTGCTCCCACATGACCGCATGGAACAGGTTGGGCACGCCCCAGTTCGTTGACAGGCACCGACTACGGAACAGCGCCAGGCCCAGGCACTTGCCGAACGTGCCCTCCGGCTTCAGCGTGCCTTCGCCCTCCAGGGGATACGCTGAGAACTCCCCCGTCAGCCAGGAGGTCGCGAACCCCATCACCGAGGGCACGAACTCCCACGAGTGCAGCCGGTAGTGGTAGTGCGGGAAGTCGCCGCGATCCGGCGCAGTTCGCGGCACAGCAAGGTCGCCGGTCACGTGGTCCTCGAGGAAGGCCGCCATCCGCTGGTTGTACTCGCGCCCCTGGAGCACAGGCACGGTGACGTGCCGTTGCCCCTGCGCGTCCTCCCAGCCACATCCGTGCTTCGCGTTCGCGCAGGCGATCTGCCCCGTCTGCCAGCCGTCGTAGTAGATGCCCTCCAGCCCGTACCGCTGCACG
>Ga0194111_10006210_pt1 | contig 13638 bp, 13 predicted proteins | sample TA2KigC300mmetaG_FD_146194 | JGI IMG/M metagenome (GOLD analysis project Ga0194111, IMG submission 146194) | Freshwater microbial communities from Lake Tanganyika, Tanzania - TA2015033 Kigoma Deep Cast 300m | ecosystem: Environmental > Aquatic > Freshwater > Lake | place: Tanzania: Lake... | reverse complement strand
CGGGGAAGAAGGGCGAGCCGTCGGTGAACTCCAGGAAGCGGGGGTCTTTCGGCGAGACACGGACGAAGCCCTTGCTGTGGGCGGGGCGTCCCTGCCCCGCGCCGTCGGCCGGCATGCACTCGAAGGTGGTCGGGGCGGAGCGGGCGGCGCCCTCGCGGGTTGTCACCACGGCGACGGCCGACCAGTTGCCCGTCTCGCTCGGCGCGAAGCGTGCCCGCCAGCCTGGGGGGCTACTCGGATAGAGCCATTCGGTCTGGCGGCCGCTGTGCTGCCGCTGCTCGCGCTCGACCGACTGGAACCAGAAGGCGGGGTAGGCCAGCTTCTTGCCGCTTGGCGCGGCCAGCTCGACCGACACGTCAATCTCCGCCGCGTCGTAGGGGTTCCCCGCCGCGACGTTGGTCGTGATGGTGAACTCGATCCTCCCGAGGCGTTTGACCTGTTTCACGGCCGCCTCGAGGCTCACCTGCCGCTCGGCGGCAGACCCCGCCGACCAGCAAACCCCCACCAACGCGGCCACCTTACACAGGGTTCGCATGGCATCCTCCTGCTCTTACCGGGCGTCCCTCTCCACTTGCGCCTTGAGCCTGGACAGGTCGAGGGTGGACGGGTCCTGCGGGTACTTGTGCGGGAGGATCCACCAGTCCTCGGTGAAGGAGGCCGATTCGCCCGGGGCGATGTTGTTTCTCGGACCGATCGGCTCCAGCTCGCACAGCTCGTCCTTGAAGTACCAGATCGAGATCGTCAGCGCCGCCATCTCGTTGTACGCGCGGTCGGGGTAGACGGGGAAGCGCTTGACAAACACCAGGCCGTTCTTCATCACGTAGGCGAGCCAGCCGATGGCGCTGTCCATCCCCAGCTTCGGCTGGGCGGGCGTGCCGGTGATGAGCAGGCAGCCGTCGCGCGTGACGATGTTCGGGTCCTGCGGCTGGTACATGATTGTGTGGCCGCCGCCGTACATGACGTAGTGTTTCGGGAAGCGGCTGGCGGGGCTGAGTGGGATGACGACGATGCCGCCGCCGGGGGCGAACGTGCGGCTCCAATGGCACCAGTGCTTCGCATCGTCGGAGACGTTTCTGATCGTCTGCGTGAAGCGCAGGTGGGTGGTGGCCTTGTCGAGGACGAAGTCGCGGACGAGTTGGACGCCCGTCGCCTTGTCCCGCACGCTGGTGAGGCGTGCGGCGCGGGGGCCGGTGACCTCGGCCTCCCAGGGGCCGACCCAGAGGTCGGGGTGCGGGGGGATGGTGTTCTCGGGTCCGATGTCGCAGCGGCCGCCGTCGGCCGCGCCGCCCTTCTTCGCCGCGGGGTCGTACACCTTGCCCGCCGCGTCGGGGTGAAGGGCCATTACATTGGCGCCCTTGAGCGCATACTCGAGCACGCGGCCGCCGCAGTGGTGGCCGAGCACGACGCGGCACTGGCTGTTCTCGAGCTTCACGCACTGCGCGTAGCCGTGGAAGTCGAGCCGCCCCGTGCCTTCGGGGTCCGCTGCCGCGCCGGTTCTGCTGATCGCGAGCGCGCACGCCGCGAGAAGCCGCACGGTCTTGCGCATTGAGCTGTCTCCTTCGCAGGGACTGTGGGCCACGTCTCCATTCGTCGTGGCATGCTACCCCGTGCCGCCCGACGGGTCAAGCGCGACACGCGGCGCCGCTGCCGACAGCGAGTAGATGGGTGGACCGTGGCGATGAGCATGCTTGCACACATGTACACGTCTCCAAACATGCTGCGTGCCGCACGAGCGGCGCCGAGCCACATGAGAATCCCCCGCCGGGAGGGTCCGGGCGGGGGATTCGTGGCGGGCTAAGCCGGGGGCGGGCTGGCCCGCCGAGAGCTAGAACTCGGTGGCCTTGGGGGCCTCGCCGCCCTTGGGCGGGGGGCCGCCGGGCTGGACGATGGGTGGGAACTGCCACCAGCCGGCCCGCATGGCCTTGGCCTTCTCGGCGCCGACTAGCTCGATGAGCTTCTTCTCGCAGGCGTCGTCGGCCTCGGTCACCTTCTTGTCGTAGGTGTCGAGTGCCGCGGCCGCGGTTTGATAGGCTTTCTTCTGCTCGTCGTTGAGGAGGAGGAGCATGGCCTCGGCGGCCTGGGCCTCGAGCTGCTCGCGGAGCTTGCGCCTAGCGTCGGCGGCTTTGGGATCGCGCCAGTCGGCGCGCGGCAGGCGGTCCATCTGCTCGCGGATGTTGCCCCAGGTGTCGCGCTGGATGCCGTCCACGGCGCCGCGCTGCTGCTCGGTGAGGTTGATGTACTGGCGGACGATGTCGGTCTTGCCGTTGGGCAGGCCGGTGCCGAAGAAGGCTGGTCCTCTTCGTGGGGCGGCAGCAGCCATGCCCTGGTCAGCGCGTGCCTTGTCGAGGACGGCCCGGAACTCCTTCTCGGCGGCATCGCGGGCCTCGTCGCGCGCGGCGAGGGCGGCGAGGACCTGTTCGTACTTGGCCTTCTGGTCGGCCGGGAGGGCCTCGACGATGAGGGCGGCGTACTTCTTGTCGAGACTCTTTGCGAGTGCGGTCATGGCCTCGCGCTCGTCGGCGGCGCGCTGCTCATCGAGCTTGGCCACGGCGGCCTGCTGCTCGGGCGTGAGGTCGAAGTAGCGGCGCAGGGCGTCGAAGGCGTTGCCCCGCGTGCGAGGGGCCGAGAAGTCGCCGCCCCGGAACATGTCGAATCGCGGGCGGTCGCCCTCACGGCGGTCACCCTCACGGCGGTCGCCCTCGCGGCGTCCCGGCGGGCCGCCGGCCAAGGCCGCCTGGGCGCCGAGGGCGAAGGCCAGTGCAAGCCACAGCATCTTCCTCATCGGTCACGCTCCTTTCGTTGGGGTCGGGTGGTGCCCCGACCGGCTAGGGTCGTCCCGGGCAGTCTCAGCCCGCGCCGTCCAGGAGGAGGAGGACCCGCTCGAGCGCGTGGTCGGCCTCGTCGTGCAGGAACTCGAGGCGGCGGAGCTCGGCCTCCGCGGCCTCCAGCTCGATGAGCTGGGGGTGCTGGCCCTCGAGCCGGCGCAGAGCCGCCGTGTGGTCGCGCAGGAGGCCCTCCACCAGCGCCACCCGCTCGGCGAGGTGGGGCAAGCCATCCCGTTCGGCCATGGCACGGAGCTGGAGGAGGCGTCGCGCGTAGCCGTCGCACAGGCTGGCGTAGAGCTGCCACTCCGCGAGCAGGCGCTCGCCCAGGGCCTCGTGAAGCGCGCGGACGCGCTCGCCGAGGGTCCTGGCGGTGCCCGCGCTCACGCCGCCAGAGATGATCGCCGAGTCGCCCGCGCCGAGGGACAACTTCTGGGTTCCGAGGTCAATCTCGAGATGGCCGGTGAAGACGTGGACCCGGATGTCCTCGGGCCAATGGGCCAGGGAGCCTGCGGGAAAGGCCACGCCCGCGGCGAGGCGGTTCGCCGGGAAGCCGGCGCTGTAGAACTCGCAGCCCTTGGTGCGCGCGATGGCGCCCCCCAGGTCGGGGGCCAGCTCGATGGCCAGCTCCTTGCCGCGCGAGCCCACCTGGCCCACGAGGCTCCCCGCCAGGAGGCTCACGCGCGGGCCGCCAGGCCCTTGGCTTGCCCCGGAGGCAAACTGGCTGCCGCGGCCCATGACGAGGAGTGAGTTGGCGCCAACGCTCATCGCCACGGGCTCTGCCGCGGCATAGGAGCGGCCCGGGACGAGGCGGCGGGCCGATTCTCCATAGGCATCGTAGACTTCGCCTGCGAGGAGGCTTCCACTGGAGGCAGGGGCTTGCTCGGCCGGGCGCTTCTGCGGTGGAGCGGCCACGCGGTCGGCCGCCGGCCCGCGCGAGCCGGAGAGGAGCGCGATGCCGAGGCCCACGAGCGCTGCGGCAGCGACGGCGCCGGCCGCGCCTCTGCGCAGGACGATGCGCCGCCGCGCCCGGCCGGCCATCCGGGTGGCGAACGCCGTCGCCGGCTCGGCCCACGCCAGGGCCGCACGCACGGCGGCGTCGGCCCGGCGGACCTCGGCCAGCCGCTCGCGGCACGCGGCGCACGAGGCCAGGTGGGCCTCGATGCCCTCGCGGCGCGCGGCCTCCAGGCACCCAAGCTCGTAGGCGTCAAGCTGTTCGGCCACGTCCTTGCACGTCATCGGTCACCTGCGCTCTCGGTGAGCAGCCTGCGGAGCATCTGCCGTGCCCGCGTGAGCCGCGAGGTCACGGAACCGACCTGGAGCCCGAGCAGGCGGGCGATCTCGTCGCAGGAACAGCCCTGCGAGTAGTGGAGATGGATCACCTGCTGGTAGCCCTCGGGCAGCGTGGCAATCGCGTCGAGCACCTCCGGGTGGGCCTCTCGGCGGTCGGGCGGCTCGGCCTCGATCCCTGCGGCGGGCCGGCGAGCCCTACGGCGGGCGGCCCGCCGCGCCACGTTCACCACGGCCTGAAGGAGCCACGGCGCGAAGGCCGCGGGGTCCCGCAACTGGCCGAGCGAGCGGAAGGCCCTGAGAAACGCCTCCTGGGCCGCGTCCTCCGCGTCCGCCCGGTCGTGGAGCACGGCATAGGCTCGGGCCACCACGAGCCCCTGGTAGCGGCGAACGAGCGCCGCGAAGCCGTGCTCCTGCCCTGCCCTGGCCTGCTGCACCAGGTCGGCATCCGCCGGAACCTTCTGGTCGCCGCCTGGGCAGGCATCCATCCGTGACTCCCACACACCATGCTAGACACCGCGTAGGGGCCGATTGCTGCCGGCTCCCAGTATACCAGCGCGAGCCACGCGGGGGAAGATGGGTTGGGTGCCGGCCGCGGCAGGAGCGAGCCAGGCGTGTGTGTTTTGGCGCACCCCGAAGCCGAACTGCCGAGAGCCGCCTCCGACGGCACACAATCCTCGGTCCATAACCGCCTGAGAGCATTGGCTTTATGGCGACCGCAATGGCCGCGCTTCCCCCGGCACGCCCGTTGCGCCTTTTTAGGATCTTGCGATGGGGGGCCACGGCAACAGCGGCAGTAGCTCCTCCCCCTGCTGCCGCTACGTCCCTCTGGCCCCCCGCTCCATGCGCGGGGAGAGGGGTCCAAACCCCCTCCGCCCCGTGGATAACTCGGGCGTGAGTGCAACGGGGTACGGCGCCACTTCGAGCCCGGGGCGCGATGACTCCGGGCCATACCCTCCTCGGCTTCCCGCCTGTGGCGCTGCCGCAGCCATGCGCTATAATGTCTCGAGCGACCGCTCCTTTTCCCCTCCGCGCGGAGGATGCTGCCAGTGGTTGCCATCGGCACTTCGGGATACCAGTATTCCGACTGGAGGGGGACATTCTACCCGGACGACCTGCCCAAGGGGGGCGAGCTGGCCTTCTATGCCGAGCGGTTCAAGACGGTCGAGTTGAACTTCACCTACTACCGCATGCCCAACTTCCGCACCATCGAGGCGATGGTGAAGAAGACACCGCAGGGCTTCACCTTCTGGGTGAAGGCCAACGAGGCGACGACGCATCAGCAGGACCGCTCCGTGGCCGGGGCGTTCAACGAGGCGCTCGAGCCCGCCCGCGAGGCGGGGCGGCTGGCGGGCATCCTGTGCCAGTTCCCCTACTCGTTCCGCAACACTGAGCGGACGCGGGCCTACCTGGCGGCGCTGCCCGAGGATTTCCCGCACGACCCGCTCGTCGTGGAGTTCCGAAACGCCGCGTGGGCGAACGAGGCTGTGTTTGGCTTTCTGCGGGCGAAGAAGCTCGGCTTCTGCTGCGTGGACGAGCCGGCGATTCGCGGCCTCATGCCGCGCCTGGCGGTCGCCACGGCGCCAGTGGCCTACGTCCGCTTCCACAGCCGCGACGCCTCCAAGTGGTACGAGGGCGGCGGCAAGGAGCGCTACAGCTACCTCTACCGCCGCGACGAGCTTCAGGAGTGGCTCCCCAAAGTCCAGCAGCTCAGCTCCGAGGCCGAGAACGTCTACATCTTCTTCAACAACTGCCACGCCGGTCACGCCGCGGTCAATGCCGAAGAGTTCAAGAAGCTCCTCACGGAGATTGGCGCGATCGGATGAGGGGTTGGTGCACGCACGCCATTTGGAAAAGCCGGGGTCTGGCGCGTATAATGTGCGCGGAGGTGTTGACCGCAGGATCGGCCAGCGAACAACAACGGAGGCGTCAGATGGCAAGTCCCAAGGAGCAAGTGCTGAACCTGGTCCAAACCCTTCCCGACGATGCCACCTTCGATGACATCCTGGAAGAGATCTACTTCAAGCTTGAGGTAGACGCCGGCCTTCGGGAACTCGACGAAGGGAAAGGCATCCCGCACGAGGAGGTTGAGGCCCGACTTGAGAAGTGGCTCCGGCGATGATCAGGTGGTCCCCCACGGCTGCTCGCGACCTCGAAGAGATCTGCGCGCGCATGAGCAGGGAGTCGCAGACCTATGCGTCCGTCTTTGCGAGGAGAGTCATGGCCGTTGTGAGGCCGCTTGAGCGCTTCCCCAAGCTTGGCCGGATTGTGCCTGAGTACGAGGATGAGAACATCCGCGAAGTCTTCTGTCGTGCCTATCGGGTCATCTACCGGCTCAAGGGTGGGGCAATCGAGATCGCCAAGATCAGACATGGGGCCATGCCCCTCTGGTGAGGAGGCCGCCGGTCTCAATGGTCCCTCCAAGTTGGCTCACCCCCTTGTGCTTGGCCTGTGCCTTGCTCTCGCTTGCCAAAGCAGGCACGGTCCCGGTGCCCCCAGCCGCCGAGCTGCCGGCGATTGCCAAGCCGTTGCTGGCGCACTGGGCGTTTGACGAGGATTCGGAGGCGGTTGCCCGCGATTCGAGCGGGAATGGCCTCGATGCCTCGCCCCTCGGCGGGCAGGGGAGGTTCCCGCGCGTCGAGGGGGTCTACGGCTCGGCCATCCACCTTGCCGGCCACCACATGCTCGGCGTGGCGGGCAAGCCCGACTTTGCCGGCGTGCAGAAGCTCTCGCTGAGCGCCTGGGTGCTGCCCGTGACGCTCGACAAGGAGCGCTACCGCGAGATCTTCCGCAAGGAGGACGGCGACCGCCGCGTGCTCTTCTCGTTCCAGGAGTTCGGCACTGTGCTGTCGCTGGGCCTCAACGTGGGCGGCTACGCCGAGTGCGACGCCCCGATGAAGCCCGCCCAGGTGCTCGACGGCGCCTGGCACCACGCCGCCGCGACATTCGATGGCAAGACGATGCGGGTCTATCTCGACGGCCGCGAGATCGGCTCGCTGGAGCGGCCCGGCGCCCTCGCGGCAGGCGGCACCGCTCCTGGCTGCATCGGCTCTTCCAACGGCGGCGAGTGCTTCCAGGGCGCGATGGACGACTTGCGCATCTACCAGGACGCCCTGACCGCGGACGAGGTGGCGACGCTCTACAAGAGCGGCCTGAAGGCGCAGGAGAAGTTCCACCGCGACGCCGAGGCCGACCTCCAGGCATTCTTCACCACGGGCAAGACCCTTGCCGAGACCCTCGCGGCCTCGCGCCGCCGGTTCGTCGAGAAGGGCATCCCTGCCGCGCCCAAGCTCCTCGCCGCCACCCGCCTGCGGCTCAAGGCCGCGTTCCCCGACGACTTCGACCGGTTCATGGCCGCCACCGGCATCAGCCCAGTGGACTACGTGGTGGCCAGGGGCAACAGCTTCAACCTCCGCGAGGTGGGCCGCCTGGTCGAGATGATGGTGGAGTACAAGCCCCTCACCGACGCCCAGTGGAAGCGTCAGTCGCCCGAGGACCTCGCCCGCTGGAAGGAGGCCGAGGCTATCGAGAGGAAGTTCGAGGCCCTGAAGGCCCAGGGCGATGCCGCTGCCTTCTCGCCCGACTGGATCGAGGTGATGATGGAGGCAGCGAGGCGGGTGACGCTCCGCCCACACGTCCAGGAGGCCGTCGCCCCCTACGTGAAGCCCTCAACGCCTGAGACCCGCAACCTCACGGCTGATGAGGCACGGCAAGCACTTGAGCGGGACTGGCTCCACCAAGCCGACGGCAATCCCACGCTGGAGCGCATCAAGAGCGAGATCGCCCGGACGCGCGCCTTGGCCGAGAGGATACAGAGAGAAGACCGCCTGAAGGCGGGACTCCAAACAGGCGAGGGACTGGCCGAGCTAGCTGCCGTCGAGGAGCAACTCAACGCGCCGAGCCGCGATGTTTACTTCAAGGTGCGGGAGATCAAGCGCCGCATCGCCCTGAAGAACCCCATCGTGGATTTCACGAAGGTGCTCTTCGTGGACATGCCCTTCCCGGCCGGCTCGGAATGGCCGCACGAGACACGCCACCGCCTCGGCTACATGGCCGTGCCCGGCGGCCGGCTGCTTATGCTGGACGGTCTCTCGCCCGACGGCAAGCTCACCCAACTGATGCCCCAGCCCCCCCCGTTCGGAGTCCCGCCTTTAGGCGGTCCTCCAATCCACGGCTCCTTCTGGCGGCCAGACCTCTCGTTCGATGCTCAGCGAGTGCTCTTCTGCTTCAAGCCCCACAACGAAAAGTCGTTCCACCTCTATGAGATCAGCGTGGACGGCTCGGGCCTGCGGCAGCTCACGGACGGCATCTACGACGACTTCGACCCTATCTACCTGCCCGACGGCGAGCACATCATCTTCTCGACCACGCGGGGCCACACATACGTCCGCTGCATGCCCCCCACCAACGCCTACGTCCTCGCCCGCTGCAACCGCGACGGGCGGAACATCTATCTCATCTCGGCCAACAACGAGCCCGACTACCTGCCCTCGGTGATGAACGACGGCCGCATTGTCTACACCCGCTGGGAGTACACCGACAAGCCCCTCTGGCGCGCCCAGGGCCTCTGGACCGTGAACCCCGACGGCACCCACGTGAGCACCCTCTGGGGCAACCAGAGCGTGTGGCCCGACCTCCTGAAGGACGCCCGCAGCATCCCAGGCTCCCGCCGCGTGATGTTCACAGGCTCCGCACACCACAACTGGTTCAGCGGCTCCGTGGGCATCATCACGCCGGGCGACGGCTTCAACTTCCCCGCCGGCCTCACCAAAGTGACCGCCGACGTGGCCTGGCCAGAGTCGGGCAATGGCCCCGTTGACCCCATCGAGTCGCCGAGCTACCACCGCAGCGGGAACTACGCCGCCTACTACTCGCCCTACCCCCTGAGCGAGAGGGATTTCCTCGTTTCGGCCAATCGAGGGGGAAAGTTCGTCCTCTACCTGATGGACACCGATGGCAACCGCGAGTTGATCTATGAGGGCGTGAACAACATCTTCCACGCCATTCCAGTACGGCCGCGGCTGAAGCCGCCGGTTATCAACGACCGCGTCGAGTGGCCGACCCGCGAGGAGCGCTCGTCGCCCAAGGGCGGTGTGATCTATAGCGGCAACGTCTACAGCGGCGCGCCCGACGTGCTGCGCGGCAAGGCACGCTTCCTCCGCGTGCTGTCCATCGAGCACAAGACCTACACCTACTGGCACAAGCGCCCCTACATCTCCACAGGCCCCGTCGTCTCCGCCGTCCAGTCCGAGGGCGTCAAGCGCGTGCTGGGCACCGTGCCCATCGAGGCCGACGGCTCGGTGAGCTTTCACGCCCCGAGCGGCATCCCGCTCCACTTCCAACTGCTCGACGAGCGGCAACGGGCGCTCCAGACCATGCGCAGCTTCGTCAACGTCATGCCCGGCGAGCGCCGCGGCTGCCTCGGCTGCCACGAACTCCACAGCGTCGCCCCCGACACCCCCCTCCCTCTCAGGGAGGGGGCAGCATCTTACATCCCCCTCCCTTACAGGGAGATGGTAGTGGGAGGGTTGGGCGCCCGCCGCGGCCCTGAAGTCCAACCCTCACCCTACCCTCTCCCTGGAAGGGAGAGGGGTCAAAGCACCCCCCTCCCTCTCAGGGAGGGGGCAGGGGGAGGGTTGGGCCCTGTGAGCGGAGATGGGTACAAGGTGCTGGGCCGCGAGCCGAGCAACATCATACCCCCACCGTGGGGCAGCGACACGGTGAGCTGGGAGCGCTACATCCGCCCCGTCCTCGACCGGCACTGCGCCAAGTGCCACACGGGCGAGGGCAAGGGGCGGGCGAAGGTGGACATGACCCCCCGCCCCGGCGGCCTCGGCTTCGACGAAACGTATTGGCTCTTCATCGGCCGGCCGTCCTGGGGCGCCCCATATGTGCCACCCAAGAACCCTCCGCCCGGCTTCGGCATCGCCGACATGCTCATGGTCGAAGGCTACCACCAGCGCGACCCACGCGGCTACGAGACGCCGCCCCCCATGACCAAGCTCTCCTACCGCAGCCGCCTCATCGAGATCGCCTCCAGCGGCAAGCACGGCATCGTAGCCCGCCTCTCCGAGGCGGATTCTTCCCGCCACGGAGTGGCGGACTCCGGCGTCAAGCTCCCGCCCGACGACCTCCTCCGCCTGATCCTGTGGGTGGACGCCATGTGCCCTTACCTCGGCGACGAAGAGGTCCGAGCGATTGACGATCCCGTCTTCCAGGGCGTGGACTGGCTCGCCATCCGCCCCCGCATCAAGACCGCCCCGCGCATCATCCGCCCGGGGCCGGTGGATTGACTCTTACCTCCCGCGGGTTCCAATACCCGCGGGAGGTTATCTTGCCTGGGAGGAGCCTCCTTGCTCTCCCGGATAGCCCGATTCGCCGCGCTCTTGCCAGTATGCCTCGCGCTATGCGCTGCGCCAACCCTCTGCTTGGGCGGGGAGGCGAAGGAGGAGGAACTCGAGCCTGTGAAGATCGAGCTCCCTCTGCCGGTGCTCATGCGCCCCTACCCGATCAAGCTCACCGAGCACATCGAGAAGCCGTCGGGTCGGCCGCGGCCACCCTTCCTCGCGCCCAAAGGCACACGGAATGTGGCCCTCGGCAAGCCCGTCACAAGCAAGGACGACTTGCCGCATGCCTTGACGTACCGGCGCAAACGGCATATGATACTAGCGTCAGGAATGTGCGAGGGCTTTGCGGCCCAGGAGGCAGAACATGGAAGCGTTGCGGCTCAGGAAGCATCTTGACTCCGGCACACTTGAGATCGGCGGCCTCGAGGCGCTGACCAATAGGGACGTGGAGGTCATCATCCTCGTCGAGCCCGAGGGACAGGATGCGGCGAGCGCGCCGCAGGAGACTCGGCAACCGCGGCGCCCCGGCTGGGCCAAGGGCAAGATTTGGGTCTCTGACGACTTCCATAAGCCACTCGACGAGAAGGAAGCCGAGGAGTTCTACAAGTGAGGTATCTCCTCGACACCCACGTGTTCATCTGGTGGGCCATCGAGGATCCGAAGCTGCCTGCTGACATGCTGGAAGCCATCGTGGACCCAGCGAACCAACTCTACCTGAGCGCTGCCAGCACGTGGGAGATGATGATCAAGTCCCGCCTCGGGAAGCTCAGGCTCCCTTCTGGCGCCGAAGCGTTCATTGCGAGAGGACTCCGGCGCCATCGCGTCGAGCCCCTGCCGATCACCATCGCACACACACTTGCGCTTGCATCGCTCGAAAGCGTTCACAAGGATCCCTTCGACCGCATGCTGATCGCCCAGGCCCGCCATGACAACCTCACCCTAATGACCGACGATCCCCTGATTCGGCAGTACCGCGTCAGGACCTTCCCGTAGCCCGCGGCGGACCCAACACGATGCGTTGTCTCCTCCTGAGGGCGAACACGTCGAGAAGCCCACGCGCAAGCGCCGCCCCTCTGCACTGTTGCCGCACCCTCCTCTTCCGCGCCTTTCCGCGTGTTCCGCGGGCTACCTCTCCTCCGCTTTCGGCGGGTTGTCGAGGATCGCGCCGATGGCGATGAGGTAGAGCTGCCGCCCCTTCTCCTCGTGCACGCTGTCTATGCAGAGCCAGCGGCCGTCGGGGCTGTAGCGGGGGTGGGTGTCGCAACGCCATTCGCCGTCGTAGCCCTTCGCGGCGTAGAAGTGGCCCAGGACGATGACCTTGCCCGTCGGCACGTGGTAGAGATAGACGGGCCGCTTGCGGTCGGCACCAGGATAACGGTCGTTGACGATCCAGTCCTTGTTCGGCAGGTAGGAGCAGTGGCCGTCGGCAGTCATCACGCCTTTGCCGATGGGCTCGGCATTGGCCGTCTTGTCCTCGAAGAGGTAGAAGCAGTTGCCATGTGAGGCATGGCCGGCCCAGACGAGGATGTGGGTGGGGTCGCGCCAGATGAAGTGGGAGGCGAGGCCGCCGACGACGAAATGGATGTCCTTCCCTTCGGGCGTGGCGGTGTACATGCGGGTGACGAGGCTGCGGCGGTCAGCACTCCACCAGCGATGCAGGAAGATGAAGCGCGAGCCGTCCTGGTTGAACAGCAGGTGGTTGAACCACTGCTTGGCGCCCGGCGGCGGGGCTGGGGCGTGGGGGAGCGCCCCGATGTCGGCGACGGAGATGATCAGCTCCTGCTTGCCCGCGGCGAGGTCAATGCGCCAGATGCCGGCATCCTTCGGCGCCAGGTCGCCCTTGTGTGGGTCGGGCAGGCCGCAGTAGCCGTAGCCGGGGCGGCAGTCGTTGATGCGGCGGAAGTCGGGGGCCACCGCGATCTTCGCGTTCGGGCTGACCGTGTAGATGGGGTGGGGAATCGTCCGCCTCTTGCGGCTCACGACGTCGAGGATGTGGCAGCAGAAGCGGTCCCCGTCCCGGTCGTTCTAGATGACCTCGCTCTTCGCGCCTGGGAGCCACTGGAGCATGCAGCCCTGCTGCCAGCACCAGGCGCGGCTCTCGCCCAGCCCCGCCCAGCGGTCACCATCCTGAAGGTCAATCATCCCCACCTTGATCACGTCGTCGGGCTTCGGCGAGCGGTGCTCGAAGTCCACCTCCATCCCCAGGCAGTAGCGGCCCGTGGGGTCGCATTGGAGTTTGTCGTAGTAGGCGAACCAGTGGAACTTCGGTCCTTGGGTGATGGCCCGGACCGGGGCGGGAGCATCCGACATTGGCTTCCCCTTCGCTTGTGCAGCAGACGCGCGAGGCGCGGCGGCCAACGCCAGGGCAGAGCCGCTGCTCTGAAGGAAACGGCGACGCGAGAGGCGTGCGGCGCGCATGGTTGGCTCTCCTGAATGCGTCGGAAGCATTCTAATCGGCAAAGGGCGTTTGCGCAACGGCGGCTTGAGGGGTAAGATGGCCGCAGGAGAGGAGGCCGCGCGGCGATGCAATACGCGATCCTTGGCAGGACGGGACTGAAGGTGTCGCGCCTGGGCTTCGGGGCCATGCGCCTGCCGATGAAGGGCGACAGGGTGGACCGCGAGAAGGCCATCCCGATGATCCACCGCGCCTTCGAGGCCGGCGTGAACTACGTTGACACCGCCGTCGGCTACTGCAACCAGGACAGCCAGCGCGCCGTCGGCGAGGCCCTCGAAGGCTGGCGCGACCGCATCGTCGTCTCGACCAAGAACCCCCACTACAACAAGCGCGACGACCGACCCTGGTGGAAGAACCTCGAGGACTCGCTGCAACGCCTCAGGGTGGGCGCCATCGACATCTACAACTTCCACGGCCTCAACTGGAAGGCATTCGAGGAACACGTGGCCGGCCCCGACGGCCAGCTCGCCTGGATGCAGAAGGCGAAAGCCCAGGGCCTCGTCCGCCACATCTGCTTCAGCTTCCACGACTCCGCCGACAACCTCGTCAAGCTCGCCAGGACCGGCGAATTCGGGTCCGTCACCCTCCAGTACAACGTTCTCGAGCGCAGCCTCGAGAATGCCCTGCCGGCCGTCAAGAAGCTCGGCCTAGGCGTCGTCGTGATGGGGCCGGTCGGCGGCGGACGCCTCGGCTCGCCCTCGCCCGCCATCCGCAAGCTCCTCCC
>Ga0194111_10006207_pt1 | contig 13640 bp, 10 predicted proteins | sample TA2KigC300mmetaG_FD_146194 | JGI IMG/M metagenome (GOLD analysis project Ga0194111, IMG submission 146194) | Freshwater microbial communities from Lake Tanganyika, Tanzania - TA2015033 Kigoma Deep Cast 300m | ecosystem: Environmental > Aquatic > Freshwater > Lake | place: Tanzania: Lake... | reverse complement strand
GGCCGTGCCTCTTCCAGCCGGGAACTGGAGGTTGCGCAAGGAACGCTGTTTTGAGGCGCCGGACGATGGAAGTACTGAAAAGACAATTGGAGGACCTCATTGCCGAATTGGAGAATCAGACGCAACTCAGAGAGAGACTGGAAAACCTGGTTTCGGTGTATCCGTTCAACGAATTCGAGTCCTACGAGGTTCAGGCGCGGTACCTCTTGCAGGCAATCCGCGATGCGTACAAACGACAAATGACGGGAAGACGTGATTGAGAGGAGCGATTCTGAGTAATCTCAAATCCACCTTGTTGGTCACCGGCTCCATCGGAATCGACACGATCCGGACGCCCCACGGGTCCAGTGAAAACTGTATCGGGGGCTCCGCGATCTACTTCGCCATGGCGGCGAGCTTCTTCTCGCACGTCCGCTTCATCGGGGTCATCGGCGCGGACTGCCCGTTCCATATTCCGAGCCTCTTCGCGGGCCGGGATGTCGATTTGGGAGGCTTGGAAGTCCGCGCCCACAGCAAGACCTTCCGCTGGGCCGGCACGTACAAGGAGACCATGGACGACCGCGTGACGGACGCCATCGAGCTGAACGTCCTGGCGGAGCAGCCGCCGGTGGTGCCCCTGGTGTTCGCGGACAGCCGCTTCGTCTTTCTCGCCAACACCGCCCCGCGTCTGCAGATTCAGTTGCTCAGTCAGATCCGCGCGCCGCTGTTCGTGGCGGCCGATACGATGGACTTCTGGATCACGGACCACTTGGCGGACCTGACCGAGCTGTTGACGAAGATCCACTGCCTGATTATCAACGCCGACGAGGCCAAGCTGCTGGCCCGGCAGTCCAACCTGATCCGGGCCGCCGAGCAGATCCTGGCGATGGGCCCGTCGATCGTCATCATCAAGAAGGGCGAGTCCGGCGCGCTGATGTGCCTGGCGGATGGGAGCAAGTTCGTCCTGCCCGCCTACCCGGCGACCGAGGTCCGCGACCCGACCGGCGCGGGCGACAGCTTCGCCGGCGGCCTGATGGGCTATCTGGCCCAGGCCCGCACGACGGACTTCGAGACGCTCAAGACCGCCGTCGCCTACGGCACCGTCGTCGCGTCGTTCACGATCGCGGATTTCTCCCTCGCGGGCCTGACGAGCGTCACCCGTGAAGACATCGACGCCCGGCTGGAGATGCTGCGGCGGTGCACGGGTTTCTGAGGCACGAGTGACGAAGATGCGGTGTTTCATTGCGATTGACATTCCCGAGGAGATTCGAGCCGAGCTGGCCGATCTGCAAAAGGAGTTGGCTCAGCAAGTGGATATTCACAAGGGCGACGTCAAGTGGGTGGAGCCTGAGAGCATGCACCTGACGCTCAAGTTCCTGGGCGAGGTCCCGGACCCGCAAATCGTCGAGATCTGCAACATCGCCAAGGACGTCGCGAGCCGGCACGAGGCGTTCGACTTTGCCGTGCGGGAGGCCGGCTCGTTCGGCGGCCGCAGCGCCCGTGTCCTGTGGATGGGAGCGGGCCTGGATTGTCCCGCGCTGCTCGAATTGCAGCAGGAACTCGAAGAAGAGCTGGCCGAGGCGGGCTGGCCCAAAGAGGGCCGGCAGTTCTCGGGCCATCTGACGCTGTGCCGCATCCGCAACAGCAAGGCGGGCGAGAAACTGGGACGGATGGTGGAGCAATACAAGGATTACGATCTGGGCACCGTTCGCGCGGCCTCGATCGTCGTGTACGAGAGTCGCCTGACTCCGCAAGGACCGATGTATACCCCCTTGGGGAACTTCAATTTGGTAGACTGAGAGCCTCTGACAGAATGAAGACGACTTCCATGTCATTGCGAGCCCCGCGAAGCAATCTCCCACCCGTGGGATTGAGATTGCTTCGTCGCTGCGCTCCTCGCAATGACATATCCAGGCTCATTCTATCAGAGACTTTGATAAGCGGTAAAACGATGTGATTTCGTTTTGAATAGAAAGGTAAAGGAAGGGCGAGAGAGTAAGTTGGAGGTAATGTACCATGGCAAAAGCCAAAAAGACCACAAGCACCACCACTCCGGAACCGGCCGCCGACGGCAAGCAGGCGGCGCTGCAGCGCGTGATCGCGCAGATCGAGAAGCAGTACGGCCAGGGCTCGATCATGCAGATGGACGAGCAGTCCTATGCCCGGATCGAGGGCATCGGCACCGGGGCGCTGTCGCTCGACATCGCCCTGGGCGGCGCGGGCATCCCGCGCGGGCGCATCAGCGAGCTGTACGGGCCGGAGTCGTCGGGCAAGACGACGCTGGCCCTGCACGTGATCGCCAGCGCCCAGAAGGCCGGCGGCGTCGCCGCGTTCATCGACGCCGAGCACGCCCTGGACACCACCTGGGCCAAGAAGCTGGGCGTCGATGTCAGCAGTCTGCTGGTCAGCCAGCCGGACACCGGCGAGCAGGCTCTCGACATCGCCGAGATGCTGATCTCGTCGAACTCCGTCGACGTGATCGTCGTCGACTCGGTGGCCGCCTTGACGCCCAAGGCGGAGCTCGAAGGCGACATCGGCGACACGCACGTCGGCCTGCAGGCCCGGCTCATGAGCCAGGCGATGCGCAAGCTCACCGGCATCATTTGCAGGAGCCGGACCGCCCTGGTCTTCATCAACCAGATCCGCATGAAGATCGGCGTCATGTTCGGCAACCCCGAGACGACGCCGGGCGGCAAGGCCCTGAAGTTCTACAGCTCCGTCCGCATCGATATCCGGCGGCTGAGCACCCTGACGGACAACAGCGGCGCCATCGGCTCGCGCGTGCGGGCCCGCGTCGTCAAGAACAAGATCGCGCCGCCCTTCCGGGAGACCGAGTTCGACATCATGTTCGACAGCGGCATCAGCTACGAGGGCGACCTGCTCGACCTGGCGCTGGCCGCCAACATCATCGAGCGCAGCGGCGCCTGGATCAATTACGGCAAGATCCGGCTCGGCCAGGGCCGCGAGAATGCCAAGAAGTACCTGATCGATTATCCCGAGGTCCGCAGCGAGTTGAAGGAGAAGATCCTGTCCGAAAAGGGACTGCTCGCGGCCGCGACCGCGAAGTCGAAAGCGAAGGCCGAGGAACCGGTCGAGGCGGAAGCCTGATCGGCCGATAGCAGATTACGGTTGGATGATTGCGAGGGTGGCAGCGTCAAGCGGTTGGTAGTGACGCCGTAAGGCGTTCGTGTCGTGGGCATCCTGCCCGCGCCGCTTCGAAGGCGTCTCGCCTTCGAAGCGCGGACGCCCGCGTCCGCGACACGAAGATATGCTCTTGCGAGCACACTACAAACGAAAGCCGGCGGCCTTGACGCTGCCACCCATGGAATTATAGAACAGGCAAGGGTGTTTTGAGAATGCTGAGCTCCAAAGAGATTCGTCGTGGGTTTATCGAGTTCTTTACGGCCCGGGCGCATGCGTTTGTCCCGAGCTCGCCGGTCGTGCCGCAGGGGGATGAGACCCTGCTGTTCGCCAACGCCGGCATGAACCAGTTCAAGGACATCTTCCTGGGTCTCAAGCCCGCCGAGTGGCCGCGGGCGGTCAACAGCCAGAAGTGCCTGCGCGTCAGCGGCAAGCACAACGACCTGGAAGAGGTCGGCAAGGACACCTATCACCACACGTTCTTCGAGATGCTCGGCAACTGGTCGTTCAACGATTACTTCAAGGCCGAGTCGATCGCGTGGGCCTGGGAGCTGCTGACGAAGGTCTGGGGCATCAACCCCGACCAGTTGTGGGCGACGGTCTTCGGGGGCGACGACAAAGACGGCCTGCCCCAGGACACCGAGGCCGCCGGGCTCTGGACGAAGCTGACGCCGATCCCCGCCGAGCGGGTCCTGGCGTTCGGCAAGAAGGAGAACTTCTGGGAGATGGGCGAGACCGGCCCGTGCGGGCCGTGCAGCGAGATCCATATCGATCTCGGACCCGACCGCTGCGACAAGAAGGGCGTCCCGGGGCATCAGTGCCGCGTCAACGGCGACTGCGCCCGCTACATCGAGCTGTGGAATCTCGTCTTCATCCAGTTCAACCGCCAGCCCTCGGGCAATCTCGTGCCGCTGTCCGCCCGGTACATCGACACCGGCGCCGGTCTGGAGCGCGTCGTCTCCGTGCTCCAGAACAAGCGGAGCAATTATGACACCGATCTGTTCATGCCGATCATCGAAGCCACCAGCAAGATGAGCGGCCACAAGTACACTTCCGAGCTCGGCAACAAGACCGACAACGCCTTCCGCGTCATCGCCGATCACATCCGCGCGGTGACGTTCGCTGTCACGGACGGGGCAACCCCGTCCAACGAAGGCCGGGGCTACGTCATTCGCCGGATCCTGCGCCGGGCGTCGCGGTTCGGCCGCGAGCTCGACCTGCACGAGCCGTTCCTCTATAAGCTGGTCCCCGTGGTTGTGGACTGCCTGGGCGAGGCCTTCCCCGAAGTGCGGGACCGGGCCGAGCACGTCGCCACCGTGATCCAGGCGGAAGAGGTCAGCTTCGGCCGGACGCTCGACCGGGGTCTGGAGCTGTTTGCCGCCGCGGCCAAGCGGGCCGGGAAGACCCCCACCAAGACCCTCAGCGGCGAGGACGCCTTCCAGCTCTACGACACTTACGGCTTCCCCGTCGATCTGACGCAGCTCATGGCCCAGGAGCGGGGCCTGTTCGTGGATATCGAGCGGTTCCTGGAGCTGATGCAGGAGCAGAAAGAACGCGCCCGCGCGGCTCAGAAGACCGATACACTCCTGGCCGGTCTGGCCGACAGCGACCTGCCGGCGACGGACGATGCGCCCAAGTACCGCACGGACCATTGCGAGGCCGTGATTCTCGGCTGGATCGACGCCGCGGGCTTCCACAAGCAGGGCGAAATCCCCGCCGGGATCGAGATCGGCCTGGTCCTCGACCAAACCTGCTTCTACGCCGAAGCCGGCGGCCAGGTCGGCGATACCGGCGTGATTGAGACCCGCGGCATGGGCGTCTCACCCATGCGGTATCGTGTCGAGGGCGTCCCGCCCTCGAATCGCGGGCAGGATGCCCGCGACACGCAAGGGCAAGATGCCCTCGCCACGAAGACTCATGGGCAAGATGCCCATGCTACTCACGGGCGGGACGCCCGTGCTACGTTTGGGGTCGAGGCGACCACCAAGGTCGGCAACACCGTGATTCATCGCGGCAAGCTCGCAGAGGGCGCGCTGCGCGTCGGGCAGAAGGTCTCCGCCATCGTCAGCCTGGACCGCAACGCGACGAAAAAGAACCACACCGCCACGCACCTGCTGCAATGGGCGCTCCAGCAGGTGCTGGGCAAGACGGCGCAGCAGCAGGGCAGCTACGTCGCTCCCGATTACCTGCGGTTCGACTACACCTATCCGAAGGCCCCGACCGAGGAAGAGCTCAAAGAGGTCGAGCGCCTGGTCCGCAAGAAGATCGGCGACGATCTGCCGGTCACGTGGGCGGTCCTGCCCCGCGAGGAAGCCCAGAAGCTCGGCGCCATGGCCCTGTTCGGCGAGAAGTACGGCAGCGAGGTCCGCGTCGTCTGCCTCGGCGCCGCCGACCAGGACCACATCGGCGAAGCGTTCAGCCGGGAGTTCTGCGGCGGCACGCACGTCGATCGTCTCGGCGTCATCGGCGGCTTCAAGATTCTCAAGGATGAGAGTATCTCTGCCGGCGTCCGCCGCATCACAGCCCTGACCGGTCAAGGCCTGACCGCCCATCTCGAGCGCGGCAGCGAGATCGCCGAGCAGCTCGCGGCCCTGCTCCAGGTTCCCGCCGACAAATTGCCCGAGCGCATCGCGCAGCTCGTCGAGGACAACAAGCGCCTCGTCAAGCAGCTCAAGACCGCCGCGAAGACCGGCGGGCCCGACACCATGACGGAAGCCCGGCAGCTTCTGGACGCCAGCGAGAAGATCGGCGAATCGGCGGTGATCGTGGGCCGGCTCTCGACGACCTCGATCGACCGGGCCCGCGAGGCCATCGACATGCTCAAGAAGAAGGCCAAATCCGCCGCGATCGTCCTGGCCTACGAAGAGGATGGCAAAGTGATGCTCCTGTCCGGCGTGACGGACGACCTCATCAAGACCCTCAAGGCCGGCGATATCGTCAAGACGATCGCCCCCATCGTCGACGGCGGCGGCGGCGGCAAGCCCCAAATGGCCCAAGCCGGCGGCAAAAACCCCGCCAAAATCGACGAAGCCCTCAAAGAGGCGGCGAATCTCATCAAGCAGAAGCTGGCATAGAGTCACAAGGCCGGGAGGGGGCCGATCATGACGCAGAAAGAGCAGATCTGTGACAAGGCCGTGGAATTGCTCCGGCAGGAGCCTCGTGGACTGCGATTTGCGGAGCTGATGCGTCGCCTCCAGCGGGAACTGCCGGAGGTCAAGTCGGCGCGTCGCGTCGTTCCCAACCTGCATATCTTTCGGCCGGAAGAGATCGCCAAGCCCGCACGGGGCCTGTTTCGCCATACCCGGTTCCGGGAAACCGAGGTGGAGAGCGACATCCAGCTTGCGGAGACCCGGACGCCACGCAGGGGTGGGGAAAACCAGTTCTACGGGTCCTTTGCGGCATACTTTGTGGAAGAGTTGGAGGAATGCACGAAGGCGATTCCGCTGGGCGGCAACTGCTTCAAGGAAAAATGGGGCACCCCGGATGTCATCGGTGTGCTGTGTCCCCGGCAAAGCGACATCCTGAAGTTCCCCCCGGAGGTGGTATCGGCAGAGGTGAAGACTGACTCCAGCGCCCTGATCACGGCCTTTGGCCAAGCCTGCTCATACCGGCTCTTCTCGCACAAGGTGTGTCTCGTTATACCCGACTCCGTCTCCGAGTCTGACTTGGCGCAGCTCGATGCCTTGTGCCGTGTGTTCGGCCTCGGCCTCATCCTCTTCGACGCAGGGAATCCTGCAGAGCCGAGCTATCAGATCAGGGTCCGTGCCACCAAGCATGAGCCGGACATGTTCTATGCCAACAGGAATCTCAAGGTCATCGAAGATACACTATTCGGATAGCGTTCGCAGGAGCGGGTGATTCGCACGGAAAAGCGTCAAGGGAGAGCCATGATTCACCTCCAATGTGCACACTGCGGTTGCAGGCTCAGAGTGTCCGATACGCACACCGATAAAGAAGGCCGTTGCCCGCGGTGCAAATCGATGCTCATCGTTCCGCCCGCGACCGGAACCCAGGACGCGCCAACCCTCAGTGACCTTCCCGATTGGTCCGCGCCGGCTCAGGCAGTTCCGTCGGAAATCCAAGCCGACGAGGTCACGACATCAGGGGCCGAGCCAGACCGGCCGAGCTCTCTGGCCGAAGTGATGGAGGAATCGCGATTTCCGTGGTTCCTCGACGCCTTGGCCTATCCGGTCAGCAGTTCCGGCGCGGTGAACATCGCGGTGTTTGTACTGGTCCCTCAACTCGTGGCGTTCGTGATCCGTCTGCTGACCCGGTTCATCACATCGGCCCTTCCGCTGGGCGGTGCGGGTTATCTGACGACCCTTCTGACAGCCCCCTTCTACATCATCTTTGCATGCTATATATGCTATTACGTCGCGCACTGCGTGATCGATAGTTCGAGAGGCCATCGACGTGCCTCGGACATTCAGATCACAGGCGAGCTGAGCATCGGCGACCTTGTGTCCCAAACCCTCCTTCTGGTTGCCACTGTCGCGATCGCCTGCTGGCCTGTGGCCGTGTATTACGTTCTGACCGAGCGGGCCGATGCCTGGTACTGGCTGCTGGGGGCCGGCGGCGTCTTCTTTCTGCCCATGTCGTTTCTGGCGGGAGCCATCTTCGATTCATTCGACGCGTTGAATCCCCTGCTGATTGTCCAGTCGATAGGGCGAACCTTCGTACCCTACTGCGGATTGGTCCTGTTCTTCCTGGCCCTGACCGGTCTTGCCGCCGTGGTCATACCGCGCGTACCCATCTGGTCGTATCTCCGATCAGCCGCGCAACTCTACCTGCTCTTGGTCCTGGCCAACAGCGTCGGACGATTCTACTGGCGAAATCGTGAGAGACTCGACTGGGGCGTGTGAAGATCGACTGTTACGCCGGATGCTGACGCTGCAAGACGCGAGCGACCATCCCGCCCGTCCCGGCGCGGGAAGCCCCAACGCTCATCCTGCCGGGGCCCGCAGGAATTCTGGAGATCTGCAGGCCCGCCGCTCTTGCCTTTCTTCCCGCGACGGGTGACGGGTGGCAGCGGCAAGGCCGTAGGCTTTGCGCAGGCCTTGCCGATGGCGACGGGCGAAACGATCGGCAAGCTCCGAAGACTCCGCTTGCCGCTGCCACCCAACCATGTCTTGCGACTTTGCGATTGCCCTGCCCACCGCTCTTGCCTTTTGTCCTGCGGCTGGTACAACTCTATTTGTTGTTTGTCGCTGCCGGATCGTTGGGTAGATTCTATCAACGGTATAAAGAGCAACTGAACTGGGATATATGATGCAGGTTCGATGTCCTCATTGTGAGCGGGTCTTCCCGATGCCGGACGAGCAGGCAGGCCAGGCGGGTCAATGCCCCGGGTGCCACGGCCGCATCACCCTGCCCAAGGCGGCCGCCGCGTCCAGCGTGATCGCGTCAGAGCTGCTCGTTGCCCCGCCGACCGCGGCGGATGCCGTCTATGCCGCTGTCCCGCCAGAGAACCCCGGCAGAAGCACCCCCGCCGCATCGGACGCCCTCGATCGGCGGTTGTTGGATCTGCCACCGGTTGGCAGCGGGGCCGCGCCCTTGAGCAATAAGGAGGTGCTGGCCAAGCTCAAATTCCAACCGCCCCCGGAGTACACCGGCGTGCGGCAATTGCCCTGGCCCATCGATATCCTCGTGTACCCCGCCAACGTGGCGGGCCTGACGGCTCTGGCGATCGTCGTCGGCATTCCGGTCCTGCTGACGGTCCTGCAGGAGGTGGTGTTTCTGCCGTTTCTGGGCCTGATGTTTCTGCTGGCCAAGGTGGCTCTCGGGGTCTATGGCGCCTGGTACTGGGCGGAATGCACCGCGGACAGCGCCAAAGGCGGCACGCGGGCCCCGCAGATCCTCGACGCGGCCGGTTACGGCGACAAGTGGTCCCGCGTCTGCGGTCTGTTGGCCGTCTATGCCGTCTTCGTCCTGCCGGCCCTGGCCTATTTTCTCTCTGGCGGCCGGAATCCTGCCGTCGTCGGCCTCCTGCTCGGCTGGGCCCTGGTCTTTTTCCCGATGGGCCTGCTCGCCATGGTCCTGCACGAAGGGCTGTACGTGCTCAACCCGCTCTTTCTGCTGGGATCGATCGTCCGCACATTTGTCCCGTATGCCGGCCTGCTCGTGCTGATTGCCGTCGTCGCGGCGTCGTTCCGGCTGGTTGCCGGCCGGCTGGTGCAGGGGTCAGCCTCGCTGGAGCGGGCCGTTCTGGGCCTCGTCCTAGCGGGCTATGTATCTCTCGTCCTCGCCCACGTCCTCGGGCGGTTCTACTGGCGCTATCGGGAACGGCTTGCCTGGGATGTATGATACGGATTCTGCCTGCGAGCTTCGGGCCCGGTTCCGTTCCGGCCGAGTCATGGTGGCGCGCGTCCTCGCGCGCCGAAAGTCGGGCGAGGACGCCCAGCCTAATGAGTTTTGACGAGCAAGTTCGGTAATCGGAACCCGGCGACGGGCGCTCTTCGTAGGGCGAGCGTCCCCGCTCGCCGAAGATGTTCTGCGAGGACGCACGACCTACGCGGAGAGTGATTCGGGCGGTCATTACCGAAGTTGCGTGTCAAAACTCATCAGAAAAGCGCCTCTCGGCGTCACTACAAACACGCCCGGCGTCGCATGGAGACCACTCGGCCGATCGTACAAGGGGTTACCCGATTCTGAGCCAGGCCGGAATCGCCAAAAGGATTCCGCGCGCCAGGCGTCTATTTCTTGAGAGCGTCGGATTCGGGCGATAGGGATTGGTCGAGCCGGCGCGTTGGGACGGTGGGTCCATGATACGCTTTGCGTGTCCACATTGCGGTGCGAAGCTCCAGGTCGCGGAGGCACACGCCGGCAAGCGGGGCCGCTGCCCGCAGTGCCGGGGCCCGACGATCGTCCCGCCGGCGCCCGAGCGCACGCCTGAGCCGGCGCTGGAGCTGGTCCGCGAAGACCCGCCCGGCGCGGCTCCCGTTCCCTCGGAGCTTCTCGAGCACCTGGCCGTCCATCCGCCGCCATTGCCTCTGAGCCAGGCGCCCGACGCGCGCGCGAGCCGACTCACGCAGAGGCTGTATGACTCGATTGCCGGCGCGACCGGCGGAGAACCCACCGGCGAACGCCGTCTGCCCTGGCCCCTCGACATCCTGCTGTATCCCTTCAGCTTCGGCGGACTGACGACGCTGGCCATCGTGATCGGGATCTCGTTCCTGTCGGAGATTCTCCCTCTGGGCCTGCTTGGTTGGCTGGTCCGCGTGGTGATTGGCCTCTACGGCGTCTGGTATCTGGCCGAATGTGTCCATGACAGTGCCAAAGGCGGGACGCGGGCGCCCATGGCCCTGGACACCGCCGATCTGGGCGACATGCGGGACCGCGCGCTGTATCTGGCGGGGGTCTACTGCCTGTTCGTCGCGCCGGCCGGAATCTACTGGCTGTGGACCAGCAGCGCGGATCCGATCTTCTGGGCCCTGGTCGCCTGGGCGGTGCTCTTCTTCCCGATGGGCCTGCTGGCCATGGTGATTCATGACTCGACGTCCGCCCTCAATCCGCTCTTTCTGCTGGGGGCGATCGTCCGCACCCTTGTCCCATACCTCGGCCTGCTTCTATTGTTCGGCATCCTCGCGGGTCTGCACCGGCTGCTCGCGCACAGGCTGATGGGCGGCGGGGCATTCCTCCGCCTCCTGGAGGGGTCCTTCAGTATCTACTTGTCTTTCGTCATGGCCCACGTCCTGGGCCGCTTCTACTGGCGCTGCCGCGAACGGCTCGATTGGGGGATCTGAAAATCGGGCTGATTGACTTCACGAAGTCGTTGCGGGTCAGGGCGCTGGAGAACCGGGTCCGCCTGCTGGTGGGCAGGGTGTGGCTGGAGCCCGCCCGGTAGTCGTCACTTGCGGCCGAGCTACGGCCATGATACCCAGCATTCGCTATTGCAACATTGCCACAAACTTGCAATAATGATCCGCGCAATTGCAGGAATTGCGAATGCACTCGCCAGAGTGGGGGTTGTCCAAGAGATGACCGGTAAGAAACGCCACCGGATCTATGTCTACGGCAGGTGCATGCAGATCATGAGCCGGGAGATGTCGGACACGGAGCCCCGACCCTGACTGTCCCAACAGGGTTGTGCTTTTCACCTGTGGCATATTCCGGACGGCCCATGTGCCTTATCACTTCTGCCGGCGGATGTCCACGCTGCGGGCGTGGGCGTCGAGGCCTTCGGTTTCGGCCAGGCGGATGATGTCGTCCGCGGCGGCGGCGAGTTGGTCGGCGCTGTACTCGATCAGGCTGATCGACTTCACGAAGTCGTTGCTGGTCAGAGCGCTGGAGAACCGGGCCCCGCCGCCGGTGGGCAGAGTATGACTCGGCCCCGCCCAGTAATCACCCGCTGCAACAGGCGTGTAGGGCCCGATGAAAATGGCACCCGCTGTCGTAATCTGATCGGCAATCTGGCGACTGTTCTCGCCGCACTGAATCTGTACGTGCTCCGCCGCAAAGGCATTGGCCCAATGGATGACCTCATCCATGTCACCGAATACAGCGATCCTACTGTACTCACTTAGGCAACGGACAGTCCGTGCTGATCTACTCAGTTGCTGTACTTGGTGCTTCAGTTCATTAAGTACGGCAATGGCCAGTTCACGGGAGTCAGTAAACAGCATCGCACTGCCGGGGTCATGTTCGGCTTGGCTCAGCATATCCGCAGCTATCCAGGCGGGAATCGCCTGATCATTGGCGAGCACAAGCACTTCGCTCGGACCGGCCGTGGAATCAATCCCGACTTGACCGAAGAGGATACGTTTGGCCGTCTGGACCCACATGTTGCCGGGCCCGACAATCTTGTCGACGGACGGAATGTGCTCTGTCCCATCTGCCAACGCGGCCACAGCCTGAACACCGCCAATCCGATAGACCTCCTCGATACCCAGCGCATGGCAGACAGCCAGAATTACAGGGTGAATCGTGCCCTTGAATCGGGGGGGCGAAACAACGGCAATCCTCTCCACACCGGCCACCTGCGCCGGCACACCCGTCATGATGACAGTAGAGGGAAGAGGCGCCGAAGCACCGGGGACACAGATACCAACGCTTTTGATGGGTGTATACTTCATCCCAGGGTGCCTTCTGGTCCCAATGAATATTTCGCTTTGATACCTTCTCACATTCTCAATCGCACGTTGGATCGAAGACAAAAGCTTGGCATTGTCGCTGGCTAATTGGTCATAAGCTTCCACTAGATCTCTTTTGGGGACCCGGAACTCATCGGGCTTCAGGTCAACTCCGTCAAACTCCTTGGTTCTCTCCCTTATGGCCTCATCGTGGCGATCGCGAACATCGTCGATGATCTCAGCGACCTTTTTGCCTTCGTCGCTTCTCGGATTGAAGGTCGCCATCTCACATGTCTTGGAACGAAGCCTGTCGAGCTTATCGCTGAAATCTGATTCAAGGTGCGAGATAAGAATGTCACCTAGTTCGTCGCTCATGAGATCCTATCTCCCGAAATTGCCATAACTGTAGACGACGATGGCCCGATGCAGCAGCAGGTAGGGCCGGCCCTGGAACTCCGTGACGATGCCGGCCACGTTGAAGCGGATCGGATCGAGCGCCTGTTTCTGGATCTGCAGGGCCTGCTCCAGGGCCACGGAGGGCAGCAGCTCATAGCGGACCTCGCTGAGGTTCCAGCCGAGCGCGTACGGGACGAAGACCCAGCAGTCCTCCGCGGCGGGTTGTTGGCCGTCGGCGGGCGACGGCTCGCTGCCAACGGCCGCCGGGCAACTCTCAATGCGGCCGACGCGGTTCACGAGCATGCGTTCCACCGGGGCCGGCGCCGTGGGGGCCTCGATACTGCGGCGCGGCCCGCGCAGGGGCCGCTGCTTCTTCAAACGTTCGAGCACCTCCGGCGGGACCGCCAGATTGGGATCGCCCAGTTGCGGATCGCGCACGGCGGGCGGCGCATGGGGGTCGCCGGCCTCCGGGCCCGGATCGTCCTTGAATCGGCTCAGCGGCAGCCAGTACGTGGGCAACAGGAAGTTCCGGCCCCGGAACTGCGCGACGCGGGCGGAGAGCCGGTAGCGCGGGGCCTGCCGCTCGTTCACATCGGCGATCAGTTGGCCGAGCGTGGCCGAGGGCAAGAGCACGAACTGCGTCCCGGCGGGCAGCCGGTAGGTGGCCGTCTTGACCTCCGCGGCCAACTCGAACAGCCACGTCTCGGCGCTCCCCACGGGGAAGGAACGCGCTGCGGGACTCTCGTTCGCGTCCCCGCGCAGGAGCCGCCCGTCCACGCGGTCGAGGACCGCCGTCTCGGGCAGCGGCTTGTGCGCCGCGGGCTGGGCGCATAGAGCGCTCCCGGCGGCGAGCAACAGGACGAGAAGCGAATAGGACGCATAGAACCTAAGAGGGTGTGTGAGAAGCCTTGGCTTGGGGCTGGCCCAGGGCGACGGGTGGCAGCGGCAAGGCCGTAGGCTTTGCGCAGGCCTTGCCGATGGCGGAGGGACGAAACCATCGGCAAGCTCCGAAGACTCCGCTTGCCGCTGCCACCCATTACGGAGCTGGGTTCTCAT
>Ga0194111_10006204_pt1 | contig 13643 bp, 17 predicted proteins | sample TA2KigC300mmetaG_FD_146194 | JGI IMG/M metagenome (GOLD analysis project Ga0194111, IMG submission 146194) | Freshwater microbial communities from Lake Tanganyika, Tanzania - TA2015033 Kigoma Deep Cast 300m | ecosystem: Environmental > Aquatic > Freshwater > Lake | place: Tanzania: Lake... | reverse complement strand
GTACGAAATAACATTTTACTCGAGAATATCAGCGTCACTTTAAACGCCATGAAAATCCGATTTAAACAAAGTATTCTCGATACTTACCTTGACCAATTATGGGCTTAAAAAAATGCAAGACTTTAGTAAAGTGACTAAAATGAACTAAAGTGAGGTGAAGCTAAAACTTATGAACAACAAAGAATTTTCAAAACTACTTGAAAAGAGGACTCGTGACTTTGCTGTAAGGATTATTCGATTGTCAATTGCTTTGCCTAATACACCTGAGGGTAGAGAGATAAGAAAACAAATTACTAAATCAGGGACTTCTGTTGGAGCAAACTATCGTGAGGCCAACAGGGCCAGAAGCAGAGCTGATTTTAAAAATAAGATTAGCATCTGTGAGAGCGAATCAAGTGAAACGCAGTATTGGTTGGAAGTCATTGGAGACCTGAAGTGGTTACCTTGGGAAAGATTGAAACCCGAATATGACGAATGTAGTGAATTGTTAGCAATTTTTTCCTCTATTGGTAAAAAATAACTTTAGTCACTTTAGCTCACTTGCAACTTTAGTCACTTTTTAAAGGTTCAATATGAAAGAACTGATTCAAAACATCCTTGATCTGGCCAAGTTGAAAAAAGTGGACTATGCCGACATCCGGGTCGTTCACCGCCGGACCGAAGAGATCGGAGTGAAGAATGGCAATGTAGAAGCCTTCACCTCTGATGAGGATTCCGGATGCGGGATCAGAGTCCTATTCCGCGGATCCTGGGGATTTGCCTCCAGTTCCAAAGTCACAAAGACAGAGATGGAGACTGTTTTTACAAAAGCGTTGAAGATTGCCAGAGCAAGTTATCAAGCCAGAGGAAATGAAATCGTTTTCTCCCCTGCCTCTCAAAGGGTGGATCGATACAGGACTCCTTTTTCTAGCGATCCCTTTGAGGTTCCCTCTGAAAAAAAACTAAATCTTCTCTTAACATCCGATGAGATCATCCGGAGAAATAGAAATGTGAAGATTTCAGAAGCCTTTATGGGGGGGTATAAAACAGAAAAAATCTTTGCCTCCACAGAAGGTTCCTACATTGAACAGGAAATCATTGAATGCGGGGCAGGAATTACTGCAACAGCCATTAATGGAGGAGAGGTTCAGGTGCGATCCTATCCAAACTCATTCAGAGGAAATTTTGGAACGAGGGGGTATGAATGGATCGAGATGCTGGCACTTCAGAGCCATGCTGAAAGAATTGCAGAAGAAGCGGTTCGCCTTCTTTCAGCGAAACCCTGCCCATCGAAGGTGACGACTCTCATCCTGGATGGTTCCCAGTTAGCCCTTCAGATTCATGAATCCATCGGCCATCCCATTGAACTGGATCGGGTACTTGGAACAGAGGCGAGTTATGCGGGGACCAGTTTTGTCAAACCAGAGATGGTGGGTTCTTTTAAGTATGGTGCAGATATCGTCAATGTTGTGGCTGATGCGACTTATCCAGGAGGATTGGGGACTTTCGGTTTTGATGATGAAGGTGTCCAGGCCCAGAGGGTTCCCATCATCTCAAAGGGGGTCTTAGTCAATCTTCTCACATCGAGAGAGACGGCCCACGTTCTCGGCAAAGAAAGCAACGGTACGATGAGAGCAGATGGTTGGAATCGAATTCCCCTGATCCGTATGACGAACATCAATTTGGAGCCGGGGGAATGGACCCTCGACGATATGATCTCCGATACAGAAGAAGGGATTTATTTAAGTACGAATCGGAGCTGGTCGATCGATGATAAGAGGATCAATTTCCAGTTTGGCACGGAGGTGGGGTGGGAGATCAAAAAAGGAAGAATCGGAGAGATGATCAAGAACCCCACTTATACGGGGATTACCCCACAGTTCTGGAATTCCTGTGATGCCATTGCCGACCGAAACCACTGGCAGATGTGGGGAACGCCAAACTGTGGAAAGGGAGAGCCCGGGCAGGTGGCCCATGTAGGACATGGTGCCGCCCCGGCAAGATTCAGGAATGTTCAGGTAGGAGTGATGAAAGGATAAGCACCAAATCCCAAAAACCAATAACCAAATAATAACCAAACTCCAATAACCGAAATATCCCCCTCTCCCCTTGGGGGAGAGGGTATGGGTGAGGGGTAATTGGTGTTTGGTAATTGGATATTATTTGGAGCTTGCCTGCCTGCTGCAGGCAGGGAATTTGGTGATTGGAATTTTTATTTTTCTTTTTTGGTGACGTCTTCGGCGTAGCCTTCCCGGAAACCTTCAACGACCTTCTCAGAAACCTTCTTGGTTGCTTTAAATATCTTTTTCAACCCTTCCTTAAATAACTCTTTGGCTTCTTCGAGCTCTTCTTTCTTTTCTTCCATCAATCCCGAACCTATTTGGCAGCCGGAGGTTTTTGTGGCGGCATTTTATCAGCCATCTGTTTCATCCTATCAAGCTGCGCTCTCAAACGATTTGCCCTTTCGCTGTTCGTATCAACTTTCAGATATTCTTCCCAAGCCTTGATGGCGCCTTTAACATCCTGTTTGTCGTGGAGCAGGACAATGCCGATATTGTAACGGCTGTTGATATGCTTGGGATCACTCTGAGCGGCTTTTTGAAACTCTTCAATCGCCCGGTTGAAATCTCCTAAGGCTCTATACATAATTCCCATATCTGTTCTCACATCTGCATTGTCCGGTTTGACTGACAGATACTGGCTGTAAGCCTCAATGGCTTCCTTGGGCTGTCTGGAATCGAAGTAAAGGTTACCGAGTTCAACCAGGGCAGGCAGGTTCTTGGGATCTTTTTTGATAATATCCTTCAGACTTTGAATCTTCAAATTGAGCTCCGCCGGGTCAGGAGTAGGATCAGAGCCAGGTGGCGGGGCTTGCGGGAGAGCCATCTGGGGCTTTTGAACCGTCGCCACTTTTTCTACTCCTTTTGTCCCTTTCAAAATCGCTACGGTTGCGCCAGCGATGAAACCCACAAGAAATGCAATCACAATAAACAGAATCGCTGTCTCTTTTTTCATCAAAGTTTCTCCTCTTTTTAAAAAATTTTAGCTCATCCAGGTTGATTATTCAAGCTAAAGAACGAATTAGAATTTCTCCAAATAATAAACCCCGTTAGAAAGAGCAGAACTTTGCTTACGCCCTCTCTAACGGGGTGAATATAGAAATTGTTTAGAACGATCCCTCTAAAGATTCACTGCTTTTGATTTTTAGCCGTTTCCGTGGTAAAAATGAATTATGGATTGATTCAACATTTAGAGAGGAGAATACCCATGAAGTGCTATATCTGTGCGAAGCTGGGAGTGGAGACAGATGCCGTGGCCATCTGCATGGTCTGCGGAATGGGGCTCTGTCTGGGACATGCCTTTAAGGAGGCTTTAGCCGTAAAGGACATTGTTGACTGGGGATTCGGGAAAGAAGAATTCGTTTATCCGCATACGATCCCGCGGTTCATCTGTGCAGAATGCAAACTGGCCATGGAACAGAGGAAGAAGGCGCCTCCAAAGTAACAAAAGGATTAAGTGATCTAAAGTGACTAAAGTGAAAAAATTCAGGACCATAATAAAGATTGTTTTTTGATCGTAAATTGTAGATAATCTAACTATGAAAAAGATCTTAGTGGTTGAAGATGAAGAGGGGTTAAGACTTCTCTATCAGGAGGAACTTGCGGCAGAGGGTTACGAGATCATCACTGCCCGGAATGGAAAAGAAGCCATCCAAAAGTTGGAAGAGGGGAAGCCTGACCTGATCATTCTCGACATCGTCATGCCTGTAATGGATGGAATGGAGGCGCTTGGCCGGATTGTTGGAAAAGACAGAAAGATCCCTATCATCCTCAACAGCTCTTACTCCGGATATCGCGAGGATTTCATGAGCTGGGTGGCCGATGCCTACGTGACGAAATCGAGCGATCTCGAGGAACTGAAAGCCAAAGTGAAAAAGCTTCTGGAAAAAGGTAAGGCAAGATGAAGAAGGTCGTCACCATGCTCCTCGCAGGGGGGCGAGGCGAAAGGCTCTATCCCCTGACCCGTGATCGGGCCAAACCGGCTGTCCCTTTCGGTGCTATCTTTCGAATCATTGACTTCACCCTTTCCAATTGTATCAACTCAGCGATCAGACACATCTATATCCTCACCCAATATAAGTCAACCTCACTTCATCGCCACATTCAGTTAGGCTGGAACATTCTCTCCACCGCCTTGGGGGAATTCATCGAGGTCGTTCCGGCACAACAGAGGATCGATGAGCATTGGTATCAGGGGACGGCGGATGCCATCTTTCAGAATATTTATATCTTCCAGAACGAAAAGCCGGATCTTGTCCTCATCCTCTCGGGCGACCATATCTATAAAATGGACTACCGGAAGATGATATCCTATCACCGGGAGAAGAAAGCCGATTTAACAGTGGCTGCCATCCGGATGGACAGGGGGTTGTCAAGAGAATTTGGTGTGATTGAAGTTGACAAGGATTGGCGGATCGTCGGATTTCAGGAAAAACCTGAAGCCCCTAAAACCATCCCAGGGGACCCCAAAGGGATTCTGGCTTCGATGGGAATCTATATCTTCAATACGGAGATTCTGGTGAGACGGCTCATCGAGGATGCACGATCCGATTCAAGCCACGATTTTGGAAAGGATATCATCCCCTCGATGATCGAAAAGGATCGGATATTCGCATTCGATTTTAAAGAAGGGGATCCTGGAAAAGAAGGATATTGGAGAGATGTGGGGACAATTGACGCTTACTATGAAGCCAATATGGATCTGGTATCGGTTACCCCTAACCTCAATCTCTACGATCCTCATTGGCCTATTTTTACCTATCAACCTCCCTATCCACCTGCCAAGACCGTCCTGGAAGAAAAAGGAAGAACAGGCACTGCCCTTAACTCCATTATCTCGAATGGATGCATCATCAGCGGTGGCAATGTGAAGAGATCAATCCTTTCACCGAGGGTGGTCGTCCACAGCTACGCAGAAGTTGAGGATTCGATTCTTCTTGAGGGTGTGGATGTAGGAAGGCATGCAAATATCCGTAAAGCAATTATTGAAAAAGAGGTCCAAATCCCTGAGGGGATGAAGATCGGTTACGATCTTGACGAGGATGCGAAACGGTTTACAGTGACCGGTTCGGGGATTGTCGTAGTCCCCAAGTGGATCAAACTTTAAATTCAGTTATGAGTTACAAGTTGCAAGTTACGGGTTGATCTCGAGGAGATCACTGATATTGATCTCTAACATCTTCACCGAGGCAAGGATCCGGCTTGCATTTCGGTCGACCGCCTGAATCCCACCGGAGAGCTCTTTTAGTTCCTGGGCAGCCTTCCTGATCTTCTGGATACGAACATCCATCTTTTTTAGCTTCGCACGGTTCATTTACACTCTCCTTTTACGAATGGTCCGAATGTTAGCAAATTCATCGAATTTATTTTTTTTCGGTACATTCGTTGTCATTCGCTTTATTCAGATTATTTTCTCAAGTCCTTGAATCTCTTTGCTTTCACTTCATAGCGGGGAAGCGAGTTAAAGGGATGGACTTCGATATTGTAGCCAAGGTTCGTCTTCAGTCTCAGTTGGTCCTTTAACTGGGCAAGGATTGGTTCACGGTTCCCCTCTGCATCCGGCAACAGTTCAATCTTTAAGGTGATGTCATCGAGGTCGCCCTTCTTTGTGACGATGACTTCAAACTCATTGCTCAGGCCATTGATTGAGCGAACCACCTCTTCAATGGCAGAGGGAGCGATGAGAACACCTTTGATCTTGGTGATGTCATCCGCCCTTCCGACGACCCCGCCTTTAATGATACGGAATGTCCTTCCGCAGGGGCAGGGATCTTTTCCCCACTCCGCCACATCCTTCGAATCAAAACGGATACAGGGTTGGGCAATGCGGTCCAGAGCCGTGATGACGATCTTTCCCCTTCGGCCCGGCTCTTCGATGATCTCCCCCGTTTCAATGTCTTCCAACTGGGTGAGAAAGAGGGCTTCGTTGATATGAAGACCACCCGGTTGGGCTGTACATTCGAAACCCCATGCCCCGATTTCGGTAGCCCCTACATGATCGTAGACTTTGGCTCCCCATGCCGCTTCCATCCTCTGCTTGGTGGACGGAATGCTTGCTCCTGGCTCACCGGCACAGGTGATTTTTCTAATCGTGAGATCTTTAGCAGGGTCAATCCCCAATTTCTTTTTAGCGGTATCAGCCATTCCCAGCACATAGGTTGGAGTGGCCATCATGGCTGTTGCTTTTAACTCCTGAATTTTTAAGATGCGTGCCTCAGTATCGAGCACTCCTCCTGGCACGACCTCACAGCCGAGCTTTTCAGCCGCATAATGACCAGCCCAGAAGGCGACGAAGATATTGTAGCCGAATGGAAGAAAGACGCGGTCCAGCCTCCGGTAACCCTGAGCATAGAGTAGATAGGCCCAGGATTCAGCCCACCACTCCCAGTCCTGCCATGTGTCAGGCTGATAGACAGGTGAACCTGTTGTTCCACTGGTCTGTCTGAATTCAGTGACTTCTTCCAGCGGAACACAGAGGGCATCGCCATAAGGAAAAGGGTCTTTTCTTTGGATATCCCTCATCATGGACTTCTCCACTTTCGGAACTCTGGCCACATCTTCATAGGATTTGATATCCCCGGGCTCGAGGCCCGCCTCCTGGTAGAGTTTCCGATGAAACTTAGAGTGCCCATAAGCCCATTGAACAATGTTTTTAAATTTCTTAAGTTGAAGCGCTCTCATCTTTTCAGGAGAGAGGGTTTCTATGATAGGGTTCCAGTAATTCTCACGTGTTATTTTTTTAACAACCATTTTCAATCTCCTTCAAATAAGGTTTTTCCTCAAAATCCTGCAGAATTTTAAGAAGTCAGTAAAGGTTTGTCAACACCGAATTGAGCCAGGATCACTCAGGATGGGTTTTATTCCATAAACCCCTGGAGGAAACTCCTAACATTTCTTCCCAGGACCGAATGATTGTAACCTCCCTCGAGGACTCCAAAGCGCCTTCCCTGACAGTTTTCAAGGGAGAACTCCATGGCCCACTTACCGATGGAATAATAATCCTCAGTCTTTAGAAGCCCTCCCCAATCCTCTTCATGGCGATCGAACCCTGCGGAGATGGCAATGATGTCATAATCTTTATCGCTCCCGAGGGTCTGCTGAATCGAATTGAGGAAAGTTTGCCGGTGTGCACCTTCGGGATGGAAATAGGTCACCGCCCTGTTTCCGGCGAATGTATTAGCCGTGCCGTCTCCGTAGTGAAGATCGAAATCGAGGATGAGCGCCCGGTTGATCTTCTCCTCATGGAGAAGCTTTTTGATGGCGATGGCGATATTGTTAAAATAACAGAAACCCCAGCAGGAATGGGGACTGGCATGATGCCCTGGGGGACGGATGAGACCAAAGGCAGGTTGGCCGTTGAAAGCCAATTCCCCTGCTTGGATCGCTCCTCCTGCGGCAAGAAGCCCGATTTCATAGACCATTGGATCGCCTTTGATCGACTGAATATGCTGTCTTCCATGGATCCTTTCCAGATCTCTTCCTGTGGCAGGTTCCGGCTCGATGAACTCAAAGTCCTTCTCCAAAGCCTTTACGATGGCTTCCATCCTACCCGAAGACGCTGCGGGGTCAGACGTATAGACTTCATAGAATCTGGGATGAAAAATAACCTTCATCTGCTTTTCCTCCTGGATAGCTTACTGAATTATTTTATCATATCCACAATAGAAATTGGTGAAAATATTGCAGGAGTTCTAAAGGTGTTATATAGTGGGCTTCAAGGTAGTAGATGGAGGAAGGTTGATGACAGAATCTAACAGGAGTGAGAAAAAGGGAACATTTTCTGTGAGGCGATTGAATCGCATTCTGGCCATGCTTCTTTCGGAGATGAAAGGTCTAAACGATGAGGGAAGGGATTTTCCCATTCGCTGGAACATCATGCACATGTATTCGAGCTCCCAACTTGCAAAGTTATTGGCCATCCATCGAGGGATGGATCCTGAACTGGCAGGGATTGCTGCGGCACTCCATGATATCGGTGTGGTTATGACCAAAAAGCATGAAGGTCATGCTGAAGCCGCCACCCCTTATGTCTACAATTTCATAGAGAGATACAATCAAGAATCAGGAATGAAACTCTCCAAGATGACTCAAGAAGAGGTGGAGGCTATCGTAAAAGCCATTGTTCAGCATAGCGAGAAAGAAATAACTTCTGATGATCCTTTCGTTGAACTTTTAAGAGATGTGGATTCTATAGATGCCTATCTCCATGGAGTGGAGATAGGAGGGGGGCGCCTCGAGAGATGTAAGAGAGTGATGAAAGAGATTGGAATCAATGGACCCTATGGACAGTGAGGTAAACATTGATGATGAAAAAGATAGATAAAGAATTGATCTGGCGCGGTAAGGTTTACGACTTTAATTGCCACCACCTTCTTCTTCCCAATGGAAAGAAGACCGAAATCGGAGTGATTCACCATCCAGGATCCTCAGCGATCATCCCTATTTCTGAAGATGGGGCTGTGACATTGGTTTACCAGCACCGCTCTGCAGTGGATCAGGATATCTATGAACTTCCATCCGGGAGCATGCTTCCCGGGGAAGATCCTTTGACCTGTGCCAAAAGGGAACTCCAGGAAGAATGTGGATTACAGGGCAATCGGTTTGAGAAGATCGGAGAGTTTCTCATTGCTCCGTGGTATAGTGATGAGAAAATTTATCTTTTTATAGCGACAGAACTCGTTCCATGCGAACAACATTTGGACGAAGATGAGTTTCTCACCACTCATCGCTTCACGTTTGATCAAGTGCTATCAATGGTTGAAAAGGGTGAGATTCAGGATGCCACCACGATCATAGGGCTGAAGTTGGCCTACCCAATATGGCAGAAGAAAAAAGGTATCCAATATTTTTCTTATTGAAACTGTATTTTATTACCTAAACTGCGATATCTGTGGGGTAGAGAGACCAAAGGTGGGTGGCTTTAAGAAATTGGGTATACTATTCTTCCTACAAGTAATCTTTCACGATGAGAACTGCCAATTCGTTGAATTGTTGAAGCTTCAAATCATTGGTGAGAAATGCTCCTGCTCCGACATCGAGCGCAGCGGCCAACTGTATTGCATCAATGGTCTTCAGGAAAGGGTAACGGCCCCTTAACTTCCCAGCACCTTCGGCGATTCCTTCCGAAATCTCAAGCAGGGTAAGATTCCTGCCGTACTTCAGGAATTCTGCAAACTTCCTTGCGAGCTTTTCGTCTCCTCTTCCGACTGGCTTAGGAAGGACTTCGGTAAGGGTTATAACAGATGAATAAGCACTCAGGATCCCTGATTGGAAAGCACTCACGACCTCTTTCATAAGAGGGCCGAACTGTGGATGGGCTTCTATATAATAAATAATAGGAGCCGTATCAATGAAGACGCTGTTGACCTGAGCAAGTTCCTCCGCAAGAGTCATGCCCTCTCCTCTCTCATGCGGTTTACATACTCCTGAGCGTCCTCATTCCCCCAAAGGCCTTTGCCAAGCCCATAGAGACTCTTCCAGTCGACGTCCCTTTTTGATGTGATTCCGGACTTTCTCAACCGGTGTGCGAGTTTCTCCACCAATTTCAATTGGTCCTTTGGAGAGAGTCCTTCAATCACTTTTTCGATTTTTCCAAGCGTAGTTGCCCTTGGCATAGTTATCTCCTTTTAATATATATCATTTACCATAATATGGTATCTTTATCAATTGCAATTACAGGTCACTTTGTTTTTAACTCCATGTTGATCCAAAAGAATAGGTCCTCCAATTTCTTACCTGTAGATAAAGTTGGGCAATATTATTACTTAAAGTTATGAAAAATATGAAAATTATTAGATTGACTCATATAAGGCAACGTTTTATAAATCTTTAAATATCATTCATTCAAGAAAGGAGAAAAAAGAGATGGCAGATCAATGGGGAGATCAATATGATCAGACAGGGAGGGAGCCGTTCCACTGGCAAACCTCGATTGCCTACAAGACGGCAGATAAGATCGTCCTGAGAGGGTACGATACGACGGAGATGGCTGAAAAAGGGTGGAGCTTTGCGGCAGCCGTTTTTCTGCTTTTCCAGGGGAGGCTTCCAAAGGTTAACGAAGAGAAGATGCTTAACTTCTTTATGGTGGAATTCATGGAACATGCCATGTCCCCTTCGACGCTGACCGCAAGATGCTGCGCCTCCGGAAGACCGGCCCTCAATGCAGCCATTGCAGCAGGCATCATGACTTTTGGCGAGGCTCATGGTCCGGGGCATCTGCACGGGATCATGGTCCATAAATATATGGACATGGGTGAGAAAAATGGGTGGACCCTCGCGCAGATCGCTGAGCAACTGGTCAAAGACCATAAAGGGAAGAACATCATGGGTCTGGGGCAGCCCCAGCATATTCACGGCGATCCGAGAGCGATCCGGATTATGAAGATGGCAAGAGACCTGGGAGTCGCCGGAAAGTTTCACGATTTGCAGATTGAGATTGAGAAGGCGTTTGAGAAGATCAATGGAAAGAAGGTCTGGACCAACGTGATCGGCGGTGGCAACTCGGTCTTTATGGACCTGGGATTCAGTCCGCTAGCGGCCTGGGCCATTGGAGTTCTCTGCCGCGGGTTCAGTTGCGGGGCTCATGCCATTGAGGAGATGACAAGGGAAAAAGCCTGGAGGGCATCGCGGACGACGAAGATGATCAATCTTCTCGATCTCTCCATCCAGGGGCCCAAATATTATGACGGCCCTGCGGACAGACCGGTTCCAAAACCAGAAGATCGGAAGGAATAAGTTTTTGGGTTAAGGTTGGGATTACAATGCTCGTTTTGTCAATGAAAGGCTACGTTTGTCGTTGTCGAAGCTCGTATCGATGCTCGTTTGTAGAAACTGGAGGCTCGGATTTATTCCGAGATTCGAGCTTCGTGCTTCTAACTTCGATACGAGCATCGTCACCGTAAAACCTTTTCTTATAAACGTTACCTGTAACCAATACGGGCATCATTACCGTAACCGTTTGACGAAATACAAGTCTGTAGAAAAAGGAGGTTAATCAATATGCCGCAAGACCATAAGGACGATATTCAGGAGATGTACCATAGGGCGAAAAAAGCGTTTGAGATCGTGGAATACTGGCCCCAGGAAAAAGTGGATGAGATGTGTGCGGCTGTGGGCTGGGAATGGCAGAAAGATGAAAATGTAAAAGCCATGGCTAAGGCTGCCGTGGATGAAGGCCTCATCGGTGTCTATGAAGACAAGATCAGTAAGATCAGGAGCAAGGTGCGAGGGACCATTAATGACTTCAAGGGAGTGAAGACCTGCGGGCTGGTCCGAGAAGACAAGAAAAAGGGAATCAAGGTCTACGCCAAACCCATGGGTGTGGTGGCCAATGTCGTTCCAATGACCAATCCAGAGGGAACGGTCTGTACCATTGGCCTCAGTCTTTTAAAAACCCGAAATGCGATGATCTGCTCTCCGCATCCGAGAACCAAGCAGTGTTCTTATATGGCGGTTGAAATTGCGCGAAAAGCCCTTAAAAAGATTGGCGCCCCTGAGGATTTGTTTCAATGCATCCAATATCCCTCAAACGAAAAGACGCAGGAATTGATGAAGAACGTCGACTTTGTCATGGCAACAGGCGGAGCCGCTCTGATCAAAGTGGTCTATGCAGCCGGCAAACCAGCCCACACGGTTGGGGCAGGCAATGTCGTTTCGATTGTTGATGATTCAGCAGACCTTCCTGCAGCCGCCAATAAGATCATGCGCTCCAAAACAGCCAATAACTCCACTTCGTGTTCTTCCGAGAATGCGGTCGCTATTTACGAACCCATTTACGATAAATTTATGGACCTCTTGAAGAAGGAGGGCGGATACCTCTGCACGACCGAGGAACGCGAGAAAGTAAGAAAGGCGCTCTGGCCTGATGGAAAGACGATCAATCGAGACATCTTTGGCAGGTCTGTTCCCATTATTGCTGAAGCCGCTGGAATCAAGCCCCCCTCTGGAACAAAATTCCTGATGGTCATGGGTGAAAAGATCGGACCTGAGGACAGATTCTCCGGTGAGAAATTGAGCCTCGTGCTAACGGTGTGGAAATGGAACGATTTTAACGAGATGGTCAATCGTCTCGAAAAGATTCTTGAATTCTCAGGGATTGGCCATTCTGTTTCCCTTCACTCCAACCGAGTGGAGCGAATGGAGGAGCTTGCCATCCGGGCCAAGGTGGGACGAGTGGAGTGCAATATGCCTCACTGTCTGGTCAATACAGGAAGCTGGTACAATGGCCAAATCTGGACCGAGAGCCTTGGTTGCGGAACCTGGGCTGGCAATATGATAAGCGAAAATATCAATTACAGAAATTTCCTCAACTATACCTGGCTATCGGTTCCTGTGGAAGAATATATGCCTCCGGACGAAGAACTTTTCGGAAACTATTTCAAGAAGTGGGGAAAAGATTAGTTAAAAAATTGGGGATGTCGTTGTCGAAGCTCGTATCGAGGCTCGTCATCCGAAACTTGAAACTCGAGCATCTAGCATCGAGGTTCGTGCTTCGATACGAGCATCGTCACCCTTAACCCTTATCGATTTTCACAGTTCATAGGCACCCTCAGGGAATGGGCATTAATTTGTAAAAGGCTTATGTAAAATCTGGAGGTTATTCTCTCAGGATTGGTTTGGGAGAGTTGGTTTCCCGGCGTATGCATTACGATATTCTGAGGCCCATTGATTGACCATGCTGATAAACATCTGAAAAGGTTGAGAGAGATATTTCTCCTTGTGGTAGATCAGATAAAATTTTCGTATCAAAGCTGGATCAATGAGGGGGATCGATTTCAGCTTCTTTCTTTTCACCTCCTCTTTGACCACATGTTCTGAAATGAGGGAAAGGCCGATTCCCTCTTCGACCGCCCTTTTGATGGCTTCGTTATTGGAAAGCTCCAGGGGAATCGAAACAGAGATGTTATGCCGCTTGATAAATCCGTCAACGATCTCGCGAGAGGCAGACCCCCTTTCGTGCATGACGATGGACTGCCCATCCAATTGGCGAGGCTCCAGAAACCTTTTCTTAGCCAAGGGATGGCTAGTGGGAACGATGAGGACGAGTCTGTCTTCTAATATCTCCTGGGCTAATAATTTTTTGTGTTCAATGGGGTAAGAAATAAACCCCATATCGTTTTCCAGTTTGACCGTGTTTTCGACGATCTCCTGATTGGGAAAGATATTGACGGAGATGTGGATCTTTGGATATTTTTTCCTGAAGAGGTTAATGATAAAGGGAAGATAGTAGGCGCCGAAGCTCTCGCTCGCATGGATCCGGAGGCGGCCGCTTTTGCGCTGTTGAAAATCGCGAAGACTCTCTTCAGCCTGACTTTCGAACTGAAAGATTTTATCTGCAAAATCGAAGAGGACTTCTCCGGCATCGGTGGGGACCATCTTTTTGCCGAATCGGTTTAGAAGTTTTACTCCATAAGTGGCCTGGAGTTGTTGAATCTGTTTTGTCACAGCAGGCTGGGTGATATAGAGGGCATCGGCTGCAGCGCTGAGGCTCCCATATTTCACGGCGAAATAGAAAGATTTGAGTTGATGAAAGTTCATTTTTATAAAGATTGGTTATGGGAACGACAAGGTTTATTACTTTGAGTAATATAGGATAAGACCGGGTAA
>Ga0194111_10006199_pt1 | contig 13650 bp, 14 predicted proteins | sample TA2KigC300mmetaG_FD_146194 | JGI IMG/M metagenome (GOLD analysis project Ga0194111, IMG submission 146194) | Freshwater microbial communities from Lake Tanganyika, Tanzania - TA2015033 Kigoma Deep Cast 300m | ecosystem: Environmental > Aquatic > Freshwater > Lake | place: Tanzania: Lake... | reverse complement strand
CTCAGAGATGCGTTGGGGGGAGGTGTTGAATATAAAGTAATTGGGGAGCCGGTTTCTCTGCCTGATGCAGAAAAACTTGCCAGGGAAGATCCATATCAGTTCCAATTTTGGGCATTAGGTCTTGTAGGGGCTCGCCCGGTGGGTCAAAAGAAGGGGGCTGATAAAGGTATCGATGGTCGTCTCTATTTCCATGATGATACCAAGGGAATCAAAACAAAGCAGATAATTTTTTCGGTCAAAGCAGGACAAACTTCTGTAACTCATATCAGAGATTTAAGGGGTGTTATAGAGCGTGAGCAGGCAGAGCTAGGCGTCCTCATAACTTTACGCCCCCCCACCAAGCCTATGAGGGTTGAGGCAAAAGAGGCAGGTGCTTATGAATCCCCTTGGGGAACGAGCCATCCACGGATACAGATTATTACGATTAATGAGCTTTTAGCGAATAAAAGTATAGATTCTCCACCTGCCAAGGTAAACGTTACCTTTAAGAAAGCTCATAAGGTCATGGAAAACGGGACCAATAATCAAGAATGGCTCTTAGAATAAAGATATATCTTTAAGGTTTTTATAAAGGGGTCTAATTGTCACGCCGGAAAAAACTGTGGCGGACTTATCCGGACAGGCCGGAGTTAACCCGGGAGTTGAGCGTCCGGCACGGGGTGCCGCCCCTGGTGGCCCGGGTGCTGCTCAACCGCGGCCTCACCGACCCGGAAGACGTGCTGGCCTATCTGGACCCCACCCTGGACCGGCTGCACCCGCCCTTTGGCCTCCCGGACCTGGAGCCGGCTGCGGCCCGGCTGGGCCAGGCGGTGCGCCGGGGGGAGCCGGTGGCCGTCTATGGAGATTATGACGCCGACGGCCTCACCGCCACCTGCCTGCTCCGCCAGTTTTTCCGGGAACTGGGGCTGGAATGCCTCACCTACATCCCCGACCGCCTCACCGAAGGCTACGGCCTGAGGATTCCTGCCCTGAAGCAACTGGCCGCCCAGGTCCGGCTGCTGGTCACGGTGGATTGCGGCGTCAGCGACGCCGAAGAAATAGCCTGGGCCAAGGCCCACGGCCTGGAGGTCATCGTCACCGACCACCACGAAATTCCCCCGGAATTGCCCCCGGCTTTGGCGGTGGTCAACCCCAAGCGCGCCGGCCAAGAATACCCTTTCGACGACCTGGCGGGAGTGGGGGTGGCCCTTCTCCTGGCCCTGGGAGTGCGGGCCGAACTCCGGGTGGAAGGCTTCTTTGAGCGTCATCCGGAGCCTAACCTCAAGTCCTGCCTGGACCTGGTGGCCTTGGGGACCGCGGCGGACGTGGTCCCGGTGGTGGGGGAAAACCGCATCCTGGTGCGCCAGGGCCTCAAGGTTCTGGAAAAGACCCGGCGCCCCGGACTGCTGGCCCTGAAAGAAGTCGTGAGTTTGGAAGGAAAACCCGTTTCTTACAAAGACCTGGTCTTTCGGCTGGCCCCCCGCCTCAACGCCGCGGGACGGATGGGACAGGCCCGCACCGCCCTGGAGTTGCTGCTCAACGACGATCTGGCCCAGGCCCGGATTCAGGCCCGGTATCTCCACGAATTAAACCGGGAGCGCCAGGCCCTGGAGGAAGGGGTGCTGCGCCAGGCCGCGGCTCTCGTCCGCCGCTCCGGCCTGGATAAACGGCCGGTCATGGTGCTGGCCAAAGAAGGCTGGCACCCGGGAGTCCTGGGGATTGTCGCGGCCCGCCTGGCCGAGGAGTATCACCGCCCCGTGGCCCTAATAAGCCTGGTTGACAGCCAGGGCAAGGGGTCGGCCCGTTCCGTGGAAGGTTTTCATTTGTTTCAAGGACTCAATGCCTGCCGGGTTTTGCTGCTCAAATACGGCGGCCACCAGGCAGCCGCAGGTTTCACGGTGGCCGCGGATAAGGTGGCGGCCCTCCAGGAGGGCCTGGAAGAAGCCTTTTATCAGCAACTGGGGGCAGAACCGCCCCGGCCCGTGCTCCGGGTGGACGCCCAGGTGGAACTGGCCCAACTGGACCAGGCATTTTTTAACCACCTGGAAAAGCTGCGACCCTTTGGCCCGGGGAACCCCGAGCCGGTCTTCGCCTGCCTGGGGGTGGAGTGCTTGAGCTCCCGAGTGGTGGGGGAAAGACATCTCCGGGTGCAACTGGCCCAGGGGGGCTGCGTCCGGGAAATCATTGCCTTTGACCAGGCGGTCCAAGGCCTGCCCCCGGGGCCCCTGGAAGTGGCGGTGAGCACCCGGCTTTCCTACTACAATGGCCAGAACTACCCGGAAATCCGCCTGCTGGATTGGAACCGGGTATCAGTAAGCAGTGAGCAGTGAGCAGTAAGCAGTATGGGGTTAATTACTGGTTACTGGTTACTGGTTACTGGTTACTGGTTACTGATTACTTCCCTTCCAACTCCTCCAGCAGCTTGCGGGCTTTCCCTCGGTCCTCCTCCAGGCCGCCGGGGTGGATGGGGTGGAGGGGGGCTTTTGGGACCGCGTCCAGCTCTTGGCGGGCCTGATCGTATTTGCCCAGGCGGATTAGGGTCTCGGCCAGGTAGAGGTGGTTGGTGCTCGCCTGGGGAGCCAGTTGCACCGCTTTGGAGAGGTGGTTAAGGGATTTATTCATATCGCCCACGGAAAACGGCCAGGCCGGGGCTTCAAAATAGATGCGGCCCAGGACCCGGTGGGGACCGGCGCAGTCGTAACTTTCATCCAGGGTCCGGGCCTTATCGAGCTTTTCGATAATCTGGGGGAGCAGTTGGAGCCCCACCCGGGCGCCGCTGACTTCTGCTTGGCCGCACAAATGGAGAGCCTGCCAGTAATACCCCTGGACACCTTGAGGCTGGGCCTGGAGGAGCCGGTCCGCGTAAGCCCGCCCTTTCTCATAAAACTGCCGCCGCGGTTCATTTTTCTCGGTCAAGTCCCCCAGGATGAAGCAGACCCGGGTCAGCCTTTCCAGCAAATAGGCCGGATTAGCCACGCCGGGCATCAGACTTTCATAAAGTTCCAGGGCCTTCCGGGCCTCCGGGAAGTCAAAGTTTGGACTTTTCAGCACGGCTTCAGCCTGGGCCAATTTATCCGCCTCCGCGGCCAGGGAAGGGGGTCCTGCCACCAGGGCCAGGGTGAAGCTGAACATAATCAAGGTAAAATAGCTGTGTTTCATACGAAAAAGATAAACAAAATATTCTCGGCTGCAACACAATTTTTTGATTTGGTTTTTAGGAGTAAAAACGGCAAAATTGCTCAAATCGCCATTTGCTCCAAAATTCACAATACCCCTTCCTTTCCCCTTGCCCGGCGGTGATTTATGTGATAGAGGTGGTAAAATCCCTGTGCCAGGGGAGAGGAGGACGCATGGCTGGGGTAAATAAGGTTTTTTTGATCGGGAGGCTGGGGGCCGATCCGGAGATGCGATACACAGCCGACGGCACCGCGGTGTGCAAGTTTTCTCTGGCCACTAGCCGGAAATATACCGGCAAAGATGGACAGAAGGTTGAAAAGACCGAGTGGCACCGGATTGTGGTCTGGCGCAAACTGGCGGAGATCTGCGGCCAATACCTCGCCAAAGGCAAACAGGTGATGATCGAGGGGCGGATCGAGTATGGGTCCTATGAAAAGGACGGGGTGAAGCACTACACCACCGATATCGTCGCCGAAAACATGCAGATGCTGGGAGGCCCCGGCGACCGGGTGCAGGAGCCGGAACCGCCTTTTGCGCCGCCGGAAGGGGGAGTCCCGGAGGACGACATCCCCTTTTAACGGAGCCATGACCAGCAGGCGGAATCTTAAGGAGCAAATTACGGCTCTGTTGCAAGCCAGGGACTTCGCGGGCCTGGTGGCCCTGGCCGGCCTGGACTCCAGGGTGGCCCCGGCGCTCCTCCAGTTTCTTTATAATCCCCGGGAGCTGCTGCAGTGGCGGGCCATCGAAGGTCTGGGGCATGTGGCGGAGGCTTACCCCCGCCAGGTGCAAAAACTCATCGGCCGCCTCTTGTGGCTGCTGAATGAGGATTCGGGCAGCTTCGGCTGGGGCGCGGCCGCGGCCCTGGGGGAGATCGGCCGGCGCCGGATTGAGCTGATGGCGGAGATCATCCCCATGTTCTGCGGCTTCCTGGACGAAGAGTTCTCCCGGGAGTCCATGCTGTGGGGCGTGGGACGCCTGGCTGAGGTTCATCCGGACCGGCTGGATGAGGTGGTTCCCCGGGTGGCGGACCTGCTGGCCCAAGATGATCCCCAGGTACGGGGGCTGGCCGCTCGGTGCCTGGGGAAGGCGAAATATCGGCCGGCCGTCCCGGCCCTCCGGGACCTTCTGAAGGATGAGCGCCCGGTGGGGTTCTATAATGACGGCGAGTTTCGCCACTCGAGCGTGGCTCAGATGGCCCGGGAAGCCTTGGTCTCACTGGAAGGACCTGGGTAGTATCTCAAGCATAACTTGGAAGGAATCACGCCTCTTTTAGGGGGGTGTTAGCATTAAACCTGAAGCGAAAGGAAAAAAGAAATATGCTGTTATTCATTTTAGGTCTTGCGGTGGGCATCTTTGTGGGCTACAAATACCCCCGCCAGGTGGAGCAGGGGATGGAGAGCACCAAGAAAGTGTTCAACGACCTGAAAGACAAGATTACCAAGAAACCGACCAATCCCTGAGACGTCGCTGCTGGGTGTTGGCCGTGGACGTCAGATCTCCGGCTTCCACGGCCAGCTTTTTTTTGGTTTTCGGTTTTCGGTTTTCGGTTTTCGGTTTTCGGTTTTAAAACTCGAAACTCGAAACTTGAAACTCGAAACTATTTAAGCGCAATCACCGCCCCCTGGCGGCCGGTGATTTTATCCCGCCGATAGGAAAAAAATGATTGAGGATGGCAGCGGGTGCAGAGGCCGGCCACCTCGATGTGGGACGGCGGCACCATCGCGCCCTCCAGTTGCTTCCGGCTGAGCCGCCACAGGTCGAAGTACGCAGGCCGCGCCTGGTAGGTCCAGAGTCCGGGGGGGAACTCCTCGCGAAAGTGGCGGAATTCGGCGCAGCACGGACCCAGGCCGGGGCCGATGACCGCATAAAGGTCCTCGGCGCGGCAGCGGCAGCGCTCCCGGAGAGCCTGCACCGCTTCCCCCAGGACGTTCTGCACATTGCCCCGCCAGCCGCAATGGACGTTGGCCGCCACCCGGCGCCGGGGGTCGTAAAGCATCACCGCCTGGCAGTCCGCCTGCTTGATGAGCAGCCCCACCCGTGGCTGGCGGGTGATGAGAATGTCCACTTCCGGGACCTCCAGGCCCGGGTTGGCCGGTAGGTGGGGAATTACCGCCTCCCGCCGGCCGTGGACCTGGAGAGCGCCGGCCAGAGTCTCCAATCCCAGGGCCTCCTGCACCCGTCGCCGGTTGGCGGCCACCTGCTCGGGGAGGTCTCCCACGGTGAAGCTAAGGTTCAGGCTCTCATAAGGCCCCCGGCTCCCTCCGCCCAGGCGGGTGAAGAACCCGTGGGCCACCTCCGGGAATAGGGCCAGCAGGGAACTACGGTAGCAGGGGAGACCGTTGATTTCGGTAAGATGCATAAATGACAGTTCTTAGTTTTCGGCTTTCGGTGGTTATTAGCGATCATGGACGGCATATCTCTGATCTTGACCATGAAGTCTATACTGATTTCCAGACCAAAAGCTATAATCAACTTAGCCTTGGGTTTTTTTGCCTCAAATGGGGAACTGGGGGTTGATGATGGATAAACCCTTGTTAATCGTACAGCACATGGATTGGGAAGGTCCAGGGCAACACCTCCTGGCTGCCCTGGCGGAGGCCCGGATGGGTTACCGGGTCTGGGAAGCCTGGCAGGGACCGGCCCCGGGTCCGGCAGACTTTGGGGGCATGATGGTCTTGGGCGGCTCCCCCAACGTGGACGAAGAAGAGAAGTTCCCCTATCTTAAACCCCTGAAGGCCCTCATCCGGGAGGTCATTGACTTGGGACGGCCCTACCTGGGGTTCTGCCTGGGGCACCAGCTGCTGGGCCATGTTTTGGGCTGCCGGGTGGGGCCGCTGCCCCGGAAGTCCGTGGGCTTCATCACCGGAGAGCTGACCCCGGCGGGCCGGGCCCACCCGGCCTATTGGGGTCTGCCGCCCCGGCTCCCCCTGTTTAAATGGCATGGCCAGGGGGTGCTGCCGCCGCTGCCGCCGGAAGTGGTCATTCTGGCCCGCTCGGAGGCGGCCCCGGTGGAAGCCCTGGGACTGGCCCACAACCCCCGGGTGGTGGGCCTCCAATACGACAACCACGCGGCCGCGGCGGACACGGCCCAATGGCTGGCCGCGGACGCCGCCTGGGCCTTGAGCGGCACCGGCGCGGAGCCCCAGGTCCTCATGGCCGCAGCCATAGCCCAAGAGAAGGTCATTGGCCGGGAATTCCGCCGGTTCATGGCCAATTATCTCGCCTTGCTTTAAGAGAATCACTCCTCGAATTGAATCTGGCATCAAGCTTGAAACTGCCAACAGGAAAAACCAGAAAGTTGATGCCATGAAACGGAATAAGCGCACCACCCTCGGGGCCAAGATATCTTTGGCCCCCCTCACGGAAAAGATTTTGGCTCGCATGGGGCCGGAAGGGGCGGTTATTCACCAGCGGCTGCTCCACTATTTTCAGCAGCAGGCAAACCCGGAGACCCCAAACCGGGAAAGGGAAAGATAGGGAAAAACGGGCGGGGGATCTGGGTTTAAACCTAAGCCCAGGGCATGACATGATAAAAGTATAGACTTACGCCTTTCCGAAGGGGACGGCAAATTTCTTTTTATTGACTGAGTACTTTAGGGTGATTATAGTGGTAAAGAGTTTCAAAGCTCAATATCACCCTCAACAATCCTGGCTTTTTTACCCTGTAACCGAAAACTAAAAACAATATCAGAGGTGTTCATGGCCTGTTGGGTGCGGATGTTGGCGGTCTTGGGGTTGCTGCTGGCCGCGGGCTGCCAGGATATGCTCTACCCCAGATTCGATAAAAAGATGTGGACTACTTACATTGACCTCAACGAGGTAAGTTTGGGGATGAGCCGGAGCCAGGTGGAGGGCGCCATGGGTCCTCCAGGTATTAAAGAGGAAGGGGATTACCGCACCGGCCGGTACACCTTTTACTTTTACCTCACCCATGATATGGACCAGGAGGGCAGCGGCACGGTGCGGGGGGGATATACTCCCCTGGTTTTTAAGGACAACCGCCTGGTGGGCCTCGGCAAACGGGCCTATTACCAGGCTACGGATCAGACCATTTATACTGATGATTACCCCAACCTTCCCTGGCGGGCGATTAAATGATAGTTTCCGGTTTTCGGTTTTCGGTTTTCGGTTTTCGGTTAAAAAACTAGAGAAGCAATAAGAAAGGGCCTCGATGCGGAAAAGTGCCGAGGCCCTTTTTGCTTTTTAACTGAAAACTGAAAACTCCTTTACCGTTGCCCCACAAGCTGCCCGCAGGCTGCCTCAATGTCCCGTCCCCGGCTTTCCCGGAGGAGAACCGTGTAGTTGGCCTGCCGGAGAATCTCCTGGAACTCCAGGACCCGGTCCGCCGGGGAGGGCTCAAAGGGGAGATCTCCATAAGAATTGAACGGAATTAGGTTGATCTTAGCCCGGAAACCTTGCAGCAGCCGGGCCAGACGCCGGGCCTGGTCCGGCCGGTCATTGACGTCTTTCAGTAAGACGTAGGCGAAGGTGATGCGGCGGTGCCGGGGCAGGGGAAAATCCCGGCAGGCCTTAAGCAGGGTCTCCAGGGGATAGCGCCGGTTAATGGGCATAATCCGGCTGCGAGTCTCATCATCCGGGGCGTTCAGGGACACGGTGAGATTGGCCCGGGCCTCCTGCCCCAGCCGGGGAATGAGGGGAGCCACCCCCACGGTGGAGACGGTGAGGCGCCGGGGAGAAAAGTTGAGCCCCCAGTCCGCGGCGATAATGGTCAAGGCCTTAACTAAAGCCGCAAAGTTGGCCAGGGGTTCCCCCATGCCCATGAAGACCAGATTGGTTAGGGGCCGGTCCCCGGGAGCCACGCGACGCACCGCAAGAATCTGATTGACCATCTCCCCCGCCGTCAGGTTGCGCACCAGCCCCCGCCGGGCCGTGGCGCAGAAGCGGCACCCCATGGCACAGCCCACCTGGGTGGACAGGCACAGGGTGTAGTGTCCCTCCTCCGGAATGAGGACAGACTCGACGCACTGTCCGTCTTCCAGGGCCAAGAGGACCTTGAGGCTGCCGTCCTGGGAGGCCTGCTCCTGCTCAATCCTGAGCTCGCTGAGGCGGGCCCGGCGGGCCAGTTCCTGGCGGAACGTCCGGGAGACATCCGTCATGGCCTCGAAGTCTTCCACCCCTTTATAGACCCATTTGAGCACCTGCCGGGCCCGGTAGGACGGCTGGCCCCAGGCGGCCATGAGCTGCTCCAGTTCACTCAAGGTCAGTCCTTTTAAATCCGGAGGAGTTGTCATGGAAGGGGCGAGATTAGTTCTCAATTTTCAGTCTTATTTTTTAAATTTTAGCAATAGCTGTAATACCTGGTTGCGGTCAACCGAGGAAAATTGTCATTCTGCGCGTAACGAATCTTTATTTTTCACTCCGCTTCGCTCCGTTCATACTTGAATCCCTTATCAAATGCAACAAATACAATTTGTAACTTATTGGTATTCCAGGTTTTCCTAACCGAAAACCGAAAACCGAAAACCGAAAACGGTATTATTGGTATTCCAGGTTTTCCTAACCGAAAACCGAAGACCGAAAACCGAAAACGGTATTATTGGTATTCCAGGTTTTCCTAACCGAAAACCGAAAACCGAAAACGGTATTAATAATACCTTTTTGAATGCAACTTGGTATAAGCACCTGGGGAAATTACCGCACTTGAGGGCAAAAATATAGGGGCGCGATTTATCCCGCCCGTCTTTACGGGCGCAATAAATTGCCCCCTATTGTGAGACTGTTGCAATTACACGAATAATCCCTGATTGTCACCCTGAGCGAAGCGAAGGGTCTAGATTCTTCGCCACCTACGGTGGCTCAGAATGACAAATAATAATCTCCTATTCCCCTTGGTGAACTTTTGCAACAGTCTCATTGTAATCCTGCGCCAACCGCCTGACTTTTAATTTAAAATTTCATGGCGTAATTGTCAATGGAAAGGATTTCGCGCCGAGATGGCGCAGGCCACCCGGCGCAATGCAAGAATCCACCATGGATCTGGGTAATGCTGCCTGAGGCCGGGGAATCCCAAGACCACAGCTAGTCTCTCCCCTCCTGCTCAATCCGACAGCAACAGGAAGTTCGCGGCGTCGCTCTTGCCGCCGCCGCCCACCTTCTTGACATGCAGTCCGCCGCCGAAGCTGGTGGTCCATATCTCCCCCACATCATAGGGATTGAAAAAGACCCGCACGGGGTGGCGGAAAGGATAGTCAGCCAGCTGGGTGAAGGTGGGGGTGGCCGCGCTCAGGTTCCGGGTGATCCACAGTCCCTCGACCTCGGTGGTCAAGTACATGGTCTCGGGGTCTTTGGGGTGGATCGTGACCGATTCCACCCGGTAAATGTTATTGAGGCGGGTCCAGTTCTGCCCCCGGTTGGTGGTGCGGAACAGGCCCCCCACTTCATTGGGATATGCGCCCCAATGGCTGAAGACCGCGGCGTACCAGGTGTTTTGGGAGGGGTCATGGGGATCGATGACCACGTCCTTGGTCCAGCGCCGCATGTCGGTGTGGCTGCGGTCCAGCCAGGTGGCGCCGCCGTCGGTGCTGACGAAGATGCCGGAGCTCAGGGTGAAGGCGCCGCTGGCATTCCGGCGGCCCGAGTAACTGGCCACCAGGGTGCCGTCCTTTAAGCAGTGGATGTTGAACGGGTGGCCCTCGGTGCGGGGCGGGATGCCCAGCCGGGTCCAGGTGGCCCCGGTTCCGGCGCTCAGGTTGTGGGTCACGTAAATGCCGCCCAGGGTGCTGTGAATGACGCTGGCGTACATGGTGTCCGGCTGAGTGGGGTGCAAAGCCAGCCAGATGACCGGATGGCCGAAGTCGTGCAGGGTCTCCCAGACCTCGCCGTTATTGTCGGAGACCAGGACAAGGCCCTGGCCGCCGTCAATCCTGGCGTCGGCCAAAAAGGTGCTCTGATACATGTCATGGACCGAGGAGGTGGCGGCATAGCACTTGCCGGACACGGGGTGCTTCATGGAGTAATAAGTGGTATTGTGGGGCAGGCCCAGGGCGGTGCCGTTCACCCAGCTCTGCCCCTTGTCCGCAGTGCGAATCCCATGGATATCGGTGAAGGAGGCAAAGATGATGTCAGGGTTGAACCACTCCAGCCGCCAGACGCTGGTGTCCTCCACCCCGTTGGTGACGTAGTTTTTCCCTTTGGGGGTCGGTAGACCCGTAGGATTCAGAGACTCCTCCTTGACGTAGGCCGCCCGCCAGGAGGCGCCGCCGTTTTCGGTGACGTGGGCGAATCCCAGGTCCGTGAACATGACGCGGTTGGCATTGTTAGAACACACGGTAAAACCCAGGACAAACTCGCCGTACCACCAATCGCGGTCCCCGCCGTTGCCGGACCAGCCCGTGAAGATGTTTTCATTGTTGGTGGTGAGAAAGACGTCGGTCCAGGCGTCGCCGCCGTTGGTGGTCTTATAAACCATGGGGAAGTTAGTGCAGACGTTCCCCCCGGCCAGGTAGGCCACATTGATGTTATTCATGGCCATGGCCACATTGGTGGGGCGGGGGCAGTCGGTCAGGCCGCCCACTTTTTTCACCCAGCCTGCCTGGCCCCAGTCCAGGCGGTACACTCCCCTATAAAACCAGTGTAAGTCAGAGGGAGATATGTCGGGCCAGACGGAAATGGCGGTCAGCGCAAAGAAACGCACCGAACCGTCCTGCTTGGCCCCGGCAAAGGAGAAGAGGTACTCATCATTGGGAATGCCGGTGAGCGGGGAGACCGTAAAACTGGTCCCGCCGTTGTCGGAGACCAACAGGCCGGCGGAGGTGCCCACATAGATGTTATTCCCGTCCCAAAAGACCCCGCCCACGTTGAGCCCGTCCATGGTGGGGGTGGGGGTGAGGTGATAGGCCAGGGAGAAAGAAGCCCCGCTGTCATTGGAAAAATAGAGATCTCGATAGCTGCCGATCATCAGGCGGCTGGTGGTGGTGGGGTCGACGAACATGTAGTAGATCTCCCCCAAGGTGGGGTCGGTGATGGGAGTCCAGGTCTGGCCGCCGTCAACGCTCCGGGACGGGATGTTCACGTCGCCGCTGGCGTCCTTATTGTTGGCGTAAAGAATGTTGGGGGCGGAGGTAAAGCCGAGATACGATTTGGTGCCGCCCTGGAGTTGGCGGAAATCGAGGGTGGTCCAGTTCCGGCCGAAATCGCCGCTCTTAAAAACGGCGGACATGTCGGTGGACATGTACACGAGGTTGTGGTCATGGGGGCTGATGGCGGGACAGAACAGGCCCCCGCCGCCGCCGATGCCCCGGGACTCCCAGCCGGCGCCCGGGGCCGACGACGGGCAAAATAGGCTGGCTATGGTCAATACGCCCAGGAAAACCCACCTACTGCGATAGCCGCAACGAGACATAAACTTTCCTCCTGTTGATGGATAATAAGTCGCAGCTTGCCGATACCCCCTATCATTTCGTAAAACGCACCACCCCCTGGCTGTTGGCGTTATAGCCGCCACCCCAGTCCACAAACACCACGGTCTGGCTGTCGGCCTTGGTGACGGTGATTTTATAACCTGTAAAGGGGTCCATATTAATCCGAATTTGTCGGCAAAATGGCCGAAATTTTCCTCCTGTTTGAGAGCCCGAAATTAACAAATAAGCCTAACGACTTAGCTCATAATAATTATGCACCCTTTCTCAGGGCACATGAATGGCCAAGATTTACAGGAGTTTGCTTGAATTTCAAAAAGCTTTGCCGCGGAGGAGGCATGAGCGCAGCACCTCACGGCAGGAAGGTGGCCAGACGGGTTTTCCGTTATAGGTCCATGTAAACTATAATACTAAATACTTTATATTTTCCATCTATGCAAACAAAATATTCCAGGCTTAAATAGAATTACCGATCAGTCGCGCCTGAGTCTTCGGCTCTCGAAAAACAATGAAAAGTCAGTAAGTTACTTACTGCTGCACGGCGCCCCCCCTACATTAACTTTGAGTCTTGAACCTTGAAGTTTGAACTTTACCGATCAGAGCTTCATAAGCCGCCCGGGTCATGGTCTCCAGGGGCGCGGGGCGGCCGGTCCACAGCTCGAACTGGGCCGCGCCCTGGTAAATGAGCATTTGCAGGCCGTCGATGGTCTGACAGCCCCGGGCCTTAGCCTCCCGCAAGAGCCTGGTTTCCAGGGGCCGGTACACGATGTCCATGACCAGGGAGAAGCGGCCCAACAGGTGGGGTTCCATGGGAATGGCGTCGGCGTCCGGCGCCATGCCTACGGGAGTGGCGTTGATGAGGACCGAGGCGGTATATTCTTCCAGGTGGCCGGGAGAGACCACTTCCACCCAGAATTCCCGGGACAGGGACAGGGCCTTGGCCGTATCCAGGTCGGAAACGGCGGCCTGCCCACCCTTTTCCAGAATGGCGAAGACCATGGCCCGGGCCGCGCCCCCGGCCCCCAGGATGAGAAAGCGTTTCCCGGCGATTGCGGTTTTTTCTTCCAGGGCCTTCAGCGCCCCCCGCCAGTCGGTGTTGTAGCCCACCAGGCGCTCGTCCCGGCGCGCCACGGTGTTCACCGCGCCCATGCGGGCCGCCCGGGGATCCAGCTCGTCCAACAGGGGGATAATCTCTTCCTTAAAAGGAATGGTGACGCTCGCCCCCTGGATGTCCAGGCCTCGCAATCCCGCCACCGCCTGGGCCAAATCTGTCACGGGGAACGCCACATACACCGCGTTGATTCCCAACTCCCGGAACGCGGCGTTGTGCATGGCCGGGCTCAAGGAGTGGGCCACTGGCCGGCCCAGGAGGCCGTAAACCTTGGTCTTTCCGTCAATCATTTTCTTATCCATAGATTAAACAAGATATTTGATCTATTCCCAGTACTGTCCGGTTAGGAAATTGCAAGGGAAACACCAAACGGGCTAAAAAATAGCCAAGCACGCATTTTTTATTTGACCAAGGAGATAGTGAACAAGTGACAGTTTCGTAATATCATATAATTACAAGTAGTTACGAAAATACCGACCACGGTCAGCCCATCCCCAAAGAAACAGGCGCCCGTGGGGCGGAATATGGGGTGGCCACCGATCGCCATGACCTTGCGGCCGAAGACATCGCCTTGATTTATAAGCTCCGTTGGTAGATCGATAATTTCTTTGGCTGGTGGAAACGGCGCCTCAAGGTCTATCACCTTATCGCCCGAAGCGCATACGGCTTTATGGTGCAAATCCCCGCCGGTCTGATTGCCTATCTCCTCCTAGCCATCTATTGCCGGACACATCACCGGGAAAAAGTGACCATCCAGCGGGTCAGGGAATTACGCCTCAAAATCCAAAATGAAGCCCGGAACCTTGACTTCGAAACTCCCGATACGCCATCGGAATTGAATTCCCTCTACGCAAAAACCTAACCACAAATATTTGAAATTTTGAATCCTTAAAATTTTGACTCCATGAGTCGTCTATCCGATAATTTTGTTTGCCCAGCAAGAACCCGGAGGAGACGACCCATGGAGCTGTTTCATACCGAGTTGCGGTCAAACGAGTAAAATTG
>Ga0194111_10006183_pt1 | contig 13667 bp, 10 predicted proteins | sample TA2KigC300mmetaG_FD_146194 | JGI IMG/M metagenome (GOLD analysis project Ga0194111, IMG submission 146194) | Freshwater microbial communities from Lake Tanganyika, Tanzania - TA2015033 Kigoma Deep Cast 300m | ecosystem: Environmental > Aquatic > Freshwater > Lake | place: Tanzania: Lake... | reverse complement strand
GGACGGGCACTCCTGCCCGTCGCGTTTCATGCCCCCGTAGGACGGGCACTCCTGCCCGTCGCGTTTCATGCCCCCGTAGGACGGGCACTCCTGCCCGTCAGCATGTTCGCGACGGGCGGGAGTATCGCTTCCACGTTCAGTTGCGGTCACAGGCCGCGTTCGTTCACAAGATCCGCGAAACGGGTCAGCACGCGTGCGGCCTCGGGCGTCGGCCGCACGGCTGCTGACAACTTCTCGACATCGTGGCCCTCTTCCCGAAACTGGCCCGCCATCCGCTCGATGTAGGCGCTCATGATGCGATCGTCGTATTCCGGGTGGAACTGCACGCCCCACGCCCGCGGCCCCACGCGAAAGGCGTGGTGCTGTTCGAAATTGTTGCACGCCAGATGAACGGCACCCGCGGGCAACCGGGCCACGGTTTGCGCGTGCAGAACGTTGACGTCAAACGTTTGCGGCAGACCGCCCAACAGTGGGTCGTCCGCGCACGCGGGCGATAACCGGATCCCCACGGTTCCCACTTCGCGGCCTCGAGGGTGATAGGCGACTTCGCCCCCGAGCGCGCTTGCCAGCAACTGGTGCCCGTAGCAGATGCCCAGAAACGGCACATCGGACTCCACCACACGCGGAATCCAGTCCTCCAAGGCCAGACTCCATGGCAGGCGATCCGTGACCATGGCATGCGATCCGGTGACGATCACGCCCGAGCAATCCCGAGGGGTCGGCAGGTCGATGTCACGCGCCACGTCAAACACGCGAATGCGCGGCACGTCGGAACCCAGGCCGCCGCTGATCCACTGTTCGAAGTCACCGTACGCGCGGCACACGCTCGTGAACGTTCTGCCCGCCTTGATGATCCACATGCTCTTCATGCACCGAGTGACTCCACCTGCCGTCAACCGCCACGCGCCACCATCATAACAACTCCCAGCTTCATGATCGACTACCCGAGCGGGACGGGTTATGATGATCAGTCGCGACGGGCACGTTGGGTCGCGACCGTAGGTCGCGCGGAGACATGGCGAAAGAGTAATGGTGGTATCACGAGGAGTCGGCCGGTGAGCTACGATCGATCATTGCCGTGGTGTGCGTATGTGCGGGTGGTTGTCCATTTCGCCTGCCTGGTAGGGGCGGTCTGTTCCGCGGCGGGGGCGTGGTCGGCGGAAATCGCGGTGTCGGACGCAGTTCCGTTGACGGCCGGGTTCGCCGAATCGGACATTACGCCCAGCCTGGGAATGGAGGCGCCCGGCGGTTATGGGAAGTCGTATCACAGCACGGTGCATGATGCGTGCAAGATCCGGGCGGCCGTATTCGGTGACGGCGCGCGGCGCGTGGCGATCGTGGGTGTCGACGCGATCGGCGTTCACGGGGAAATGGTGCGTGACGCGCGGGAGCAGATCCAACAGCGCTGCGGCATTTTGCCGCAGTGCGTTCTCGTGGCCGCGTCCCATTCGCATTCGTCCGGTCCACTCTGCGGCGTGTTCCCCGGCTCGTACGATCACGCGCCGGAACTCGTGAGGAAGCTGGCCTACGATCAGTCGACGTGCACGAACAAGGAGTACTACGACGACGTGCTGAAGAAACTCGTCGACGCCGTGGTCCAGGCCGACGCGCGGCGTGCCGCCGCCCGGTGTGGCGCGGGCAAGGGGATCGAGGACAAGGTGGCGTTCAACCGGCGGTTCCGCATGCGCAGCGGGCTGACGTACACGCATCCCGGGCAGGGCAATCCGGACATCGTGGAGTCCGCCGGTCCGACCGATCCGGAAGTCGGCGTGATCGGCGCGTGGAACGAACAGCGGCAGCTCGTGGGATGCGTCGTCAATTTCGCGTGCCACGCGACGACCAGTCCGGGCGGGATCTCCGCCAACTACGTGTACTATCTGGAGCAGGCGATCCGAGGCAGTTTCGGCCCGGAGGTCGTCGTGGTGTTTCTTCCCGGCATGTCGGGTGACGTGACGCAGGTGGACAACTTAAGTCCGACCCAGCATCCGGGTGCCGAGGATTGGGCTCGCCTGGTGGGCGGACGAGTGGGCGCGGAAGCGGTGAAAGTGCTGTTGACCATCGTCCCGGGCGACCTTGGGCCGGTCCACGCCGACCAGACGGAGCTCGACATCGCTCGCCGTGCCCCCACGCCCGAGCGGCTGAAGAGTGCCTTGGAACTGGTGCAACAGGATGTGGCGAAGGTCGGCCACACCGATTGGACGTTCGCCAAGGAGATCGTGATGCTCGACGCGCTGCTGCAGGCCAAACCGCGTGTGAACGTGGAAGTGCAGGCGGTGCAGGTCGGGCCGGTTGTCATGTTCGGACTGCCCGCCGAGGTCTTCTGCCAGTACGGTCTTGACCTGAAGGCGGCCAGCAAGTTCCCGCTCACGTTCCCCGTCTCGTTCGCCAACGACTGCGTCGGCTACATTCCCACGGTCGAAGCGTTTGGCGATCACGGGGGAGGCTACGAGACGCGCCTGACTTCCTACACGAACCTGGACATTTCGGCCGGCCAGCAGATGGTGGACGCCGCGATCCGCCTCGCCGGCACGATGGTGCCTGGCAAGGTCCCCACGCGATCGCCGCATGCGCCGTTCGGCGGCCCGTGGGAATACGGCAACGTGGCGCCGCAGATTCACTGAACCGGAAGACGGTGACCGGCTCGGTGAAAGCCCGTCCGCCGCGCCCGCGTCGCTTCCGCGGCAATGGTCGACCCGCGAATTAGTCTGGAGTTCGACGAGCCAAACCTCGGAAATCACGGCATTGGGGCCTCGCAGCAGTTCGATGAGGCAATCGAAGCCTCCCGTCGTGACCAGCTCGGGAGGCACCGCAAACGAGAGCGTCGCTGCGAGTTGCTGTCTCCCGTGATAGGCGGGCAGCGCTGTCGGTTCCAGGACTTGAAAAGACCGAGTCCCGTCCGCGGACGCCAGTCGCACTGATTGGATGCGCCCGCCGTTGTCGTAATCCCACCAACTGACAGATAGTTGGTACTTCTTCTCCGCGCGCAGGCTTGCGACCTGAATACGCACAGGGTTCCCGGAGACGACGTAGCCCAGGGCGGGTTCCGATTCAAACACGTCGCGCGAGCCGGGAAACAGGTAGGCGTCCCCCGCCACGGAGATGGTCTCGCCCGAGAACGCGGTCTTGTCCCATTCGCGTCCGCAATCCGCATACACGAGCAGCTTCTCGCCGGCCTTCATCTCCCGTTCGATCTGGCGCATGCGGGCTTCCAACTCCTGGCGGACGACGGGATAGTATCTCTCGTCGACGATCGGTTGTGCGGGTGCGACCACCTTGGCCGGAGTCTCCGGGACTTCCCGGCGTCCGAGCCACAACACGGCGTTGCGGAGAATGGTGACGAATTCCTGGCTCTGCAACGCGCGCAGATCGTGCCCGAGTACCGTCGTAAACACGTGGCCTCTGCCGTATCGGTGCAGATAAGCCATCGGGAAGTCCTTGTTGACGTTGGCGGACGTCGCTTCCGCGAGCACTTCGATCGGCCGACCGTCCAGGGCAAAGCACGTGTACAGTTCGTCGAGGATCTTGAAATCGGGAACGGCTCGCACGATCGGGTGGTCGCGTTTGACAATCCTGACGTCGAATTCGCGAAAAGGATCGTGTCCGGGCAGCGACCGATCGTAGACACGGCCGATGATTCGCTCGACACGTTCCTTGTGCGTCTCGAAGACGCCGATGGCGAGGTGATAGACGACGATTCCTTTTCCCGCCTCGAGGTATTTCTCGAGGTTGGTTAACGCCAGGTTGTCGTCCAAGGACGGGCTGTCGTCCCGGGAATTCCAGAAGTTGAAGAACAGGACGTCGTAGTCGAAGATCTCGTCCGAGCAGAGGACGTTGAAGTTGGTACAGAGGGTCACCTCGATGGCGGGGCAAGCGGCCAGTTGTTTGGCGATCTGCGGCGCCGTCTCTCGCCAGTTGTGATACTCGATTCCCGTGACGAGAAGGACGGTCACTCGCCGCGGTGCGGGCGCTGCCGGCTCGTCCGACGCGTTCAGCGTCCCGCCCGCGACGTTCAGCAACAGAAGTGTGGCGAAGAACGTGTGGCGCGCCCGGCCTGCGGTTGTTGTGAACATCGGAGTTCTCGTCATGTGGGGGTCTCCTGGTTGTGTTTGTGGCTCGCGCTCGTGCCTCGTGCTCGTATGATGGATGGGCACCGACCAATGGCTGCGTGAAGACGACGGAATGACGCGTGGGACGAATGGGACCGATAGGACCAATGGGTGTGGGACATTAGCTCGTGGCGGGCTACACGACGGGCAGTTCGTATCCTGCCCGTCGCGTGCGGATCATCGACGGGTGGTCATTCGCTGCATCATCGTTGACGAACCGTTCCGACGCCGCGTCGAACAGCAGTTTTCGTTTGACTTCCCGGGCGATGACACCGAAATGGCAGAGCATCGTGTGGTAGTGGGCGATTTCCACGGTGGTGATTGGGTCGTCCCCGGTTCGCACGCAGTCGAGCCAGTTCTTGACGTGTCCGGACTCGGAAGGATCCAGGTCCTTCGGCATCGCGGCGGCGATGTCCGCGGGGTTGGTGCGGAACTGGTTGCGGTTGATTTCGGCCTTTCCGTGCGTACCGAAGAAGATGCCGCCGAAAGCGGGTCCTCCTTCGACTTCGGCGCGCATGAGGATAGTGGTGCCGTCGGCGTATTTCATGAAGAAGGGACTTCGGTTTTTCGGGTTGTTGGTCTCCGTGGCACAAATCTCCACGGGGAGTTCTCGGTCTTTGTTGAGTGCCCACTGGATCTGGTCGAAGGCGTGTGTTCCGAATCCTGACATGCCCCAGGTGCTTCCGCCTCCGTCGAAATCGCGGTAGAGGCCCCAGGCCTCGGTGCTGCCCAGCAGATCGGGATCGCAGGGATAGAGGGTGGCCTGATCGGTCCAAAGATCCCAGTCGAGCCCCGCGGGGCAGGGTTTGAGCGCCGCCGGTATTCTGTACTCGCGCGGAGAAAGGAAGTTGGGTACTTCCACTTTGGCGATCTTGCCGATCGCCCCTTTGTGAATCTGCTCGACAGCCCACCGGTTGATGGCAAGCGAACGGGCCTGAGTTCCGACCTGGAACACGGTCTTGTGTTTGCGGACGGCCTTGACCAGCAATTGTCCTTCCTGGGCGGTGAGCGCGAACGGCTTTTCGGCGTACACGTGCATTCCCGCGGCGATCGCGATGAGCGCCGGTCGAGCGCGGACGTGCGTGGGGGTAGTGACGAACACGCCGTCCAGTTTCTCTTTGTCGAGCATGTGGCCGTAGTTGGCGTACTGCGCGGCCTTCTCTGCTTCGGGAGCGGCGTCTTTGTACCAGTTGAGGAATGACGCGATCTGCGGCGCGTTGCAGTCGCAGACGGCCTGGAGGTACATCTCCTTGGGCCAATTCAAGAGCTGTCGGATGCGTAGTCCGAGTCCGATGATTCCGACCTTGACCCGGTCGTTGGCCCCGGGGTTGCCGTTCTGAGCAAGCACGTGTCGAGGGATGAACCACGGGGCCGCGAGCGGGGCGGTCGCCGCCACCTTCAGGAATTGCCGCCGATTGACTGCGCGACTGAGCATGCGTTTCTCCTTCGGACAAGGGTTACTTGTTTCGCATGAGTTTGCCGAAGCGATGCACGACGGCCAGGGCGGGGTCCAGAGGAACGTCGACGCCCACAGTGTTTGCGGGGATGCTGACCGCGGGCAGACTCTTTGGTGTCTTCCCGCCGAATTGCGGAAGAAATTGCTTCTGGCCTTCGAACATCTCAATCGTCATGTCTCGGATCTGTTTCAAGGAGAGCACGGCGGACGTCAGGGGGTCCATCGCGATGGCCGCGACCACGAGTTCCGGATCGCCGGTGAGTGCGGCTTCCGTGCCCAATTGCTGCACGGTCACGTTGCTTTGGTTCATGGCTGCCAACGGACTCGGCAGACGCCCGATCCGCACCGGGTGCAAGCCCAGGCGGTCCGCGTAGACCGGCACCTCCACGCAACAGTCCCGCGGCAGATTGGCGATGAACCCGTCGTTCATCACGTTGCCGTTGAAGCGGAAGGGCGAGCCCGTCTCCAGGGCCTCCAGGATGTGCGAGCAGTACTCGACGCTGCGCGGCGCCAACTCGCCGGTTTCGTACTGCAGATAGTCGGTGCGACCGTACTTCTCTTCCATCGCGAGGCTGAACGCATAGGAGAACCCGGACTCACCGCCCAGCCCGGGTTGGTCGCAGTATTGTCCCAACGTCGCCTCGTTCTTGCGAAACCAGGGCAGGTAGTCCGACAGGTGCCCGCTGCTCTCCGTGCAGAAGTAGCCGAAATGTCGGGCGACCTCGCCGCGCACCTTCTCGTTGATGTAATACTCGGGCCTCTCCAGGTTGTGCAGCACCCGCGGGTAGAGGTCCTGGCCGTTCCGCTCGATCCTCAGGAACCAGGCCATGTGGTTGATGCCGGCGGCCAGGAAGTCGATGTCGGATTTCCGCACGCCGGCGTACCGGGAAATCAGGTCGAGCGTCGTCTGCACCCCGTGGCACAGGCCCACGAAGCGGATCCGGCTGGACAAGCCGACTGCCGTGCAGAGCATTGCCATCGGATTCACGTAGTTCAACAGGCACGCGCGCGGACAGAGTTCCTCCATGTCTCTCGCCAACTCCACCATCACCGGAATCGAGCGGAGGGCGCGGAACACCCCGCCGGGGCCGACGCACTGGCCGACGCATACGTCCACTCCGTACTTCTTCGGTATCGCGTAGTCGACCTGGAATGCCTCCATTCCTCCGACTTGAAACGTCGTGATCACATAGTCCGCGCCTTCGAGCGCTTCGCGGCGAACGGTCGTCGCGGCGACGGTGGCCTTCAGCCGCTGCCGGTCGATGAGCCGCCGAATGTGATCCTCGACGCGCCGGAGCTTGGCGGCGTTCGGATCCATCAACATGAATTCGGATTCGCTCAGGCTGGGAGTCGCCAGCATGTCGTTGAGCAGCGTCGTGCTGAACACAATGCTCCCGGCGCCGATCATCGCGATCTTGGGCATGGTCAGCTTCCTCCTTGTCGGCGGTCATGGTGCGGATGAACTGCGTCATCTGCCCGCTGACGCGGCCCGCCGCCGCAGCCGGATCGGGCTCCGTGCATTTGACACCCTGCAGCCCAGGCCTTCAACACCGCGGGCACGGCCGAAGATCACTTTCCGACGCGACGGCTTAGCGGCCTGGAGATCGCCACGGCGAGGTGTGAAGAATCCCCGGCGTTCGCCCCCGCCTCCACCGACGTGAAGTCGGTGGAGACGGGAACCGAGATGTTTCCGGAACGACGCCGACGGCAGCGACGCCGTCCTCCAGTTCCGGGCGGCGGACGTGGGTGACGCTGACCGCCTTTCGCGCCCCATCCGCCGACGCTCGGGCCGCCGATTCACTCGTCGCGCCAAAGCGGCCAACTTCCAGCCGTCACCCGATGCCCCACACGACAGAAGCTGAAATGCACCAGGTGGACGCTTTGAAAGGGACCGCTTACCGCTGCGCCTCGCGGGCGACCGCCCGCGGCGGCCGCGGCCGACCGCCCCCCCGGCCTGTCAAGCGACCGGGAAGGTGGGGGCTGTGTGTTTGCCAAGGCATTTCGGTCCGAGCCAAAGAACTCTCCATGCCCCGGCGCGTGCTCCACATGCCGTGGATTCTGTTGGCACTGATCGCGCGAGGTCCTTCCTGGACGACCACGACTTCGCCGGCACAACGCGACATGCCCGTCTCGACCGCCGCCGCGACTCCTTGCCGGTGACGGTGCCGCACCACGTGCAGTTGCGGGTAGCATTGGGAGAGCTCGTGAGCGATCTCCTCGGTGTGATCTGTGGAACCGTCGTCCACGACGAGGATCTCGAACTGGGATGTGATGTCCGCGAGCACGTCCAACAGCTCCGCGACCTGCCCTGTCAACGTCGATTCGGCGTTGTGAACAGGCAATACGACACTCAAGGTCATATCCACTGAGGCACCTGTCAACTTCTGCGAACTCGGAAGGGCAAGTCGATTCCGGGAGGCTTGCCGGTACAAGTTCCATCGGCCGGACATCCCTCGCAACTCAAGGTCGCAGCCAGTCAGGCATTGTTGTGCAATTGTTAAGGTCCGCAGCGATTCTCCGAAATGCAATGTCGGCACCCCAGGATGCTCGCGCGGGTCGCAGCAGTTGAGCCGCACGTGGCTGTCGCGCGTGGGTTCGGTTGTTCCGACCCGTGCCGGCAAATCCGGTTGTCCAACCCACTTGACGGATTCGGGCAATTCCCGAACATTCATCGTGTGATTGCGGTTGGGTTTGGACACTCCGAATTCCTGGAAGGGCGTATCATGAGTCATGAGTCGCGGCTGCGAGATTTGAAACTGGAACTGCCACCAGCGCCCAAGCCGGTGGGCGTCTACAAGCCGATCCTCGTTGTCGGCAACATGGCCTACCTGTCCGGGCACGGGCCGCTGCAATCGGATGGTTCGCTCCTGACCGGATGCGTCGGCAAGGACGCGGACGAGCAGGCCGGTTATGCCGCCGCCCGCCAGACCGGACTGGCGATGTTGGCGACTTTGCGCCAGGGCCTGGGCGGCCTCGATCGTGTTCGCCGCGTGATCAAGGTCGTGGGGATGGTCAACTGCGTGGCTGAGTTCGCGCGGCATCCGGCGGTGGTGAACGGTTGCAGCGAGTTGTTCGCCGAGGTGTTTGGGCCGGACGACGGAGTCGGTGCGCGAAGTGCCGTGGGCATGGTATCGCTCCCCGGAAACATGATGGTCGAAGTGGAAGCGATTTTCGAGATCGAGCTGGTGAGTCGCTGACGCGACCTGGGGCCGCAGGCTTGGCCGGGCGGGACCCGCTTTGGGGCGAGGACCGCATCTGGTCCATGGTCTGTTGGTTAGCGCGGACTATTGACGAGTCGTAGCGGAATTCGCCAGAAATCCGCGGCAGCCGCAAAGTCAGCTCGGAACTCTTGCGAGTTCCGCTACAACAGAGTGCGCCGACCTGGCGCTATTCGTGAAACGTCGGGGTCGGCGCGGCGACCTCGACCGCGCGGTCACCCCAGCTCGGCGACGGTCACCTCGGACGGGCGTTTGCCGGTCCGCGCGGCGACGGCGGCGGCCTTGCCGGCGGCCTCGCCGAGCGCAGCGGCGTTGCCGGTGACTCGGTAGCTCGAGTGCGCGATGAAGTCGCCGCTGATGCAGCGCCCGGCGAAGAGCAACCCGTGCACATCCTTGGCGACCAGCGCGCGCAGCGGGATGTCGTACGGCTTGGCGCGCCATGGGTGTGCGTCGATGCCTTTGTTTTTCTCGGGGTCGAGTGCGTGCACGTCCACGCCGAAGGTCACGCGGCAGACTGCGTCGTCGAAGCGCCGGCCCTGCTTGAGGTCGTCCGCCGCCACGGTGTACAAGCCGCGCAGGCGCCGCCCCTCGCGCACGCCAATCTGCTCGGCCGTGGCCACGAGGCGGATATCCTTCCAGACCCCGCCCGTGCCGCGCAGGCCGTCGATCAGCGCGTGCAGCTCCTTGCGGGCGCGCAGCGTGGCCGCCGTCACGTCGCGCGCGCTCGTGCCCTTGACGCCGTACTCGTGGTTCGCCATCAGGATGAAGAGGTCGTCGCGTACCCGGAAGAGCGAGGGCTTGGCGTAGGAGGGCGAGTGGCCACCCGCCTCCATCGCCGCGCGCAGCGCGTCCTTGGGAGCGGCCCACGACTGCGGACTGTCGAGGTCGTTGAAGAAGGGCGTCAGCTCCGGCGCGCGGATGCCCGCCACCAAGCAGATCAGGCTCATGGGCTGCGTAAGCCCGGTCTCGGGCTGGCCGAGGTCAAAGCCGCACCCGGCCTGCGAGCCGAGGTCGCCGTCGCCCGTCGCGTCGACGAAAGCCCGGCCGGCCACCGCCTCGCGCCCGGACTTGGATTCGGTGAGCACGTGCGTGAGCTGGCCGCCCGAGGTGACGGCCGCCACCGCGCGCGTGTGGTAGCGCACCCCGACGCCCGCCTCTTCGCAAAGCTCCTCCAACAACACCTTCATAACCTCCACGTCGTAGGCGTTGGTGGGTTGGCCACCCGGCGTGACCGTGCGGGCACCGCGCGCGTTCAGGCGGTGAATGACCTCCGCCATGACGCCCGTCTTGTTGTCACAGTCCAGCAGCCACGCGAGCAGGCCGGCGGTCCAGATGCCGCCGAGGCAGCCGTGCTGCTCCAGCAGCAGCGTCTTCGCGCCCCTCCGCGCCGCGCTGATGGCCGCCGCCACGCCGGCCGGCCCGCCGCCGCAGACCACCACGTCCGCCGTCTCGGCCACCGGAACATCGCGCGCCGGCTCGTGCACCGTCTCACACCTCGCCTCCACCTGCGGCCGCACCGCCGCCGGCGCCAGAGCCGCCAAACCGCCCGCTCTGATGAAGTCCCGCCTGTTCATCTTGCCGCGTCCTTCTCACTCATCCAACTTGCACGCGCACACTTCGACACCGCCCAGTGACAGGGATTCTGATCCGCAGCTGATGGAAGGAAATTGTAATCTCCGGCTGTCGCCAACCACAAGCTGAGCCCCTCGTGTTGCAGACGGCTGGTTGCTTTGCGGCGAGCGCATGTTGTAGGACGGGGGACTCCTGCCCATCCAAATATTCGGGACGGGAAGCAGTCCCCGTCTTCCATTGGGTGCGGCCGCCGGCCGTGGTAGGTCTTCAGTACACTGTCTGAAGGTACGCCTGTCACATGTTGGTTGCGGCTCTGTCGCGTCGGGCGCCCAAATGCCAATGGCGACGATCGCCAAGACGATGTCTGCTCGCAAACGTCCGCGGATACACTGTCAGACCGCGGCACGGTAACGCGACGCCTCTCAATGGACGACCGCCTCGAGGACGCAGCTCGTCTCTTGGGCGTCGATCTCGATCGGATCGGCCAGTCGCGGGCCGCTTCCGGCATCGATCACGGTAACGCTGGTAACCTGCAGCTGAGCCAGGTCCATTGCCGCGCGGAGACGGCTGAGCACGTCCGGGGCGGTGTCCGTGGGAAGCACTACCGCAATCGCCGCCTTCACGTCCACGGTCACGGTCTCGCCATCATGTTCAAAACGCGTGTGGGCGATCTGGTGGCGGATGCGTTCGATGGGCATGAGCGCATCTTCCGGAGCGACGTCGTGTGAGAACCATGCGAAGCGGTGGTCGTCGACGCGAAGAACGCAACGGTCGTTCCGCAGTTGGGAGGCGATCCGCGATTGCACGGCGTCCGCCAGCAGGGATGCGCGCCGCGCGTCGAGGTCTCCTTGCGATATGACGGTTACCATGGATGCGCTCGGACGTTCGGCACGCACCTCGGCCTGACGCCACGCGTGAAGTTGCTCCTGCAGGCACTCATCCGGCGGAAGACCGGGCGCCGTCACGCTGGGTCTCTTCACGTTCAGGACGATCTTCCCAGGAACTCGGCGCACCGGAGCGGGGCACGGCCGAGTCGCCGACCGGGACGCCCGTTCAGCCGGCGGCGAGACGCGGTGTGGTGGCTTGGAGGAATCGGGCGACGTGCCGGCGACCATCTCAGGTGCGCTCTCGGCGCCCGCAGCTTCTTTTGCTGGCGAAGAACCCGCGGCCGACACGCGACGGCGAAATGGGAGCGGCAGCCGGGGCGAGAAGTAGCGGATCTCGAGGACGTTGTCGACGTCCGACCAATTGCGAGGCCCGCGGCCCAAGAGAAGGGCGGCCGAGAACCCTAGGAACAGGTTCATCAGGGCAATGACGATAATAACGGCCATTGCGAATATGACGCTGCTCATGTCTGGCCCCGCGTGTGGCAGTTCCCATCGGATACCCTGCAACTATAGGTCACGCGGCGCCGCCGACTGTCGCAACGACACATGGGTCCCTGGGGTTTGGGACGAACCGCAATCCCCATTCGCGCAGCATCGCGCGAGGCCTTGACCTGAGAACGCGGATTTCCATGCACCGAGTTCCGCCGCACGACCGCGCCACGTCTGTTTCAGCGGTTCTGGGCGCGGACCACAGGGCCCGGATCGCTCGCCGCGGGGTGTTGGCGAGGACCGGGTTGCACCTGCCGCGGCAGCTCGGCAAGACGTTCCAGTCCCGGCGCGTTCGATTCCATGGCAAGCCGTTGGATCAGATCGGCTGACGGGCGATCCAACACGTAGACCTTGTTGCCGCCCTGCGGATTGGATCGCGAACGCACGATGCAGATCACCTCCGTGTCCGCGTCGACGGCCGATGCGAAGTCGGCCGGACCGCTCGGTGCGACCGCAGTGCGCGGTGACCCACCGGTCGGTGCCGCTGCGGCGTCGGGCAGCGGCGTCGACGCCATGGATTGCGGTGGCGAGAAGATCCGCTCCTGGCCGATTTTTCTCAGTTCATCGTGGATGACCGGCAGCCTCGCGTAGATGCCGCGGTCTTCCTCCAGGTCCGCTGCATTGCAGACGCCGATGAGGCGTCCGTCCGATGAAAACAGGCCGCCACCGCTGCGACCTTCCACGGGATGCCCCAACACCTCGAGATTCGGCGATCCCAGGTAACGGTCAACGGCCGAAATAGTCGTGGTCTGAACGGTCGGATCGCGGCCCTGGTCGCAGCCGATGGAGAACGCGGCCTCCCCACGTCGCGGAGCGTAATCGGGTGCGGCGACGGGCACGGGCACCACGGGAATGCCGGGCCGGATACTCACGAGCGCGATGTCTCGCTGCTCGGCCTCGTAGGAAAGCAAATGGCCTTGTACCGCGCTGGTGGCGCCGGGTGCGAACAGCTCGACAATGATCTCACCCTTTCCCCCTGATTCGCGGAAGATGTGTCCGCATGTCACGACGAGCGCCTCGTCGCCGTGCGTGTCGATGATCGTGCCGGTCCCTCGTGATTGCCCGGTGGAATCGACGACGATGAGGCGGACTGTGGCGTGCCACGCCCGTTGTTGCGGGGACAGGGGACTTCCTGGGGCGCCGACAGAAGCTGCCGACGGTGGCGTTTGCCCGAGCGAACGCCGCGGGTCGCGGACTTCGGCCAATCGCGTCGTTCCAGGACGCGACGGTTCGTGCGCGATGTCAGGCGATATTGGATGGGTCGCTCCAACACCGTCATCGGGAGATTGGCCACGGAATGGCGGCTGACTTTGCGACGGGCAGAAGCCGGCCGAGTGGAAGAGGTCGGTCAGACGATCGAAGCTGGCTGCTCCGACGACGCGATCCACTTCCTGGCCGTCCGCGACGAGAACGAAACAGGGGATGGGACGGATGCCAAATCGTTGGGCAAGGTCCGGACGCTGGTCGACATCGATGCTCTGGACGGCATAGCCAGAATCGCACAAACGCGCGACGGTGGGCTCCATCGTCCGGCACGCCGCACATCCACGGGAAGAGAAGTTGAGCAACACCGGGTCACTGCCGTGGGAGGCAGCGACCAGCAGCACGAGCGCATGAAGTGACGCCATCGTTTCCCTCCTTGGATTCGATGTCCGGGCAGATTCATCCCGTCCGGCCCGTGCAGCCTGCATGGTTGCGGAGGCTGCCCTTCGGCTTGTCCTTGCCAGAATGTGGACCGTCTGGATCAATTCGTGCGGGTCAAAGGCGGCAATACTTTGTCGACCCTTGGTAAATCTTACAAGGCCAGTTTCCGCGAGCGTCGTTGGTCGACGTTTGCCCGCCCATCACGGGATCCCCGCCACGTGCCCCAAACTGCAGTGCGACAGAGACTTGCGGATGGCGGCCAAAATCGAGGCCGCCCGCGGGTTTCGGCCGCCGT
>Ga0194111_10006178_pt1 | contig 13669 bp, 27 predicted proteins | sample TA2KigC300mmetaG_FD_146194 | JGI IMG/M metagenome (GOLD analysis project Ga0194111, IMG submission 146194) | Freshwater microbial communities from Lake Tanganyika, Tanzania - TA2015033 Kigoma Deep Cast 300m | ecosystem: Environmental > Aquatic > Freshwater > Lake | place: Tanzania: Lake... | reverse complement strand
TTCTGCTGCTGGTTTTGTTTGAGAGAGTGCTTGAGATGCAGTTTTTGGTTGTTCCTTTCCACCCTCTCTTGCTTTACGCTCAAGAAATGCCTTACGTTGTCTTTCTTTAGCAGTCATTGCCGCACTTCCTTGAGTTCCTGCTGTTCCTGGTTTAAGTTCAGTTGATCTCGCAGGTCTTCCGGGTGCAGCAGCAGAAGATCCTTTCTGCTGCCCTGCATCTTTGCGTGTTTTGTATGGTTTTGCTGGTACAGTTTTACCTCCACCAGCAGCTTTTACTCTGCGTCTTTCAGGGGCAGTTTTTCTGCGATCTTGTCCTATGCGACCACCTTCTCCAGTCTTAATAATTTGTGCTCCAGACATAAAGGAAGCATCATAAGCCTCTTCAGCGATCAACATAAACTCCTGAAAGGTTTTCATCAGTATCCAAACACTCTTTTTAGTATTTAGATCTCCTCCCCTTTTGATTTGTAGGAACCTTTGGAAACGCGACCCTCAGCATAAAGTTGATGGATGCGTTCACGGCGAGTTGCAATCAACAAATCATATTGTTGTTGCTGTTCTTTTGTAAAGATAAAATCTTGCTTTCGCCATGCTTGATTGAGTTCTTTGAGATGGTGAAGCACATTAGGGATTCGTTCAGTCATGTAACCAAAATAAAGGATAAAAGGTCTGTGTGGTGGAATGAGTGGACAGTTTGCAAACTGTCAGAAATCAATGTTAGAGTTAAGAAGAGTGTTGAAAGATTTGTCATCATCATCTTCTTCTGCCTCAAAGATACCCTCATTCATTTCTTCAACGAAGTCAAAAGAGGAGAAATCTTCGATTTGGATGTCATCAAAGGAGTCCATGTGGTTTTGTTGCTTACACTGTAGGAACGCTTTGGAGGTGAGCTATTTTTATTTGACCAGAATCTTAGTGTCTTTTATACTTTGAACTTGTTGATCATTCCAGTGTCTTACAACTCCTGCGATGATAAAACAATTCGTAATCAGATAAGTGAGAAATATAAAAATCCTTATATGAGCAATATTATCTGCTTCCCTATCATTTTTACTTGCTTTTTCCCCCAGTGCTTTAGCAAGTAAGCGGAATAGAGTCTGTTTCCTCTTCATACACAGATTGTCTTGTTTTGACATATTTTAACTCCTTCCACTGACTTGCATAACAAACTATAAGCAATCTATCATTTTTATGTAATCTACATGCTTCATAGTTAGTTTCATCTTTTAGACTCACTGATGTCTCAATCGTGATATATTCCTCTCCCTTAAAATACACCCATCCTTCAATATGTGGTTTCCAATAGACATAATCATTGACCTCTGGTTCGTAACTCATACAAATGCAGATTCTAATGGTGTTTGTTTGAGTGGCATTGCTGTGTAGTTTCGGGTGTTTCTAAACTCCACAGGTTTGCCGATTTCCTTACTATTTACTGGCGCATAAAACTGACACTTTTTATAGTCATAAAAGCCCCAGATACAACGAACTGGTTTACCTAAATTATAATCAAACTCCCGATCATAGCAAGACCAAATAGAGAACACATTACGTCCGTGCTCTTCTACTTCATAGTGCATACCTTTCGGTGGTTGATGCTTAAACTGTGGAATCAGTTTAGTAGTCATCGCCATACTTCAGTCCCGATTCAGCGTTCATTAGTTCTACCGTAGTTTGGTATCCTTTCTCAACGGTGAGATCATGAGTCTTTCCGATGTCGTAGACTGCTGCAACGTCGTAGACGGGGGCAGTAATCCAACTAAAACCCTTGCCAAAAGTGTTATCGGGATTGACCACATACCAATGACAAGCAGTATCAGGAACGGAAACAGAACATTTCTTCCAGTCATTATCCCATTGAGGTACTTGGACAAATTGTAGTACAGCAAATAATACTGCAAAGATGCTAGTAAACATTAGTAGGTCTCAGAGAGTTGATCAACAGCATAACCTAGGATTACAAAGAATGCAATCGTAGTAACCGTAAAGATAGTTTCAGTCATCAGAAGATTCCGAAGAAGAACTTGTCAGTGAGAGCATAAGAAATGAACCCAGCAATAATGCCGACCATAGCCCAGCGTCCATTGATTTTCTCCTTTACTTGATTAGGGGAATCCATCCCATAGTTTTCGTAATACATTGTAGGCTCTTTTGCCCACATATTCTGTTGTCCACGATCGTTAGTTGTTACAGTCATAGAAGTTTTGTAAAGATTTGTTATGTAAGTATATAGGAAAAAGAAAGGGGTGTCAAGCACCCCATTGTTTAGAATTTCTAATATTGTATATTATGTTATAGAATCAATGAATTGCTTCTGCACGATAGGAAGGATGTTTTCTGAACTAGATACGTCATATGGATCATCTTTGTATTCATCTCGTTTACCAGGCTCTTCTGCCCAAATAGTGATTTGTAGATTGTCTACGATTGCTGCATAACGCCAAGTACGAAGACCAAAACCACAGTTGACTTTAGTAACAAGTGTATTCAGCATTGCAGCGAGATGCCCAGATCCATCTGCAAGAGGTTTGACATACTGGATTCCAAGTGACTCAAACCATTTAGCCATAACAAAAGAATCGTTTACAGAATGGCAATAGATTTCATCAATACCATTCAATTTATACTCAAGATAATCTTTTTCGTAACCAGGAAGGTGGCTTATAGTGCATGTAGGAGTAAATGCACCAGGGAGACCAAATATAACTACTTTTTTATTACGAAGTAAATCCCAAGTATTTAGATCTACAAAGTCATTTCCCTCACGAGCACGAAGTACAACTTCAGGGAACTCCCTCATACCAATAGTTTTTGTAGTTTTTGTCTTTGCCATAAAATAATTGTTGTTCTAAGTATAGTATACAAGATAGTTGTTGACTTGTCAACTAAATGTCGGTAAGAGGACTTGAACCTCCACGTCATAAAGACACTGGAACCTAAACCCAGCGCGTCTACCAATTCCGCCATACCGACGAGGAAATGGGGGAGGTCAATCCCCCTGTTTTTGGCTCGCCACCTATTTTAGTTCAGATGCAAAATAGGAAATCAACCACACGGAAGGGGATTTACCACCAACATATTTTTGACTGGAACACATAAACCAGGCGGGAGAGAGTCCCATCCGCACCACTTGCTTTTTTTATGGAGAAGCAAGAAACCATAGGGGGGTTTCCCGACCAGGGCACTTTTTATGTCATTCCGAGACAGTTGGGTCATGTGACTCCACCACCCCGTTTTTTAGAGAACGAGGAAACTCTTGAATATAACGCACTTTCGCGCTAACCAACCATCTAGTTTATTGTCTATTGGCAAAGACATACTATGTATCAATCCAATGAGATTAGATCATCTCTAAGGTTTTCATATGAATATGAAGATGGAAATTGAATACAATCTTTTCCAGAACTACTATTGTCTGGAATAGTAAAAGTTGAAATTGGTGAGTCAGTTTTTTTTAGTTTTTCTGCAATTGCTTGAACTCCAAGAAAATGTCTCCACAATTCTATAAGAATAGAATTATCAAATTTATCATCTTGGATAGCAGCAATCATTGCTTCTCGTAATGCTTGTGATGCTTTTGTATACGGTGTCATGGTAATCAATCGTGGTGTCGGTAGGCTGGAACACCGTCAGGGTCCAGCCATTTAGTGTAGTCAAAATCCTCCATCGCAGTCATCAATTGCATTTCGTTGTCACATAGATACATGTCACGATAACGTCCAGTGTATGAGTCTACCTTTTGTATACGGTAGTCTGGTTCACCATTGATTTCAAGTGTTCCCACTTGAACATAACGATAAGGAAATTTTTCCAGAAGGATTTTGGGTTTTTTCATAGTCAGAACAGATCAGTTTCAAGTTTGTCTATTAGGATAGCGTAATCCTCTTCAGAATTACCATAAAAGTCTACACCTTTTTCCTCGTAATATCTATAAAGTTTTTGGAAAATAATAGGATACTCGGTGTCGAGACTGATATCTCCTGTAACGGCACTCCTAAGAATGTTTGTTACAGGTGCGAACCTTTGTGCTGTAGTCATAGTTGTCCTAAGCAATGAACATTTCCTCTATGAGGAACGGGTCAGGTAGGGATCGAACCTACGACCGACTGCTTAGAAGGCAGTTGCTCTATCCACTGAGCTACTGACCCCCGTTACGTCATTGATTCGGTCACTATACAGGCGAGCAGCATAATACCCCTCTTCAGCAATTTTGTGAAGATGATCAATGTGACAATCAATTAGTACTTGATCGTGGCTATATTCATCATAAAGACACTCACTATAGTCAATAGCGGTTTTCATATGCTCCTCTGGTGAACTACTCAGATATCATAGCAGGTTCCTCTTATGAGGTCAACCCCTGAAATAGTCCTTTCGCATGTACCTACCAAGAATGTTGCTGTTGTAATACACAGGTGTGCCATCTGAAGTTGCCTCCGTAAGTACATTATTGAGAAATAATTGACGGGTTTCTTCAAAGTTTGTGAAACCCTTACTTGTATGTAGGCTTAGAATACTTCTTTTGAAATGTGCTTTCCCGTACCTTTTTAGATCTTCTTTGAGTTCGTCACTGGATCCATAATACTTTTTCCAGTCAGACTCTGATTTAGCTTTTCTAGATTTTCCTCTTGGTGTGCGGTAACTCCAGAAATACTTTCGACCAATATATTTACGATCAGTCGGAATGCAATGAATGCAATATACAAAACCAAAATAATCTTGAATATGATCTGTATCAAATACTTCCCCGTTGTAAATCCAAGGGTTCTCATAACTAATCAGTTTCTCCGTCGTCATCTTCTACAGATATCCTCTTATCATCATGATAGAGATATTTAGATGTATCGGAATACACTTCGGATTCTAATTCAGTTACAATCTCTTTGAGCCTTCGAAGTAAATCTTTTAGTTTTGATTGTTCCATTTTTTTCAACCCCTACAGTGTTGATTGTACACTCGAAATTTATGCTTGTCAAGTATCTATAAAAAAAGACCCCCTTTGTGGGGGTCTTGATATCAATACTTATACAACCATTGAATATAAGTTGAAAGTAAGACTGTTCCTAGAGCTGTTGCAGCAGTTAGGGAGATGATAGTTTGTATCATTATTTTGCTCCCACTAGTTGTGCTAGTTGTGCTTGATAACGACGCTCCTCTTTTTGCTTTTGTTCCTTGATCAATTGTAGGAAGTTGAGTTTTTTCATTGCTTTTCCTCCCAGTTCCAATTGTTACATGGACGATAGGAAATACCACGATATGTGTTTGATGGATGCGATGGAGCATGTGTTTCTGCATACCACTTACGGTACTGCAGTTTTGGAGTGTGAGTATTATACTTCACACCACGATAGGTTGCTGTCATCACTGCTTCCCCTCTTTTACAAATTTGACCCCACGATAGGTCTCATTGTATTGTTGAGGTTCTTGTTGTACTTGTGCCTGTGCTTGACGGCGCTGTACGGTATCATATTCGACACCACGGTATACGACTTTCGACATTAGTTTTCTCCTAAAGAAATGAGATGATTAGTCCCGTTCCTTCAGTCGGCTTTTGCGTCTATGGTAAATTTACAAGTCTTTGGCGAGTGTTCTATATGAATTTGGATGAGCTCTGCTTTTATATTGTTTGGCATTTTTGAAGTGCGAACATTATTGATAAGCTTTTGAGCTTCCACACAAGTCCAGAGAATGATTTCCATAGATGAACGATCCGTTCCGAGTCGGCTTACTTGCGTTCGCTATTTGCGAATAGCGAATGAACGATTAGTAGTATATGCTACCATAATTATTTATCTTCGTCAAGCTCTAAACGGCGGCGTAATTGCCGAAGAGCATACTCTTTATCCCACATATCCCAAAAATTTTCATTATCTGTGTTGTCATTATATGTGTCTAGAAGATCATTATACAAACGTTCATACCAGTCATCTTCCTTATAGGGAGAATCCTGCGAAGGCGTCTGATTTGAGATCTTGTTTGATTCCTCCGATGACATAACTTTCTATCTCCGTTTCTTGTGGGGCATTTTGTTGACCTTTAGAGTTGAGCCAGTGCTCTGTCCAAGGAAGTGGATTGTTCTTTGCCGATACATCATACAAAGGAGTTAGACCAATTGATTTCAAACGACGGTTAGCAATCCATTCAACATATTGATTTAGTAGTTTTTCATTCAAGCCAATCATAGATCCATCTTTGAACAAATACCCTGCCCAAGACTTCTCTTCATCTACAGTTTTCTTGAACATGTTGACTACATATTCTTCTTCCTCCATTGCAATCCTTTGCATCTCCAAGTCATCACCATCTTTCCATTTATTCAGGATGTTCTGTGTGATAACAAGGTGCTGGTTTTCATCTCGGGAAATGAGTGAAAGGATTTTTGCGGATCCTTCCATAAGTTTGTTTTCGCCAAATGCGAAAGAGCAAGCGAAACTAACATAGAAACGAATACCCTCAAGAATATTGACATTGGCAACTGCACGATAAAGTTTTCTCTTCAGTTCATATCGGTCGTATCTGGCGTTCGGCACACCCTCCTGGGCAAACTGCCAGGTAGTTGAATTACCATACTCCTGTGCAGAGTGAATGAAGTCATCATAAGCTTCTGTTACCGATGTAGATCTTTCAATGATACGTTCATCATCCAAGATAGTATCAAAAACTTCGGATGGATCTGGATATACATTCTTGATGATATATGTGTAAGAACGTGAGTGAATCATTTCCATGAAACCCCACACCTCCATACATGCCTCTAGTTCGGGCAGTGAGCAGTAGGGAATGAATGCCATACCAGGACCGCGACCCTGCACAGAATCAAGCATAATCTGATACTTCAAGTTACTAGTAAAAATATGCCTTTGTTCTGGAGTCAATTTTTGGTAGTCTGCACGATCCTTTTGTAGAGAAACTTCTTCAGGTCTCCAGAAATAACCCAGTTGTTGTTGAGTGAGTTTATCGAACACTGGATATTTGAATCCATCATAACGTTGAACTCCCAAAGGTTGTCCAAAAAACATAGGTTGTTTTTTGGTATTCACTTTATTTTTGTTGAATACTGTCATACGTGATACCTCAGACTTTGCAACTGTCACAGTCGTCTTCCTCCGATTCTAGAATGCCTTGGATAAGTTTGTCAAGTTCAATCCCTTGACGGATGTTTTCTTCAACGTCAATATCTTTTTTATTGTCATAAGTATTTTGATAGTAAGAAGTTTTCCATCCATACTTGTAAGTATTGAGGAAATCTTGTGCCATCACACTCACTGGCACTTCATCATCAGCATAATGTTCTGGATTATAACTCCAGTTACCACTAATTGATTGATCAAAAAACTTTTGCATTACTGAAACAATTTTGATATAACCATCATTACTAGGCATGTCCCAAAGAAGAGTATAATTATTTTTGAGAGTCGAGTATTGAGGAACAATCTGCTTGAGTGGACCTTTCTTACTCTTCTTGATGGACAAGTAATCACGAGGTGGTTCGATTCCATTTGTTTCATTTGACACAACGGAACTGCTCTCCGATGGCATCTGTGCGGACAATGTACTATGTCGTAGTCCATGTGCAAGAATCTCGGAACGTAAACCTTCCCAATCATATTTCAAAATATTAGGTACAATTTGATCGACTTCACGTTTATATGTATCAATGGGAAGGATCCCATCAGAATACTTAGTACGATCAAAATATTCACATGGTCCATATTCCTTTGCAAGGGTATTAGAAGCCTTGAGTAGGTAATATTGGAATGCTTCAGTGAGATCATGGACGAGTTGCCATGCCCCAGGATCGTTATAGCGTTCTCCTTGACGTGCTAGGTAATGCGCCAATCCAATGTACCCAATGCCCAGAGAACGCCTCCTAGGAGTCTTTAGAGCAGCAGCTTTGATTGGATACCCCTGATAGTCGATAAGGGCATCCAGACCGCGTACAGCAAGGTCACACAGATCTTCTAGATCATCTAGATCCTTCAACCTACCAACGTTGATTGCCGACAAAATGCACAATGCAATTTCGCCATCTTCATCATCAATATGCTGGATTGGTTTCGTGGGGAGAGTGATTTCTTGGCAGAGATTACTCATCCAAACTTTATCCTTGAAGGATGAATGGGAGTTGCAGTGGTCAATGTTCATGATATAGATGCGACCAGTTTCTGCTCTCTCTTTCAGAAGGTCAAGAGTTAGTTCTTGGGCACTGACTGTTTTGCGGGGGATAGAATCGTCTGACTCATACTGGCAGTATAGATCATCAAAGTCACTGGTCCCAAAACTCTCAGACAAACCAGGAACATCATGAGGTGAAAAAAGCGAAATGGTTTGATTTTGAATAAACCTTTCATAGAACAACTTACTAGTTTGAATCGAGTAATCAAGTTTCCTAACACGGTTATCCTCTGTGCCTTTATTATTTTTGAGCACCAAAATATCTTCTATTTCCTGGTGCCAGATTGGAAAGTGTACCGTAGCAGATCCACCTCGGATGCCATTTTGAGTGCAGCATCGGACAGTTGCCTCAAATTTTTTGAGGAATGGTACAACGCCAGTATGGGTAACCTCTCCGCCTCTAATTTTACTGTTGATACCACGGATTCGACCCGCGTTGATACCAATGCCTGCCCTCTGAGCAACATACCTACCAATAGCCATGTCACTGCTAAAGATGCCGTCGAGGGTGTCATCAACATCAACAAGAACACAGCTTGCAAATTGTCTGAGAGGTGTTCTAACTCCTGCCATGATGGGAGTTGGAATGTTGATTTTGTGCTTTGAGATTGCGTCGTAGTATCGTTTGACATATTCAAGCCTATTTTGTGTTTTATATTCAGCGAACAAAGTCACAGCAATCATCATGTACATAAATTGTGGGGTCTCAAAGACCTCACCAGTACTTCTATCCTGCACGAGATATTTATCAACGACCTGACGTAGACCTGCATAAGTAAACAAATAGTCACGGTGATGATCAATCCACGTATCAATTTGTGACCATTCTGCTTCAGTATATTTAGAAATAATTGCTTTATCATATACGCCCCTTTCGGTGCAAGTAAATACATGCTTCAAAATAGAAGGATGATTATCAGGGTGGTCACCATAAACATTCTTACGAAGACCGAACAAGAGTAAACGTGCTGCCACAAATTGATAATTTGGATTGTCTAGAGAAATAAGATCATTAGCAGAGCGAATTAGAATCTCTTGAATATCACTTGTTTTGATGCCATCAAAAAATTGTAGTCCTGAATTCATCTCAACTTGAGATGCAGATACATTTGCAAGTCCTAGACATGCATGTTCTACCATCTTATGCACTTTATCGAGATCAATCTTCTCACTATTGCCATTACGTTTTACAACCTTGATACCGTTACTCATACTTTTTTCCAAAATGAAAGTTTTACTGTTGCTTCTAATCCAGTGTAGACATTAGATTCTACTATACTTTGTACGTCTCGTCCAGAAAGTACCATCTCATTGATGTCTTTCTCTTTTATTGCTGAAGGCCAAATGACAACTTTTTGTCCCATATCAATAACACGAGAAATTCTTGATACAATTTGCTGATTGCGTGGTTCGTTGTCATAGATCCAAATAGGATTCTCAATACCCCACTTACTGAGATCCACATCAGCTCCACACATAGCAACTGAGTTACAAATGAAGAGTGAATCGAATGGTCCTTCAGTGACGTAAACTGTTTTCTTTCCATCTATTTTATCCAATCCAAATAGTTTTGGTTTACTATCATCAAGCATGATAGTAATGTAGCGCATCGTATCTTTAGGATTCAAGGACCTCCCCTGAAATCCAAACCAGTTTTTATCAGCATCAATAAGTGGAATAATGATACGAGCATGATCGTGATTGGTATCTGGAAAAGTTTTCTTTTGTGTGTTTACCCAAGTTTGGAATCTATCAACGTAGTATAAACGTTTTAGTGCTTCTTCTGGTATTTGTCTTTCCAAAAGATATTTTTTTGCTGGGTGAGAATTATTTAGGTCATCAATTGTCTTGAGACCTGTCGGCCTTGATACAAATACTGGAGTCTTTGTTTTGAAATCTGGATCTGCAACATTTCTACCTTTACCTGTCAACCCAAGCTTGTATCTCTCCATGACATACTCGTCATATAGATCAGGAGCTTGGTCTTTTAGAAACTTTCCAAACGAAGTTCCTATACCACAGTTATGACACTTATACACAAGATCATTTTTCTTTAGAAAAAGATATCCTCGTGCTTTATTTTTATATTTTTGAGAGTCCCCACAGTAAGGACATCTGAAATTGTACACACCTGCTCGTGTGCATGAAAATTTTTGCAGTCTTGATCCAACAAGATCTGCGTACATTGTATCAATGCTCATTATCTAACTGTGGTTTGCTGTTCTCCAGTAGATACTTTAGCAGGACTTGAACCCACTGTCAACATGTTTCCAAAGAAACTAGCAGATCCGATAACTACCACGGCAGCAGTTGCTACTCCTACGCTGATCCATCTAAATTTAGCAAGATCATCTATACGTTTTGTAAGTGTTTCAATTCTACCTGACAGGTAAGATTCATCTTCTTTGCTTTGAACTTTCAATTCTTCAATCATTTTTACAAGCAAAGCATCTGCCCTGTCTGCACTCATCAATCTTTCTTCGTGCTTAGCCAGAATTTGAGCAATACTAGAATTACCTTCAGAAATTTTATCGACAGCACGTTCTAACTTCTCTAACATCTGCTTAGAGAGTTCTTCATAAATTTCAAATTTACTTTCCAGGACACTGACTTCTACCCTTTGATTAGACCCAAACATAACTAACCCGCTGCTCCTACGAATGTTAGAATTTTTTGGAATGAAGTCGCGGTTTCATTTGCAGCATTACTAAATTTCGCTTTATTCTTTTGCATACCCAACGACTCATATGCTTGGAAAATTTTCTGCGCGATAGCTGGTTGAATTTGAAACTTTTCACCGTTCAAAAATTGGATGCTTCCTGGTTGGTTACTATCAGCAATCTTTTTGATAAGATCAATATTACCACCAGAAGATTCATGAATAACAGATTCTGTTGCGACTGGAACTGTGCCTGCAGAAGCACCTTTTTTCATTGCAGAAATTTTCATCATCAATGCTTTTTGCATTTCTTGCTTTTTGAGTTCAATTTTTTTCTTCTCAATTGCAATTTTTGCTTGTACTTGTTGTGCGGCAGCCTGAGATTTCATAGCCTCAGATTTTTTCGCCATTGCATCTTGAGCAGCGGCAGCTTCCTTCTCAGCAGGGTCTGCTTCTTTTTTCATCATTGTTGCCTCTGGCAAATTTTTATATGCTTTGATTCTTTTGTTGTTGTAGAATTTACCTGCGTCTGAAGGGAAGATTCTTTCGATTGAAATATTTCCTTGATATCTTGGATTGACTAACAGTCTTAGTTTCATTCTAAGTTCTGCTTCAGAAGATCCAAAAATAATTGTCTCTCCGACCGTGGGAATATTTATTTTATATTGATATAGATGTGCAGTTTGATGATTATGTCTATCGATTTCTTCTCTGATTTTTTTTGCTTTTTGACGTTTTTGTTTGTATTGTTGTGCGTAAGGATGATCTTTGATTGATCTAGCAAGTTTCCTTCTAAAATCCAAAAGCGGATCAAGACCTGCCACTGGACCTGTTTCTACAGCAGCACTACTAAATCCACCAGTACCAGTTGTCATGACAGTCATATTTTGTCTAGCTCCTCTTGGATTTCATCTTCTATGTCTAATGTGGGTAAGAACCCTACAGGATATTTATTCAAAAATATCAAAAATGTTTTTAGTGCAGACCAATACTCTCTTTCTAATTTGAAGAAAAGTAGGGATGTAGCTGCTTCACCAAAAACATTATACAATATAATGATATGATTTATAATCAGATGAATTCTGATTTCTCCAGTCTTGAAGTACCTCTTGAATAATCTCTTGAGGTACTTGAAACGTTTCATATCTTCATTGAAATCTTCTTGCGTTACGCATTGAGGATTTTCATAATGTTTGATGGCGAAGAGAATGTAATTATTTGCATTCAATTCGTCAAATCTCATGACTTATTATGTTCCGAATGTAAGGGTAACCTCGTTAGAAATTACTTCAGTAGCACCAGCGGTGGAGGTGAGTTTGACACGATACTCATTACCATCAGCTGAGGATGTCTGTCCAGTGAGGACAAGTGAGGCACTTGTAGCACCAGAGACATTGAAGAATCTACCAGCAGAAGTTGATCTCTTCTGCCACTGGAAGGTGACAGATCCAACAGTAGCTGTAGCAGCGACAGTGAATGTAGCACCGCCAGAAGCAGTTGTCTGGTTTGTTGGTTGTGTAGTAATGGTGATTGTGGATGTTACGTCTGCTGCGATGGTGTCATCATCTTGAGTTTCTGTTTCATCCGCATTAGCTAGGGCAACTAGTTTTTCTACCTTATGACGTGTTGCTCCTGAAACATCAGTATAGGTGTGATGTGACCACCAACCAGGACCATCGATGCCCCGCTTGCGGTTTTCACTTAGTAGTGCTTCTGACTCAGAAACAAAAACAATAGTAGGTGTAATTGATGATGTTGCAACACCACGTTCTGCTTTTGTTTTATTTGCGTTTGAGTCGGTTCTTCCGTAAAGAGACATCTTTTACTCCAATAATCTTCTAATATTTATTTATAAAAAAGGACTCGTAAGAGTCCTTTAGAATTATGGTGTTAGATCTTTGCCACCCCTTGCCTTCAATTGTCCTTGTACTTGAAGGAGAATGAGTGAAAGAAGACCGTTTGATTTTACTTTGGGGTTTGCTCCAAGTGCTTCTGAAACTGCAAACAATACTGTTGCAATCAAAGCTTGATTAGCAAGACACCAGGCGACTAGGGCAGACATAAGAATACATAGAACTCGACAATCTTATTTAGTCAAAACGACTTCCTAAATCGGTTTTCTTTCTAAGTTTTTCAGAATACTTTCCTGGTTTTTCTGGATAATTACTTAGATTTCTAAGACGTTGATGTTGTGAATATGGAGATTTTTTCTTTACACCTCTTTCGGCAGCAGCTCCACCATATTCAACACTGCCACTGTATTGATGACGACCTCCTTTTTCACCTCTTTCTTTTTTGATTGCTCTACCAGGATATGAAAGGGGAGATTCTGGAGAACCTTTACCTTCTCTTTCGGATCTACGAGACTCCATAAAGTCAGAGAATGTCATCATTTCTCCCATGGCAGCTTGCTTACGTTGCTTCTTAGGATTCTTAGTCTTATCTGCTGAGTATGTATTCTCATCACGATCATCATCAGGATCTACAGCAGCACGGTGTCTTGCTGCTCTATCATCATCGGACATATTTGCACGACGAGACTTTGCTTCATCTGGAGTGTATTTTCTACCAGTATTGTGCCATTCCTTACCTACAAGACTTCTCCTCTCAGAATCAGTACGTGTAGCAGCTTTCTGTGCCTTTGCACGATTTGATTTGAAGGTCTTCATATCAAGACCTTCTTCCATTTCAAACTCTTCCTGATGCAAAGGTGATTGTCCAATTGTTTTAAATCTCTTTTCCTCATCATCACGAGCAATTGCACTTACAAGTTTTTTCATTCTATTCATGGCAGCATCTCTCTTTGGTGCATTTTTCTTGGTATTGGGAGTTGAA